>Ga0302319_10000130_pt1 | contig 151735 bp, 127 predicted proteins | sample Bog_T0_2_FD_203319 | JGI IMG/M metagenome (GOLD analysis project Ga0302319, IMG submission 203319) | Peat permafrost microbial communities from Stordalen Mire near Abisko, Sweden - Bog_T0_2 | ecosystem: Environmental > Terrestrial > Soil > Wetlands > Peat | place: Sweden: Abisko, Stordalen...
GGAAGGAGTCGCGGAACCACTTGAGTGCGATAAAGGCATGGCCGCCGCGTTCGGCTTCGGCCAGGGCGGCGCATAGCTCCTTGACGCGGGCATCCAGGTCGGCGGGGATCTGCGCCTCCTGGCCGTCCTCGTCCTCGTCGTCTTCGTCGTCGTGCCCCACAGACGCACGCGCGGCGCGAGAGGCGCGCGGAGCAGCCTCGGCGCTGTCGACGCGCTCAAAGTAGATGCGCACCTCGTCTTCTTCCGGAGACCAGGTGTCGGCGGAGGCGTTGCGGCGTTTGCTGCGGCCGTTTTCGCCGCACAGCTCGACGATGGCCTGGTATCCGGGAGGCGCTAGGAAGTGTAGCGCGCGGGCCAGGCCTGGGTCAGTGGTGAACGCCAGATCGTTCAGCGCTTCTTCGACAATCTCTTCTGCGTCGGGAATGCTGAGGCTGCTAATGTCTGCGCTGCCCTGTGCAGCTTTTGGCGATTTCATCTTCTTTTCTCCGAATGCCGCATTGTCTGCCTAGGGAGCGCAACGGCATCCCGGGAGCTATAAAGCCAAGTCCCGGAGATTGGCTGTGCCGTACAGCAGCGAAAGAGAGCGGCTCTTTTCTAAGTCATTTCCATCCCTCAAGCATTTCTATCCTCAAAACATTTTCATTGATGGATGGAGTCACGCAACTGAGGGTCCGTGTGATGCAGCAAAAGATAGAGTGGAGAGGTTTCCTGCGATTCCCAGAGGTTCTGTAAGGCGTTCTTGGGCAATTTAGCGGCTCGTTTACAAATGATGAGCCATCCCTTGCTTGACTTGCTTTTACCCCATCAGGATTTGAGAAACGTTCTAGGCTAATCCCTCGGCTCAGAGCTATACACGACTCAGTGTACCCGATTCCGGGCTTTCGCGCGGCGGGGAAAGAAGATCGGAACTCTCAATCCATCGGATGGCAACCCCGACGGGGCGGGAAAGTTGTGGTCCCGGATCATTTTTCCCATGCGGCCGAGTTCGTACAATAGAGTCATGCGTCGTTGCTTACAGGTCGTATTGTTCTGGATTCTGGTTTCAGCAGGTCTGCGCGCCGCCGACGGCGCGGCCTTTGATCTGCTCGGTCCCAAGGTGGACGTGCATGTGAAGCGGGGGACGGTCACGCTGCCGATTGGCGAGGTACCGAACCTGGAGCCGGGCGACCGGCTGTGGATTCATCCCGACCTGCCCGAGAGCCAGTCGACCCACTTCGTTCTGATTGTGGCTTTCCTGCGCGGAGCCACCAATCCGCCCCCTGCGGAGTGGTTTACGCGCGTGGAGACCTGGAACAAGGACGTGCGCAGCGAGGGCGTGTTTGTTACGGTTCCGGCGGAGGCGCAGCAGGCGCTGGTGTTTCTGGCGCCGGAGACGGGCGGGGACTTCAGTACCTTGCGCTCGGCGGTGCGCGGACGGCCCGGCGCATTTGTGCGCGCCACGCAAGACTTGCAGGCAGCCAGCCTGGACCGGATGCGGCTGGAAGCCTACCTGGCAGAGGTGAGGGTCACATCGGAGACCGATCCCAATCTACTGAAGGAACGCGCCGGGATGGCGGCCCGCAGCCTGGGCATCAAGGTGGAGCAGCAATGCTTCGACAAGCCAACCGACCAGCAGGCGCCCTGCCTGGTGCAGCATACGGACGGGCTGGTGCTGGACGACTCGAATGCGCAGTCCATGGTGAATCAGATTACGACTGGGGCGACTGGAGATCTGATGAATCAGCTCAGTTACTCGTCCATGGCCGGCGGAGGCACGTTCAGCCCGTATGTGGGCGCAATCGTGGATACGGCCAGGATTTTGTCGTCGTTGCATACGGCGCATTTCCAGTACATTCCAGCACTGGCGCTGCCCACCAAGGACACACTCAATCTTCGCCTGAACGTGCCGCCTTCGTTCCGCGATCCCAAGTCGGTGGTGGTGGTGGCGCTGCCGCCGGTCGGGCCCACAACGGCGCCACCGCTGCATCCGGTGAACGCGGAGGAGCGCTTCTGCGCCGAGAAGCCCTCGCTGGTGCTCCCGGCCGAGGGCGCGCCGGCGATCTTCTCCACCAGGTTGGCCTACGGGTTGACGCTGCACTTCGAAACCCAGGAGGCCGGGAAGAATGTTTCAGTGGACTTGCCATTGAAGGCCGATCCGTCTGCGGGCGGCCTGGTTCCGGTGAATCCTGTTCCCCTGTTTAGCCAGGGCGATGTGACCGCCGTGGTGCGCGGCAAGTGGGGCTTTGACGACTGGGAGGGGCCGCACTACCACCTGCACGCGGCTCAGCCGGGCAAATGGACGCTGGCAGCCGGCGAGCAGTCGGCGCTGGTGGTGGGGCGCGACGACACGCTGCACTTGGAAGACGACAGCTCCCTCTGCGTAGACAGAATAGAAGCCGCAATGGATGGCGGGAGCCCACGCAAGCTGGCCTGGAAGTCGTCCAAGCCCGACACGCTCGAGGTCTCCGTTCCCATGAAGGATGTGGCTCCGGGACCGGTGTCTCTGGCGATTTACCAGTTCGGCCTGGACAAGCCGGACAAGCTGCCCATGCGCGCCTATGCGGAGGCAGCGTCGCCGGACCGGTTGACGCTGAGCGCGGGAGACCAGGTGGCGCTGCTGCACGGCACGCGGCTCGATGAGGTGGCAAAGGCGGAACTGGAAGGCGTGACACTGAAACCCTCCTCGCTGAGCCGGGTGGAGGATTTTGACCAGTTGTCGATGAGCATCGAAGGCTCGACCGCCGGCCTGACCGCAGGCAAGTCTTACGTCGCCAAGGTGCAGTTGCAGGACGGCCGCCAGCTTAAGGTGCCGGTCACCGTGGACACGCCGCGGCCGGAGGTTGCCCTGCTCAATAAAGGCGTGCAGGAAGACGCTTCCGCCACGCCGTCGCCGGTGCGGCTGGGGAGCCTGGACGACCTGCCGCTGGATGGACGGCTGGTCTTCTTCCTCAAGTCCAGAGTGCCGGTCAATTTTCCGCGCAGTGAAAAAGTGGAGGTGGCCGCGGTAGACGGCAGCTTCCAGACGGTTCTTTCGCTGGGCGACGGAGGCCTGATGCTGGAAGACGGCAGGACCGCCGTCGGAACCGTGGACCCGCTGGCCCGCTTTGGCGCGTCGGCCTTCGGGCCCCTGCAAGTGCGCGCCATGTCGGCGGAAGGGGTCACGGGAGACTGGCTGCCGTTGGGAACGCTGGTGCGGCTGCCGGCCTTCAAGGAACTGCGCTGCCCGCACGGGGCGGTCAAGCCTTGCACACTGACGGGAAGCAATCTCTTTCTGGCCAACTCGATCAGCGCATCGGCGGACTTCAACAACGCCACCGATGTGCCGCAGGACTTTACGGGAACCCAGCTGAGCGTGCCCCACCCGGCCAACGGCACGCTCTATCTGCGGCTGCGCGACGATCCGGCCACGGTGCAGACAGTGACGCTGCCGGTGACGCCGGTAACGCCAGGGGCAACGCAGGCGCCTGCTGCTGCAGCCCAGGCTGCGGCGGCGCCATCGCAGCCCGCCTCAACGGCGCCGGAGCCAACTGCCGCGCCGGCCGAGCAGCCGGAAAAGTAAGCTCCCCCCACGACGCCGAATCCGGAACGGCCAAACAGCTAAAAGCGGATGCGCCTAGTTGAAATAGGCCTGGTTTTTCTCGGCAAAATGAGCCTTGTCGGCGGGAAGGTCTTCGAGGGCGAAGACCGCACCCTGGGCGCAGACCGTGGCGCAATTGCCGCAGTCGATGCACTCGTCCGGGTTGATATAGACCTGGGACACGGTCCCGGCCGCGGGATCGCCCACCGTGGGTGCAATGGCGGCGGTTGCGCACTCCGCCACGCAAACAAAGTCTTTGGTGCAGGCATCGGTCACTACATAAGGCATGAGATTCTCCTAATCTTCTGCTTCGGGGTCCGCTGCTTCGGGGTCGTCTGTAGAAACGTCCCTGGATTCGAAGCTACCCAGCTTGGCGCCGCACCACCGTGACATGAATCACGTGCAGCGAAACGCGATCCCACAATGCAGGAAGCCCTCTTATCTTGGGACTTCGCCGAACTCCTCTGCTCGACCGGCTATGCTGGTTGCATGTTCAGGCTGATTGCTTCCCTTGCCTTGCTCACCGTTGCCCTGATGGCTCCGGACTGCACAGACGCCCAGGCTGCCGCTCCGTGGACCTTCGCGGTGAGCGGCGACAGCCGCAACTGCGGCGACTTTGTCATGCCTGCCATCGCCCAAAAAGTGAAGGCGGACGGCGACGCCTTCTACTGGCACCTGGGGGATTTCCGCTGGATTGCCTCTGCCGACCAGGACATGAAGGCGATGGAACCAGCCGGCAGGCGCGAGTCGCTCGAGGAGTATCAGCGGGCGGCGTGGGACGACTTTCTCACCCACCAGATGGCCTCGTTCGGCTCTCTGCCGGTCTTCCTTGCCCGCGGCAATCACGAGAACGCGACGCCGATGACACGCGCAGGCTACCTTTCCAAATTTTCCAGCTTCCTGAATCGTCCCGAGATTGCGGCGCAGCGCCAGGCAGACGGGGACAGCGCGACGGTCGATCCCTGGTACCACTTCACTCGCAACGGGGTGGATTTCATCACGCTCGACAACGCCAGCCGCAAGGAGTTTTCCGAGGCGCAAATGCACTGGCTGCGCTCGGTGCTCGATCTCGATCTGGCTCCCGGCTCCGGCATCCGAACCATTGTTGCGGGGATGCACGAGGCGCTGCCCCACTCCACCAGCTTCGACCACGGCATGGACGACTGGGACCTGGGCGTGCGCACCGGCGAACTGGTCTACATGTGGCTCTTCGACGCGCAGGCGGCGGGCAAGCATGTGTATGTTCTGGCCAGCCACTCGCACTTTTACTCGCCTGACATCTTCAACACCGCGTATTGGGAGCAGCACAGCGACAGGGTACTGCCGGGGATCATCATCGGCAGCGCCGGGGCGCACCGCTACCGGCTGCCGAAGGATGCGGACAAGGCATCCAAGACCAACATCTACGGCTACCTGCAAGGGGCGGTCGAGGGGGATGGCTCCGTCCGCTTCTCACTGCGCGAGCTGAGCGAGAGCGACCTCATTGCGTCACGGTGGCCCGATGCGCCACTCGATGCCATCCACGAGTGCTTCATCCACAACTCGGACGATGCGGGGAAGTGAGATCTGCCTTCGCTGCTACTCGCCGATCGTCAGGGTGACATTGACTGACTGGATTGTGTTGCTGTTGGCGCCGGTCCCGGTTACCTGGATCACATAGGCCTGGGCGGTTTTGGCGTTGAGGTGGATGACCGTACAGCCGGTAGCTAGCAGGGTTGCGCAGCCGAGCAGCAGAATGACTGACCTGCGCATGCTTCTGCGCCGGCGGCCGGGCCGCACAAAGAGGCAGCCGGAGATGAGACCGAAGGGCAGGAAAAGTCCGGCGAGCGAGGCGCTGCTGCTTGAGGAGTTTGCCGCGACCGTGCCGGCGGTGGTGATGGTGAGCTGCGCGGTGGCAGTGCCATTGGCGGCGAGAGCGGCGCTGGCCGGGGAGAACCGGCAGGTGACTCCGGTGGGCAGCCCGCCGCAGGACAGGGCGATGGTGTCGGTGAAGCCGCCGGTTGAGGCCAGGGTTACGGTCGCGGTTGCGCTCTGGTTGGTTTCCATGTTGAGGGTTGTGGGCGCGACCGACAGGCTGAAGGCGCTTAGCGCCTGCGCCACGGAGACCGCCTGCGAAGACGAGGGGGCGTGGAGTGCATCTCCGCTATAAGACGCGACGACGGTGTAGGTTCCGGCGGCTAGTGTGGGGGTGAGGGTGGCCACGCCGCTGGCGTCGAGCACGGCCGATCCGAGAGTGGTGGTGCCGACTGTAAACGTGACTGCGCCGCTCGGTGTGGGACCGACGCTGCCGGCGACCGTAGCCGTGAGCGTTACGGTGCCTCCGCTGGCAGTGGAAGGGTCGAGAGATGTAGTGGTGGGAATGGTTTCGACCACTTGGCTGATGGCCAGTGCGAAGCTAGCTGCATCGTTGGCGTCTCCGGCGTAGCTGGCGGTGACGGAGTGCGTGCCCGGCGCGAGCGCGGAGGTGCTCAGCGTAGCCACACCTTTGGCATTCAATGCCGCGGAGCCGAGGGAAACGCCGTCGGAGGCAAAGGCGATGCTGCCGCTGGGCATAGCCCCGTTGCCAGTGACCGTCGCTGCGAAGGTCACCGCGGACCCAGCAGCGGAGGGATCGGTAGAGGAGTTGAGCACGGCGGTTGTTGCCGCCGGTTGCACCGCAACGGTGAGCGGGGCCGAGACGCTGGCGGCATCCCCGTTGTCCCCGCCATAGGCCGTCACAATGGAATGCGCTCCTGGCGCCATCATGGGATTCAAGGCTGCCGTTCCCGAGACGCCCAGTGGCACGCTTCCCAACGCGACGGCCGCTCCCTGGAATGTGTCAGTAAATGTGACTGTGCCCGCGGGCGTGCCGGTTGACCTGGTGGACTGCACGGCAGCGGTCAGGGCAACTGGCATGCCCGCGATGCCGGGGTTGGGAAACGCACTGACGGTCGTGGTGGTTTGAGCCTGGGTCACTACATTGTTGACCACCTGGGTGATGGCCGCTGCAGTGGAGGGAGCGTTGCTCAGATCGCCCTGGTAGGCAGCCGTGATGGTGTGCGAACCGACCGCGAGCGAAGAGGTGATGAACGTTCCAGTCCCGGTGGAACCGACCAGGTTGACCGAACCGATCGACGCGCCCGCATCGAGAATGTCGACCAGCCCGGTGGGAGGGTTGTTTCCGCTGGACAGGAGTGTCGCGGTGAAGGTGACCGGGGCGCCATAGGTGGACGGGTTGGGCGCCGAGGTGACGACGCATTGCGAGTTGACCAGCACCGCCTGGCGCAGCAGGCTCGAGACACTGACCAGAATCTGGTGAGCGGCGTCTCCGGTATAAGTTGCAATGATGGCGTGCGAGCCGTTGGCAAGCATTGCGGTGGTGTAGGTGGCAATGCCGCCCGCGTTGAGCGGAACGGAGGAAAGGGTTGCGTTGCCGTCGGTAAAGGTGACTGTGCCGTCCGGCGCCGCGCCGCCGCCGCCCAGCGCAGCCACGGTCGCGGTGAAGGTGACGCCCTGGCCCACGGCGGACGGGTTGACGCTGGAGGCAAGCATGGTGCTGGTGGCCTCAAGCACGGTCTGGGTCAGCACTGCGGACGTGCTGGCCAGGTTGGAGCTGTCGCCGCCATAGGACGCGGCGATGGCGTGCAGGCCCACGGCAAGCGCGGCGGTGCTGAGCGATGCCTGCCCGGAGGAGTTCACAGCGACCGGCGCTCCCAGGGCGGATGTTCCGTCAAGAAATGTGACCGTGCCGGTGGGGGCGCCGGTGCCCGCGCTGATGACAGTCGCCGTGAAGGTGACGGACTGGCCGAAGCCGGAGGGGTTCACGTTGGAGGTGAGCGCGATGCTGGTCGAGTCCTGATCGGTGGTGCCGCCGATCAGCTGCGTCTCGAGCGGCGAGTTGGGCATGTTGCCGTTAACGTCCACATTGCCGAAGAGCGGCGCGCCGGCCTGCAAGGGCGCAAAGATGGCCCCAATGGCGCAACTGCCGTTCACTTCCAGCGACGGGGACCCGCTGGAGCCGGCAGAGACCACAGTGCAGGCCGCTGGGGCCGCTGCAAGCACGGTGTTGTTGCCGGCGCTGACGGAGGTCAGATCGAGCGCGGCATTGCCGTCGTTCTCGATGGTCTGGTACTGGGGCGCGGATTGCGCTCCCTCGGCGACCAGCGAGCCGGTGAAGTCGAGAAAGCCCAGGTTGCTTTGGATCTCGCGGATGCGGTTGTTGAGCGAGTCGGCAAAGTAAAGGTCGTCGCCGCCATCGAGAAACATGCCTGCGGGCCCCCAGATGCTGATCGCGTAAGGGCCGCGGTTGTTGTAGATGTAGACGCCGGTGTTGTTGCGGGCGATGGTGGTGATGAAGCCAGTTGCCGAGCTGACCTTGCGAATGCTGGAGTTGCCGGTGTCGGCAATGTAGACGTTGCCGGCGGCGTCGGCGATGACTCCGGACGGGGTCAGCAGGGTGGCCTGGGTGGCCAGCGCGCCGTCGCCCGTGTCGCCGCCCGTGCCTGTTCCGGCAACAGTGATGATGGTGCTGCCGGCGCTGATGATTCCGTTTGTGGCCTTCACCTCGCGGACCGCGTTGTTCGCGGAGTCGGGGATGATCAGGTTGCCGGCGGGGTCGACAGCAACAGCAAGGGGGAGATTGAGTTCAGCCGCCAACGCTGGACCGCCATCGCCCAGGTAGCCTGGGGCGCCGTTGCCTGCAATGGTGGTGATGGCGCCGGTCGAGTCGACACGGCGGATGCGATGGTTGGCGGTGTCGGCAATGTAGAGGTTGCCGTTGCCGTCCACGGTGACGCCCTGCGGCTGGTTGAGCGTGGCCGCAGTGGCTGGGCCGCCGTCTCCGCTGCTGCCGGACAGTCCAGTGCCGGCCACGGTGGTGATGATGCCGGTGGCCGCGGTGATTTTGCGGACCACGTTGTTGCCGGTATCGGCGATGTAGACGTTCCCCAGGCTGTCCAGAGCCACGCCCCACGGTGCGTTCACGCTGACGCCGGGGCTTGTCGAGGCCAGGCCGTCGCCGGTGTAACCGGGGCTGCCGCTGCCGGCAAGGGTGGAGATGATGCCGGTGGCCGCAGGCACCTTGCGAATCCGGTTGTGGCCTCGGTCGGCGATGAACATATTGCCCCAGCCATCCACGGCGATCCCGGTGGGATCGTTCAGTGACGCCGAGTTTGCGGCATTGCCATCGAGGACCGGAACCCCGGAGGTGCCGTCGCCGGCAACGGGCAGAATGTTGCCTGTAACCAGAACTCCCAGCCCGCCGACGCCAGTACCCGAGAGCGGAGCGGAGCCCAGGACATTGCCCGCGCTGTCGCGCAGGACCACCGCGCCCGTGCGCAGGCCGGGAAATGCCGGGTTGAAGGTGACGGATTCCGCGCAACTGGGGCTGCCGCCGCTGCCCAATTGCGCTTGTGCGCAGGTCATTTGGCCATTGACGGGTTCGAAGTCCCGCCCGGTCACTCCCAGCGTGAGTATTTGCACGCTGCTTACCGTGCCTGTGCCCTGGGCCGTGACTGTGACGTTCTGCTCGCCGGACATCTGACCGACCGGTTGCAAACAGAAGTTGCCGCCCAACGCGGTACAGGAAGGCAGAGCTACCTGCGCCAGGAGACAAGTCCCCCCTGCAAGCGCCCAGGCAAGCAGCGCCGCAAGCGCTGGCGCGCGTCTTCCAAAGGCCACCTTTCGACCCCAAAACTGGCTCATCTCCCGCTTCATGCCATCCCCTGGTTCTGAATTCCGGTCCCTCTTAGAACATCGGCGCGGCTTCGCAGAGGTTTAAGGGCGCCTGTCGAGCTATGCGCGCGGGAGGGACCAGACATGTAACCAGCCCCCGCTGAGCCAAACTGCTCAGCATATTGAGCCGGAGGATGCAAAGCTAGGCTGATGTGCGATCATGGGGAACCCTGGAAGGGACTGCCAGCCCTCATCCTAGCGAGCACACGGCTGATGCAAAATCCGCCGACCGCGTACTGAGGAAGAGGCTGTTCCCATGGATGAGAGCAACAAAAAGACTTTCGATACCAGCGGTTATCTTGCCAGCGAAGGCAAGGGCCGCAAGCTCATCCACCTGAAGGCGAAGCAGCTCTTCTTTGCGCAGGGTGGCCCCGCCGACGCGGTGTTCTACCTGCAATCGGGCCGGGCAAAGCTGACGGTTATCTCCAAAAAGGGCAAAGAAGCCACCATAACGCTGCTGGCCGCCGGGGATTTCATGGGTGAGGAGTCGCTGGCAGCAGTGGGCGGAACACACACGTCCACGGCGTCGTCGCTGGTGGCGTGCGTTGCCCTCAAGATCGGGCGGGAGCAGATGCTGCTGGTGCTGCACGAAGAGCACGAATTCGCCAAATTTTTCCTCAACTTCATGCTGCTCCGTGGGATGCGGACCCAGGCTGACTTGATCGATCAACTGTTCAACTCGAGCGAACGGCGGCTGGCGCGAACCCTGCTGCTGATGGCCGACTTCGGCCAACCGGGCGAGCCGGAGTCGCTGATTCCGCCGGTCACGCAGGAGACGCTTGCGGAGATGATCGGCACCACCCGGTCGCGCGTGAGTTTCTTCATGAACCGCTTCCGGAAACTCGGCTACATCGAGTACAACGGACGCATTCGCGTGCATAAATCGCTGCTCAACGTGGTGCTCAAGGATCAGTTGCCGGGCCAGAATGCCTCTCGGCCTAAGTTGCTCGACCCGCCACCCAGCATGGCGCGAACCGCCAGGCAAGCCAAGCTCCTTTAGACCGCACGCAACCTATGGCGCGCACTCACCATCCAACGCGATTGGTTGGATTATCAAGGGGATCTGAATGTCTTTCGGAATCTACGCTGCCGGCTACGCAATCCTGATCTGCGGTCTCATCTACGCCGCGCACCTGATGCATATTCCGTCGCACTGGATTGCCGCGGGCGCGGTTGTGCTGTGCGGCATCGGGATTCTGTCAGCCGTAAAAGCCACGCGGCCCAAAGACCCGGCCTGATCTGCAAGCTGGCGGTGATGAAGCCGGGCCGCGCTCGACCGATCCGAGGTCAGTAGGCAACTTTGCTGGATGAGGCGATCCAGGCGGCAAAGCAGGCCCAGGCCCCGTTGCCGTCGAGCTGCGTAGCGGGCAGTGTGCGTTCAGATTGATCCCTGCGAAACTCATCGTAAAGAAACGCGTCATCGAAGCCGGCGCGGGCAGCATCGGTCGCGCTGGAGCCGTAGTAGATGGCCTCGAGCCGCGCCCAGTAGCAGGCCGCCAGGCACATGGGGCAGGGTTCGCAGCTGGTATAGAGCTCGCAGCCGGCCAGGCTGAAGACGCCCAGCGCCTTGCAGGCAGCGCGGATGGCGTTGACCTCGCCATGGGCGGTGGGATCGTTGCCGGCGGTGACTGAGTTCACGCCCTCGCCAACGATCTTGCCGTTGCGCACAACGACCGCGGCAAACGGGCCGCCTCCGCCGACATCGACGTTCTGGATGGCCAGCTCGACAGCGCGGCGCAGGAACTCGGGGTTGGGTGGGATGGACGGGGCCAACTTGCTCATTTCCTCCCTGAGCGGCGAAAGTAAAGACAGTATGGCACAGGCATTCCGATCGACCCGGGTTTTAGCGGCAGAAGGTTTGCGGCCCGCAACCCTGCTGGTGGAGGGTGAGCGGATTGCGGCGGTGCTCGCCTGGGACCGAGTGCCCGCCGGCATGCCGCTCCTCGACTTTGGCGATGCAGTTCTGCTGCCCGGCCTGGTGGACTCGCATGTGCACATCAATGAGCCGGGGCGGACGGAGTGGGAGGGTTTTTCGACGGCCACGCAAGCCGCGGCCTCGGGCGGAGTAACCGCGGTGGTGGATATGCCGCTGAACTGCGTTCCCGAGACCACCGATGTGGATGCTCTGGAAGCCAAGCGCGCAGCGGCGCAAGGCCGGACGCAGTCCCAATCCCAGCCCCAGGTGTGGGTCGACTGGGCTGCTTGGGGCGGAGTGGTGCGCGGCAATGCGGAGGCGCTGCCGGCGCTGGCTGCGGCGGGGATTCCGGGATTCAAGTGCTTTCTGATTCACTCCGGCATCGACAGCTTTGCTTGGGTGGACGAAGCTGGACTGAGGCTTGCGTTGCCGAGGCTGAAGGCGGCCCGGTTGCCGCTGCTGGCGCACGCTGAAGTGGCCGGGCCCGTGGACGCGGCGACATTGAGGCTCAATGCGGACGGTGCGGATTGGCGCAAATATTCCACTTACCTGGCGTCGCGGCCCGATGCCGCGGAGGTCGAGGCGATTCGGCTGCTCATCCGCCTGGCCGAGGAGTTTGAGACGCATGTGCACATTGTGCATTTGGCCAGTGCGCAGGCGCTGCCGCAACTGGCCGAGGCGCGCAGGCGTGGCGTGCCGGTGACGGTGGAGACCTGTGTGCAATATCTCTGGTTTGCGGCGGAAGAAATTCCAGACGGAGCGATGGAGTTCAAGTGCGCGCCGCCGATCCGCGGGAGGGCCAATCGCGCGGCGCTGTGGGCTGCGCTCGAAGAGGGGCTGATTGACCTGGTGGCGACCGACCACTCGCCCTGCTTGCCGGAGATGAAGCGGCGCGAGGAGGGCCGCTGGGACGCCGCCTGGGGCGGGATCGCCAGCCTGGGACTGGCGCTGCCGGTGCTGTGGACGGCCATGGAGCGCCACGGCATTGGATTGGAAGACGGAATGGAACGGGTGGGCAAATGGATGGCCGCCGGTCCTGCGCGGCTGGCCGGCCTGACGGGACGAAAAGGGGCGCTGATAGCCGGCGCGGATGCGGATATTGCGATCTTCGATCCAGACGCAGCCTGGACGGTTGCGCCCCAAGACCTGCGCTTTCGCCACAAGCTCTCGCCCTACCTGGGCACAGCGCTGCGCGGACGGGTGCGCGAGACCTGGCTGCGCGGGGAACGGGTCTTCGCTGCGGACGGGATTGTTGGCCAGCCGCGCGGCAGAGAGCTGGTGCGCCCATGAAGGAGCGCGCGCTGCGAGCCATCGCCGAGTGCAGACTGATCGCCGCCATGACCGAGGAGCCGGGCCGCATCACGCGGCGATTTCTTACCCCGCCCATGCGCCAGGTTCATGCGCATCTGCGCGCGCGGATGGAGGCGCTTGGGATGACCGTCCATCTGGATGCGGCGGGGAATCTGCGCGGACTGTCGCAACCGGCCGGCGCAGGCAGCAGGCGGCTTCTGCTTGGATCGCACATTGATACGGTGCCCAATGCCGGCGCGTTCGACGGCGTGCTGGGCGTGACGTTGGCGCTCGAGTGGGTGGGCATTGCGCAGAAACTCGGGCTGACTTTGCCAATGGAAATCGTCGCCTTCTCGGAAGAGGAAGGCGTGAGGTATGGTGCGCCGTTTCTGGGCAGCCGCGCCGTGGCGGGACGGTTCGACCCCGCATTGCTCAAGCTGACCGACATGGAAGGCATTCCGATGGAAGCGGCTATGCGCGCCTTCGGCCTGAACCCTGCGAAGATCGGCGAAGCCGCCATGGATGCGGATGCGCTGGGCTTTATTGAGATTCACATCGAGCAGGGGCCAGTGCTTGAGGCGGAGAATTTGCGGGTTGCCGCAGTGACAGCAATTGTGGGTCAGACGCGGCTCAACCTGACCTTTGCCGGCCAGGCCAATCACGCCGGCACAACGCCGATGCACTTGCGCCGCGACGCGCTGGCCGGCGCCGCGGAGTGGATTGCTGCGGTCGAGGCGTGTGCGCGGCGAACCGACGGACTGGCGGCCACAGTGGGCCGCCTGAGCGTGGAACCAAATGCGGGCAACGTGGTTCCGGGAGTGGCGCAGGTGAGCCTGGACCTGCGCCATGCACGCGATGCGGTGCGCGCCTCTGCACTGGAAGAACTTGCAACGAAGGCCGGCGCGATTGCCGCCGAGCGGGGACTTTCGCTCGAGCGGACGGACCGGCTCGACCAGCCTGCGGTGCCCATGGACGAGCGGCTGACGGCATTCCTGACCGATGCAATCGAGGCGGCCGGACTTCCTGCCAAGGCCATGGCGAGCGGCGCGGGACACGACGCCATGGTGATGGCCGGCAGGGTGCCGACGGCGATGCTCTTTGTGCGCAGCCCCGGCGGCATCAGCCATCACACCGCGGAGACAGTCCTCGAAGAAGACGTGGAAGCAGCTCTCGATGTGGGCCGCGCGTTTCTGCTGCGCCTGGCGAGCGAAGTTGGGTAGAATGCTCAAACGAGGTCAACTTTGCATCATTTGGGATTGACACGAAGCAGCCTGAAGCACGATCACCTGCTGCACACGCCGAACACCTTCATCCGCACGCCGCTGCCCGGCGCCGCGGACGTGGATTTCGTGGTCCACGTTGCGCCGCAGCTGGGCGCGCGCTTCACGCAGATGACGGCGGAGTTTGCACAGGATGGAACGCTGGGGCCCGCGCCGGCACAGCGTTTCATCTATGTGCTCGAAGGCGAGTTGAAACTGACGGCGGGCGGCAAGGAACACAGCCTGAAACCGGAGGGATTTGCGTTTCTGCCGCAGGGCGCGGCGCACGCAGTGCGCGCGGTGACTGCCTCGCGCGCCGCGGTCATCGAAAAACCGTATGAGCGGGTTGCCAGCGAAGTTCACGTGGCGGAGATCGTAGTTGGAACGGAAGCCGCCGTTGCACCGGTTGCGCTGATGGGCGATGACGCGCTTCGCGTGCGCTCGTTGATGCCCGACGGCCCGGCCTACGACTTTGCGGTGAACACCATGACCTACGATCCCGGCGCGGCGCTCAGTAAGGTGGAGGTGCACATCATGGAGCACGGCCTGCTGATGCTGGAAGGCGGCGGCATCTACCGGCTTGGCGACTCGTGGTATCCGGTGCAGGCGGGCGACTTCATCTGGATGGGCGCATACTGTCCGCAGTGGTTCGGCGCGCTCGGCAAGCATCCGGCCAAGTACTTGATCTACAAAGACTGGCGCAGCCATCCGCTGGGAGAGTAACGCACAACGTGGCTGTTCATCCCCAACTCGATATTGACCGGCTTACCGCAGAGTTGGCCGCGCTGGCCGCGATCTCTGAGGCCGAGCCGCCGGTGGTGACGCGTGTCGTCTTCACGGAAGCCGACCTGCGGGCGCGCGAATATGTGAAAGGACTCTGCGCGGATGCGGGACTCGCATTGCAGGTGGATGCCATCGGCAATACGTTTGCACGATGGGACGGCGCAGAGCCGGAGCTGGCGCCCATCGGCACCGGTTCGCACATCGATGCGATTCCCAATGCGGGCTCCTATGACGGAACGGTTGGCGTACTGGGAGGACTGGAAGCGATTCGCTCGCTGCAGCGCGTGGGTTTTCGTCCGCGCCGCGCAGTCGAACTGGTGATCTTTACCGCCGAGGAGCCGACCCGCTTTGGCATTGGCTGCCTGGGCAGCCGCATGATGGGCCATGTGCTCGCGCCGGCGGCAGCGCTGGCCCTGCGCGACAAGCAGGGCAATGGCCTGGAGGAGCTGCGCAGCCAGGCTGGATTTGCCGGGGCGCTGGAATCGGTCGCCGTGCATGCGGAGCGCTTTCACCAATTTGTGGAGCTGCACATTGAGCAGGGACCCTTGCTGGAGCAGGAGGGTATCGACCTCGGCCTGGTGACGCACATCGCCGCGCCGGCCAGCTTGCGCATCAACATTGAAGGCGAGGGCGGGCACGCCGGCGGCAAGCTGATGCCGGGCCGTAAAGACGCGCTGGCCGCGGCGGCCGAGTTGATTCTCGCGCTTGAAGTGGCCGCCAAATCCACCGGCGCAATCGATACGGTCGCGACAGTCGGCGTCTGTGAGGTCTTTCCCGGCGCGGTCAACAGCATTCCCTCGCGGGTGCGGCTGGAGACGGACATCCGCGACATCGATGGCGCGCGGCGCGACCGCGTGCTCGGCGCTCTGCACGAAGCCTGCGGCGATGTGGCCGCGCGGCGAGGCGTCATCATCACCACCGACTTGGTCAACGCCGACCCTCCCACTGCATGCGATCTCGCGATTGTTGCCGTGATGGAGACCTCTGCCGCCGAAGCGGGACGGAGTTGCAAGCGAATGGTTGCCCGCGCTTATCACGATTCGTCCTTCGTGGCCTGCATCGCTCCCGTGGCCATGCTTTTCATTCCCTGCCGCGGCGGCGTCAGCCACCGGCCCGACGAATACGCGTCGCCGGAGTGGATTTCGGGCGGCGTGGACGTGCTGGCGCGGACCCTGGCGCACTTGGCCGGCTGAACGATTCGCTAGGAAAGCGGGGCGAGCCGTTGTATGCTATGCCTCAACCCGTACGAGTTTGAAGGCTTCCCCAACCATGAGCACGAGCGACACAACTCGCATCGTTGGCGCCCCTGTACATCGCAAGGAGGGCGTGGACAAGTTGCTGGGCCGCGCGCGCTATGTGGACGACATGGAGCGCGAAGGCATGAGGCATGGAACTACGGTTCGCAGCACCATTCCGCGCGGCTTCATTCGCTCCATCGCCTTCGACCGGCGCATCGACTGGACGGAGTTCACCGTCGTCACCGCCGCCGACATTCCCGGCAAGAATCACATCCAGCTGATCTTTGCCGACCAGCCTTGTCTCGCTGACGGCGCGGTGAACCACTGCGACGAGGCCATTGTGCTGTTGGCGCACCCAGACAAGCACAAGCTGCGCGAAGCGGCTGCCGCCGTGAAGATCGAGTATGAGCCGCTACCTGCGATCTTCACCATCGAAGAGAGCGAACAGCAGGGCGTGATTGTGCGGGGCACGGACAATCTGATCAAAAGCTTCCTGCTTGAGAAAGGCGACGTCGATTCTGCATGGGCAAATGCTGCGCACATCGTCGGAGGCGAATATCGCACCGGCGCGCAGGAGCATCTCTACATTGAAAACAACGGTATGATCGCGGAGTGGAGTGCAGCCGAGGGCGTCACGGTATGGGGATCGCTGCAGTGCCCTTTTTATGTGCACAAGTCTCTGCTCGCCGTCTTCGATTTGCCCGAAGACAAAGTGCGCGTGATTCAGACAGAGACCGGCGGGGCCTTCGGCGGCAAGGAGGATTTTCCCTCGATCCTCGCGGCCCACGCGGGTTTACTGGCCATGAAGAGCGGCCGTCCCATCAAGATGGTCTACGACCGCATGGAAGACCTGGCCGCTACTACCAAGCGCCATCCGTCGCGCATTCGCCATCGCACCGCGCTTGACAAGGACGGAAAGCTGCTGGCCATGGACATCGACGTGGCCACGGATGGCGGTGCGTATTCGACGCTGTCTTCTACCGTGCTGTCGCGCGCTACGCTGCATTCACCGGGCCCCTACGTTTGCCCCAATGTGCGCGTACGGTCCCATTCGTGGGCCACCAACACCGTCCCCTACGGCGCATTCCGCGGCTTCGGTGCACCGCAGGCAATCTTCGCGGTCGAGCGGCACATGGATGAGGTAGCCGCCGAGATTGGCATGGACCCCATCGAACTACGGCGCAGGAATTTTCTCCACGGCGGCGACACCACCGCAACCGAGCAGGTGATGCGCGAACCGGTCATCCTTGAACGACTGCTCGACCGCGCACTCGGCGAGAGCGACTATTACGCGCGGCGCTCGCGATTTGCGCGCGACAACCCAAGCTCCGCAGTCAAGCGCGGCATGGGGATCGCCGCTTTTTATCACGGCTCCGGATTCACCGGCTCCGGCGAGCGCTATTTGAATTCACTGGCCGGCGTGGATGTGACGCTCGAGGGCAAAGTGCGCGTGCTGGTATCGAGCACGGAGTTCGGCCAGGGCACAAACACCATTCTCGCGCAGATTGCGGCCGAGGCCATCGGCGTTGACTACGACGATGTGGTGATGGCGCCGGCGGATACCGGCATCGTTCCCAACAGCGGGCCGACCGTTGCCTCGCGCACTTCGATGGTGGTGGGACGCCTGATTGAACGCGCCGGAGCGCAGCTTGTCGCCATGCTGCGCGAACAGGACGGGCTGGGCGAGCATTTCACGCGCGAAGAATTCTTTGCCGCATGCGAGCGTCATCGCGCCGCGCAGGGCGAGGTTCGCTCGCTCTGCCGTTACGAGGCGCCGGCCAACATCTTCTGGGACGATCGAAAGTATCGCGGCGAGGCCTATCCCGCGTATGCCTGGTCTATTCATGTTGCGCAGGTGGCTGTTGACACGGTCACTTACTCCGCGGAGGTGGAGAATTTCTGGGCCGTGCAGGAGGTGGGCCGCGTGCTCAATCCCGTGCTTGCCGGCGGACAGATCGAAGGCGGCGTCGCGCAGGGCATTGGCTACGCTCTTTACGAAAAGGTGGTTTTGCAGAATGGTCACATGGCCAACAATCAGATGACCAACTACATTATGCCCACGGCCGAAGATGTGCCGCCGATACACGTCTTCTTCGAAGAGATCCCTTTTCAACATGGAGCCTATGGTGCCAAGGGCATTGGTGAACTGCCGCACGATGGGCCCGCGCCGGCGATTCTGAATGCGATTCGCGATGCGACAGGCGTCGGATTTTGTGCCATTCCGCTGCTGCCGGAAGATTTATTCGCGAAGCTGGCCGCGCCCGAGACCGTTGCGGAGGGCGCTGCCTTATGAGCAACTGTGGTTCCTCCATCCGTTTCACGATCAACGGCCGGCAATGCGTTGTGCAGACGCCGCCCATGAAGCGCCTGCTGGATGTGCTGCGCGAAGACCTGCATTTGACCGGGACCAAGGAGGGATGCGGTGAAGGCGAATGCGGCTCCTGCTCGGTGCGCATGAACGGCGAACTGGTGAACAGCTGCCTGGTTCCCGTGCTGCAGGCCGAGGGCGCAACGATTCAGACTGTCGAGGGACTGGCAGTGGATGGAAGACTGCATCCGCTGCAACAGGCGTTCCTTCACCGCGGAGGAGCGCAGTGCGGCATTTGCACGCCGGGCATGCTGATGGCCGGGGCGCAACTGCTCTCCATCAACCCGCATCCGACGATGGGAGAAATTCGCGAAGGCCTTGCCGGCAATCTCTGCCGATGTACGGGATTCATGCGCATCTTCGAGTCAGTAATGGCTGCCGCGGCGCAAGACTATGCACCCTCAACCGCGCGGGCGGCCGATGCGCGGTAACGCTGAAGCGCATGAGATGGTGGCGCCGGGCAGCTTGGCCGCGGTGCTCAAATTGCTTGCCGACGCACCGGGCGAGTGGACCCCGATTGCCGGAGGCACCGAGCTGATGGTGGCGCACGCAGCAGGCCGGCTGGCGCCGCAAAAGCTGGTCAGCCTGTGGGGCATTCCCGAGTTGCGCTTCATCAAGACCGGCACGGAGAGCATCTCGATTGGCGCGGGTGCAACTTTTCGCGATCTGCGTGCGCGCGCGGATATTGCCGCCGAGTTGCCGCTGCTGGCAAAGGCCGCAGGCTGGATCGGCTCCATTGCCAATCAGAGCCGCGCCACCGTTGGCGGCAATCTGGTGAACGGATCGCCCGCCGCGGACTCTTCACCAGCGCTGCTGGCCTACGACGCGGAGATTGAACTGATCTCAACGCGCGGCAGCCGCCGCATTTCGTATTCGAGCTTTCATACTGGATATAAGCGCAATGTACTTGCGCCCGACGAGTTGCTCTTCGCGGTGCATATGCCGCTTCGCTTCGCGCGGCATCGGAAGTACCTGCGCAAGGTGGGAACGCGGCGCGCCATGGCCATCTCAAAGGTTGCAATGGCCGCGACTGCACTCGTTGAAGACGGCGTGATCGGTGAGATTCGCGTTGCCGCGGCCAGCCTAGCGGCATTTCCCGCGCGGTTATGCCAAGTGGAGTCCGCGCTGCTGGGCCAGCCGATCGACGCACGCACTATGGAAATTGCACGCCGTGCCCTGCTGGCAGAGGTGAAGCCCATTGACGACATTCGCTCCACAGCGGAGTATCGCAAGCGTGTGGCCGCCAACCTGCTGGAGGAGTTCCTGAACGAGTTGCGCGCGGAGGCGCCGGCCAAGTGAACGCTGCGCTCTCATCCTGGAATGAAGCCGAACCGAAAGGGGCGTTCGATGCGATGCTGGCCTGCTGCGGCGCGCGGCGATGGGCGGAGGCGATGGTGGCACTGCGGCCCATCGGCAGCGTGCTTGAACTGAGCGCGGCTGCCGATCACATCTGGAGCACGATGGAGGAGGCCGACTGGATGCAGGCATTTGACTGCCATCCGCGCATCGGCGAGCGCACGGCTCCCCATGCATCGCAGAAGTCCGCTGCATGGTCTCGGCAGGAGCAATCGAGGGCAAGCAGCGCGGCCGAGCGTGTGCTTGCTGAACTCGCAGCCGGTAATGCACTCTATGAGCAGCGATTCGGCTTTACTTATATTGTGTGCGCCACGGGCAAGAGCGCGGAAGAGATGCTGGCAATCCTAATTCGCCGGCTGGCGAGCGACCGCGCGGCTGAGATGCGCGAGGCGGCGGATCAGCAACGGCAGATCACGCAGATTCGTCTGGGAAAGTGGCTTGTGGAATGAGTGCAATTACGACGCACGTGCTGGACGCGGTCCTAGGCAAACCGGCCGCCGGCATTGCTGTTCGCCTGGAGAAGCAGCAGGGATCAGCGTGGATCGTGATCCGCGAGAGCTCAACGGATGCCGATGGGCGCTGCCGCGATCTTGCGGCCGACGCATTGGAAGGGCTCTACCGGCTCACGTTTGCGACAGGCGGATATCTAGTCCGGTCGGGCCGCGGCAGTATCTATCCTGAGATTTCAATTTCATTTCTCTGCGATGGAGAGGCGCACTATCACTTGCCCCTTTTGTTGAGCGACAACAGCTATACAACCTATCGAGGGAGCTGACCTATGGCAAGGCTGGGCGAGAATCACTACGGCAAATCGCGGGTGCGGCTGTCGCGCATCACGCGGCATGGAGAGCAGCATGAGTTCAACGAATGGACTGTGCGCGTGCTGCTGACGGGGGATTTTGAAACGAGTTTTACCGAAGCGGATAACAGCAAAATCCTGCCCACGGACACGATGAAGAACACGGTCTTCGCGGTGGCGCGCGATTCAAAGGCGGTAACGATCGAAGAATATGCGATCGAACTGGGCGACTATCTGCTCAACAATAATCGGCAGGTGGCGAAAGTCAGCGTGCAGGTGGATGAGAAGGCCTGGGAGCGAATGGTGACCGACGGCGTGGCCGAGGCTACCACATTCAAACTCGGCGGCCCGGAACTGCGCACGGTGCACGCGGTGCGCGAAAAGGGTGGCGCATGGCGAATCACTTCCGGCGTGGATGGGCTGGTGATCTTGAAGACGACAAAATCCGCTTTTACCGGTTACATCAAAGACCGGCTGACCACGCTCAAACCAGCCACCGACCGCATCTTCGGCACCAGCGCTACGGTCACATGGGAGTATGGCGAAGGATCGCCGCAGCACGCCCAGGTTCGGGCGCGCGTAATTGCAGCGCTGCTTAAGGAGTTTGCCGCGCATGACAGCATGAGCGTGCAGCACACGCTCTTCAACATGGGCAAGGCCGCGCTGGAAGCAGCGCCGGAGATTGCGCGCGTCACGCTCACCATGCCCAACCTGCACCACCTGCTTGCCGACCTGAGCCCCTTCGGACAGGACAATCCCAACCATATCTTCGTTCCCATCGATGAGCCGCACGGGTATATCGAGGCCACCATCGAGCGGTGAGATCTATTGGATCTGTTCGAGATCCACCGGCTCATCGATGTCCACTTCCCCGCCCAGGAACGGAACGGAAACCAGCAGGCAGGGTGGATGGGCCAGCAACGCGCGTGCGCCCTTGTCGCCGCGGAGGGCGCGGAGATGGGCGAACACCGCGCGCGGAAATATGGCCGGAATGCCGAGCACGCCCGCATAGGCTGAAGCCACAATCGAGGGCTCGACCTGTGCGGCGAACGATTCCATCAGCGTGCGCAGGTGTTCGGTGGTGAGACGGGGCTGATCGCAGGCCAGGATCATTGTGGCTGCCGCGTCGGGTACAGCTTCATCAAGCGCGTCGAGCCCGGCATGAATGGAAGTGGAGATGCCCTGCTCCCAATGCTGATTGAACACGGGATTCGAAGGGCGCAAGGCAACCGAGGCGGAGATGATTTTGAAGTTGGCGCCGAGCACGGCGAACACCGGAGCCGCGCCCGCTTCGCTGGCCAGGCGGATGGCACGCTCGAGCAATGTTTCTCCGCCGTGCACCAGCAACTGCTTGGGCTGGCCGAGGCGGAGACTTGCGCCCGCGGCCAGCACAATGGCGGATACAGCGGCGTTCACGGCTGCGCCTCAGTGTCCGGCTGGAGCATGAGCACAAGGACAATCCCCACCACAGCGAACGTCCGGAAGGCCGCCTCCTGCCCATTCCATGTATGCGACTGCCACATGAGGAACCACTCCGCGCCAATCGAGAGAAAGGCGACCAGCCACATGAGCATGGAAAGAGTGAGCGCCATGACCGGCACGCGCTTGGCCGTGTTGAATCGCGCGACAGGAAGCGACAAGGCGCGCAGCAGCCGCACGACGCCCCACCATAGCAGGACGGTGGTGACGATCTCCCACGCAATGATTCCGATGTAAAACGCCAGGTGAAAGGAAGGTGAGAAGATGGCCCTACCCATCCCGTGATTGCCGGGAAATGTCGAGTCCATGGACAGCACGTGGCGAACAAACTGGTAGTTCGAGTCGAAGTCGGTGAGGTTATTGAATACAACGAGCGAATAAAACAGGGCGACCCCTGCCAGCAGCAGTATCTTCGCCGCGCGTGTGATCATCGTCTCCCCTGTCGGTTCATGCGCACTGAGAGCAGAAATAGTTGCATCCTGGGCCAATGCTAACTCGACTGGCAAAGAAGACCAAAGAAAAACTCCTCCTGCGCATGCTAAATTCAAATGCAAATGACTACGCACCCATCACCAGACCAGAATCTCGCCGCGCTGGGGTACACGCTGCCTCCGGCGCCCGCTCCGGGCGGTAATTACGTTTCCTCCAAGCAGGTGGGCTCAATTGTCTACCTCTCCGGAGTCGTTTCAACCAACGCAGATGGCATCATCACCGGGACCGCCGGGCTGGACAGCACGATCGAACACGGCTACGCGGCAGCCAGGGCATGCGCACTCACGCAACTGGCGGTGCTCAAGCGCGACCTGGGATCGCTCGATCGCGTGGCTGAGGTGCTGACCGTGAACGGTTACGTGAACGCTGTGCAGGGATTTCCGGACGCGCCCGCCATCATCAACGGCTTTTCCGATCTGCTGGTCAAGGTGTTTGGCGAGGCGGGGCGCCACGTGCGCGCGGCGGTTGGACTGAATGCCCTGCCGCGCAACGCGCTGGTGGAGGTTCAAATGACGGTGAGGGTGAAGGAATCATGACCGAGCACAAGCTCTCCGCCGAGCCGACGCATTCCGTATGGGACCGCTCGCTTCCGCCCCGGCTACGCATCGAGCCGGGCGACGAGGTCGCGTTCGAGTGTGTAGATGCGAGCGGCGGCCAGGTGCAGCCGGGCATGACGACTGCTGAGTTCCTCGCCATTGATCGCACGCGCATTCACGCGCTCACCGGGCCCGTGTTGGTGGAAGGGGCGGAGCCGGGCGATGTGCTGGAGATCGATGTGCTGTCCACGCGGCACGGCGGCTGGGGATGGTCGAGCGTCATCGAAGGTCTGGGATTTCTGAAGGAACGCTTTCACGAGCCGTACCTTTTTCATTGGCAGCTTGACGGGGAATCGACCAGCTCGCTTGCTCCTGCGGTGGTTCCGGTGCGGCCGTTTTTAGGCGTCATGGGCGTGGCGCGCGCTGACGACAGATCATTCCGCACGCGTCCGCCGGGCCCTTTCGGTGGCAATCTGGATGTGCGCGAACTGTGCGCAGGTTCGCGGCTTTACCTGCCGGTGTTCAACCACGGCGCGCTTTTCAGCTGCGGCGATGGCCACGCGGCGCAGGGCGATGGCGAGGTGTGCATCAACGGCATCGAGTGTCCGCTGGACGTGACGCTGCGCTTCCGGCTGCACAAGCAGCGGCCGCTCGCGGGCCCGATTGTCGAGGCCAGTGAGGTTGCCGCGCCCGATTCGACAGCCGACGCGTGGGTGGTGGTGGAAACGGGAACCGACCTGGCCGCGGCCGCACGCGCTGCGACCGGCCGCATGATCGACTTGCTCGTCAGCCGCTGGGAATTCTCGGAGATGCACGCCTACATTCTGTGCAGCGTTGCTCTCAAGCTCCGTCTCAGCCAGGTGGTGAACGAACCCGTCTATACCGTGAGCGCGGCGCTGAGCAAGCAGATTCTGCCAGGGCGGGAGCTCTTCCCAACTCAATGACGATCAACGATCCTGAAGTAGTGGCGGAACTCAGCGCGCTCTATCCACGCTATGAGCAAGCGCTCGTCCACAACGATGTGGGTACGGCTGCGCGAGGGCTGGCGTATTGTGCAGGCCCATGTCTCGCTTTTGCCGCAAGCGTGACGGACTGCCAGGAACAAAACCACAATCAGCTAGGCTGAGAGCGTGACGGTCAACTGCTCGACAGGCGACGCATGGAACGCGGCTTCGAGACTCTGCGAGTCGGCAAAAAGCTTGCCCATGACGTGACGTCCCGGGAAATTGAGGCGCAACTTCGTTTCAGCAAACGGCCATGGCGCAAGGTGGAAATGGCGCGGCCCAATGGGCAGGACCTTCACCTCTGCTGTGCCGCCATTATTGAGCGGCAGTGGATGCAGCAAGTGAGCCGGCGCGGCAAAGGCAACGCAGGTGAGCAGCGAAAGATTGTCGCAGGCCTGCAGAAGGTGGAAGTGTTCTGTGATTGTTTCGTACGACATCTCGGGCCAGGTCAGTGTTGCGTCCTCAGCGATGTCCGTGAGCAGTTTGTCCTGATACCCCTGTTGCCGGGCGAGAAATGCGTCCAGCAGCTCCAGGCCCTCGGGCGCAATGGTCGAGCGGTCGGCATGCACGCTAAGCAGGTTATAGGTATGCATGGAAATCAGCACGCCGGCGTAGGGATCCTCTTCTGCAATGATGCGCACGGCGCGGTCGCGCACGGCAAGATACTCTTGCAGGTCGATCTCTTCAAATGCGGAATACTTGCCGACAAGCTCCGTGGAAAAGGCCGAAGGCTTTCCCTGTTGCGTGATGGAAGGATGCGCGTCGCGCGTTGCCCAACCGTCGTCGTGGCAGGCGATTCCCTTGAGCACACGCGCACGCGGCTCCGGCCTGCGGAACTGTGCATTGCCCCACGCGGCGGCGAAATCTCCCGCCAGGCGCGCGTGGTCAGTGTGCGTAATCAGCCACCAGCCTGTTTCCGATTCCATGCGTAACATCGGCCTTCTCCTTATCCCTCCAGCTGCGGCAGGCTTGACTCATGCCAGTTGTGCAGCGCCAGCCACTCAAGGAACATGACGAAAAAAAAGAAACTGAAGCCCAGCACCGTCGCGGCAAAGACAAGTGCGAACAGATAACTGGTTTCCATCTGATTGCTGGCGTAAATGATTGCGTAACCCAGGCCGCCCTCGCCCACGCGCGTGGAGCCCGCGAACAGCTCTCCGGTGATGCCGCCAATGACGCTGATGCCCGCCGAGATGCGAATGCCGGTGAAGAGATTGGGCAACGCATTGGGCAAGCGCAGCCGAAAGAGAACCTGCGCCGGAGTTGCCTTGTACATGAGAAAAAGATGAATCAGGTTTTCATCCACACTGATCAGGCCCTGCGTGGTGTTAGCGATGATGGGTGCGAGGCAGATAATGAAGGTGACGATGGTGACGGAGAAGATCCCAGCGCCGGCCCAGTTGATGATGAGCGGAGCAATGGCCACGATGGGCACCGTTTGCAGCAGAATGGTGTAAGGGTAGAGCAGTTGCCGCAGCCAGCGCCACTGAGCGAAGACCATGGCCGCGGCCACGCCCGCGACAATGCTGGCCAACAAGCCGCCGGCTGCTTCTTCAGTGGTAATCAGCAGCGAATTGACGAGCGACGGAAACCGATCGTGCAAAGCACGGGCCACGACTAGCGGACCGGGAAGAATGTAAGGCTGCAGGTGATTTAGGCTCACCAGCGCCTGCCACAGGCCAACCAGGCAGGCAAAGACGATTATGCTTTTGATAGCCATCAGGCCCTGGCGCTTCATCCCTGATACACCCCCCGCAGCAATCGCGAAGCCTGCGTGACCTGTTCCTCGAATGCCTTCGATTCGCGCGTCTTGGCGGTGCGCGGCCACGGCAGCTCGACCTTTGCATCGTGCGCCACACCTCCGGGGTGTGCGGCAAGAATCACCACTCGCGTCGACAGAAAGACGGCTTCCGCCACGGAATGCGTGACGAAAAGAACCGTCCATTTGTGTTCGCCGTAAAGGCGCAACAGCTCTTCGTTCAGGCGGTCGCGCGTCATTTCGTCGAGAGCGGCAAAGGGCTCATCCATCAGCAGAATACGCGGTCTGCTGACCAGCGCGCGGGCAATCGAGGCGCGCATTTTCATGCCGCCAGAGAGTTGGCGCGGAAAGCGCTTGGCAACATGAGACAGGCTGACCAATTCGAGCATCTGTGCCACGCGCTCTTTGCGCGCAGGCCGCGCCGCGTGTTCCAACTCCAACCCGAGACCGACATTCTGCTCCACAGTTCGCCAGGGCAGCAGCGTTGCATCCTGAAAGATGAAGCCCACCTGCTCGCGCGCGTTTTCCGGCGTCATGCCATTCACGCGCACCGTGCCCTCGCTGACCGGGCTCAGCCCTGAAACCAGCTTGAGCAGCGTAGATTTACCACAGCCCGAGGGGCCGAGGAAAGTGACAAACTCGCCGCGTTCCACGGTAAGAGAGATGCTTTCTACGGCGACGGCCGCATTGCGATAGCGCTTGGTTACGCCGCTGAGGGCGATCTCAGGAATCGTTTGTGGGGCCACAGTTACCATCCTGGCTCTCCTGCCACCGGCAGGTAGATTGCAGAGGGGTGCGCGGCTGAATGCAGCGCCTGTTGGGTTGATCGCGCCCAACTCCAGTTGTCCGCGTCTTGCGGCGGAACGGCGGTGGATGGGTTGCGATCATAAAGCGGGAACGCGGAGCTTGCGATTTCCAGGCGCAGGCATTCGCCGGGAGAGAGGACGAATGACACCGGCTCCAGCGTGAACTCCCACGCATGAATACGATCGGCTGCGTAGCCTTCATCGCAAAACAGCCACGCGCTACGCGCGATGCCGATAGAAAGAAACTCCGCGCGGCCAGTGGGTGTTACGCGCACAAGCTTGGCGGTGAAGTCGGCGTTTGCGGCTGAGGTGGCGGCAAAAAGCGTGATGCGCGGATGGCCGAAGATCTCCATCTCACGCAGGATCGGCGCAGAGGTGTAGACGAGCAGGTTGTTGCCCATCTCGATACTTGCCTGATCGAATGGGCCGCTCAGCGCCTGCGGGCCGCCGGGCGCTGGCACGGGCACTTCCGGATCGTAGACAAAGACATCGCGCGGCTCTTCGTTTGGGGGTGGCGTTGCCGCCAGGGCGCCATCACCCTTGCGTGAATTGGCATTTCCGTCGCTCCGCAGATAGAGCGGATACGCAGCAGCGGATGGCCACTCGGCAGCGGCGCGCCAGTCGTTTGGACCGAGCGCAAAGTAGCGGATGCGCGGCTCACTGGTGAAGGACGACGAGTCCTTGAGCCAACGATCGAACCATCGAAGAAGGATCGCATCCGTGTTCAGATTGGCGGTCTCGCCAAGATTCACGTCGCCTACTCGATCGCCCCACGGGATATGCACCCATGGGCCGGCAATCAGGTATTGGTTGTCGCGAGCCAACGCGCTGCCTGCATGGTTCCGCAGTGCCAAGTAGCCGGCGATGGAGCCTTCGAGATATGTATCGAACCAGCCGGAGATGTGCAGCGCGGGGACCAGAATCCGATCGAGCCGCGTGCTGATATCGAGGCTGGACCAATACTCCCCGGGCTCGCGATGCGCGAACCAATCGCGCACATAACCGGGCAACTCCGGGTCTGCAATGGCGGGGTGGCCGGTGTACGTAACCTGCGTTGCCTGTGCGCGGATGTTGGCCCATGCGGCCTCCAGTCTATCGCTTGCCTCGCGCAGGCCCAGGCGGCGCGCATCTTCGCGCAACATCTGCACACCCCATCCGAGGGACGAACTTAGCCGCAGCACGCCGTGATGATAGAACCAGCCGTGATAGAGATCCGCCGCGCTCATGTGCGGCGCAATGCATTGCAATCCTTCCGGCTGCTCGGCGGCCGCAAGAAACTGCGTGGTGCCCTGGTAGGAGAAGCCATACATGCCGATGCGGCCGTTGCACGCGGCGTGCGTGCGCAGCCAGGCGATGGTCTCGGCGCCGTCGCGGCCCTCGTGGCGGAAGGGATAGAAGACGCCCTCCGAGCCGCCGCGGCCGCGCACATCCTGGATGACCACGTGATAGCCGTGCCGCGCAAACCACACGGGGTGCGCATACACAACCGTCGAAGCAATGTCGCGCCCATAGGGCTGGCGCATCAACAACGTGGGCCACGGCCCTTCGCCCGCGGGGTAGTAGTGGTCGGAGACGAGCGCGGTTCCGTCTGTGAGGTGGCACTGAACTCCGCGCTCCAGGCGAACTCCTTTGCCACAGTCAACGAGCGCCCCGCCGCCTTCTCTCATGCTCACGCTCCGTGCCTCGGCTCGAAGTTCAGCATGGCGACAAGGATCTCCGCGATGCGCGCAGCCGCTTCATTGGACCAGCGCTCGCCGTTCTGCGCCGTTGCCGGCGAAGGGTCGCCCATGACGCCGCTTGGCGATATGTCCTTGGTGAGCCAGGCGAAGTTGGCCGACGAGCCTTCGGGTTTGAGCAGCTCCGGTTGATCGACACGGGCAATGTAGTTCGCGGTGTACTCCGCTGGATGCACAAGCTCCGGCGTGGCGTGGAGCAGGTATGCCGTTTCGATCTCGCCGGCGTGGAAGCCGTAGGTGCGCTCCTGCGCGCTCACGCCTTCAAACGCAGCGCCAGGCGAGCCGAAAAGCGAGAAGGTGCGCAGGCCGAACTCCGCGCGCAGATCGCGCGCCAGCACATCGACGAGCGAGGTGTTTCCGCCGTGGGTGTTGTAGAGAGCCAGTTTTTTGAAGCCGCTTGCGGCGATGCTTTCACCCAGGTCGCGCACCACGGCCAGAAAGGTTTGCGCGCTGACCGAAAGCGTTCCCGGAAATCCCACATGCTCGTTGCTCTTGCCGTAGCAGATGGGCGGCAACGCGTAGACGGGCAGCTCTGCAGGAAGCAGCGTGAGAGCCTTACCCAGCAGCAGATTGTTGATCAGCGTGTCAGTGGCCAGGGGGAGATGATGGCCGTGCTGCTCGATGGCTGCTGTGGGCAGAACCAGCAGCGTCGACTCGCGCGGCAACGCGTCCACCTGCTTCCAGGTGAGGTAAGCAAAGTTGCGCGCATCGGGAATCCAGGTCTTCATTGGGTTACCACCTGCTTGCGAAAACTGATCATCTTGCCGGGATTCAGCAGGCCTCGCGGATCGTACTTCTGCTTGGCGAGCAGTTGAATATTATCGGTGCGAAAACGGCCGCCGTCTTCCAGGCAATTCACGTGCGGATTGGCCACAAACACGCCAATCTCGCGGCAGTAGGCAATCATTTCATTCAATCGCTCCTCGGTGGTGAAGCGCACGACGGGGATTGCGCCGGGAATCACGATTCCGTCGCCGTTCTTCATGAATTCGATGTGAAAGAGGATTTCATCGCCGTAGCGGGCGCGCAGCAGGCGGAACTGCGTTTCGCAATTGTCCGGCGAGAAGCCGCATTGCAGATAGGTGAAGGCGGGATCGGCCTTCATGGCCCACAGCGTGGTGTGGTTCCATGTGTAGTCGCTGAGCAGAGGCTGGGTGCGCGGGCCGGTGAATGCTCCCGAAAAGGTGACCTCTCCGCCGGCGACTTCGGCGGCCGCGCGCAAGGCTGCGGCCTGCGCAGAGGCAATCATCAGAAGCGCGAGCGCTTTGTCTTCGCGCACTACTTGTTTTATCGGAGTAAAGAAAGAGGGAATGGGCCATTCGAAGACGGTCGCCAGACGCTTGGTCCATGCAGAGCCTTTGGCGATGGCGCGGGTGAAGCGGAAGGCTTCTTCATATGTCTCGAAGGCCACGGTCAGCTGCGTCCACTCGACGGCCGGAGCGAGAGCGAACCAGATGCGGGTGAGCACGCCGTTGGTGCCCCAGGCGTGGAGGATCTCATGCACCGCCGCGCCTTCGTGCAGCACCACGCGCGGCTCTTCTTCCATGGTGACCACCTCAAAAGCACGCACGGTGTCGAAGTCGCGCAGACCGCCGTGCGCAACCGAGCCGATGCCGCCCGACCCGCCGGCAAGAAAGCCGCCTACCGTTGCTTTGGCCAGCGTGGACGGGTACATGCGCAGCTCCCACCCCTGCTTGCGCGCTTCGGTCTCGAGCACCGCCAGGCGCAGGCCCGGCTGGCAAACGGCCACGCCGCCGGCTGTGATCTCTTCCAGCTTGTCCATAAGCGAAAGGTCGAGAACGATGCCGCCATGGAGCGGAATGCACTGGCCGTAGTTGCCGGTGCCCGCGCCGCGCACCGTCACCGGCGTCTCACGCTTGCCGGCGAAGCGCAGAATGGCAACAACCTCGTGCACGCTGACCGGCTGCACCACCACGTCGCCGTTCTTGCCGGCCAGATGGCGGCGCAGTACGGGCGAATACCAGTAGAAGTCGTGCGACAGGCGCTCCACCACGGACCGCGCCGATAGTACGCGGGCGGGATCGGAGACAACTTCAGACAGTTCCGCTGCGAGTTCAGCCGGCATGACAGAAAGACCTCTTGAAAACCCGATCGAGCTTGCGTTCAGCTATGTGCGCTTGCGGGTGGACCAAAGGCGAAAGGCCCGCAGCATTTTGGGGTGAGTAAAGAGAGCATAGCATTGCTCTCGCAGCAGGGGGCCGTCGACTACGCAGGCCATATCGCTGCGCGCGGCCACCTCGGTTGCGGGAATGCGGATCTGGTTGCAATGACGATTCGCGTCTTCAATGGTGGCTCCATAGACCACGCGGTCTAGACCCGCCCACAGTGCCGCGCTCATGCACATGGGGCAAGGCTCGCAGGTGGTGTAGAGCGTGTAGCCGGAAAGAGAAAGCTGCCTGAGCCGCTTGGTCGCCCTGCGGATGGCGCGCACTTCAGCGTGGGAGCTGGGATCGAACTCCTGGGCCACCGCATTGAGCGCGCGCAGGAGCAGTTTTCTTGTTTTCGTATGAACGATGGAGGCGCCAAAGGGACGGGGGCGCGGGGTACCAAGGGAACGCGCGGTGAAGGCCGCGAGGCCGGCCATGCACTCCACGTCGAGTGCCGGCTCGGGTTCGGATGGAGTGCCTGGCGCGGCTTGCCGTCGTTTGCTGGTGCGAGGCGCGATGGCGGAATTAACTCCCATACTCGAACTTAGCATGGCTGCGGGCAGATGCGCGCCAGAAAACTCGCGTGGCGCTCACCCCGATTTTGACCGCATACAATCTTCCTATGAATAGGGACTCCTGGAGCATCCGCGCACTGCGCATGGCGCTGGCAGACGGAACGACAGAGCCTTCCGAACTGGCCCGGGCTGTGCTGCTGCGCTCCAGCAGGAACGCTGGACGCAACACCTATCTGTGGCAGGATGCGGCCTGGACGCTGGCCGAGGCTGCGCGCGCGGAAGCGATGCCGCGCGGCGCGGGAGGGGCGTTTGGCGACGGCCGAAACGCTCTGTGGGGGCTGCCCGTCTCCGTGAAGGATTGCTTTGACTTGGCCGGCGCGCCGACCAGCTGCGGCGTGCATTTCTATCGCGACCTCAACGGCGAGGCACAGCGCGATTCCTGGCTGGTGGAGCGGCTGCGCGCGGCCGGCGCGGTGATTACGGGCAAGACCCACCTGCATCCGCTGGCCTATGGCATCACCGGCGAGAATCCGGAGTTCGGCGACTGCGTGCAGCCGCGCGACGCGGGCGCGCTGACTGGTGGGTCATCCTCAGGAGCGGTGGCCAGCGTGCAAGAGGGCTCGGCCGTGGTGGCCATCGGCACGGATACCGGCGGCTCCATCCGCGTGCCCGCAGCGCTGGGCGGCTTGGCCGGCTATCGTGCTTCGCTGGGCCGCGGTGACTGGCGCGGCGGAGCGCATCTGGCGGGGTCCTTTGACACCATGGGCTGCATCTTACGCGACCTTGAGGATGCGCCGCTCGTGGCCGGTCTCTTTGCGGACGAGCCAACAGTCGATGTGCCGGCCTTCACCCGCTTCGGGGTTGTGGAGGACAGCTTCTTCCATGATTGCGAACCCGAGATTCTAGAGGGCCTGCATGCTACGGTTCGCGCATTGGAGGCGCTGGGCCTGCAACATGCACGCGTGGACGCAAGCTGGTGGGTGGAGTCGTTCGAAGTTTTCGCGCCCATCCAGGCGTGGGAGGCGGCGCGCATTCATGCCGGCTACTTCGATCGCTTTGAGGCCTCCATTCGCGAGCGGCTGGAGTGGGGCGCGGGCATCGGCGAGGCGGAGATCGCCGCGCTGCGCAGCAGGCATGCGGCATTCCGCGATCGCATGGACGCGCAGCTGGCGGAACACGAATTGATTCTGCTTCCGGCCACCCCCGTTGCCCGGCTGGCCGCGGGCGCGGATCACAGCAAAACGCGTGGCCGTCTGCTGCGCTACACCACGCCGTTCAGCCTGGCCGGGGTCCCGGTGGTCACTATCCCCTGCGCCGCCGGGGGCGTGCAACTTGCTGCCGCGCGGGGTTGCGACGAAGCGCTGCTGCAATTGGCCGCGCGCTACGCTGCCGGTGTGGCGAACGAAGAAGCACGTGGCCGGCAAGCCCCGCTGCCGCTAGCGTGATAACGTTCATTTCAAGGATGCCAAACTTCTCCTCGCCAAGAGGTCAGCATTGAGATTCAGCAGGTTCCTATCCTTTGCCGCGCTCTCTGTGTCGGCTGCTTTCGCAGTTATCCTTTGCGGCTGTCACAGTAGCCAACCCGCCGCGCCAAGCGGCCTCACGCCCATCCGCCTGCAACTGGACTGGTACCCGCAGCCCGAGCATGGCGGATTCTTCGCCGCCGAGCTGTTGGGCTACTACAAGGCCGAAGGCCTGGACGTGACCATGCTGCCGCTGACCCAGTACGGGAGCGCCGCGCAACTGGTCGCCACCGGGAAAGCGGATATTGGCCTGGGCTCAAGCGATGCGATTATCGAGTGGAACTCCAACGGCCTGCCGCTGGTTGCGGTCTCGGCCACCATGCAGCATGACCCGCAGGCGGTCATGGTGCACAAGGACTCGTCCATCCACGGCTTCAAGGACCTGGAGGGCCACACCATTGCCGCGCAAACCGGCGCCACCTGGCTCAAGTATGTGACCTCGCGCTACAACCTGCACCAGGTGCGCCAGGTTCCTTCCACATTTTCCATCGCCAACTTTCTGGCCGATCCCGGTTACGTGCAGCAGGTCTTCGTGACCAACGAGCCGTTCTTTGCCAGGCAGGCCGGCGCCGAGGTGCGCACGCTGCTCATCAGCTCGTCTGGCTACGACCCCTATCGCGTCGCTTTCACCAGTCGCGAGTTCGCCGCGCAGCACCCTGACCTGGTGGCAAAATTTGTGCGCGCCAGCATCAGGGGCTGGCGGGCTTATCTGAGCGATCCAGCCGCCACCAACGCGCACCTGCTCAAGCTCAACCCAGTGCTCAACCCGGCACAGGAGGCCTACACCGCACAGGCGCTGCGTGACGGAGGTTTTGTGACTGGCGCCGACGCGAGCGGTGCGCTGGTTGGCCGCATGGACCCGGCGCGCTGGCAGATAACGTATGAACAGCTGAAGTCGCTCGGGATTCTGCAGGGAGCGGTGGACCCCGCGACGACGTATTCGCTGAATTTTGTGCAGTAAGCCGGGCAGCTTGCGCACCGTAACAAAGATGCAGGCTATCGCGGATTTCCGCGCGCTGAGCGACAATGATGGAGTGACCGACCTGGAACGCATTCTGGCGCTGTGGCGTAAGTTGGAATCCAGCGGGGCGGACTATGTGCTGGCAACGGTGGTGCGGGTCGAGGGGCCGAGTTATCGCAAGCCCGGGTCGCTGATGATGCTCACTGCGGACGGCCGGCGCGCGGGCACGGTGAGCGGAGGCTGCCTTGAGGCTGAGGTGGCCAGCCGCGCCTGGTGGCTCACCGCCGATGGTCCAACCATTCAGCGTTACTCGACGGCCGATGACGACGGGGAGCGTCCGTTTGGGTCCGGCTGCGGAGGCGTGATCTTCCTGCTGCTGGAGCGGCGTGCAACCGCCGGTCCTCTGCTGGCCGCGCTGGAGCAGGCCTTTCAACGACGCATTCCGATAGGCGTAGCCACGGTTCTAGACGGCGAGCAGATCGGCCGCCGCGCATTCGCCAGCATTGATTCTGGAGCAGCGGAAGGCCTCACCGATGAGGCAGCGTTCAACGCAATGGGCGATGATCCGCTGCGGGTCCTTGCGGATAGGGCGCTCACGAGCCGAGCGTCGTTCGAGCGGCAGATCATGATCCAGGGTGCCGAGGCCCGCGCGTGGGCTCACTACCGCCCGGCTCGCCCCGGTCTGTGGATCTTCGGCGCGGGCGACGACGCCCTGCCGCTGCAACGCCTGGCCAGCGAGCTCGGCTGGCATGTCTCCGTGGCCGATGGCCGCAGCCACCTTGCCACGCACGAGCGTTTTCAGCTGGCCGACGCGGTGCGCGTTCTGCGGATGAAAGGCTGGCCGGACAGTCCAACGGAGGGACCATCAACGCTGTTCGGCGATCTAAAACCCGAAGACGCTGCCGTGGTGATGACCCACAGCTTCGAGCAGGATTCCAAGATCCTCGCATCCCTGCTGTCGCTCGCCGCTCTGCCGGCTTACATCGGCGTGCTCGGGCCCCAGCGCCGTACGCGCGAGCTGCTTGCGGAAGCCACTGTGCTGCTCGGCCTGCCTGCAAGCGGAGCCAGCATGCAGGTGGAGCAGTGGCTCAACTGCGTGCACGCCCCGACCGGCCTTGACCTGGGCGCGGATTCTCCCGAGACGATAGCCCTGTCGGTCGTCGCCGAGGTGCAGAAATTTCGCGCCTCTGCCACGGCGCTTCCGCTGCGCCAGGTGCGCGCCGCTCAGGTGGGAATCGCAAGCTGAAGGGTTTTGTTTGACAACATCGCTCTTGCTTCCCGAGGGATTTCCACTAGAATATGAACTCTGACTCAGGCAGGATGGTTCCCCTTTTCGGTCCCGGCCCGCGGCATCGGCGCCCCGGTTCGCAACGTATACGGAAGCAAGACAAGACCGTGCAAGGAGTCGATGGATGGAGTCGGCGTTGAGAGATCCCGGGAAGGCGCTTCAGGAGCAGTTGCCGCCTCTCACTCCCCATGCGGCGGCCGTGGAAGCAGATCGATGTTTGTACTGCTACGATGCGCCCTGTACGCACGCCTGTCCCACCCACATCGACATTCCCCGCTTCATCAAGAAGATCGCATCCAGCAATCTGCGCGGCTCGGCAGAGACTATTCTGGCTTCCAACCTGCTGGGCGCAACCTGTGCGCGCGTCTGTCCCGTGCAGGAACTGTGCGAGGGCGCATGCGTGCTGGGCGCCGATCACAAGCCCATCGCCATTGGTCGCCTGCAGCGCTTCGCCATGGACCACGCCCGCCAGCACGGCGGTTATCCGGTGGTGAAAGCAAAGCCGACCGGCAGGTCCATCGCTTTGATTGGCGCGGGGCCCGCGGGGCTTTCCTGCGCAGGCGAGTTGGCCATGCGCGGCCACCAGGCGACGATCTTTGAAAGGCGCACCATGCCGGGCGGGCTCTCCACTTACGGCATTATCGCGCTGCGCGAGCCGGTGGAAATTGCACTGGAAGAGGCGCGGATGATTGAGAGCCTCGGCGTTGCATTCAAAACCGGAGTCGAGTTGGGCAAGGATGTCTCCCTTGCCGATCTTCAACAGCAGTTTGACGCCGTGGCACTGAGCGTGGGCTTGGGCACAACGCCCAGCCTGGAGATCGAATGCGAGGAAGCGATTGTCGACGGCCTTCAATTCATTGAAGCCAGCAAGACCGCTCCCGCAAACCTGCATGTGGGCCGCAACGTGATCGTGATTGGCGCGGGCAACACGGCCGTGGATTGCGCCACCATCGCCCGGCGGCTTGGCGCGGATCGCGTGACCATGGTCTATCGCCGCACCGATCGCGAGATGACCTGCTACGAGCATGAGTACGACTTCGCACGCAAGGAGGGTATCGACTTTCGTTTTCTCTGCCAGCCCACGCGCGTGTTGATCGACGATGGCCTTCCTGTTGGCCTGGAGTGCCTGCGCGTAGAGCTGGGCTCGCCGGATGCGTCAGGACGGCCCGCGCCGTGGCCGGTCGCGGGCTCGGAGTTTGTGCTTGCCGCGGACCAGATCGTCAAAGCAGTCGGTCAGCACAAGCCCGCGCTGGCCGCGCTGTTGGGCCTCGCAACACAAAAGGGTTTCATCACCGTCGACGACGCATTTCAGACCAGCCTGCCCGGTGTCTACGCCATTGGCGACTGCATTCGCTCCCGCGGCGCGGCCTCCACGGTGATGGCCGTCGAAGATGGCAAGCTGGCCGCAGCGGCGATTCATCGGCAGCTCGTGTCCGTATCCGCGTCAGCATCCGCTCCGCTCGAGGTGAGCTAGGCATGGCAGACCTGCGCATCAACTTTGCCGGCATCAAATCGCCCAACCCCTTCTGGCTGGCCTCCGCGCCGCCCACCAACTCCGGCGCCCAGATTCACAGGGCTTTTGAAGCCGGATGGGGCGGCGCGGTGTGGAAGACGATCGGCGCTCCGGTGCTCAACGTGTCGAATCGTTATGGCGCCTGGCACCAGGGCCGCCAGCGGATGCTGGCCATCAACAATGTCGAGCTCATCTCCGATCGTCCCATCGAGATCAACTTGCGCGAGATTGCAGAGATCAAGCGCGCATGGCCCGATCGCGCCGTCATCGTCTCCGCCATGGTGGACTCCAAGCCCGAAGCGTGGCGCGAGATTGTGGAGCGCATTGAAGACACTGGCGCAGATGGCATCGAACTCAACTACGGCTGCCCGCACGGCATGAGCGAGCGCGGGATGGGTTCGGCCATTGGCCAGGTGCCGGAGTACTGCGAGCGCATCACGCGCTGGGTGATGGAAGCGGCTACCATCCCGGTTATCGTGAAGCTCACGCCCAACATCACCAACATTGTATTGCCGGCGCGCGCCGGAGTCGCGGCCGGCGCCAACGCGCTCTCGCTCATCAATACCATCAACTCCATCGTCGGCGTGGATCTGGACACGCTGGAGCTGACGCCGAGCATCGGCGGCAGGGGCGGTCACGGCGGCTATGCCGGCCCGGCTGTGAAACCCATCGCGCTCAACATGCTGGCCGCGCTGGGCACCGACGAAGTTGTGTCGAAGTCCGGCATTCCCATCTCCGGCATGGGCGGCATCGCCAACTGGCAGGACGCTGCGCAGTTCCTGCTCCTCGGCGCATCCAGCCTGCAGGTCTGCACTGCGGCCATGCACTACGGCTATCGCATCATTGAAGATCTTTGCGACGGCCTGTCGAATTGGATGGATGAGAAGGGCTTCAAGACCATCGCCGACGTGAGCGGCCATAGCCTGCATCGCGTCTCGGAGTTCAAGAACTTCGATCTCTCCTATCGCGCCGTCGCCCGCATTGACGCTGCGAAATGCATCGAGTGCAACCTCTGCTACATCGCCTGCAACGACACCGCGCATCAGTGCATCGACCTCGTTTCGCCGCAGGGTGTGTTGGTCGAGCCGCACGCATACAATGTGCGCTCCAACGGAAAGCGGGAAGCCGTGGAATCGCGCCCGCAGCCCGTGGTGCGCGAACCGGATTGCGTGGGCTGCAGGCTCTGCTATAACGTGTGTCCGGTGGATGAATGCATTGCCATGGTCGAGGTTCCTTCCGGACGCAGCGCGGTCACGTGGAGCGAGCTGGCGCAAAATCAGACGCCGGTCACCGAAGACTGGGAAGCCATGAAGGCCTATCGCGACAAAATGGGAATCGACATTCACTAATGCATCTTCCGCATCTTCGCAAGCCGGATGCAGGAGGGAGAACGTCTCCATGGGACTGTTGATCAAGGGCGGAGAGATCGTCACGGCGGAGAGCCGGTCGCGCAGCGATATCTACATCGAAGATGAGACCATCCACGCAGTTGGACGCGAACTTTCGGTTGCGCCGGGCACGGAGGAGATTGATGCGACAGGGAAGCTCATCTTTCCCGGCTTCATCGACCCGCACGTTCACATTCATCTGCCCTTCATGGCCACCTTCGCAAAAGATACGCACGCGACGGCAAGCCAGGCCGCGCTCATCGGCGGGACGACTACGTTCATCGAGATGTGTTGCCCTTCGCGCAACGAAGACACGCTCAAGGGTTATCAACTATGGAAGCAGAAAGCTGAAGGCTCGAGCGCATGCGACTACGCCTTCCACATGGCCGTCACGCGCTACGACTCAAAGACCGAAGCGCAACTGCGCGAGATTGTTCGCGACGGTACGGCATCCTTCAAAATCTTTCTTGCCTACAAGAGTTTCTTCGGTGTCAACGACGAGGAGATGTTTCAAACGCTCAAGCTGGCCGCGGAGCTGGGCGTTATCACCACGGCGCATTGCGAGAACGCTGAACTGGTGGCGCAGTTGCAGCGGCAACTGCTTGCCGAAGGAAAGACCGGGCCCGAATGGCATGAGCCCAGCCGTCCCGAGGCAGTTGAGACTGAGGGCACAGGCCGCTTTGCTACGTTTCTTGAGCAGACCGGCGCCGCGGGCTATGTGGTGCATCTCTCCTGTGCGCCAGCTCTGCGCATGGCTGTCGCGGCCAAACTGCGCGGCGTCCGGCTCTACGTCGAATCGGTCGTGCCCCACTTTCTGCTTGACAAGAGTTACGCCGAGCGCGAGGGCGTGGAGGGCATGAAGCACGTGATGTCTCCGCCGCTGCGCCGCAAGCAGAACCAGTATGCTCTTTGGGATGCGTTGCAAGCCGGCCTGATTGACACTGTGGGCACCGATCATTGTCCTTTCGATAAGGAACAAAAGCTGCTCGGCAATGACAATTTCACGCAAATTCCCAATGGAATTGCCGGCATCGAAGATCGCGTGAACCTGATGTACACCTTCGGCGTGAAGCCCGGCACACTCGACATTCACCGTTTCGTGGACGCGCTGAGCACGCGGCCTGCAAAGATCTTTGGCCTGTTTCCGCGCAAGGGAACGATTGCTCCCGGATCGGACGCGGATCTGGTTATTTACGACACCGACTATCGCGGCACTATCTCCGCGGCGGCGCAGCACACAGCCAATGACTACAACGGATTCGAGGGCTTCCCCATCGAAGGCCGGCCATCGGTGGTCACCGTGCGCGGCAAGGTGCAGGTGCGCGACGGAGTCTTTGTGGGCGAGCCGGGGCGCGGCCGGATGCTGCGCCGCGAGCCGCAGTATGGCGCGCAAAGAGCCGCGCACAAGGTGGTTGCTCATGCCGGTTGATGCACAGGCTGCCATTGGCCTGCTCACGGAGCTGCGCACTCTCACCGCCGATGAGAATGGCGCCCAGCGCCTGGCGTGGAGCCCGATGTGGCTCAAGGCGCGCTCGTGGTTCCAGGCCAAGCTGCACGAACTGCCGATCGAACACCATCTCGACGCCGCCGGCAACAGCTGGACCACGCTGCGTGGCGCGTCGGAGGCGACACTGATTCTGGGCAGTCATCTCGACTCCGTTCCAAACGGCGGCTGGCTCGACGGCTGCCTGGGCGTCATGGCTGCATTCGCGGTGTTGCGCAGAATCTCTGAGGAACACGACGGCAGGCCGCCTATCACCATTCGCCTAGTAGACTGGGCCGATGAAGAGGGCGCTCGCTTCGGCCGCAGTCTCTTTGGCTCGTCCGCATTTGCCGGCACGCACAGCATCGCTCAGGATCGCGGGCGCACAGATTCCGGCGGCATGCGCCTTGAAGATGAACTGGCCGCATGCGGTGTTAGTATCGATTCGATCGGCGACGCCGCGGCGGAACGCAAGAATGCATCGGCATATCTTGAGTTGCATATCGAGCAGGGCCCGGTGCTTGAGGCCATGGGGCTTCCGCTGGCCGCTGTGCTTGGCACCAAGGGTGTCGAGCGTCATGCCATTACCTTTCATGGCCAGGAGGCGCACTCCGGCTCGACGCCCATGACAGTGCGTCGCGACGCGCTGGCCGCTGCCGCCAAGCTCGCACTCGAGATCCGCACCATTGCCGGGCGGCACGCTGATGCGGTGTGCACCATGGGCAGCGTCAAGACCTTCCCTGGCATTGTGACCGCAGTGGTTGGCCGCTGCGAGGCATCACTCGATCAGCGCGATCTGAATGCGGATGTGCTCGCCGGCCTGTATCGCGAGGCGCAGGAGAAGAGCGCGCAGTTTGCGGCGGAAGAGGGATGCACCGTGGAGTGGTTGCGCATTTGGAACATTGCGCCGGAACCCTTTCATCCGCAGCTGATCGAGCTGTGTGAAGAGGCGATTCGCGAGACCGTGGGGCGATCGCATCGCATGCCGTCCGGTCCGCTGCACGATGCGGCTGAAGTTTCGCGCTCCGGCATTCCCACGGTGATGATGTTTGTGCAATCGCTTAAGGGAATCAGCCACAACAAGATTGAAGACACGAGCGAAGAGCATTTGCGGCTGGCCATTGCGGCGTTCGACAAACTGGCATCGAAGACCATCGATTGGATTCAAGCGCAATGAGAGCGGGCATCGACGCTCCGATTGAGTGCGGCGCTAAACGGAAAGGGTGGAATTGCATGAGTGGTCTTGACACATTGACACCAACCGTAATTTCTCACTGGATCAACGGCCAGCCCGACGCGGCAACCTCGGGCCGCAAGGGGATTGTGACCAATCCGGCAACTGGCGAAGTCGTCGCAGAGGTGGGCTTTGCCGGCGTCGAAGATGTCGATCGCGCCGTCTCCGCAGCCAAGACCGCCGCGGTCGAATGGCGCTCCACGCCTCTCTCCCGCCGCGCGGAGGTCATGTTTCACCTGCGCGAACTGATCGTACGGAATCGCACTCGCCTCGCAGAAGTCATCAGCCTTGAAAACGGCAAGACCATCGCGGATGCGCTGGGCGAAGTGGCGCGCGGCCTGGAGAACGTCGAGTTCGCCTGCGGCATTCCCAACCTGCTCAAGGGCGGCTACACGGAACAGGCCAGCCGCGGCGTTGACGTCTATCAGATTCGCCAGCCCATCGGCGTGGTCGCTGGCATCACGCCCTTCAACTTCCCCGTCATGGTTCCGTTGTGGATGCTCTCCACAGCAATCGCCTGCGGCAATGCGTTTATCCTCAAGCCATCGGAAAAAGTCCCAGGGGCCACTGTTCTGCTGGCGCAGTTGGCCAAGGAAGCTGGCGTTCCCGACGGCATTTTCAGCCTGGTGCATGGAGACAAGGTTGCGGTCGATCGTCTGCTTGCGCACCCCGACATCAGGGCCATCAGCTTTGTTGGCTCCACGCCGGTGGCGCGATACATCTATGAGACCGCGACGCGCAACGGCAAGCGCGTGCAGGCGCTGGGCGGAGCCAAGAACCACATGCTGGTGTTGCCCGACGCGGACATTGCCATGGCCGCAGATGCCGCCGTATCCGCCGGCTACGGCGCAGCCGGCGAGCGCTGCATGGCCATCTCCGTAGTGCTGGCCGTGGGCAATGTTGCCGATCCATTGATTGAAGCAATTCGCGAGCGCGTGGCGCGCATCAAGGTTGGTCCCGGCTCGGAGCCGGCAAGCGAGATGGGCCCGCTCATCTCCCGCGAGCATCGCGATCGCGTTGCCGGCCACCTGGACACTGCGGTTCAAGAGGGCGCAACGCTCTCGATCGACGGGCGCCTCGATCCGGCAACCGAGACTGACGGCTTTTTCCTCGGCCCCTCGCTCATCGATAACGCCCGCCCCGGCATGCGATGCTATGACAACGAGATCTTTGGCCCGGTGCTGAGCGTGGTGCGTGTAGCCACTTATGCTGAAGCTCTTCGCCTCATCAACGAGAACCCGTACGGCAACGGCACGGCCATCTTCACGCAGAATGGTGGCGCGGCGCGGCAGTTTCAATTCGACGTGGAGGTGGGCATGGTGGGCATCAACGTGCCTATCCCCGTGCCCGTCTCCTACTACAGCTTCGGCGGGTGGAAGTCCTCGCTGTTCGGCGACCTGCACATGTACGGCCCCGAAGGCGTGCAGTTTTATACCCGCGCCAAGGTCGTCACCAGCCGCTGGCCCGATCCGGCTGCGAGCACTGTGGACCTGGGCTTTCCGCAGGTGCGTTAACGCCGGGAATTGAGCCCGATTCCAATGCGCGCGGCGTCGAGTACAAACGTGCAACCGCGATGATAGGATTTGGAAGATGTTTTCGGGAGAGTGCGATGAGCGAGACGGCTGAAGTGAAGACACTAACATCGGAAGAAATCAGCGCCATTACGCGGCAAACCAACTATGGCACGTGGCGGTTCCAGAAGACCTGGAAGCCGCTGCACATTGCCGACGCCGAAGGCTGCTGGTTTACCGACGGTGCGGGGAAGCGCTATCTCGACTTCAGCTCGCAGCTCATGTGCGTGAACCTGGGACACAAGAATCCCCGCGTGGTTGAAGCAATTGCCGAACAGGCGCGCGAACTGGCGTATGTTGCGCCGGGCTATGCGACCGAAGCGCGCGCCCGGCTGAGCAAGAAACTGCTCGAAGTGTTGCCCGCCGGGCTGAGCAAGTTCTTTTTCGCCACCAGCGGCACCGAGGCCAACGAAGCGGCTTTCAAGATTGCGCGCATGGTCACCGGCAAGACAAAGATCATCTCGCGTTACCGCTCGTATCATGGATCGACGATGGCCTCAATCGCGGCCACCGGCGATCCGCGGCGCTGGGCGATGGAGCCGGGCGGCAAGGGTGCGGGCTTTGTGTTTGCTCCGGAGACCAACTGTTACAACTGTCCGATCAAGCACACCTATCCCGGGTGCAACGTGGCCTGCGCGGATTACATTGAGCACATGATCCGTAATGAGAGCGATGTAGCCGCGATTATTCTGGAGCCTGTGGTCGGCACCAATGGCGTGCTGGTTCCGCCGCCTGAGTATTTTCCGCGGCTGCGCGAAATCTGCGACCGGTTCGACGTGCTCATGATCGCCGATGAAGTGATGGCAGGCTGGGGCCGCACGGGCAAGTGGTTTTCTGTGGAGCAATGGAATGTCACGCCCGACATACTGGTCACGGCCAAGGGCATTACGTCAGCCTACGTGCCGCTGGGCCTCTGCGCCACATCGGCGAAGATCGCCGACTACTTCGAGGATCATTACTTCTCGCACGGACACACTTACGAGGCGCATCCCATCACGCTTGGTCCCGCTGTGGCCACCATCGAAGAGATGCAGCGGCTCAAGCTTGTTGAGCGTGCAGCGGAGCTTGAGCCCTACGTCCGCGAGAAGCTCGAAGAGCTCAAGATGAAGCACGTTTCGGTGGGCGATGTGCGCGGTCTGGGCCTCTTCTTTGCTGTCGAAATCGTGAAGAATCGCGCCACCAGGCAGCCCTTCAACACCATGCTTGACAAGGTGGAAGGCAGGCCGTTGGTAGTCGATCAGATCGCAGCCAAGATGATGGCGGATGGCGTTGCCCAGCAGGCCTGGGTGAGCCACTTCGTCATCGCTCCGCCGCTGATTGTGACCAAGGAGGAACTCGACCTTGGCATTGCCGCGCTCGATCGGCATCTGGGTATCGCCGACGCGCTGGTCGAGGCATAGCCGGGTCTCATTTTCCTTTCAACTGCGGTCGTCAAGGCTCTTCAGGTCGATGCCCAGTTGCTGGCACTTCTTGTAGAGATGGCTTCTTTCCAGGCCCAGCGCTTTGGCAGTTTGCGAGATGTTCCGCTTGTGCATTTCCAATTCGCGAAGCACCTGAGCCCGCTCAAAAATCGACACGCGGTCTGCCAATGGGCCGCTGTCAGATGCCGTCGGAAGAGTTGCCGCAAAGCCGGATTGAGCGGCGTTCGCGCGGCCGGCGGGGAGTGCGCGTTCGACGGCGGCTGCATCGATCTCAGTCCCCGCAAGCAGCAGCAACCGCTCCACAACGTTGCGCAATTCGCGGATGTTGCCAGGCCATGAATATTGCTTCAGGGCGCCGATGGCGTCGTCGCTGAACGGAACCGGCTTCCATCCATTTTGTGCGCTCACTTGACGTACAAAATGCTCAACCAGCGCAGGCAGATCCTCTGTGCGCTTGCGGAGCGGGGGCAGTTCGACCGGGAAGACAACGACGCGATGATAGAGGTCGCGGCGGAAGGCGCCGCTTTCAACCGACTGCTCCAGGTTGCGATGCGTGGCGACCACGACGCGCACATCGACGGTGGTGGGCTTATCGGAACCGATGCGCTCGACCTCGCCTTCTTCGAGAACCCGCAGCAATTTGGATTGCATGGCGGGCGGCATGTCGCCAATCTCATCCAGGAAAAGCGTGCCGCGATGGGCCTGTTCGAACTTGCCCGTGTGGCGCTGCGCGGCTCCGGTGAACGAGCCTTTCTCGTGGCCGAATAGCTCGCTTTCAATCAACTCCGCGGGAACGGCGGCGCAGTTGAGCGTAACAAAAGGGCCGTTCGAGCGCGGGCTCTTTTCATGCAATGTGCGAGCCACCAGTTCCTTGCCGGTCCCGGTCTCGCCGTAGATGCAGATGCGCGCTTCGCTCGCGGCCACGCGCTCAATTTGCGCCATCACGCGCCGCATGGTCTCTCCCGCGAAGACCATCGTGTGCTTACCCACGCGTGCGCGCAGGTCCTGATTTTCTGTCTCAAGCCGCGTAAGCTTGAGAGCGTTTTCGACCGTCACGAGCAGTTTCTCAGTGGAGAGCGGCTTCTCAAGAAAGTCAAGCGCGCCCAGCCGAGTCGCGCGCACGGCCATTTCGATATGCGCCTGGCCGCTCATCATGACCACGGGAGCGGCGACGCCCGCGGTCTTCAGATCTTCAAGCAGCGCAAGGCCATCGCGGCGGGGCATCACGACATCGCTGAGGATGAGATCGAAGGGCTGGGTGCGGGCCAGTTCCAGGGCGCGCGCGGCGTTGTCGGAGACCATGGCCTCATGGCCCGCGAGACGGAATGCGCGGGCGAGCGATGCGAGCGTGTTGGCCTCATCGTCGACGATGAGAATCTTTACTTTCACGGTCATGATTCGGTTCCGTCCGCTCTGGGCAGCGTGATGACAAAGGTAGCACCGCCGCCCACTCGGCTTTCCACAGCAATGCCACCCTGGTGGTCGGCGACGACGGACTGCACAATGGCCAGTCCGAGTCCGGTGCCGTGCTGTTTGGTGGTGTAGTAGGGCGTGAACAGGCGCTCGCACTCTTCGGGCGTGAGCCCTTCGCCTGTGTCGGCTACGCGCAGCTCCACCGCTTTGCCTTTTGGCTGAGCGCTGAGGGTGAGTGTGCCTCCTTGGGGCATGGCGTCCATGGCGTTGAGCACCAGGTTGGAGAGCGCGCGATGGAGCAGCTCGGGGTCGACATGGATGAAGAGCGGATCGGATGCGATCTCCAGCATGCACTTGATTTTGAATGCAGGGCTCAGGTTCTCTGAAGGCTCCTGTTCTCCCCGGGCCGCAGGGCGAAAGTAAAGCTGCGCCACGCGGCGCAAGGCTTCGTTGGCGTCGATGCGCTCCAACTGCGGCTTGGGCATGCGGCTGAAATCGCTGAATCGGCCAATAATCGTTTTCAGATTGGCGATCTCCATGCCGAGCGTCTGCGTGCTTTCGCGAAAAACCTCGTCGAATTCTTCCGGAGGCAACTCGCGTGCGCGCACCAGGTTCTCCACGGTCAGTTGCAGCGGGAAGAGTGGATTCTTGAGCTCGTGCGCCAGGCGGCGCGCCAACTCGCGCCAGGCGGCCACGCGCTCGGTCTGCACCAGCCGATCACGCTGCGCAACCAGCTCGCCGGTCATGTGATTGAAACTGCGCGCCAGCGTACCGATTTCATCGTGCCCGCGTTCAGGCACGCGCGTCTCCCAGTTTCCGGCCGCCACTTGTTCAGCGGCCTGGGCCAGACGCTCGATGGGCCGCGAGACGCGCGCCGCGATCCACAGGCTGGCGAGAATGGCGAGAAAAACTCCACCGGCAGCCACTCCGTAGGCGATGGCACGAATATGCTGCTGCGCTTCCACCATGCCGCTGCGGGAGATTGCGACGATGAGAACTGCGAGTACGACGCCCGTGTCGTTCTTGAGTGGGATTGCGGTGGCGTTCACCGAGTCTTCGCGGCGGACCGTGAGGTAGAGAATGGAACTCGCCTGCTGGCCTGAGCGAATTGCAGAGCGGATCAATGACTCATAGCGATCGGCATGGGACACCTCACCTGCCGCGCCGATCAGGCGTTTGGGTTCGAAGGGAAGCATGTCCGGGCCTAAATGACTCTGCTGTGTAGCTGCCGGGACTTGGTCCGCATCTCGATAGAGCGCGAGCTGCATTCCGGGAGCGGTGGGCAGATCGGCGAGGAAGGATTGATCGAGACGCTTACCGGCCAGGATGCGAACGGCGAGCGCACCCGTCGCATCGGAGCGGCGAACCGTGCGCATTGCAAAAATTCCGAGGGCGGAGCTTGCGTCGGGCAGATCTTCTGTCTTGAGAAACGTGGGCTGATCTGCTCCGGCGATCGGTTCAAAGTAACCGAACCGCGCCGGCCACTGGGCAGAGCTCACGATGTTGCCATCGGGTCCGACGATTTCAAGGAAGTCGAGTTGCGCGTCCTGGGCCAGCGTTTGCGCCTCGGTCAGATAAGGAGATGCGTCTCCGGATTGCGCGAGCTGAAAGGCGATGCTGCGCGCGCGCTCGCTGGCGGCGATACGACCGACCGATGCGGCCACCTCTGCTGAGCGGTGCTGGAACTCGCGCTGAAACTGGCTGACGAACAGGGCTGTCTCTTCCTGATCGCGCTGTTCGAAGACTTGGCGGATGCGAACCAGCACGGTCCAAGCCACGGCGGCCACGACAACGGCCACCATGAGCGAAAGCAGCAACAGCAGCTTCTGGCGCAGGTTCACGGTGCGTCCTCCAGGGCGACGCCGGCCAGTTGCGGCGCGCCATCGGGCCCCAGGCGCAGGTCGCGCACGCGGCCGCCCACGGCGTAGGCGCGCGGCAGATAGAGCAGCGGAATAAGCAGGTGCGTGTCGACGATTGCGCGTTCGACTTTGTAAAGGCCCGCAGGTGTCTGCTCGGTCACCGGCACCGGCAAGCTAGCGGCGCGGAGGATGGATTCCAACGCGCATTGGGGCTGGCTCGATTCGAGTGTGAGGCGGCGCAGCGTGAGATCGATGTGTTGTGGTGCGCCGGCGCTGACGACCTGCACACTGAAGCCGGCATCGCGGAGGTTGAGGGCAATGCGCTGCGCGGCAAGCTGCATTGCAGCGCCTCCCTCCGCGGCCAGCGTGAGCGCAGGCGGAGCGACGCCACCACGCAGTTCATGAGCCTTGTTCAGGTCGCGTTGGGTGGAGAAGAGGAACGCGTAGCCGGTGAGTTCAGCGGGCAGCAGAGAGGCTGCGATTTCGCCTTGCTTTTGGAAGATGACGTTGGAGAGCGCGCCGCGATCGACGGCCAGCGCAATGGCGGCGCGGAGGCTGGGGCTGGAGAGTGCGCCGGAATCCGAGACCGTGAGCGCCAGCAGCGAGACCAGCGGCGATGCGACGACGGCGAGGCGCTGATCATGGGCCTGGCGCATCTGCTCGGCGGGCACCTCGACGAGATCGGCGCGGCCCACGCTGAGGTCGAGCCATTGATCGTGAATGGATTTGCGGCTTGAGATTTCGACGCTATCGAGGAAGGGCCGGCCTTGCCAGCAGGTTTCGTTGGCAACCAATCTGGTCACGCCAGGGTTGTTCAATTCGCCGGTCGCCGCAAACGGGCCCGTGCCAACTATCCCCACGTGAGGGTCGGCATCGAACCCGATAAGGTACTTGTCGCCGGCGAGCAGCGCAGGAAGATTGGGCATGGGCGAGTCGGCGGTCAATACGACCGACGAACCAGCGGCGCGCATGGCCGACCACGGGCACGATGCGCCGCACGACGCGGTCAGAGAGGCTTCCACAGCGGCCGAGCTGAGGGCGGTGTCATTCTGAAAATGCACACCGGAACGAAGCCAGAACTGCCAGCGGTGATCGTTGTTCTCCGAGGTCCAACGGACAGCCAGGGCCGGAAGCACGGTTCCGTCCGGGCCAATGGTGGTGAGACCATCCAAGACCATGCGCCGCGCCAGGCCACCGGTCCGCTGCCACGGGTCGCCTTCAATTTCAACGCGCAGCGTGCCGCCGTAGTGGGGCCGGGTGCGCGCCGCTGCGGGCAGCGCCAGCGCGGCCAGCAGACAGCTAATTGCAACTTGCCGTAACACGGTCCACCTCGTAGGAATCTGCGTGGCCTTGACTGCCTGTTCTGCGCACCACCGCAAGCACGCTTTTGCCGTCAGGGGCAGTACCCAGCGCGGTGACGGTTCCATCCATATTCATCGGCGCGCTTGCGGGGATGGCTTCCTGCGCGGGGATCTCGTAGGCGCGAAGACTGTCCGCGAACGCTTCGCCCGAGCCGGAAGCGATGACCTGCGTGCCAGTGCTGCAGCCGGAGCGGAACGCGGCGAAATCACTGCCCCAATCGCGTGTGCCCGCGATGGCCTTCAACCCCACGGATGAAGACCCGTCCGTGGGAACCCCGAGCTTCAACGTCGCCGTTTCCGCAATCTGCACTTTGCCGTCGATGCTGTTGATCAGCAATCCAGCCCCATCGGGACGGGGAAGCAGCGCGGCAGAATAAAAGGGCGGAAGATCCACGCCCACACTCGGGGTGACGACGCCGGTGAAGTAATTGCGCGCAGTGCTGAAGAAGGCGCGAATCCGAGTCAGGCCGGCGTTTTCCGCATGGTCTGAACTCGCAGCCAGCCGCTGCGATTGTGTTAGCTGCCATGGGTCATCGCTTTCTCGGCAGCGCACGGTCCACTGTGCCTCGGGCTGCGCTGGCTGCTTGCTGCCGCTGCACGCCATGCCCGCAACCAATGCCTCGAATCCCAGGCCATCCGGCGACAGAACGATGACGCTGCGCGGGTCGCGCGGCAATGGTTTCCGTTGACCGATGGCCACACGGTTCTGCTCTTTCCAGCCGTTCGCGGAGTGGGCAAAAACTACGATCTCCTCCGGACCCACAACGACCAAGCCATCCCCTGTTTCCAGCGCTGCCAGCACTGGTTCAGTCGTGGTGAGCAAGGACTGGCGGCGTAGCGCCAGTCCGCCGGCAAGCGCTTCCGGCTGCGCCGCGCCGGCTTCCACATGCACGATCGCCACACGCGTCTCGCTGCCTTCCACCACTTCCGCAACCCACAGCCGCTCGCGCAGGTTTTCGCTCAGTGTGACGCGAATCGAGTTAGCGCTCTCCGCGCCGGAGGTTTGCACGCCGCGCGCCTTCAGGTCCTGCTCAAGAAGGCTGCGAATCGCGGGAAATTCGTCCATGGAAATTTTCGACAGATTGCGCATGGTAAGGCGGGCCTGGCCGGGGCCGAGGATGCCGGCGATCTGATCGGCCAGAGCTGCGGCGGGCTGCTCCCATGGGCTGGGCGCCGCGCTTGCCAGTTGCGCCAACAGCGCAGATGCGAGCATCGCAAGCAGGCAAAGGAACCGCATTGGAGTCGTCTTTCTTCGCATGTTTCGTTTGGGCGGATTATATCGTTTGGAGGTGTTCAGGGATTGCCACCTTGTCCGCAGAGACAAAAGCACGACCTGACCGGGACATCGAAACGGTTATGGTTTCCCAGGCCTCATCCGCCGCGGCGGACGAAACCTGGGGCACCCGATTATTGGTTGGTGGGGATGATTTTTTCAGTGGCCGCTCTTGGGCGCAGGCTCGTCTTCGGAGTCCATCTCCTGCTTGACCACCGGAGTCTGGGCCATGCTCTTGAAGACATCGTTGGCAAAGAAGAATTTTCCGTCCGAGGGGACCATCACCACCTGGATCTTGTCGGAGAGCCGCTCGGCGATGATCTTGTTGATCAACAGCGGCGACTTGTTCAGTAATTCGGCTTCGCTGGTCATGCGCTCGGCGTTGGCCTTGGCCATGAGCCGTACGCGGCTTGCCTCGGCGTCGGCCAGCAGGTTGCGGCGCTCGAGCTCGGCCTTGCTGTCGATCACCTTGGCCTGCGCGTCGGCCACGGCATTCTGGATGGTGGCTTCCTTGCGCGCCTCGGCCTCCAGCTTGCTCTGCTCAATCTGCTTCTCTTTGAGCGGCAGCGTGTATTGCATCGCATCCGCTTCGCCCTTGGCTTCCACCACTTTCGACTGCGCCTCGCCCTCGGCCTGCTTCACCTTCTGCACGGCATCCGCCTCGGCCTGCAACTCGGCAATCTTCACTTGCTTCTGCTGAATGTCGGTCACCACGCCCATCTGGTCGTCTTCCTGTTCCTTGAGCAACAGGCCTTCCAGGCCCTTCGCGTACTGGTCGGGCAGTTGAATGTCGCTCAGCATCACCTCTTCTACCAGGATGCCGTCGCCGCCCAGCTTGTGGGTAATGATGGTCGCGGCACGTGAGCGCACTTCTTCGCGCTTGGTCGAGAAGATCTCGCGCACCGTGTACTCGGGGGCCAGCTCGCGCCACGCGCTGGCCACCACCGGCGGCACTAGCTCCTTGTCCACCGGCTGCGGCATGTGCGCCTGCACGCTCGAGAGCTTGTTGGGGTCGAGGCGATAGCGCACCGTGACCGCGACGCCGATGTTCAGGCCCTCGCGCGATTGCACGCTCAAGACATTCTGCGGCGCGCCTGCCTTTGCGCCCTCCTGCGCCATGCCCGCAGTGAAGAGATGATCGCGCAGGTCGAAGGTCTCGACGCTCTCGACCAGCGGTGTGACGAAATGCACGCCGGGATAGAGCGTCCCCGGCTGCGTGCCGCTGACCTGGCTCACGCGCACGCCGCCCATGCCGCTGGGCACCACAACAATGCTCGGCGCGATCAGCAGCGGAAGGCTGGCCACCAGCGCCAGGGCCACCGAACTACGCCAGGCAATCTCTTCGGGCGCCGGAAGTCCGGTTTCGCCCGCGGCCCTGCGCCGTTTCAACATCATGCGAATCCACAGTCCGTAGATCGGAATCCCTAACGCGGCAGCCAGCAACAGCGCTCCCGCAACCGTCAACAACAGCTTCAATGCGATCATTGTCCTTCTCCACTTTACTTGTTGCGCTCCACTTGTTTGCACCCCAGCGACGATGGCCTGTCGCTGGGGACCCTGCGTTTACCGATTCCCGGCCATGGAACCATCAGCAGCCGGACCAGTCCTCCGAACGTCAACTCTTCCAGCAGCAGCCCCGCCACCACCGGCAGCAGCAGCGCTCCCAATCCACTCGCCGCTTCCGTCAACAGATTCATGACGGACCTCCTGAGCGCAGTGCCGCGACAGGAGAAACCGCCGCAACCCCAGCTACTGGCTCGCTGGTCTTCTCCGTCCTCGCTCTATCCTGAGCAGCGCTCTCTGCGGGCCATGCCTGGGGAGCTGCGGCTGTTGCTGTCAGCACTGGCTGCGCAGCCGGCGCGGCGGAGTTCTGTCCGCCACCAAACAACTGCGCCGTCTCTTCGTTGCGCTCGCCCACCAGTTCCACCGTGTCGCCCTCGGCAACCAACGCGTAGAACTCTTCCAGGTCGGCCCTGGCCATGCGGATGCATCCATGCGAAGCGGCCTTGCCGATGGACTTGGGCTCGTTGGTCCCGTGGATGCCGTAGCCATGTTTGCTCAAGCCCATCCAGCGTGTGCCCACCGGATTGCCTGGCCCAGGGAGAACCGTCTTTCCGTTGTGGCGATAGGCCGGGTTGGCCACACGGCGCTCAATAGTGAAGGTGCCTACCGGGCTGGGCGTCGAGGGCTTGCCCACGGCCACGCTGTATACCTTCTTGACCTGGCCGTCTTCCACCAAGGCCAGCATGCGGTCTTCGAGGCTGACAACGATCACCCGCTTCGCTGGGGTTGCCACCAGCGCCGTGTGCTCTGTCGCCTGACGGTTCTGCGCCAGAGCCTGCGCAGCCAAAAGAAGCCCCATCCCCACCGTCATCGCCAACCTGTTGAGCTTGATTGCCGTCATCGCATCCCCCTTGCCAATCTGCCTGCGCCCAGACAGAGTGCAAGCCGGTAACCAATCAATGGCGATTGAAAACAAGCAGGTTGTGCAAGATATCGCTGGGCCGGACCGTGTCCCCGCCAACACAGTGTGTGTGCGCTGACACGCAGGACCGATGACCAAGGCGAATGGAAGTGGGCAGGCAGGATGGCGCGCGCCACACCTGCTCAACTTACGAACACTGGGAGTCCGGGCAAGGCGCCTTCTTACCGCAAGGGAGAAATCTGAAATGCAGGTTTAGCCGGGAAACCTGCCCCGAAACGCATGCAAGCCGATGCGGTCAAGGTGCAGGCCGCAAATCGGAGGAGCAAGAATTGGCGCGGGGGAACGCCGCGGATCTTGCGCCTCTCTCGCCGTGCATATCGGCCTTCAACTCGGCCGTTCCTTATGAACTGTGACTGCCATCACATCTCAAATCGCGTGAGCCCCATCACACTTTGTCGCTATAGCAAGTTCGGGTTGTGATTTGAGTCACCAGCGCTCGTTCCTGCACGGCAGACGGGGTCCATTCGCTGAATGACGGTTGTGATCAGGAGGTTTCATGAGACGTAGCATCCCACATTGCGTGGTTGCATTCCTCGCCTGCGCCTGGGCACTTGCTCCCGGCGCGATGGCGCTTCCCAGTTATGCGCGCCAGACCGGTTTGCCATGCAGCGGCTGCCACACCACGCCGCCGGAACTGAACAACGGCGGACGGCTGTTCAAACTTCTGGGATACACCGACCGCGCTGAGAACAAGAGCATCACCGCCGAGCCCGACACGCGCCGCGCGGCTTTAAACATGCTTGAGAATCTGCCGCTGAGCGTATTTCTCGAAGCCTCGATCACCGGCACCAAGACTCCCCAGCCCGGCACGCAGAACTGGAACGCAGAGTTTCCGCAGGATGTCTCGCTCTTCCTGGCCGGCGCCTGGGCCAGCCACGTCGGCAGCTTCCTGCAGATCACTTATGACCCGCAAGGCGATCACTTCAGCATGGATAACACCGACATTCGCTTTGCCAGCAAGACCAAAGTCGCGAACAAGGAGCTGGATTACGGCCTGACGCTGAACAACAATCCAACCCTGGAAGATCTGTGGAACGCCACACCGGCCTGGGGCTATCCGTTCATCGCCAATGACTCGGCCCCTGGGCCCGCGGCGTCGCCCATCATCAACGGACTGCTGGCGACGGATGTAGCAGGACTGGGCGGCTATGCCATGTATGACCAGCATGTGTACTTTGCCGGAACCATGTACCGCTCCGATCACATCGGCGATACACAGCCAACCACCGGGCAGTGCTGTTCGTACACCATCCGGGGCATAGCTCCCTATTGGCGACTGGCTTTGCAGCAGACCGGACGAACGGCCAACCTGGAGGTCGGCGCTTACGGCATCCACATGAAATCAACGCCGGGAGGGGTGACCGGAGCGGAGGATAGTTATACAGATTTCGGTCCAGATATCGATTATGAACGGACCATCGGCAAAGATGTCGTTTCCGTCCGCGCTACCTATGTACGAGAGAATGCTGCCCTGGTTGCCAGTGCGGCTAACGGAGCCGCAAGCCCCGGCCCGCATCATCTCAATGCCAGCAACGTCAATGCCGAGTATCACTTTGGAAACCGCTTCTCGGGAGCCGCTGGTTGGTTCCTGACGGACGGAACCAACGACCCCCTCTTGTATGCCCAGGTCCCTGTCTCGGGCAGCGCCAATGGCGGATTGCGAAGCGAAGGGTTCATCACGAACCTCTCCTATTGGCCATTTCAAAATCTCGACCTGGCCGCACAGTACACCAACTACACGCGATTCAACGGCGGGTCAGCCAATTACGACCTCGCTGGCCGCAATGCGAGCGACAACAACACACTCTACCTGCTCGCGCGCTTCGTTTTCTGATGCGGGCTAAGATCCCCGCCGGCGCGCACCCCGAACCCTCACCGATTCACCACCAGGAGATCCTATGAAACGCTCTGCTCTCGTTGCACTCATGGCAATGGCCGCGTTCAGCACGGCAGCCTTTGCCGGTACCATCCACGGCAAGGTTTCCGGCGTCAAGGGACAATCCGTCGTCTACGTCGAGGCGGTTGCCGGCAAAACTTTCCCTGCTCCGGCGCAGCACATCACCCTGGATCAGAAGGGCCTGATGTTTGTGCCTCACATCGAAGCCATCCAGCAGGGCACGACCGTTGAATTCCTCAACAGCGACAGCGTGGCGCACAACGTGTTCTGGCCCTCCATCAGCGGCAACAAGAAGCTGAGCCACAACCTGGGCACCTGGCCGCAGGGTCAACGGCAATCCTTCAAGTTCGACACCCCCGGCATCATCCCGCTGTTCTGCAATGTGCATCCGGATATGGCGGCTTACCTCATCGTCTCGCCGACGCCGTACTTTGCCACCACGGACAAGACCGGCGTCTACAAGATTGACAACGTGCCGGACGGCGAATACACGGTGACCGCCTGGAACGAGGGCGCCAAGAGCAAGTCAAACCCTGTGAAGGTCAGCGGAGACGCCTCGGCCGACTTTACCCTCAGCAAGTAAATCCACGGGCGGCACTGTCTTCTGCTGCCGCCCGCAGTTTCTTCCTCCAACGGGAGAGGTCCCCGGATGCTCGAACGCTTTGTCGACAAGAAGGTTGACAGGGATTGGCTGAATACCAACTTCCCCTGCATGATGGCCTGTCCCGCGCACACCAACGCCGGCCGTTATGTTGCGCTTATTGCCGAGGGCGAATTTGAAGAGGCCTACCGCACGGCCCGCGAGCCCAACCCCATGGCCAGTATCTGCGGGCGTGTCTGTGCGCATCCCTGCGAGACGGCCTGCCGCCGCGGAACCATCGACAAGCCCATCGCCATCCGCGCACTCAAGCGCTTCCTGACCGAGCGGCATGGGCCCGAGTCGCGCCGGCCCATCGATGTAAACGCAGGCCGCACCCAGCCCAAACTTCCCTTTCGTGTTGCCGTGGTGGGCGCCGGTCCGGTGGGCCTGTCCGCGGCGCATGACCTTGCCTTGATGGGCTATGGGGTCACCATCTTCGAAGCTTCGCAGGTGCCGGGCGGCATGCTCTATCTGGGCCTGCCCGAGTATCGCCTTTCGCGTGACGTGGTGGAAGCGCAGGTGCGCGAGATTCTCGCGACGGGCGACATCACGCTCAAGCTGAACCATGCGGCCGGCCGCGACTTCGCCATTGCCGACTTGCGCCGCGACTTCGATGCCGTGCTCATTGCCGTGGGCGCGCACCGCAGCCGCGACCTCACCATTCCCGGCGTGAATCTTGACGGTGTCTATAAGGGCATCGACTTTCTGCTCAACGTCAATCTCGGCTACCGCTTCACCATCGGCAAGAAGGTGCTGGTGATCGGCGGCGGTAACGTAGCCATGGACGTGGCCCGCTCCGCTGCCCGCGAAGTGCTGCGCCAGCATGCCGGCGGCGTGGAAAACTTCGAGCCTTCGCAAGGCAGCATGGATGCTGTGGCGGCGCGCGAGATGATGGACGTCTCTCTCTCCGCACTGCGGCTGGGCGCGCAGGAAGTGCACCTGGTCTGCCTGGAAACTCGCGCCGAGATGCCCGCGGCCCTCGAAGAGATTGAAGAGGCCGAAGAAGAGGGAATCATCATCCATCCCGGCTTCGGTCCCAAGCAGATCATCGGCAAAGATGGGCGCGCTGTCGCGCTTGAGGTGCTCAAGACCAAGTCTGTCTTCGACGCCAACCGCCGTTTCAGCCCCACCTTCTACGAGAACAGCGAAACGCTGCTGGATTGCGACACCATCATCATGGCCATCGGCCAGGCGCCCAATCTCGAGTTCCTCGGAGCGGAGGATGGCGTTGACGTTTCGCCGCGCGGCCTGATCGCGGTAAACCCGCAATCGCTGATGACCTCGGCCAACGGTGTGTTCGCGGGCGGCGACTGCGTCTTTGGCCCGCGCCTCATCATCGACAGCGTGGCCGACGGCAAGCGCGCCGCGGTGGGCATCGACGAGTTCCTGCGCGGCACGGAGCATCCTGCGCCGATCGTCGAAGTAGAAGTGCTTGAGCGCCATCGCATGCCGCTGGAACTGCTCGACCTGCAGCGGCCGCCAATTCCCATGCTGCCGCTCAATCGCCGAACCGGAGTCACCGAAGTCGAAATCGGCTTCGATGAGGAGGCCGCGATTGCCGAGGCGCAGCGTTGCCTGCACTGCTGGGTCAACACTGTCTTTGAAGGCAATGCCGCGGACGCCACCTCCTGCATTCTGTGCGGCGGCTGCGTCGATGTCTGCCCGGAGAACTGCCTGGAGCTGGTCTCGCTCGACCGTATCGCCTTCGACGAAGCAACCACCAGTCAACTCGCCGAAGTCCGCGACCTGCTCGGCGTGGAACTGGACGACATTGCAGCGGAAGAGCTTGGCATCATCACCGGTTCGGCCATGTTGAAAGATGAATCGCGCTGCATCCGCTGCGGGCTGTGCGCCGCGCGCTGCCCGGCCGGCACCATCACCATGGAATCGTACGACCTTGTCTCCGCGGATCCCACCGGTCTTATCTCCCTGGAGTCCATCGATCGCTCATTGCGCTCAAAACCGCCGCTGACAGGCGCGCCCAAGAGGTAACCGATGTCCGACGCACTGCACATCAAGACGAACAAGATCCCCTCGGAGTTCGACCGGCGGGCCTTCTTCACCAAGATCGGCCTCGGCTCGCTGGGCATCGCCGCCGCGGGCACCATGGTCTTCTCCTACGAATATCTTTCACCCAACGTCCTCTATGAGCCCTCGCCTATCGTCAACGCCGGCAAGCCTGAAAGCTTCGCGGTGAATTCCGTGACCATGGATGTCAACTCTGGAATTTACCTGGTGCGCGCCGATGAAGGGTATTTTGCCCTCAACGCGGTGTGCACCCATCTGGGCTGTTTGACCGCATGGAACCAGGATCTGGGCATCATCGCCTGCCCCTGCCACGGCAGCAAGTTCAAGCGCACCGGAGAAAAGATTGAAGGCCCCGCGCCCAAGCCGCTGCCATGGCTCAGGACCTGGGTCAGCGACGAAGGCGACCTCATGGTCGATCGCTCCAAAGAAATTCCCCCATTGCAGTATTTGAGGATATGAGCATGCCCCTGAACGCCGACCAGATGATCGACAAAGTGCGCGGGAGCCGGGTGTGGCGATCGGTCTTCCGCAGCGGCGCCGGCTCAAGCACGCTGCACCGCGCGCTGGCCATCCAGCAGAACATCTTCCTCCATCTCTTTGCCACCAAGGTCCGCAAGCGCATGGTGCGCTTTAGCTCCACCTGGTACCTGGGCACCCTGACCTTTGGCACCTTCCTGATTCTGGTCATCACCGGCATTCTGCTCATGCTCTACTACCATCCTTCCGTGCCACAGGCTTACGCGGACATGAAGGACCTGCAGTTTGTCGTCTCGTCGGGGCTCTTTCTCCGCAATCTGCATCGCTGGTCGGCGCAGCTGATGGTTTTCCTGGTCTTCGCGCACATGTTCAAGGTCTTCTATCGCGGCGCATACCGCACGCCGCGCGAATTCAACTGGGTCATCGGCATTGTGCTGCTGCTGATCACACTGCTGCTCAGCTACACAGGCTACCTGCTGCCCTGGGACCAGCTCGCATTCTGGGCCATCACCGTCGGCTCCAACCTGTCGAATGCAGTGCCGCTGGTGGGCAGCAAGATCCATTTCCTGCTGCTGGGCGGTAACCAGGTCAACGCCAATGCGCTGCTGCGCTTCTACGTACTGCATTGCGTCGTGCTGCCGCTGGCAGCCATTCTCTTCATCGCCATCCACTTCTGGCGCATCCGCAAAGACGGCGGCCTGTATGTGCAGCAGTCGGAACCAAAGCCGCAGGCAACCGGTGCAAGCGCGCTCACCGTGAAGGAGGAGCAATGAGCGAACCAAAAGACTTCGTCGCCGGCATCGACTCTGACCAGCGCCGCTCGCCGACGCGCGTGGTGTTTGTCACGCGCCGCACCTCGGCACAGGTGAAGGTCACGCAGGAAGATCAGGTGCAGACCTTCCCTGAGGTGCTCTTCCGCGCAGCCCTGGCCATCGAGCTGCTCGCCATCTCGCTGGTCCTCTTTTCGCTGTTCTTCAACGCGCCGCTGGAAGGCATCGCCGACCCCACGCACACGCCCAACCCGGCCAAAGCGCCGTGGTACTTCCTCGGTCTGCAGGAACTGCTCCACTACTTCCCGCCTGTCGTGGCCGGCGTGCTGGTGCCCACCATGCTCATCGTTTCCCTGGTGGTCATTCCCTACTTCAACATCAACATCGAAGCCAGCGGCCTGTTCCTGAAGGACCACGCCAGGCGAGTGCGGCTGTTCTACCTCGCGGCCCTGGGAATGCTCGTCTTCCTGCTTGCGTTCCATGTTTACGTCGCCGTTGCGCCCACCGTGCTTGTGGCGCTGGCCATGATTGCCGCCGCCTACAGCACGCCCGACTCGCCTTCGCGCCTGCGCCGCTACCTGGCCAGGAAGCCGCTGGCCTACTGGATCATGACGTGGTTTCTCTTTGAACTTATTGTGCTCACCGCTGTGGGCACATGGTTCCGCGGCCCGGGCTGGTCCTGGGTTTTGCCCTGGAGGAGTTAAGTGCAACCGATCAGAAAGTATCTTTCCTCTGCGTGGCAGGCGTTGTTTGGCGATCCGGTGCGGGCATTCGGCATGGTCAGCCTCATCCTGCTCCTCGCGCTGGCCATTGCTCCGGCAAAGGAGTACTTCAGTCAGTGGCATGGCTATCAGCGCAACTACCTGTCGCTGATCCGCGACCGCGGCGATGCCATCAGTCTGCGCCGCCGCTTCGAGCCGGGCATTCATCAGATCTGGCTGCCGGAGCTGGGCGTCGTCGACCGCTGCACCACCTGCCACCTGGGACTGAAGGAAGCCAGCCTTGCCGACGTAGGTCAACAGCCCTTCCGCAAGCACCCTGTCGTCCCCCACTCGCTCGATGCATTCGGCTGTGTCATCTGCCACGGCGGGCAGGGACAGGCCACCACGGTTGCCGAGGCGCACTGGAGCGAACGCGCCGGCGAGCAGCCCATCCTGCCCACGCGCTACATCGAGTCCGGCTGCGGCCAGTGCCACCAGAATGCGCTGCCCGGAACGCCGCAGCTCAACCTGGGCAGGACCATACTGACGCGCTACGGCTGCGTCCACTGCCACGCCATCACGCGGCCCGACGGCAGCAAAGTCGAGGCCACCGACCATCCTCCTTCGCTTGCGCACATCGCCGACAAGACGACGCGCGAGTGGGTCTTCAGCTGGCTCAAGGATCCGCAGGCCTATGCGGCATCGACGACCATGCCCAACTACAAACTCAGCGATGCGGACGCAAGCGACATCTCGGCCTACCTTGCGAGCAGCAGCGCACCGCAAGCCGGAGACACGGCCGCGGCCGATACCAAGCCCACGGCAAACGCCGATCCCTCCGCAGGGCCGAGCTTGTACGGCGAATCCTTCTGCGCCTCCTGCCACGCAGTGCAGAATGCGGCCGGCAACCTGGTGGGCGGCGACCTGGGTCCGGAACTCACGCGCGTCGGCAACAAGGCGAAGCCCGAATGGCTGGCGGCATGGCTCCAGAACCCGCGCGTCTACGACGCCACAACACCCATGCCGCACTACCGCTTCACGCCGCAGCAGATCGCCACACTGGTTGCCTTCCTGCAGGCCAAAACGGACTCCGACTACGGCTCCGGTGTTCACCTGGATACGGCCGGCCCGCAGCAGATCGCCCATGGACGCAAGCTCATCGTCGAACTGGGATGCGCGGCCTGCCACGAAATCAACGGCGTGCAGAAGCCGGAGAACTTCGCGCCCGAGCTCAGCACCATCGGCAGCAAGCCGCTGGCGCAGATTGTCTTCCTGCCCGGCATGGAACACTCGCTGCCCGCTTACATTACGGGCAAGATTCGCCAGCCGCACGCCTTTGGCTCCAGCGTCAAGATGCCGCAATTCACGCTGACATCTTCTCAGACAGATGCTTTGACCACCGCTCTGCTGGCTCTCACGGCGCGCGGCCGGTCCATGCCCGACAGCCTGCGCGTCGCGGCGGTTCCAGACAGCAGCTACCAGCCGGCCGGGCACGCGGGCAAACTCATCGCGGAACTGGCCTGCCTGAGTTGCCACCGCTTCAACGGCAGGGGCGGCGACATGGCGCCCGACCTTACATGGGAAGGAAGCTCGGTGCAGCGGCAATGGCTCATTGACTTCCTGCACAACCCCAATACGCTGCGCCCGTCGCTCATCCGGCGAATGCCGCGCTTCAACCTCAGCGACAGCGACAACAAGGAATTGACGGACTACCTGCTTGCTGTCTACCAGTCGCCGTCCATCGATGCGGACCTTGCGCCCGCGGTCACAAATCCTCCCGAGGTGGTGGAGCACGGACGCCAGCTGTTCTATTCCAAATATGCTTGCCAGTCCTGCCACATCGTCGACACCAAAACCGACAAGGGCTATATCGGGCCGACGCTCACCCAGGTTGGCTCGCGGCTGACTCCGGGTTGGGTTTACGCGTGGCTGAAGAACCCTCAGGCGCTGCGGCCAGACACTACCGAGCCTAACCAGAACCTGAGCGATGACGACGCCCACGCGCTAACAGCCTTCCTCATGTCTCTGAAAGTCTCGGGCGGGCGGGGAGCGAAGCAATGACGATGCGATCGACTGCACACACAAAGTTCCAAGCCTCCGCGGCGGTGGCGCTTCTCTCGCTCGCTTTGCTGGCCGGATGCAAGCATTCCTCTCCGGCGAATTCGGGGCTGAAACCCACGGCGCAGGGAACAGCGCTTGTCGAGTCCAGCGGCGGCCACCAGTTGGGCGTCACCGGCACCGCGCTCAAAGACCCGCTGGTGGTCCAGGTCAACGACGATCAGGGGGCTGCGGTTCCCGGGGCGCAGGTCGAGTTTCACGGCCCGGCGGGCATCAGCTTCGATCCGGCCGCGGTGCTCACCGACTCCAGCGGCCAGGCAACCACGTCTGTCACTTTTGGCGCAATCGCAGGCCGATATCAGCTCAGCGCCGTAACTCCCGGCAAGGCCAAACCCGTGTCGCTCGACATTGTGGAGACCGCGCTTGACTACCAGCAGCGGGTCGGAGCCATGCTTTCAGACAAGTATTGCAGCCGCTGCCACGATTCGGAATCTTCGCCGCAGCGCGTCTCCAACTACGACAACCTCGAAGTCAAGCCGCATGCATTTGCCGACGGCAACACGCTGAACAAGATGAGCGATGCCGATCTGACTTCGATCGTCTTGCATGGCGGCCCGGCGTTGAATCGCTCGGCGCTGATGCCGCCCTACGGGAATACGCTGAGTGCCACGGACATCAAGGCTCTCATCGCTTATGTACGCGCGGTTTCCGATCCTCCGTATCAACCGGCAGGGACGGTTTACGCACGCAAGTAGTGTCGCAAGCGGCAGATCGTCTCCCGGCCGGGGAGCTCTCGCCTGGATGCGGTGTCGGACGAATTGAACCAGCGATGGATGCATCGGCCGGATGAGCTACTCTCTGTTTTCGCAGTGGGCGGCAGAGTCGGGCATTGACCTTGTGACGCTGGCGGCGCTCCTGGGCCGTTCCAAGATTCAGATAGTCCTGCGGTATGCCCACCCATTGCAAGAGCATCAGGCGCGGTCTGTCGAGCGAATGGAGCAATTCGTGGCAAAACAATAGATCGCCGCCTTCGAGAGGCAAACGACCATGACACAATGAGAGCGAAAAGGGGGGGCAGAATCCACCAGATGCCCACTGTCCCCAAAACGCTTTCTGTGCTGTTATTGGCGAATTCGGGTGGCCTTGCTCTCTCATCAGGCTTGAATGGGTTCTGTTCCCGCACTCACGATTTCCAAGTAGCGGGTGTAAGCAAATATCCGGTCCCGTTCCTTGCCCGTGGTCTCTTCGGCAATTGCTAGTTCTTCCAGGCGCTTCAACGCGGCACTCACGGTAGGGATGGAGAGATTAAGGGCGCGGGCTGCCACCCCAATGTTGATGAGCGGCTTCTTTTGCATATACTCGTGGACCCGCAGCGCAGAGAGAGCGGATCGTCCGAGAACTTGAATGCGCTTCCGGTCCGTATCGAAGAGGCGAATCAGTTCCACGGCTGTATCGGCAGCCTGCTTCGCTGTCGCTTCCGCCCCTTCTAGAAAAAACTCCAGCCATTCCTCCCAAACGCCATCTGTGCGGACTCTTTGCAGCAACTCATAGTAGCGCCCACGATGAGTTTTGAAATACAGGCTGAGATACAGCAGCGGCTCACGTAAAGCACCCCTGGCACAGAGCAGAAGCGTAATCAGCAAGCGTCCCAGCCTTCCGTTGCCGTCCAGAAAGGGATGGATTGTCTCAAACTGCACATGGATAAGTCCCAATTGCACCAGTAAGGGCAGCTTTTGCTCCTCATCATGGAGAAATTTCTCAAAGCTATCAAGGCATTCCATGAGCCGCTCTGGTGGTGGCGGCACAAAGGTTGCATTGCCTGGCCGGGTTCCGCCTATCCAGTTCTGTGAGCGTCGGAATTCTCCGGGCGTTCGGGTCGCACCGCGTCCGCCCCTCAAGAGAATGCCGTGAATCTCTCGAATCAGCCGCAACGAGAGCGGAAAGCCATCGCGCAGACGCTCCAAGCCGTGTTGCATGGCGGCGACATAGTTCGAGACCTCTCGCACATCGTCTATCGGAACGCCCGGTGCGCCCGCATTCTCAAACAACAGCAAATCGGAGAGGGAAGACTGAGTGCCCTCAATCTGGGAGGACAGAACCGCTTCCTTGCGAACGTACAGGTACAGAAACAGTTCCGTATCCGGCAGAAGCGTTGAAAGCCCATCCAACCGCCCCAATGCCTGATTGGCGCGGTCCAGGAGCGGCAAGAATGCTCCCAGTTCGAGCGGCGGGGCGGGCGGCAATGGAAAGGGAACGAAAGCGCGGACCGTCTCCCCGGTTGTGGTTGATTGGAAATAGTCTCCGGTCTTGCGATGAATCGGCATCGGGCTAATGCAAAGTTCCTTTCATAGCCTGTTCTGCAATGAAAAGATAACGCCTTATTCTTTAATAAGCAAGCACGCTGAGGCAGTTCAGAATGGCGGGGCAAATGGGGGCGCTGTCGCTGACACAAAGAGCATCAGAAGGGATGATTCAGTCGGAAAACGACGGCCACCCGCTACAGTTTCCGCTACAGCGGCTTTCTACATTCTGTCGGGAATCGTCTCTAAGTTATTGAAAGGATTGGAGGCGCGGGTCGGGATCGAACCGACGCATAAAGGTTTTGCAGACCTCTCCCTTACCACTTGGGTACCGCGCCTTGGCAGGGCAGCCTTTTTTATTTGGATCGCTCCATACCGCCGTAGCCAACCCGGCTGGCGCCGGAGGGCGGAATGGAGCGGGAGACGAGATTTGAACTCGCGACCCTCGCCTTGGCAAGGCGATGCTCTACCACTGAGCTACTCCCGCTTGTTGCAGTATTGAGTATACCGGGCGCCCGAAAGCTGGTCAAACTGCGGCCGGGCACAGAGACGAGAGCTTCTCTATGCAGTATGATTCGGGCAGAAATCTGGAGTAATGGTCCCACAGTCGGCGAAGAGCCGCAAACAGCTGGCTTGCGGGTGTCGCGACCTGAGGACGGACGCGAGGTGCGGCGTGACGACGGTCTGGATCAGAAGCGTATTGACGGCAACTCTGGCGGTTGCGCTTGTTCCGTTTCCCGCGGGCGGGCAGGAAGGGACTGCCGAGCCGGGCTACTATCCATCGTGCTTCAACGGCGATACTTTTACCGGACTGCTCAGCGCGACCAACGACGCTACGCGGCAGATCACCTTAAGCTATACCGCTGCAAAAGACACGAAGACGCTGACCTTCGTCGCCGCAATCGACGAAGACTACACCGTGAGCCGGCAAGGGGGGCCACAACACCAGTTGCGCCCCTCGGAGCTACCCCCCGGAAAGCCGTTGACCGTGTTCTATTGCACCGAACACAAGAAGATTGATGGAAACAAGATCGCCCTCCACACAATTTTCTTGATCAAGGCTGTGACGAATTATGCAAAATTCCCTGTAAAGTACCAGGCCTTCTACTGACCGAGCGCGGCGCCCTTTTCCTCGCGCACGATTTGGCCGTCGCGCATGTAGAGGATGCGGCCGGCGACGGCGGCGGCTTCAGGATTGTGGGTGATCATGAGGGTGGTCTGGCCCAGTTCGCGGTTCGACTTGACCAGCATTTCAAGCACTTTATCAGAGTTTTTGGTGTCCAGGTTGCCGGTGGGCTCGTCGGCCAGGATGATGGCTGGGCGGGTGATGAGCGCGCGGGCAATGGCGACGCGCTGCTGTTCGCCTCCGCTCAGCTCGGAGGGGCGATGGTCGAGCCGGCCTGTGATAGAGAGGAGATCGCTCAGATGGTCGAGATACTTGTGGTCGAGCGGCTCTTTGCGTCCGCTTACCTCGTAGGCGATCTCAATGTTGCCCATGGCCGAGAGCGTGGGCAGCAGGTTGAACTTCTGGAAGACGAAACCGATGCGGCGCTTGCGCAGGCGGGTGCGCTCGGCGTCGTTGAGGGTGGCGAAGTCCACGCCGTCAATGACCACCCGGCCCGAGGTAGCCTGGGTGAGGCCGCCGAGCAGGTAAAACAGCGTGGACTTGCCCGAACCCGAGGGCCCGACAATGGCCACAAACTCCCCCGGCTCGACGGAAAGGGAAACCCCGTGCACGGCGGTGACCTCAAGGCGGCCTGCCGCGTAAACCTTGGTCAGGTTTTCGGCAACAATAATCGGCGAAGACGGTTCAGACGGCACGCTTTCCATTGTAAATGCGACGTGTGCCCGGCCGGTCCCTTAGAATAGAAGTGCAACGATTCCCAATGCAGAAAGCCTCTCGAATGCCAGTCGAATTGAAGTCGAACCTTACCACTCCCTTGCAGGCCGCGGCGGCGCAGGCCGGCCTGACGCTCGTCTCCGCCACCCAGGGCAGCGACTTTCACGGCCAGCCCACGGCGGTCTTTCAGCTTGGCTTGCCCGGCGCGGACGCCGCGGGCCGCACCGTCCGGCTCGAGTTGAGCGAGGGCTTCCAGTTCGACAAGCCCGACCTGCTGGCCGCCATGACGGCGCACCTGGCCGGCGAGGCCAAGCGGCTGCGCAATCCGCGGCCGGAGAGTTATGTGACGCTGGCCGGGCTGCCGATTGCGTTTGGCCAGTTCCAGTGGCCGTTTCACCGCTCCACCTCGGGCGCGGACACCTACATCGTTCACGGCGAAATGCACCTGGCCGACGGCGGCACGCATAACCTGCATGCCAAGCTTTCCGCCAGCGTGACGCTCACCTTTGCCGAGATTGTGCCGGCCATGGAGCAGCCCTACGCGGAGAGCTTCGTCTACAACGCGGTGCGCAAGACGGTGGATTATGGGCAGCTGGAGTTTGTGAAGTCCGGCAACCGTCAGCCGGTGCCGGTGACCACGCGCTACTACAGCCGCTGGCAGAAGAAGTTCCTCTTCACCGAGACCAACGACGCGGAGCGCCTGGAATATCTGCTGCGCAAGGTCTATTGGCTCTCCGGCGTGCTGGGCGAGAGCAAGCCGGTATGGATCGCCGACCCGCGCGACGCGCAATACCTGAACACCACCGAGGCTGAACTACTGCGCATGGCCGGGCATGAAGCCGGCGAAGGGCTGCTGGTGCTGGATGGCGAATTTGCCGCCGCCACACCGTCGCTGCTGGAGCGTGCCGACGACTACCGCGCCAAGCTCGAAGAAGCGCTGAACTTTACCAAGCCGCAGTTCAATGAGTCGATGCGCTCCGGCCACGCGAATATGTAGGGAGTTCAATCCGGTGCCCAGGTTCGGCGCAGTTTCATCGCGTCTGACCTGGGATACTTCTATCTACGGTTTCTTATGGTCTTATCCCAACGCTCGGAATTGGCATAACGCCCGGGCAGGCAACAATCTCACAGCGAGAAGGGATTAAAGTTGTCGGGCTGCGCCGAAAAGGCAAAACCCGAGCGTGCCATAATGATTCCGTGATCTGGCTTGGAGACAAAAGAGGAGACCTGAGCGACTGGCTTACTCAGCGATGGGTTTGCGCCACCGGTCGTCGTGTCTCGCTCGCGGGGCAACCGTGGCTCGACGGCCCAGCCGGAGGAACCCGTCAGATTGGAAGCAGCTTTTTCGAGACCTACTCTTCCGAGAACAAACTTGAAACCGTTCGCGATGGCGTACGCGGCTTGATTCCGGACTTCAAGTTATTGGAGGAGGGCAACGGCAGGCTCGCGGCGGTCGCTCCGCAGGTCAAGGCGTTCTATGAACAGACTTCGCGGTTCGGCTTGGATTTTTGGTCGGAGTGGCATGGGCTCTTCGCGCCGCTCGGCAGAGCCCTTAGCGTACTCTTCAGCAAGCGTCTGCAGCAACTGAATGTGCCCCTGTCGCCTTTGGATAGCGCCCAGGGAATGAGCAGTAGCGTTATCCAGATGCGCGATCCTGAGTCTGGACGGATCGTCCAGACCTCCTGGGTTCGGGAGTTGCATGCGACCAAGAATGTGCTCTACGCCGGCAGCTATTCGATTTGCAGAGTCCCCGGCCACCCGAGTCCATGCGTAAAAGTCGTTTTTCCTCTGCCAAACGGCAACGCCATCGTACTCATGAAAGCCGAGGCTTCTGCGGACGGCGCGCTTTCCTTGAAGTCAGCCGGACATCAGTTCGGTGACCCTGGATTTTACTTTGTCGTGCATGATGGGGCAGGGATGACGCGAGCTCGATACGTAAAGAACATGAAGGAAGAGATCAGAGTCTATGCTGCCGAATCCGGCACTGTGCGTGCCGATCACACTCTGTGGTTTTGGGGCATCGAGTTCCTTCGCCTGCGCTACAGGATGCGCAGGCAACCCGGAAGCTGAATGACCTCGGCCATTATGCCTACCTTTGTTTGACCACCGATGCCCCATCAGGGTCGAGGAGGCAGTTCAGAACTTCTGGACTCGGGCAAACATCGGGTAATTTGGAAACGGACCGGTTGCCCGCGGCGCACTCAATTCACAGAGCTTGCCCGCAGCTTCCGCAGAAGCGCGCTCCCGGCGGGTTGGTCTGCTGGCAGCGCGCGCAGGCCAGCAGCGTGCCGGGCTGGGTGCCTGGCTGGGTTCCTGGTTGAGCCTGTACCGCGGCCGGGTTGGGCGGCATGTTCACGTTAATATTGACAGGCTGTCCCCAGCCAGGCATGGCGATGCCCAGCGTGGCGGCAATGCCGGCCGCCTGGATGGCGTTGAATTCGCGCACCCGCCCCGGCATAAAGAAGCACTCGATTACTCCCAGGATCGACGTGATGCCCGTCCAGCAGAAGCAGCAGTAGAGGATGCCCAGGCCGGTGCGGCGCAGATAGAAGTGGTGAATCCCGAAGGCTCCCAGGAACAGCGCCAGCAAAATGCCCACCACCTCGTCGCGGCGCACGGACTCATACTGCTGATAGAAGATGGCTTGCGGGTTGAGGTACGGTGCGCTGGTCATGGAGTCTTCTCCCTGTTTGCTTCTTGCGCAGGCGCTTCTGGACCTGCTCTTACCTTCAGGATACGCAACCGTCCCGCGCGCAGTTCCCAGCCGCACCCTATGCCCCGTGCCCGTCCTTGCGGCTTTTTTCTGTGGCAAGGGTGCGAAATCTCAAACCCGAACACGCTTCGATCAAGCCGCACCGTGCATCCAATCGATTATGAACGAACGAACCCCTTCCGCGGCTGACAGCGGCGCCTTTCTCATCGGCGGCGATTTGCCCGTCAATCGGCTGGGCTACGGAACCATGCGTCTGGTGGGCGAGGGCGCCTGGGGCGAGCCCGGCGACCCCGCCGAGGCCCGCCGCGTTCTGCGCCGCGCCGTCGAACTGGGGGTAACCCTGATCGACACGGCAGACGCCTACGGGCCGGAGATCGCCGAACGGCTCATCGCCGAGGCTTTCCTCAATGGTTCCAATGGGCCCTACCCGCCCGGCCTGGTCATCGCCACCAAAGGCGGCATCACCCGCCAGGGACCGGCCAAGACCGAGTATGTGGGCCGCGCCGGCTATCTCATCCAATGCGTTGAGATGAGCCTGCGGCGGCTGCGCCTGGAGCGGATCGAGCTTTACCAGCTGCATCGCATCGACCCCCGCACGCCGCTGGAAGAATCGCTGGGTGCGCTTCGGAAGATGCAGGACGAGGGCAAGATCCGCCACATCGGCTTGAGCGAGGTGACGCCGGCACAGATTGAGGAGGCGGAGAAGATCGTCGCGGTCGCCACTGTCCAGAATCGATACAGTCTGGCCGATCGCCGTCATGAGGAAACTCTCACCTATTGCGCAAGCCGCGGCATCGGGTTCATGCCCTGGTATCCGATGGCCGGCGGCAAAATGCTCAAGCCCGACCACCCTTCAGCGCAGGCACTGGCCCGGATCGCCGCGAGCCACCAGGCTACCGCGGCGCAGCTTTCGCTGGCCTGGCTGCTCCAGCGCTCGCCGGTCATGCTGCCCATTCCGGGCACAGCAAAAGTCGCGCATCTCGAAGAGAATGTGGCCGCGGCTGGGCTGCACCTCAGTGTCGAAGAACAGGCGGAACTGGAAGCCGCCTTCACCAGCTGAGGCTCCAGCGTCACAGGCGACTTGCCCGTTCCGGCTCCCGTTACATTACTTCGTTGCGCGCAATCACTGCGCTGTACCACTCCGCGCTCTGCTTCGGCGTCCGCTTCAGGGTCTTGAAGTCGACGTAATGAATGCCGAAGCGCTTGCTGTAGCCATCGGCCCACTCGAAGTTGTCCATCAGGCTCCACAGGAAGTAGCCCTTCACTGGGTAGCCCTCGGCCGCGGCGCGGTGCAAATGGGTCAGATGGTTGCGCAGATACATCACGCGATCGGTGTCTTCGATGCGCCCCTCTGCGTTGATCACGTCGTCGGACGAGCAGCCGTTCTCAGTGATGTAGATGGCCGGCGGCTTCCACAGCTCGCTCACATTGCGCACCGCCCAGTAGATACACTCAGGCCCGATCTCGATCCATGGCGAAGCCATGCGCGGATAAGAGGCGGGCGGTTGCTCGATCGCGAAGCCCCGTGGCGACTGGTCGGCGCGTACATACTCCGGCGTGTAGACATTGAGCCCCACAAAATCCATCCGGCTGCCGATGGCCTTCATGTCGCCCGGCTCAATCCTGGGCGCATTGGCGCCTTCCTGCTCGAGATACTCGTCGATGTATTTGCCTTCCATCAGCGCGGTCAGGAAGGGTGCGTTCATAATCCGCGTGGCGCGCCGGGCAGCCTCAATGTGTTCGGCCGTCTCCATCACCGGCACGTAGACCTTGGCGTTCTCCGCCAGGCCCACTTCGGTTCCGCTGGCCGCGTTGGCCCGAACGGCTTCGACAGCCAGTCCGTGCGCCAGAATGCCGTGGTGGCGAACCTGGTTCACCTGCGCCGCCGGCAGCTGCAGTCCGGGTGCAAACCGGCCCTCGCCATAGCCCAGGTCGGTGAAGCAGGTAAACTCGTTCGTGGTCATGAAATGGTGCACACGATCGGAGAGCTGCTTGGTCACATACGCGGCATAATCGGCAAAGGCCTTCGCCGTGTCGCGCGACTGCCACCCGCCCGCCAGGCCCTGCGGCAGGTCCCAGTGAAACAGCGTGACATAAGGCGTGATGTTGTGAGCCAGCAGCTCATCGATCACCCGGCTGTAGTAGTCCATGCCCTTGGCGTTGACCGGGCCCTTGCCGCTGGGAAAGATGCGCGACCACGACAGCGACATGCGATAAGTGCTCACGCCCAGGTTGTGCAGCAGGCCCACGTCTTCCTTGTAGAGGCGGTAGGAATCGTCGGCCACATCGCCCGTATCGCCGTGAAAGGTCTTGCCCGGCGTGTGCGAGAAAGTGTCCCAGACAGAGGGGCCGCGGCCATCGTCCGCCGCTCCGCCTTCAATCTGGTAGGCAGCCGTAGCGCAACCCCAGCGGAAGCCCTGCGGAAAGCGCCGTCCGCCACTCTCAGGCTCGGCAAGAGAAATCCGCGGCAAAGTGACCCCGGTCACAACGGCTGTGGCTAGCGCGGCAGCGGAAACTCCAAACTGGCGGCGGGTGATGGTCTTCATGGCTGCTCCTCACTGCAATGATCTCACAAAAGCCTCAACAAAAACGTTTTAGCAGATATAGCCTAGGATAGGCAAGTGCAGGGAGCACTACGCGGCTTCAAGGGGTGAAAGACTGGAAAAACAGAAGAGCCGCAGCCCCTTTGGAAGCCCGCGGCTCTTTACGGCCAATGTGCAGCCGGACTTGAATTACATTTCCTTGACGCCTTCGACGAAGGCTTTGAGCTTGCGGCTGCGCGAAGGATGGCGCAGCTTGCGCAGCGCTTTGGCTTCGATCTGGCGGATGCGCTCGCGCGTGACCTGGAAGCTCTGGCCCACTTCTTCCAGCGTGTGCTCGGAGCCGTCTTCAAGACCAAACCGCATCTTGATCACCCGCTCCTCGCGCGGCGTAAGCGTGCGCAGCACCTGCGAGGTGTACTCCTTCAGGTTCACGCTGATCACAGCTTCCGACGGCGAGACGGCCTGGCGGTCTTCAATGAAATCGCCGAGGTGCGAGTCTTCCTCTTCGCCAATCGGCGTTTCAAGCGAGATGGGCTCCTGCGCGATCTTGAGGACCTTGCGCACCTTGGCCACCGGAATGTCCATGCGGCGCGCAATCTCTTCGCTCGAAGGCTCGCGGCCCAGTTCCTGCACAAGCTGGCGGCTGGTGCGGATGAGCTTGTTGATGGTCTCGATCATGTGCACGGGGATGCGGATGGTACGCGCCTGATCTGCAATGGCGCGTGTGATCGCCTGGCGAATCCACCAGGTCGCATAGGTCGAGAACTTGTAGCCGCGGCGATACTCGAACTTGTCCACCGCCTTCATCAGGCCGATGTTGCCTTCCTGAATCAGATCGAGGAACTGCAGTCCGCGGTTGGTGTACTTCTTGGCAATGGAGACCACCAGGCGCAAGTTCGCTTCGATCAGCTCCCTCTTGGCCTGCTCGGCGTCCATGTCGCCCTGGATCATCTCGCGTTGCGTGCGCTTGAGTTCCGCAATGGAGACGCCGGCGTCGCCTTCGATCTTTTCCAGGTCGGCCTTGCAGTTCTTTTGCTGACGGCGGTACTCCTTCTTGAGTTCTTCGCTCTTGGAGGCGTCGAACTTCTGGTCCAGCGAACGGATCTGCCGCTCGAGCGTGCGCATCGTGTCGACGGTCTTGTTGACCTTGTCGAGCAGCCGCTTGCGCTCCATGGCCGTGTACTTCAGCTCGCGCACAATCCGCGAGATGAGAACCTTCTCCCGCGCGATGAGCCAGCGCGTGTGCCGTGCCGCGGAGAGCTTGGCCTTGGGTGCGCCGGCGGGCACGGGCGCCTGCTTCTCTTCGAGTGCAGCAATCTTCTTCTGGTGCTTCACCAGCGCGTCAATGCGGACCACGGTGGCTTTCACGCGCGCCTGCACCACATCTTCGGTGAGCTCTTCCTCGTCGAAGATCACCACTTCCTTCACGTTGCGCACGCCGCGCTTCAGGTCCTCGCCCAGCGCCACAATCTCGCGAATCACGATCGGCGAGCGCGAGATGGCCTTGAGCACGCGCAGCTGTCCGCGCTCAATGCGCTTGGCAATCTCCACTTCGCCTTCGCGGGTGAGCAGCGGAACCGTGCCCATCTCGCGCAGGTACATGCGCACCGGGTCGTTGGTCTTCTCCAGCGTTCCCGGCGTCAGGTCGAGCTCAACGTCTTCGCCCTCTTCCAGCTCGAAGTCTTTGTCGGAGCCGAATTTGGGGCTGTCCAGCAGGTCAATGCCCTGCGTGCCGATGGTGGTGATCAGGTCATCGAGATCATCGGCCGAACCAAGCTCGTCCGGCAGAATGTCGTTCACGTCGCCGTAGGTGAGATAGCCCTTTTCCTTGCCTACTTCGATCAGGCTGTCTAGATCGCCTTCAAATTTGTCATCAATCGCCAATGTATTCCTGCTCTTCTACGCAATCTTGGGTTCTGCACCGAATTGCGCGACGGTGCATGGCCTACCCCCGTGCGCCTGAAAAAAATTCCATGAGGAAAATTCCGGCGCGCGCGGAGATGGACCTGCGGTTGCCCGCATAAAAAAGCGGCTTCAGGTAGTTGCTCGGAACAGGATGACAAGCGCTTCAGGATTCACCTGGTTCGCCCGCGAGCCGTAGCTCATAGTTGGGGCAGAGGGGCGCGCATCCTCACAGAGATCAATAGAATACCACAGCCGCTCCCGCAAGCGCCAAGCGAAATTTCTTCGCCGTCCTGACACCCGCAGTCCGCTCGCGCGGCTGATCACTCTTGCGACTGTTCGGGTGGTCTTGCTTCCCACCCGCCTTCCGTTCTTGCTTATTAGACGCAATCTGGGGCGGGTTTGATGCAAGGTGCGCAGTGGGCGAGTGGAGGGCCTTGGTGACCCGGCCAGGAACTAATGTTGCTCTGTGGGCCGACGGTTGTGCAACTCGCGCAGCGCCCGGTCCAACTCCAGCTTCTGCTGTGTCAGCAGGGTCAGTTCGGTGAAGTCGCCGCGGCGCTCGGCCTCGGCGATGAGGGCGCGAAGGTCACGCAGCCGGACCACAACGGCTCGCTCCTCGAGTTCCTGGATTGCGCTATGGACCTCGGTCTCGGCAGGTGGTTTGGTCTCAGCCAGCAGCGCTTCGGCCAGCAACGCGCGCTGGGCCGGATCTTCCACCACGTCCATGGGATCTTTGGCCTGGCGGCCAGCCAGGGCCTGCAGCGCCGCGAACGTGCCAAGATGCTCAAACCAAGCTGTTTGCGTGGCGATTGCTTGGGCCGCCACGCGCCGCGGCTGCTCGTTTTCCGGGTCGGTGATGGCCAGCGCCCGCAGCAGCACCCGCTCCACCTCCGTGAGCGCCGCCGGTCGGGCCTCGATGCGGTCGCGCCGCTTGAGCGCGGCCTGGCGCAGCTCCTCGCGCAAGACAGCGGAGTCGATGCCCAGCTTCTGCGCGGCGTCGCCGGCAAACTGGTCGCGGGCCAGTTTTTCCGGCATGCGGCGGATGTGCGGTAGCAGGTAATTCATCGCCTTGAGCTTCTGTTCGGCGCTGGTGCCGGGGAACATTTCCTTGGCCCGCTCGATGAGGTAATCGGTGTGATCCTGGGCGCCGCGGATGGCCGCTACATACTCGCCAAAACCAGGTGCGCTAATTGGGGCGTCTCCCGCTCGGGTCTCCCCCTTCTTGACCGCCTCCGAATAAGAGTCAATGCCCCGTTCCCGAGCGAAACGGTCTGGATCGAGTCCCCCCTCCCGGAAAGACCGATTGGCGATTCTGATCCTAAAACCCTCCTCTGAGAGCAGAGCAATAGTCTTTTCAGTGGCGTTTGCTCCTGCTGCATCTGGATCGAAGCTCACCACCACATTCGAAGTGTGCCGCTTAAGGATCGCTGCCTGCTGCTCGGTAAAGGCCGTGCCGCTGGTGGCAATGACGTTTTGTATCCCACGCAGAAAGACGGAGATGCAGTCCATCTGTCCCTCCACCAGGAGGGCAAACTCGGCCTGGCGGATGGCGGTGCGCGCCTTATCCAGATTGAACAGGACCGAACCCTTGTTATAAAGCGGCGTCTCCGGCGAGTTGAAGTACTTCGGTCCGGCCTTTTCGCCGGTCTCCTGCGTCCGCCCGGTAAAGGCAATCACCCGGCCGCTCTCGTTGGCGATGGGAAACATGACCCGCTTGCGGAACTTGTCGTAGAGCGGCCCGAACTGCGGTTGGCCATCAGGCCCTGTGCCAACCTCTTTGGCACTGAAGAGGCCGGAGGCGCGCAGCGTCTCGCTGTCCGCCATCCCACTCAGCCGGTCGCGCAGCGCATTGAAGCTGTCCGGCGCCCAGCCGATGCGGAAGGCCTTGATGCCCTCGGGGGTGAGGCCGCGGCCGGCGAGGTACTCGCGGGCCACGGCGCCTTCGGGGCCGCGCAACTGGTCCTCGTAGAAGGCGGCAGCGGCTTCGTGCAGGTCCAGGAGCTTGGTTCTCTGGCGTGCTCCGGCCGCTTCCTCTGGTGAAGAGAACTCCCGCTTGGGCAGGGGAATGCCGCACTTCTGGGCGACGATGCGGACCGCTTCGGGGAAGCCGACGTTCTCGATTTTGCCCACAAAGGAAAAAACGTCGCCCGAAGCCTGGCAGCCGAAGCAGTGGTAAAACTGCCGCACCGCGTGGACAGAGAACGACGGCGACTTCTCCTTATGAAACGGGCAAAGACCGGAGTAATTCTGCGCGCCAGCCTTGCGCAGGCGGATGTACCCCTCGATCACCTTGACGATGTCAGCCTGCTGCTTGACGGTTTGGGCAAAGTCGGACATGGGAGGGCTGTATTGAGGATAAGGCCCATGTGAGGACCGCTGCCGTGTGGACCGGGTGGATAACGAGACATGAACCCGGCAAAGAGGAGCGATCGGAGAAAAAGGAAAAAGTAGTTGTTGCAACGAATAACAATTCCGTGCATCCAAGTTCGTGAAAGGAGCACCACCTATGAGTACAACCCCCTCCGCCCCTGGCACCGTAACTGCCTGGAACCTCGACCCGGCCCACTCGACAGCCGAGTTCAAGGTCAAGCACATGATGATTTCAAACGTGAAAGGCAGCTTCGGCAGCCTAGCCGGCGTCCTGCAACTGGACCAAACCGACTACACCCATTCCACCGTCGAGGCTTCAATCCCCGTCGCGGCCCTGAAGACCGGCGATGACCAGCGCGACGGCCACCTGAAGAGTGCCGACTTCTTCGACGCCGAGAAGTTTCCCGCAATCACCTTCAAATCCAGCAACATCGACTCCACCGGTGGCGCCAACTACGCCGTCACCGGCGACCTCACGATGCACGGCGTGACCAAGCCGGTAACCTTCGCCGTCGAGGATGTCAGCGAACCCTCCAAGGATCCCTGGGGCAACCACCGGATCGGTCTCGCCGCGTCTACGAAGATCAACCGCAAGGACTTCGGCCTCACCTGGAACTCGGCGCTGGAGACCGGCGGCGTGCTGGTAGGCGAAGACGTAACCATCAGTCTGGAAGTTCAATTCATCAAGAGCTAATCGAGTCTTCAACACAGGGCGCCCCAGGTCTCGTCCGCCGCGGCGGATGAGACCTGGGAACGTTGACCCACCAATCTCGAATCGGTCCTCGATCAAATAGTTGTTGCAACGAATATCTCCCTCGCGCATCCAATCGAATGTAGTGCAGAGGAGGTTAACCATGTCGCTTCGCGCCGTGAAACAGATTCTTGAAACCAAACCGACCATCGAAGGGGCCGGCGTGAAATTGCAGCGTGCCTTCGGCTTTGGCAAAACCCAGGAGTTCGACCCGTTCCTGTTGCTGGACGATTTTCGCAATGAGAATCCCGCCGACTACCTGGCCGGATTCCCGTGGCATCCGCATCGCGGTATTGAGACCATCACCTACGTGCTGGCCGGCGAGGTGGAGCACGGCGACAGCCTTGGCAACAAGGGCAAAATGACCGCCGGCGACGTGCAGTGGATGACGGCCGGCAGCGGCATTCTGCACCAGGAGATGCCGCGCGGCGACCGGCACGGCCGCATGCACGGGTTCCAGCTGTGGGCCAACCTGCCCGCCGCGCACAAGATGACAGCCCCGCGCTACCAGGACATTCCTTCCAGCGCCATCCCCGAGGTCACTGAGGACGATGGCACCAAGGCCCGCATCATCAGCGGTGAGTTCTGGGGTAAGCAGGGGCCGGCCGAGGGAGTAGCCACCGAATCGAGTGCGGCCGCGCGCTACGTCGACATCTCCGTGCCGCCGTTCACGCGCAAGCGCATCAAGGTGGAGACCACGCGCAACGCCTTCGCCTATGTTTTTGCCGGCGCGGGAACCTTCCGCGATGCTTCGGACCCGCAGGCCGTGCTGACCGAATCGGGAGTCGATCCGGCTGCAACTCCGGTTTACGACGCCAAAAATCACTCGCTCGTATTGTTTGATCGCGGTGACGAGATTGTGGTGCAGGCCGGTCCGGAGGGGATTCGCTTTCTGCTGGTGAGCGGCAAGCCGTTGGAGGAGCCGGTGGCCTGGTACGGGCCGATTGTGATGAACACCCAGGCCGAGCTGCGCCAGGCGATGAACGAGCTGCAGACGGGCAAGTTCATCCGCCACGCGTAAGCGTGAAAGGCGCACGGCCTTACGCTTCGACCGGCAACTCCGCGGAGAGGATGTTCATGGGTGTAAGGCCGCGCTGGCGCATGGCTCGCAGGCTGAGCGAGTCGTGGCGCTTGGCCAGGCGGCGCCCGTTGTGGTCCACCACCAGGCGGCAGTGGAACCAGGCGGGGTTGGCATAGCCCAGCGCGCGGTTCAGCAGAATCTGCCGCGCGGTGGATTTGAGCAGGTCCGCTCCGCGCACCACCTCGGTAATACCCATGGCCGCGTCGTCGGCCACGCAGGCCAGCTGATAGCTGGGCACGCCGTCGCGCCGCCATACCACAAAATCGCCAAAGTCCGCGCCGGCCACAAACCGCTGCGGACCGAGGTTGCGATCCACAAATTCGACGGCTTCGCCGTCGGGCACGCGGAAGCGCCAGTTGAAGCCGTCCGGCGTGTCGATGTCGCTCACGGTGGCGCCAGGCAGTTGCGGCGCGTTGCCGAGAAGCCGCCGGCAGGTGCCAGGATAGATGGGTTCGTCGTCCTGCAAGTCCCACTTGCCCCCGCTTACCGAGCCTTGCGCGGCAGCGGCTACGCGCTCGTGCGGCGCGCCCAGCGCGCTCTCGAGATCCTTGCGCGAGCAACGGCAGGGGTAAACGGAGCCGCGCTTGAGCAGCCGGCGCCATGCGGCCAGGTAGATGGACCGGCGGCGGCTCTGGACATAAGGCGCATACGGGCCGCCCTTGTCCGGCCCTTCAAGCCAGCGAATGCCCAGCCAGCGCAGGTCTTCAAAAGCCGCTTCGGCAAAGGCCGATTTGCTGCGCTCGGGGTCCAGGTCTTCCATGCGCAGGATGAGCGCGCCGCCGGCATCGCGTGCGCGCTGCCACGCCGTCCAGAAGGTGCGCGCGTGGCCCACGTGCAGATAGCCTGTGGGCGACGGCGCGAGCCGTCCGCGATAGCTCGATGTCGGCGTGGGTGCAATGCTGGCCATGCTGCCTAAAGTCTAGGCAGCGCGCGAATCCCCGCATAGACACAGCTTGATTCTCGTATCGAGCTTGATTCCGGTGGCTAACTTGGTACCTGCAGAGATCGAGCGTGAGAGCTTGAGATAAACTTCGGGAGCCGGTGGCGGGATTTTCCCAGCGCCCGTTGCGATAATGTTCGCAAGGCGAAGCGTTCGATCGGGAGGGCGGTTGTGTTGCTGAAGAAGGGCGTTCTTGTTTGCGGCGCGGTTATGGCCCTTGCCTTGATGTGTGGCGCGCAGAACCCGCCGCGCGCGGCGGCCCAGGCCGTCCCGGCGTCGGCAGTTGCTGTGCGCGCCCGCCAGATTGAGGTGCTGCTCCGGGCGCAGTTTGCCGTGCCGCCCGATTACGACATCGTTCTTGGCTTGGAGTCTGGCAGTGCGGTAGCCGGGTTCGACACGCTCCCGGTTACGTTTGTCCATCAGGGTAAGCAAACCAGCGTCGACTTTCTCATTTCGAAAGACGGCGCCACGCTCGCGCGGCTGGAGAAGTTCAACATCCTGCAGAACCCTGCACTCTCCATCGACGTGAAAGACAGGCCGGTCCGCGGCAACCCCGATGCCCGGATCGAGATCGTCAACTTCGACGACCTGGAGTGCCCCTATTGCGCGATGCTGAACAACGAGATCCTGCCGGCAACGCTCGACCGCTATAAAGGGCTCATCAAGATCGTCTACAAGGATTTTCCGATTGAAGGCCATCCCTGGGCCGCGCGAGCCGCCGTGGACGCGGACTGCCTGGCCAGCCTCGACTCTTCCGCGTACTGGGCCTACGTCGACTATGTGCACAAGAATCGGGCCCAGATCAACGGCCCGCAGCAGGATTTGGGCAAGTCGCTCCAGGCGTTGGATTCGATTGCCAGCCGGATCGGAAATGAAAGCAGGGTGCCCGGGCCGGAACTGGCGATGTGCCTCAAGCAGCAGGATCAGTCCATCGTGAATGCGTCTCTGCGCCAGGGCAAGAGCCTTGGCCAGGAGGCAACGCCGCAGATGTTCGTGGATGGCGAGCGGCTCCCGGCCGGCGCGCGGCCAACTTCCGAGCTGTGGCCGGCCATCGACCGTGCATTGAAGGCGCAGGGAATCGAACCGCCAGCCAAAGCGTCCAAATCGCAATGAGTTGCTGATCCCATCGCGCGGCGCGGCACTGCTGAGAGGAGCATCACGCGGTTAATCTGATGCGCCGCTACTGTCGTCGCTATCCTTTTCGCCGCCCTTCACTTGTTTGTGGTGCGTGTATTGGCCGATGTCGTCGTCCAGGTGTTTGGGATCGACGGAGACTTGCACGACGTCGAGCTCGTTGCCGTCTAGGTCGAGGACGAAGAGGCCCATGCGGTCGCCTTCGGGATGGGTGAAGACCAGGGTCTGCTCGTGGCCTTGCTTGCTGGTTTCGCGGATCATGCGTTCCCAGCCTGCGCCGAGCTTTTCTTCGACCATGCGGTTGAGCTCGTTGCCGTCCACTTGCTCGGTGAACGAGTCGAACTCGGCAATGTGCAGGCCGCCCACGCCACCGTGCGTGGCCTTGCTTGAGATGAGGCTGACCAGGCCCATGAAGGGAATGCGCGTGGCTCGGACGTGGTAGCGGCTCTCGATCGAGTGCACCACGCCGTCAAAGCCACCTTCGCCGCTGCCTGCCAGTACGGCCACGGGGATGACCAGAGCTACGAATCCGATGGGAATCAACCAGAGATGTTTCATTGGTTGCCGCCTTTCTTGTCCTTCGTCTTTTCCTTGTCCTGAACCTTGTCCTTGTTTTTGCTGTCCACGTTCACGGAAAGATCGCCAAGCGCACTGAGCCCGCCAATGCCCTTCAGCTTGCCCAGGTCGTCCATGTGGATGGGGCCGAGGATCAGCACGATGGTGAGCTCCTTGGGCTCCGTCTCCAGGATGAACAGGCCGTGCGACTCGCCGTTGAGGAGCTTGATCATCACGTCGGTGCTCTCGCCGCTCTTGCGCTCGCGTTCGCGGACGATTGGCGACCATTCGCTGGTCTCAAAGTACTTGCGCAGCTGGTCGACCTCATCCTTCGAGTACTGGCCATCCTTGTCGAACTCGTACTCGCGGACGTAGATGCCATCGAGGCCCTCGATCAGGCGGCGGACCTCGGCGTCGTCGTCGTTTTTGCCGTTCATGATCTTGGCGGCAAAGGCCAGCATGTTCTTGCCCAGCGTGACTTCGGTCACGTCGGAGGCACGCTCGGCAATGGCCTTTTCGACAGGCGAGGGCTCGGGCAGCTGCGCGGTCTGCGCCAGCGCCGGGACAACGAGGACTGCTGCGGCAATTGCAAGAGTGAGGGTGCGATTTTTCATGCGACGTTCTCCTGAGAACCTATCTAAAAACTCAGTGTGGAGTTGAATTGACCCGCTTTGAAAGGGCGCGGCTTCTGCCGCGCCGCTCAACGCCAAGTTGGATTGTGGGCTTTAGCCCCGGGAGAATGCATTCCCTCGGCGGCTAAAGCCGGGTCGTGTTTTCTGCTTCTCCGGCACGGCTAAAGCCGTGCCCTTTCAAAAACTACGCGCCTCTATGCAGGCTCTTCGATTCCTCTGCATCAATCCTGCGGCCCATTGTGCCGAGCCGCCAGCCGTACGTTCATCCGGTCCAGTGCCTGGCCGGTAATGCGCAATGCCGTCAGCACCTGCTGGCGCGCGGCCTCTTCGCGGCGGCGCTGCTCCACGATGCGCCACTCCACGCTGCCGGCAACCATCGCCGTGAGCACCAGAGACGCCGCCAGCCGCTGCCAGGTGACCGCAGGCCAGGTGAGCCAGGAACGCTGCGCCCGGGCGGCCCGCCGTGTCTCCTTGGCGCGCCGCTCCATCAGCCTGCGCTTCAGGCTGGGCGGCGCGGGCCTGCGCTCGAAGGCCTGCTCCAGCTCGCGTTCAAATTCCAGCTCGCGTTCAAACTCGTCCATAGGTTCAATTTCCACGCACGTACTCCTTCAAATGACACTGCGCCTTGGCCCGCAGCAGCTTTAATCCCCGCTGCAGGTGGCTCTTGACGGTGGCCAGCGGTGCCTGCAAGGTCGAAGCAATCTCCTCCGGCGTCAGGTCTTCCTGGAAGCGAAGCACCAGGGCGGCGCGCTGCGGCTCGGGCAGCGTGGCCAGCAGTTGCTCCAGGCGCGCGCTAAGCGGAGAAGCGCGGTCTTCAACAGCGAAGGGCGAGTGCACGCCATGCACGTCTTCCATCTCCACCCACAGATCCAGGCCGCGCACCTTGCGCCGCCGCAGCGCGTCTGCCGAGCGGCTCATGGCCACCCTGCGTAGCCAGAAGCAGGCATGTGCCGGGTTTTCGATTCTGGCGAGGTTGCGGTCGAGCTCCATGAATACATCCTGCGCAATCTCCTCGGCCAGGCCGCGGTCGGCGGTCATGCGGAGGGCCAGCGAAAAGACCATCGACTGGTGCTGGTCCACGAGTTGTTCAAAATCCGGCTGCCAGTCAGGTGCCATGGGTTTCGGTTCTACTCTCTTATCCGCAGGTTTCGACGCTAGGGGATGCAGAGAGTACGCGATTGGGCGGAAAAAGTTCGGAGAGCCGCTTGCCCGGCTCCGCTCTTTGACACACTTTCGTGAACCCGCGGGCGCTGCTCAGGGCTGCGTCTCCCTACACCTGTGCAATCATGCAGGTGGAGGGCAATCCGCTTGTTCACCAGGGCCATTGTCCGGATTCCGGGAAGAAACTTTGACGCGGGGCTGACCACTGTCTCGCTCGGCCGGCCCCAGCTGGACCGCGTGCTTGCGCAGCACGCCAGCTATTGCGAGGCCCTTGCCGAGTGCGGCCTGACCCTCACCACCCTCGCAGCCGACCTTCGTTTTCCCGACTCAACCTTCGTTGAGGACACGGCCATCCTCACCCCGAGCGGATGCATCCTCACCCGCCCCGGCGCGGCCAGCCGCGAGGGCGAGGTCGACGCCATCCGCGATGCAATACTCAACTTCTTTCCGGCTCCGCTGGCCATTGAGGCTCCGGGAACCGTGGACGGCGGCGACATCTGCGAGGTGGGGAACCACTTCTTCATCGGCCTCTCGCACCGTACCAGCGAGGGGGGTGCGCGGCAACTGGCCCGCCATCTGGCCGCCTTGGGCTACACCTCGTCGGTGATCGACGTGCGGCCCATGAGCACGATCCTGCATTTGAAGAGCGGAATCTCTTACATCGGGGACAACACGCTGGCGGTGATGGAGGAGATGGCGGAGAACAGCCTGCTCCGCGGCTTCGACCTGATGCGCGTGTCAGCCGAAGAGAGCTATGCCGCCAACTGCGTACGCGTGAATGATCGCGTGCTGGTGGCGGCGGGGTTCCCGAAGCTCACGGCGGAACTGCGCGAGCGCGGCTTCGATCCGCTGGTGCTGGAGGTGAGCGAGTTTCAGAAGATGGACGGCGGTCTCAGCTGCCTGTCGTTGCGGTTTTGAAGAAGCTACCGATCCAGCCCGGAATATTTGCATCGTGCTCCCCCACCCTTTCCGCAAAAAACGCGAAAAGGATGGGGCCCTGCACCCTGCTGGCTTCCGCTGGCGCGGAGAAGGCAGGCCAGCGAGTCAGCGGGAAAGCGCCTCAGGCAGATCGCTACTGTTTCGGTTTTGGATCAGGCTGTGGCTTGGTGTTGGTAATGTCCTGGCCGTCGTAAATGATCTTGGTAGTCGAACCGAACCGTTTGTAGTCGGAGTACTTGATGGTGTCGCGCATATGCACATCCTGCGCCATGTAGCCATTCCCGCCGGAAAAGTGCAGCTCACCCTCGCCTTTGGTGTAGACCGGAAACCAGTAGTGCCCGTCAACCTGCTGCCGCCACGTCATAAACGGCGGATGCAGGTCCTCGCTCCCCTTGCGGGTGTCGTCGGGAACCATGCGCCCATTGGTCACCACGATCTGCAGGTCGGTCGAATCCACCCAGATGCGGCCCAGCAGGTAGCGCTTCTTCTTCTCGATTACCTTGGGGCTTACGTCGAAGACGTAGCAGTCCACCTCGTCTACCTTCTGCCGGCCCACGTACTTCACGTCGTACTGCCCGATCTCTTCCGCGGTCAGAACAAAGGGATACCCATGCTGGATGTCCTGCAAATCGGAGGGCGACATCTGCACTCGCTGCAGGGTGTTCTCCGGCGCGAAGACCACCTTCTCCGTGCGCACCCCGATGGAATCGAAGATCACGTCGTCCACTTCGTAGTACGCTCCGTCCACCTTGTTGTCGTCGTCAATGGTCTCGACCTTGGCGGTGCGGCGATAGGTATAGTGATTAAGAGCTTGTTGAAACTCGCTCTCCTTGGCGGCAAACTGCTTGATAATCTCCTCCGGCGCAATCGCCGGTGCGTTGACGTCCATCCGCCCGAAGCCCGAGTCCAACGCCATCGGCGTAAAACTGTCCTTGCTCTGCGCGCCGGCAGCCAGCACACATCCGGCAGCCAACCCCATCGTCAACCACCAATCGTTTCGCACTCTGGTCTATCTCCTCAAGCGCTCCCATCAATCCGCTAGCGGGAACGGAACCACACCAAGCCTCTCGCGTGGCTACAACGTTAGACGCATGGACGCGGCTACCGGATGGCACCAGAATCAAAGGGATATGGGCCATATGTGCGGAGCGGAACGCCGGCAGTACGCCGGTTAAAGGATTAGCTGGACTGCAAGTGCTTCACCGTGTTCTGCTTTCGTCCAGCAGGGGGTTGGCGCCTGATTTCCCTCCATGCGAAGCATACCCGGTTGGGGCTGCAAACAGTCAAGCGAAACGCATCTGCCCCCAAGAGGGTTGAAGGAGAGAGAAAGCTTCCATGCCGGACTTCTACCAGGCGCCAGCTCTCATCCTCACCGCGCTGCTGCTGCCTGCCTTTGGCTATCTCTACGTTCGCTTTCGCGACACCCGCACGCTGCTCTGGTTTCTCGGCTTCTTATTTGCCATCGTCCGCATGCTACTCGTCTACAGGCTGGGAACCTGGCACTTCGACTACGTCGCACATCCCTGGCTAGCGGCCGCGGGCCAAACTTCGCTTCAGCTCAGCGCCACGGTTTTCCTTGCCTCGCTGTCTCCCTTGCGCTTTCGCGCCGGCCGTTTCTCGATTCTCTACGTCATCCCCTACACCCTTCCGCTCGTTGCGTATGCCCTTCTCCTGGAGGGTGCATTCCACAACGTGGCGCCCACCGGACCCCTTTTCTGGATCTTTCCTGTCCTGGGCGCCATGTCGCTGGTGGCAGGGTTCTTCTGGGCCAAGGCCAAGGGCAGCATGCCCGTCTGGCTGGGGGTATCTGTCTGTCTGGTGTTTGGCTGCGCGGGACTGGCCATTTGCTTCACCGTGGGCGGCACCTGGCCGCTGAGCTTCGTCCAGTGCGCCAACCGCTTCTTGACCGCCCTGCTGCTGATCTATGTTTTCCGCCGCTTTTCGCCCGGCCTGATTCTCAGCGTGGTTGGCTTTACCGCCTGGTCGCTCTTCATCATCACAATTTTTCCCACGATCGGCGAACACCCGTTCATCTACATCAACGTGATGCGCATGGTCGTTCTGGGCAAGGTGATCGCCGCCATCGGCCTCATCCAGCTGGCGCTGGAGGACCAGCTGGTCCTGAACCAGTTGGGCCGGCAGCGCGAGCGCCGAGCCCGCCTGGAGCTGGAAGCCTATACCAACCTCATCCTCTCCCGCCGGCGGCTTGAGGACTTCGACCGCCAGGCAGACGAGATTTGCCAGACCGTAACCACGCACAGCCGCTTCTCCCAGGCCGCTCTGCTGCTGCAGTCCGCGGGCCGCTATCGCCTGGCCGGCGCCGCGGCGCTCGATCCGGCTATCCGGTCGGCCCTTGACGAACTGGCCGCCCGCATCCCCGTGGACGCGTTCCTCGCACCCGGCACGGCTCCCGCTGCCGTCGAGCAAAGCAACACTCTTGTGCTCGATCTCACTCCATGGCTTCGCCCCGGCGACGACCTCAAGCGCCTTCGCTTCACCTCCGCCCTCGCCGTTCCCATGGTCGGCCGCTCGGTCGTCGAGGGCGCGCTGCTGCTGGCCGGCATGCGCAACGCCCCTGTACGCACGGCGGACAACAATCGCCCGAGCCCCTTGGAGGAGCCGCTGCGCGCCGACGACCTTCTTCCCATCGAGATGCTGTCCGCGCGCCTGCAAGCCACGCGCAGCCAGACCATGATGCTGGAAAAGCTCATCGACTCAGAGAAGTTCGCCGGCCTTGGCCAGTTGGCCGGCAACGTCACCCAGCAGTTGAACAATCCGCTCACCGTCATCCTGGGCTATGCCTCGCTGCTCGAGGAGACCTCGTCGCTCGATCCGCAGGAGCGCAAGGGCATCGAGTCCATCCTCACCGAGGCCCGCCGCATGCGCGCCACCATCGAGAGCCTGACCCGCATATCGCACCCGCAAACCGGCCAGTTCACCGCCGTCTCCGTTGCCGAAATGCTCACCGACATGGAGCAGCTTCATCGTTCGGAGTTCCTGCGCCGCTCCATCGAGTTCCGGCTCAGCGTCGCCCCCGGCCTGCCCAGGGTGCGCTGCCACGCGCAGCAGTTGCGCCAGGCGGTGCTGCACTGCCTGCAATTCGCCATTGAAGCCGTGGAGAGCCAGTTCCAGACCGAGGCCGAAGAGGACGTGAAGACCATTCGCCTGGAGGCTACGGCCGAAGGCAACCTGGTGCAGATTCTCATTGCCCACTCCGGTCCTGGATTCCTACAGCCCGAGCGCGCCTTCGATCCGTTTGTCCCCGCCCAGGCCACCGGAGAAACCGCAGGACTGGGCCTGAGCCTATGCGCCACCATCCTCCACGACCACGAAGGCCGAGCCTCGGCCATCAACCTGGAGCCGCGCGGCGCCGCCATCCTGCTGGAACTGCACTCCGCCTGAAGCCATTCTCGGAACGAGACTCACTCGCCATTCTGCGTCTTGCAATGCTGCGCATCGCGAAAGGAATCCGTAGAATAGGCAGGAAGGCTTCTTTTCCCCGTCAAAATGGCATTTACCGAACAATACGATGTGGTGGTGGTCGGCGCCGGGCACGCCGGCTGCGAGGCAGCCATGGCCGCCGCGCGCATGGGCCTCAAAACCGCGCTCATCACCATGAACCTCGACCTGATCGCGCAGATGAGCTGCAATCCGGCCATTGGCGGCGTGGCCAAGGGGCACCTGGTGCGCGAGGTCGACGCCCTGGGCGGCATCATGGGCGAGGTGGCCGACGCGGTCGGCATCCAGTTCCGCCTGCTCAACACCTCGCGCGGCCCGGCAGTCTGGAGTCCGCGCGCCCAGTGCGACAAACAGCTTTATCGCGTGAAGATGCGCGAGGTGCTCGAAGCCCAGCCAGGCCTGCACATCCGCCAGGCGGAAGTCGTCAATCTAGTGATCGACGACCGGGATCAGGGGTCAGGGGTCGGGGATCAGGGCCCGAGCGCCAACAATTTCCTGGGATCGTCCCCCATTCTCCCGGAGGGAGAACGCGAGAATAGCCCAGGGTGGAACCCTGGGTCAGAGTCGCCATCAAATCCGCCCCGTCCCGGAGGGACGGGGCGATATGCGGCTGAGAACCAGCCCAAGAGACGCGTCCTCGGCCTCAAACTCCGCGATGGCCGCCAGCTCCTGGCCGGGGCCACCATCATCACTACCGGCACCTTCCTCAACGGCCTGATCCACTGCGGCGAGGAGCGCTACCCGGCCGGCCGCAGCGGCGAGCCTGCCAGTGTCCTGCTCGGCGAGGCGCTGCGCGCGCTGGGCCTCCGCACCTGCCGCCTGAAGACCGGCACGCCGCCACGGCTGGACGGCCGGACCATCCGCTGGGACGCGTTCGAAGAGCAGCCCGGAGACGCCGACCCCACCCCCTTCAGCTTCCGCACCAAGAAGATCGTGCAGCCGCAGATCAGTTGCCACATCGCCTTCACCACCCCGGAGACGCTGCGCATCATCCGCGAAAATGTCGGCCGCTCCGCCATGTACTCGGGCCAGATCGAAGGCATCGGGCCGCGCTATTGCCCGTCTATCGAGGACAAGATCGTCAAGTTTCCTGACAAGACCCAGCACCAGTTCTTCCTCGAGCCCGAGGGGTTGAACACGCACGAGGTCTACGTCAACGGCATGTCCACCTCGCTGCCCATGGAGGTGCAATTCCAGATCGTCCGCTCCATCCCCGGCCTGGAAGAAGCCGAGATGCTGCGCCCCGGCTATGCCATCGAGTACGACTCGGTGGACGCGACCGAGCTCGACCGCACGCTACGCGTCAAGAGCATGGAAGGCCTGTATCTTGCAGGGCAGATCAACGGGACAAGCGGGTATGAGGAAGCCGCGTGCCAGGGCATCATGGCCGGCATCAACGCGGCGCTATGGCTGAAGGGCGAGCCGCCGTTCACCATGGACCGGACCGAGGGCTATACCGGCATCCTGATTGACGATCTGATCTCCAAGGGCACCAACGAGCCATACCGCATGTTCACCTCGCGCGCCGAGTTCCGCCTGCATCTGCGCATCGATAACGCCGACCGCAGGCTGACGCCGCACGGCCGCCGCCTGGGACTGATCTCGGATGTTGCCTGGGCCGAGTACGAGCAGAAGCAGGCGCACATGGCCGCGCTCAGCAAGCTGCTCACCACCGGGAAGGTCGATCCCCAGCGGCTTGCCGCCGCGGGGCTCGCCGATCTTCCCGCAACCCAAGGCCTCACCTGGGCGCAACTGCTCAAGCGCCCCGAGGTCACCATCGAGCCGGTGCTTGCCGCGATGCGCGAAACCCTCGCCGCCGAGCCTCTGCTTGCCGAGCTCTCTGCGGCGCTCGAGTCGAACGTGGAGCGGAGCAGCGCGCCGGCGAATACGCTGCCCTCTGTGCTGCGCAACGAAGCCCGCGCCGTCGAAACCGAGATCAAGTTTGCCGGCTACCTGGAGCAGCAGAAGAAATCGATTGCAAAGTTGAAGGCCGCCGAGTCGGTCGCTATTCCCGACTGGCTTGAGTACCGCGCCATCAGCGGCCTCTCCCGCGAGATGCTGGAGACCCTGGAGCGCATTCGCCCCATCACCATCGGCCAGGCCAGCCGCATCCCCGGCGTCACACCGGCCGCGCTCTCGCTGGTCCACGTCTCCATCCGCGTTCAGGGCGCAAAGCGGCTGGCAAGCTAGCACACACCCACCGTTCGTCCGACCTGCCATTCGCTTCAGTCCGCGCTGGGAGCGCACCGCTCACCCCTGCTGCTGGGCCATGGACTGCAGGTGAAACTCCTGCACCAGTGAGACCACGATGTTGGCGGTCTCCAGCAACTCCCCGGTCGCGGCCACCACCTGCTCCGCCCCTGTGGAGCTCTCCTCGGCGCTCGCCGCCACCCTGCGCATGGTTTCGCTCACACCGTTGGCCGCGGATGCTTCCTCGCGGGCCGCGTCGGCAATCTGCTCCACCCGCCCATCCACTTCAAACACCAGGGCAGCAATGTGCTCGAATGTAGAGGTGAGCGCGGAGATGGCCTCTGCCCCCTCCGTGGCGCGCGTGCAGGCCGTCTGGATGCCCTCGGCCGCCTGCGCGGTCTCCTCCGCGATGCCGCTTACCAGGGTCGCCACCTGGTGGGTTGCCTGCGCAGTGCGCTCCGCCAGGCGCCGCACCTCGCCCGCAACCACGGCAAAGCCGCGGCCATGCTCGCCGGCGCGAGCCGCCTCAATCGAGGCGTTCAGAGCCAGCAGGTTGGTTCCCGAGGCAATCTCGTCGATCACCCCGACGATGGCGCCGATCTGCCGCGCCCGCTCGCTCAGAGTGGCCACGCGGCTGGCGCTCTGCCGCGTGTCATCTGACAGCGCGCGGATCACGATTACCGCCGAGGCCACCTGTTCGTTTCCGTGGCGCGCCGCGTCGGCCGCCGTGCGCGTGTGTTCCAGGGCCTCCGCCGTATGGCTTGACGTGCTGACGATGTCTTGCGAAAGCTGCGCCACGGCTGCCGAAGCTTCATTGGCGCATTGCCGTTGCTCCGCCAGGTTGGTCACGGCCTGGTTGGCGATGGAGCGGATCTGGTTCGACTTGGCTGTCGCCGCCGTCGAACTGTCTCTCACTTCCAACAGCGTTTGCCTGAGCCGCAACACAAACTGGTTGAAGCCGGCCGCGAGCGCGCCAATCTCGTCGCTGCGCCTGGTCTCCAGCAGCGTATTCAGGTCGGCCGAAGAAAGCCGGCCGGTCAGGCCCCTGACCGGCTGCACCACCAGCCGGTTGAGAACTACGATCTGGACCACGATGATAAGAAGGACCATCATCACGGTTCCGGCGGCCGGCAGGCTGATAATCTTCAACTCCTCGCGAAGCACATCGCTTGCCGGATACGCAGTCTCCACGGTATATCCCCAGGCGGGATAGGTCTCCTCATGGACCACCCACCCCCCCGGATGGCCCTGGATCCGCGCCAGTTCCTGGTCTGAAATACGCTTGCTGTGAAAGATCGATTCTCCCGACGGCTTGCGCAGCGCGAGGAATCCATGGTCCAGCACGCCGGCCTCGCCAATGCTCTTGCCGAGCACGCTGATCGAGTCCAGGCGGTAGCCGGTGTACCAGGCGCCCACCAGCTTGCCGGCGGCGTCCTGCATGGGCACATAGCTGGTGGTGTACGGCGCGCCCAGAATGTCGACCACGCCCGCAAAGGTCTGTCCCTGGCTCAGGGCGGCATAGGCCCTCCCGCCGGGGTCGAGCACCGTACCCACGGCCCGGGTTCCATCCGGCTTGAGGACGTTGGTGGTAACCCGCGTGAAGTTGGTCCCGTCCCAGGCGAACAGGGTGGCCGTGCCTCCGGCCAGCTCCTTCACATGGTCCACCAGGGCAAAGTTCCCGACCACCGACTCCGCGCCCAGATGCAGGTCGGGAACGCTTTTGCCGGCTACCGAGGCGGTTCCCTTCAGCTGCGGCGCGCCTTTGAGACGGCCCTGGTCCTCGAGCAATCGCATGGCGCCCTCCACCTGCGCGTGCGCCAACTGGTCAATGATGGTCAGCTGGCTGATGGCCTCGGCGGACTGGCGGGCCGCATCTTCCGCAGCATTTTGATAGATCCACTTCGAGGCGATGTGCCAGGCAACCCCGGCGCAAACCAGGCAGGCGATGCTGACGGCAAGCAGGGTAAAATACACCAGTCGCATCGCAAGTGTCATATTTTTCATAAGGATATCTCCACCTTGATTGCGCACGTCCAGGCACGGACAGACGACGCCCGGCGTAAACATACCGCATTTATCGGCGGAGAAAGCGCTTGCAGCAGGGAGCTCAAGCAGGTTTAGCCGCTGAGAGAAGCTTTTTGGGAAGGCGAGGCGGTACTAGGAACTTGGAGCTAAGCGGTCGAGCGGATTGGCAGCCAATCTCACGATGCCAGCGGCCGACAGCGCCGTTTGAGAAGCCACGGCCGGCGCCGTCCTACTGCGGGCCCTTGTCGCCTTTGGAGAACAGCGGAATGTGGAAGGGAAGCTCCGCGTTGGATTGCTTCTTCTGCTTGGCGGTCGAGTCCTCCCGCAGCACCGTGCGCTGCGAGTTGATGCACAGCCAGCTGCCATGCGACCGCTCGAAGACGTGCGTAAAAATGCCCCTCTCGTTGGCTTCCCCCGAGTTCACCTTGTGGTGCAGGGCATAGGTTCCATTCGCCACCGCAATGTCGCCCAGCATGCGCACGGTAACCACGCGCTGATCCATGTGGACGGTCCTATCCTCACCCGTAATCACCGTGGCGACCTGCTGGTTGCGCGTGGTGATATCGCCCGAGGCGGAGACGTCCACGAACAAGGGAGACAGAACCAGCTCCAAACCATACTGGTCGCGGTTGTTCACGGCAATCGACCAGGAATCCTCAATCTTCTGGAACTCCCGGATCTCCGGGCTGGCCGTCGAGGTGGCCGGGGCGGTGGCAGCGGTCGGTGCCGGCGCCTGAGTCGGGTTTTGGGCAAATGAGACGCAACAAGAAAGGAGAACCGCAGAAAAACAAGCCGGAAAACGGATCATGGTCGAAACGAGCTCCTACCTCTTAATGATAGCCCACGGAACAACGGAGGTTGGACTCCCTGGACCGGCGTACGCGAGCGACGCCCGGCTCAGAGCAGGCTCTGCAACCGGTCCGGCTCATGCACGGTCACCAGCGAGTCCTCGATCGAGATCCACCCCTCCTTGCGGAACTGGCCCAGGGTGCGGGTCACCGTCTCGCGCGTGGTGCAGGTCATCGAGGCCATCTCTTCATGGGTTAACAGCAGCGGGAAGCGGAAAGCCCCCTCATTCGTCTGTTCCCCGATCTGATGCGACAGCTCCAGCAGCAGCCTTCCCAACCGCGCCGCTACCGTCTCGGCAAGCGCAATCCGGCAGGCATCCTGCAGGGCAAAGCGGTACTCCTGGCAGATGCACTGCACCGCGCGCATCTGCGCCTCCTTATGGGTGCGCAGAAAGCCCAGGAAGCGGTCCCGCTCCACCGGACGCAGCTGGGCGCTGGTCAGCGACTCGGCTGAAACCTCATAGACTCCGTGGGATAGAACCGCGTACAAGCCCAGCATGGAGCCCGGTCCGGCGATGCGGACAATCATCCGCTTGTCGTCCATCCGCCCCGCGGTCAACTTCAGATACCCGCCGCAGATCAGGTAGAGGCAGCGCGCATCCTCGCCCTGGTTGAACAGGGCAGCCTGCGCGGGGAGCGTGATGGTGCTGGTGGCCAGCTCAAGATCGGCCAGAACGGAGCTGCCCAACGAGCAGAACCAGCCAGGCCGGCGATTCGCACAGGCCGCACAGCCCGCTGGAATCTGCCGGGTAAGGTGCTTCTGTCGAACCTGCACTGCCGCTGCGATCTGTGCGCTTGCCATGGTCGTGCCCCTTCCGCTGCCGTCTAAGCTCCTTCGCCCTCGGCCCTGAAGATCCCTGCGCTGTTGTTCGGAAGGCGAAATTGCTGTGAAGCTCCCCGCAAGAATGACTCTTGCTCCCCCAGAGTTTGCTGGAGCAGCCGTTTCCAAGGATGTGACGGGCCTCACGTCTGTAGCCCGGAGGGAACGGCCTATCTCCCCGTCCGCGGGCCGTTCTCCCGCCCCCAACCTGCCGGACCGGTTGCGCCGCGACATTGCCACCCGCTGTACCCCTCGCTGCAAAGGCAGCCGAGCCCATGCGGGGAGGGTGATGGGGATCGTCGAAGCGAAGGACGACGCATGGAGAGGCTGCGCGGTCATCTCCCGGCATATCTGTGCTGTCTTATACAGCGCGGCGCTCGCTTTGCTGTTTCAATGCAACTGCAAACGTTCCTGGCATTTCTGCGATCCGAACTCGCGTGCTCCTCTAAACGGCTCAGGGAAAGAGAGGAAGGCCTTTGCACCCGGCGCCATTTTTGCATCCCGGAATCGGAATGATCCTGGGACAAGGGGTACCAAAGGCAGCCGGCCTGTGCGCGTGGTGTGATTCTCGTCACCGCTTGCAGGCGGGATGGAAACTTAATCTTCACCCTGTGAAGTGATACTCCGCACATCAGGCCCTTGCTCAAATTTTTCCGTAGCATGGGTCCGATTTTTAACGGGGTTTCGTTTCAGGAATCCTCCAATTCGCACGCTGAAATTGCTGGTTCAACATTCTCGAAATGGTGCTACAAGAGCATCGAAGGTGGTATTTTTCATGCAAAAAATTGAGCCAGTAACGCAGTTGTCCGTTGGTGCGGCCCCGGGGAAGTTGCCGGGACTGCGAGCCTGTTTGATGTTCATGCTGGGCGCAGTCATTTTGTGCGCCAGCGCACAGAGCAGCCCGGCAGCAAGCAAAGCCAGCCCTGCCCCCCAGGCGACCGCCGCGCAAGCCGGCGACGCTGCCGCCAACGGTTACGTGGGCGGTGACGTCTGCGCCACCTGCCACGAAGAGGTGTCGAAGAAATTTTCCGGCAACCCGCACACCAAGCTGGCGGCTGAGCACGGCGCAGCCGGGGTCAACTGCGAAGGCTGTCACGGTCCGGGCGGCGCGCACGTGGCCGGCGGCGGCGACATCACCAAGATCTTCAACCCGGCCAAAGCATCTACCAAGGATGTGGACGCCAAGTGCCTGAGCTGCCACGCCGGCACGCACCCGAACTTCGAGCGCTCTCCTCACGCCAGGGCCAATGTTGGCTGCATCAGCTGCCATAGCGTGCACGCCAGCCAGGACGCGGAGAAACTGCTCAAGACCGCGCAACCTGCGCTCTGCTACCAGTGCCACGCCGACCAGAAGGCGCAGTTCAACATGCCCATTCACCACAAGGTGAACGAGGGCCTGCTCAAATGCACCGACTGCCACGATGTGCACGGGACATTCCTGCCCAGCAACCAGAAGTCCACTGAAGACCAGAACGCAGTCTGCACCAAATGCCACACCGATGTGCGCGGGCCGTTTACCTACGAGCATGCTCCGGTCAGGGCCGAGGGCTGCGTCACCTGCCACACTCCGCACGGTACGCAGAATCCGCGACTGCTCAACATGCCGTCGGTTGCCACGCTGTGCAACCAGTGCCACAGCCCGCTTTCGGCGGGTGGGGTACATGGTATGGATGCGGGCTCAACGACCGTCACGCCATGCGTCACCTGCCACACATTCATTCACGGCTCGAACGTAAGTCCGGCATTCACCCGGTAGCGGAGAGCGGCGGCTGTCTCCATGGGGCGGCCAGGCAGGGATTCATGACCCGGACGAACGTCAGGGATTGGAAGGTAACCGAGTTTCTTCAAGTGAGGCTTCAAATGAGCATTTACAGTCGTTTTTCAGGGCGTCTTAGTGAACAGCCCTCTTGCGCAAGAGTCTGCCGCAGAGCAGGGGCCATGGCAGTAGCCGTCCTCCTAGCCACGGCAGGAATCGCAGTCGCACAGGAAGTCAATCCTGCCGCCCCGGCGCCGGAGACAAAGTTCTCCACGCCGGATGGTTATACCAGCCATCACACCATCGACATGGGCGGGCGCATGGCCAATCTTTCTGGCAGCGCCGCCATGTATGACACTCTCGTCAATCTGCAAAGCGGCCCGCGGGTGGAGGGCGAGACCTTCGAGATGCGCGCGCTTCCCGGCAGCAAACACAACCTGGCCGACGAGGTGTCCGCCTTTGGCACCGGGTTCGGCGGCGATCCAAACATTATGGCCCGACTGAGCGCGTCCAAGAGCAGAGTCTACGAGTTTTCGGGTCTGTTCCGGCGCGACCGGCTCTTTTCCGACTACGATCTGCTGGCGAACCCGAATCTTCCCAGCGGAATGTCCATTCCCATCGGGCCGTCGAATGCGCGGACCGGTTCGCTGGCTTGGCCGCTGGTGAACGATTCTCCGGTGATGTTCAACATCGTGCGGCGGATGACAGACACCGACCTTACGCTCAAGCCGTTTGCTACGTTCACCTATCGGCTTGCGTATTCGCACAGCACCATGGAGGGTCCGACGCTCAGTCCGTCCTACACCCTGTTTGGAATGAAGTACAACGCGCTCCTGCGGCAGTTTGAGCGCAACGGAAACGACAACTTCATGGGCGGGATTGACTGGAAGCCGTCGCGGGATACCAAGATCAGCCTGGAAATGCAGGCCAACCACTATAAGTCCGATACCTCGTACACACTGAATCCGAGCGGATTCCTGGTGCAGGAAGCGGATGGAACGCCCGCTTACCTGGGCAACTTTACCAGCTTGACGCCTTACGGCATCGCGGCTTGCACCGCCACCAGCATGGGCAGCGCCTACACCAGCTCGACCATCTACACGCTGCTTTCGCCTGCCAACGGGGCCGGCGGCTTGCCGATCATCAATCCGGCTTGCGCGGTGGTCACCAGCTACACGCGCTCGCAACCGACTCGCATCTGGACGCCGACCGAGACACTGCGTGTGCAGAGTACGGCGATCAAGCACATCGCCATGAACGGCAATGTTCATTACACGCTCGGCACCATGGGCATGCCAAACTACTACGAGAGCTCCCAGGGCCTGAATGGCACCATTCGTTCAGCCGTCTCCACGGGCGGCTATGCTACCGCGCATCGGGCGGTGTTTGGAGCCGACTATGGAATCTCATGGCAGGTCACTCCGGTTGTGAGCCTCACCGATCAGGCCAGCTACTCCAGCATTCAGGAGCCGGGATACGCCTTCATTCCGGCTCCCGTCACGCTCAATACTCCCGCGGACACAAAGACTTCAACGGGCAATGAGACCATCAATTACTCCGGGCCGCTGACCGCCGGAACGGGTTCGCTGCCGCATGGCAACACCGGCGCTCTTGCGAACAACTTCTTTGGTCAGGAGTATGTGATCAACAACGCGACTGTGAGCTGGGATGCATCGGCGCGCGCCCGGCTTGCACTGACCTACCGCTTCAGCAACCGGAACATCGGGCAGGGCATTCCGCATTCGGGGCCGATCCCGTTTGTGGTCAGCGACCCGGTAAGTGGGAACATCGCGATAACGGAAAACGCAGGGGTTTTCACTGCCGCGGTGCGCCTCGCCAAGCAATGGGACCTGAACGGCTCGGCTGAAGTTGGCTATGCCGACAACGCATTCACCGCGGTGGGCCAGCGCCAGTTCCGGCTGTTCCGGGTGCACACGCTTTACAGGCCGAGAAACTGGGCGACCATATCCGGATCGTACAGCGATCGCGAGCGGCACAATAACACCAACAACAACCAGGATGTGGTGGCCGCGGGCGATGCCAACTACGATGGCCCGCTCAACCACGTCGACTACAGTCGCGTGGGGAGCATGGGCCTGGCGCTGACGCCGAACGAGCATTATGGAGTGAACCTGAACTACTCCTACAGCGACGTGTACACGGCAACCAACACCTGCTACAGCAGCGGCGCGGCAGCCGCTACGGCCACTGCCCCCGCCATTGCCGGCGCCGCCACCGTGACCAGCACCGGAGCACCCAACCTTTGCTACAGCCTTAGTAACCCGGCCGCTGCTACACCCACGACCTGGTTGGCCAGGGACTTCACGGATGCGCCGACGCAATTCGGAGCGGTGTCTTTCTCCTTTAGCCCGACCGCCAAGCTTCATTCGAATCTGGGCTACACGGCCAGCGCCGTGAACGGGAGCCGCTTCTTCAATGACGCGCGGGATGTGAACGGCTCACTAGTCTCGATCTACCAGTCCCCGTTTGTGAACCTGGCTTACGCCATGCATCCAGGACTGATCTGGAAAGCTCAATACAACTTTTACGGTTACGGAGAGGGCGGACCCTCCGGCGCGCCGTTGTGCAGCACCGCAACGTCTCCCTCGGCGACGATCACTCCCTGCGCTTCAATCGGGCTGCCGACCGGTATGACCGAGGGGACTGCGGGTGCAACAGCGCCCCGAGTCTTCCATGCCAACAATGTCACCCTTGGAGTGCACTACGAGTTCTGAGGGACAACCTCCGCAGCTCAGGGAGGTTTTGAACGGCGGAAAGCAATGAGGATTTTCCGCACGACCATGGGCGTATTCTTGCTTGGGTACGGGGTACGCCTTTGAATCGATCTTGAGGTGGGTTGGGAGTTTCCAACTCACCCCCATCTCCCCGATCTTTCACCGGATCAGTTCTCGCCGGTCTAGAGCGGGCTCTAGCGGAACCAGCAGTGGTGTAGCGCGGGGGCACGCCGTCCAAGTGGCTTTTTCTTCAGCATAAAGCCACCCTGGAGACTTTCTCGGCGCCAACAGCTACTCTGATTCCGCGGCTGGGCAGCAGACCTCCTGCAGGAACCTTCGCCGGCGCGTGCGATTCGATCGCCGCATCGACTGAAGAACTCCCCGGGAGTTTGCCGCGTAGCGAGCAATCCGATCCGGTGCGGTGCAGGCTGCGGTTGCCTTCCGCGGTCTGCACCTAATGTTTTGCCCAGAAGTCAGGGAAGTCACCCTGCGAGCCGAGCAGCCGGCGCCACTGCATATCGTTGCGGCAGCGGTGTGTGCAACAATTTCAACCGCGAAGGCTGCCCCGTGCATCTTCGTCTGCAAAATTTGAAGGAGTCTTACGATGACAAAGTCAATTCGCTCCCAAGTGGTTCTGGCGGTTGTAATTGCCATGGCCAGTGCGGCAGGCTTCGCCCAGTCCGGCGACGCCACCTACAAAGCCAAGTGCGCGGGCTGTCACGGCGCCGCCGGCACACCCTCTCCCGCCATGGGGAAGATGATGGGCATCAAGCCCGCCTCCGATCCGGCCATCCAGGCGCTCTCCGTGGACCAGATCATTGCCGCCGTCAAGAGTGGCAAGGGCAAAATGAAGCCCATTGCCGGCCTGACAGATCCGCAGATCAAGGACGTGGCTACTTTCTACAAGGGCCTCAAGTAACAAGTACAATCAGCGGGTGAATCGGGACCAGCAGCGCCTGGAGCGAAACCCCGAGCGGTGTACGCCACGGTCCGGTCGTCCTGGGCCGATCTCGTCTTGAGATCGGCCCAGGCGCCGGATTCGAGGCATGCCTTTCGAGGGTTCGCTCCCGGCTGTGAATAATTTTCTTTACCTGGGGGCAAATGTGGCACTGTTTCAAAAATTCCGCGAAGGCTGGGTGAGGCCGGCGCTTTTCTTCGGCAACAACCCAATCAGTCTTGCAGGCGGCGCCATCACCAGCGCATCCGGCGTTACCATGATCGGCTACTGGCTGGTGGAGCTCTTTGGCCGGCCCAACGACAATCCCTACCTCGGCATTATCTTCTTCCTGCTGCTGCCGGCCGTGTTCATCGGCGGCCTGGTGCTCATTCCCGTTGGCGTCGTCGTGCGTCGCAGGAAGCTGCAGAAGGCCGGGCAGATTCCGGCCCATTTTCCCAAAATCGATCTCAACGATCGCATGTTCCGTCACGGCCTCGATATCGTGCTGGTGGCCACCATCGTGAACCTGCTGGTTGTGGCCGTGGCCAGCTATCGCGGCGCGGCGTACATGGATTCTCCGCAGTTCTGCGGTCAGTCCTGCCACGTGATGCATCCCGAATACGCGGCCTACAAAATCTCCGCGCACTCGCATGTGGACTGCGTTGCCTGCCACATCGGCTCCGGCGCCGAGTCCTACTTCCGCGCCAAGGTCAACGGCACCAAGCAGCTTGTGGAAGTCTCTCTCAATCGCTATCCCACCCCGATTGAATCGCCGGTGCGGAGTCTGCGCCCGGCGCGCGAGATCTGCGAGGGCTGCCACACGCCGGCCCGCTTTGTGGGGGAGAAGCTGCTGGTCAAGTCGAGCTTTGCCGACGACGAAAAGAACACCGAGACCCAGACCGTTGTCGTCCTCCATCTGGGCGGGCAGGACTCGCTCTCGCAATTGAGCGGTATTCATGGCACCCACCTGGGGCACATCGAGTACGTGGCCACCGACGAGAGCCGGACCACTATCCCCTGGGTGCAGAAGCGCAACGCCGATGGCTCGGAGACTGTCTTTGCCACCGCCGACGCCGGTGCGGGCGTTCCCAAGGGCGAGCGCCGCGTCATGGATTGCATCGACTGCCACAACCGCGCGGCCCACACCTTCGTCACTGCGGAGGAGGCGATCAATCGCGCCATGTCAGAAGGCGCCATCAGCCCCGATCTGCCCTGGGTCCACAAAGAAGGCCTGGAGCTGCTCAAGGCCAGCTACGCATCGGAGGAAGAGGCCAGCATCAAGATCCCGCAGCAGTTGCAATTCTTCTACGGTTCCCAGCACCCTGACGTTGCGGCCGCCAAAGCCGCACAGGTCAAGGCCGCCTCACAGGAACTGGTCACCCTCTACAGCCAGAACGTCTTTCCGTTCATGAAGGTGACCTGGGGCACTCATCCCAACCACATCGGCCACATGAGCTATCCCGGCTGCTTCCGCTGCCACGATGGCGGGCACAACGCCAAGGACGGCACCAGCATCACCCAGGATTGCGCCGCCTGCCACAACCTGCTGGCCGTGGATGAAACCAAGCCCAAGGTCCTCTCCGACCTCGGCATTCAATAACCCATCGCCCAACCCGCAGCCCCAGTTGCTTCCATGGCAGCTGGGGCTGCGGCTTTCTGGCCGCGCTCAATCCTTTTCCAGACTCCCTTCACCGCATCGCAGAGTCCACTCCCGGTCAACCCTCCATCGCGATCCAATCGGTGCGAGGGAGCAAGGATCAACGCAGGAACCAGGCATGCCCACGCCCCAAGGGACAGCGTGCCCTGCCCGCAACTCAATCCGCGGTCAGAAACTCGTCGATGACCTTCAGCGTGATGACCCTTTGCTGTACCGGCGAAGACAGGACGGTCGCGGTCGAGGTGCTGCCGAAGTGGCCGAGCCTGTCGAGCAGCCGCTCCAGGTGCTCCACGGAGACCACGCGTGCTTTCAGGATGAAGGAGTCGGAGCCGGTGACGCGGTGGCATTCCAGCACTTCCTGCCACTTCTTCACCTGCGCCTGAAACGTCCGCACCAGCGGCTCCGGCCCGGCCATCGACAGCCGCACAAATATCTGGATCGGCATCCCCAGCCGCTCCAGGTTGATGTCGGCATGAAAGCCGCGGATCACGCCCAGCTTCTCCAGCCGATACACCCGCTCGGCCACCGCGGGGGTGGTCAGCCCTACTCGCCGGCCCAGCTCCGCCCAGGAGAGCCGCCCGTCCTGCTGCAGCTCTTCAATAATCTTCCAGCTGATGCGGTCCAGCTCGGCTGGCTCATAGCGATGGCTGTAACGGCTTGTGGACATGGATGGGCTCCTACGATTGAAAGGACAAGATCGCTTCTTTCTTAAGAATGTAAACCCGCAACCCCCGGCAGGCGCTTGAATTCGATTGTCAGCCGTTGCAGGCGGATGCGATACTGCCCGTCGTCGCAGGACGATTGGAGCTTCCCCTTGGCTCAGCATCATCTTCCCGCCGGGTACCAGTCCGGCTTTGGCAACGAGTTTGCCACCGAGGCCCACCCTGGCACTCTGCCGCAGGGCCAGAACGCCCCGCAGCACGCCCCGCTTGGCCTCTACACCGAACAAATCAGCGGCGCCGCCTTCACCGCGCCTCGCCTGCTCAACCGCCGCACATGGAGTTACCGCATCCGGCCCTCGGTCATGCACGAGCCGTATCGCGAGTTCACGCAGAGCACACTGCTGCGCAGCGGCCCGTTCACCGAAGCGCCCACGCCGCCTAACCAGATGCGATGGAACCCGCTCCCCATGCCCGCCGAGAAAACTGATTTCATCGAGGGCATGGTCACGCTGGGCGGCAACGGCGACCCGGGCATGCAAGATGGCATGGGCGTTCACCTCTACGCGGCCAACGCCTCCATGCACGACCGCTTCTTCTATGACGCCGATGGCGAGATGCTGATCCTGCCCCAGCAAGGGCGCTTGCTGCTGCGCACTGAACTTGGCATCCTGGATGTTGCACCGGGCGAGCTGGCAGTGATCCCGCGCGGCATCAAGTTCCGCGCCGAGCTGCCCGACGGCGCGGCGCGCGGCTACATCTGTGAAAACTACGGGCAAGGCTTCCGCCTGCCGGATCTCGGCCCTATCGGGGCCAACGGGCTTGCAAATTCGCGCGACTTCCTCACGCCGGTTGCGGCCTACGAAGACCGCGAGGGCGCATTCGAAGTCGTCTCCAAATTCCTCGGCAAACTGTGGCGCTGCGAGATCGACCACTCCCCGCTCGACGTAGTGGCCTGGCACGGCAACTTTGCGCCCTACAAGTACGACATGGCGCGCTTCAACTGCATCAACACGGTCAGCTTCGACCACCCCGACCCGTCGATCTTCACTGTGCTCACCGCGCCCTCCGGCCTGGCGGGCACGGCCAATGTGGACTTCGTCATCTTTCCCCCGCGCTGGATGGTAGCCGAGCACACCTTCCGCCCGCCCTGGTTCCATCGCAACCTGATGAACGAGTTCATGGGCCTGATTCTGGGCCAGTACGACGCCAAGGCGGAGGGCTTTTTGCCCGGCGGCGCCAGCCTGCACAACTGCATGAGCGGCCACGGGCCGGATGCGGAGACCTACGAGCGCGCCAGCACGACTGAGTTGAAGCCGCAGTTCATCGATGGCACGCTGGCCTTCATGTTTGAAACGCGCCTGCCCGTCCGGCCCACTCGCTTTGCACTCGAAGCGAAGATTCTGCAACACGAATACTATGAGTGTTGGCAGTCGCTGAAAAAGAACTTCAAAGCCCCGAGGAGTTGATGGACCTTCCACTTTAACTTTGACTGTCATCCTGAGCGACCGGAGCGTAGCGCAGGGAGTCGAAGGACCTGCTGTTGCTTTTCCAGGCTCGGCGAAAGCGCCACAAATGTACAAAGAATTAGCAACCGAATGGAGCCGCACCAGTTGGGTCGAATCGGCCAACGACCCCGCATGTGGCTTTCCGCTGCAGAGCCTGCCTTACTGCGCGTTCTCTCCGGGCAGCGGTCCCATACGCCTCGGCGTGGGCATCGGCGATCTGATCCTCGACCTGCGCCACGCGAGCCGCAGCGGCCTGCTCGAAGGCCTCACCGCTCCCGTCCAGACCGCCTGCCAGCAGCCGACCCTCAACGCCCTTATGACCTGCGCCCCAGACGCTCACACCGCCCTCCGTGTCCGCCTCATGGACCTGCTCGGCGCTGAGGCCGATCAAGCCACGCGCGACGCCGTCGGTGCGGCTCTCACGTCCATGGCATCGGCAACGCTGCTCAAGCCCGTGGATTCGGCCAACTACACTGACTTCTACGCCTCCATCCACCACGCCACCCGCGTCGGTCATCTCTTCCGGCCTGAAAACCCCCTGCTGCCCAACTACATGTACGTCCCCATCGGCTACCATGGCCGCGCTTCGTCCATCGTCGTCAGTGGCACGCCGATCCGCCGCCCAAGCGGCCAGTCCAAACCATCCAAGCCTGCCATTCCTCCCAGTTTCGCGCCAACGCAGTTCTACGACTACGAGATGGAAATCGGCGTGTATATCGCCAATGGCAACCCTCTCGGCGAGCCCATACCCATCCGCGAGGCAGGCCAGCACATCTTTGGCATCTCGCTCGTCAACGACTGGTCGGCCCGCGACATCCAATCCTGGGAGAACCAGCCTTTGGGTCCGTTTCTGGGCAAGAACTTCGCCACCAGCGTTTCGCCCTGGGTCGTTCACGCCGCCGCGCTCGCGCCCTTCCGCGTTCCCGCCCAGCTCCGACCCAGCGATCCCAGTCCGCTCGATTACCTCTTCGACGCCATGGACCAATACACCGGCGCTATCGATCTCACCTTGGAGGCCTGGCTCCTGACCCCGGCCATGCGCGCCGCTGGCCAGCCCCCGCACCGGCTCAGCCAGGCCAATCTTCGCGAGCTCTGGTGGACGCCCGCCCAGTTGGTTGCGCACCACACCAGCAACGGCTGCAACCTGCTTCCGGGAGACCTGCTGGCCACCGGTACCGTGAGCGGGCGCGACTACGCAACGGCCGGCTGTCTGCTGGAGCTGACTGCCGGCGGCAAGCAGCCACTCACCCTTCCCAACGGCGAATCCCGTACCCAGCTCGAAGACGGCGACGAGGTGATTCTGCGCGGCTTTTGCCGTCGTGAGGGCTTTCCGGTGATTACGCTGGGGGAGTGCTGCGGGCTGGTCGCTCCCGCGGCAACTCCGGCAGTTCGCTAAAGCGGCGCTCGGTCCACCGATGTAATGAACTGAATCCCATCCACCTGCATGCCGTGCAATCGCGCGTCGTTGGTCAAAAACAAATCCATTCCGGCCCTGCCGGCACAAGCCAGTTGCATCGAGTCGGGAGGCCGGACCCGCGCGACCCGCTGCGCACGCAGTTTCGCGAACTGGCGCGCGGCCGTCAGATCGAAAGGCAGAATCACCGCTGCCTGCTGCATTGCCTGCTCATACTGTGTGCAACGCCCCATTTCTCCCAGTTCATACGGTTTGGCCATCACCTCTCCCACTGAGAGCGCAGATGTAAATAGCTGGTCGCCTCGCACTTCCATTCGAGCCAGAAGCGCCTTGACTCCCACCGAATAAACCGGGTGTTGCTCAAAAAGGTAGATAAAGAGATTGCTGTCCCAGAAGACCCGGCTCATTCCCATTCCTCGCGCAGCCTGTTGAGGTACTCATCCCCATTCTCATCCCGCCAGATATCCGCGCCTGAGCCTTCCAGGGCCAGGAGCGCGGCAAACCGGGAGCCAGTCACAGGCCGACCTTTGGACCACTGCCCGTACCACTGGAGTAGCGGGCGGTACTTTTCAGGAATTTCTACTGCGACAGGCACCATTTTGGAGCCATCACGCCTCGGATCGAAAGGGTCTCCGATGCAATAGAGTCTCCGATGACCAGGCCGCGTCTCAAAAAGCATCCGATAGCGCCCTGGATTCGGCGCTCGATTCGCAACACAATGCATCTGCGCGTGGATGTACACGCCCGGACGGAGAGTATCTGACAGCTTCTCCTGTCTCGCCCGCTCGACAATCTCCTCCACCGCAAAATCTTCCCGCATCGGTTGCTCACGATGCAGCAATGCCGTTGCAATCCACACCTCGTCAGCAACCTTCACCTCTCGTTCAACCAGGATTTCCATGAAGATCTCCTTCGCACTGTTATTAGTGATAATACGTTAATACCAAGTATTTCGTACAATTTAATAAATATCGACGAGCGTGCCGCTACAGACGGCCACCGTGGTTCTTTATCCCGGAATGCAGCACGTCCAGCAGGATGGGATTGGACGTTCGACAGGTCAATGATGGTCAAGGGCACTGCTTTCGATTCGTAAGCAAGATCGCCAAAAGACCAAATAAACTAAAGACAATCACCTCTCATTTGCTTTGAAGCGCCCTTCAAAGCCCACCACAAAGCGGCCTATCCTGATGGTCAAATGGGATGCGGTTCCCCGCAATCGCCGCTCCCGTTGCCACCGGAGGTCCTCATGGCGTCCTTTGCTCCCAGTACGGTCACGACCGGACAGGATTTTCTGCCTCTCAAAGGCACCGATCACGTGGAGTTCTATGTGGGCAACGCGCGACAGGCGGCGTACTACTACCGCAGCGCCTTCGGCATGAGCCTGGTTGCCTATTCCGGCCCGGAGACCGGCCAGCACGACCGCGCTTCCTACGTCGTGCAGCAGGACAAGGTCCGCTTTGTGCTGACCACCTCCCTTGGTCCCGGCTGCCTCATTGCAGAGCACGTAGCTCGCCACGGCGACGGCGTCCGCGTCATCGCCCTCGAAGTGGACGACGCCCGCCATGCCTGGCTTGAGACCACCGCCCGCGGCGCCCGCTCCGTGGCCGCGCCCGTCGTAACGGCCGACGAGTTCGGCCGCATCACCACCTCCTCCATCGCTGCCTATGGCGACACCATCCACACTTTTGTCGAGCGCGGCCATTACAACGGTGTTTTTCTTCCCGGCTTCCGCCAAGAACCAGCCGACACCGTTGCCCGCCCCACCGGCCTCAAGCACGTCGATCACATGGTGGGCAACGTGGGCTGGCACGCCATGGACGAGTGGGTCGCCTTCTACGCCAACGTAATGGGTTTCCAGCTCTACCAGCACTTCGACGACAAGGACATCTCCACCGAATATTCAGCGCTCATGTCCAAGGTCATGGCCAATGGCAACGGCTATGTGAAATTCCCCATCAACGAGCCGGCCGAGGGCCGCAGAAAATCCCAGATCGAGGAGTACCTGGACTTCTACCAGGGCCCTGGCGTGCAGCACATCGCGCTAGCCACGGACGACATCGTCTCTACCGTCTCGCGGATGCAGGCGCAGGGCATAGATTTCCTCAATGTCCCGCACAGTTATTACAGCGAGCTTGCCGCGCGCGTAGGCCCGATCGACGAGCCCATTGAAGAGCTGGAACGGCTGGGCATCCTGGTCGATCGCGACGACGAGGGCTACATGCTCCAGATCTTCACCCGCCCCGTCGAAGACCGGCCCACGCTGTTCTACGAGATCATCCAGCGCAAGGGCAGCCGCAGCTTTGGCAAGGGCAACTTCAAGGCGTTGTTTGAGGCCATTGAGCGGGAGCAGGCGCTCCGGGGCAACCTCTGATGGCCACCACCGTGGCATTGCCCAAAGCCGCGCCGTTCCTGATTGCTCAGGACTATGCCGCCTACACCACGGAGCAGCACGGTACCTGGGCAGAGCTGGTGCGCCGCCGTATGCCGCAGATTGAACAGCACGCTGCGCAGGAATATCTGGATGGCTTCGACGCGCTCTGCCTGCCCTATGACCGGCTTCCCAACCTGGCCACTGTATCAGCCAAGCTGGAGCGTCGCACCGGCTGGAATGCCACGCCCGTCAGCGGCTTCATGCCCGCGCCGGCCTTCTTTGAGATGCTCGCCGCGCGCCGCTTTCCCACCACCACCTGGCTGCGCAGCCGAGACGCGCTCGAATACACACCCGAGCCGGACATCTTTCACGACGTCTTCGGCCACGTGCCCATGCACGCGCATCCGGTCTTCGCCGAGTTCCTGGCGCACTATGGGCAGCTCTGCGCGCGCATCGAAGATGAGGCGATCCTCGAGCGCATTGGGCGCGTCTTCTGGTACACGGTCGAGTTCGGGCTGATTCGCCAGGAAGGCCGTGTGAAGGTCTACGGCAGTGGGTTGATCAGCTCGGATGGTGAGTGCTCCAACGTTCTCTCGAGAGGCTGCGCTGTGCACGCCTTCCAACTCGACGAAGTTCTGCGCACCCCCGTCAAGGTGGATGAGATGAATCACCTGCTCTTCGCCATCGAGAGCTTCGACGAGATCTACCGGGCCATGCGCACTCTTGAGGCGCGCATTGACCGCGGCTCGCGCCTCGACGACTGACACCCCTGCAGCTTCCCGTGACCATTTCATAGTACAGTTGCAGCGTGTGCCCAATCGTGAAAGTGGTAGGAGAATTTTGCGGTTTTGGTGGACGGTTTGATGACCAACGAAGTGAAGTTTGACAACCAGCTCAGCTCCAGGCTGGACCTCAACTCCGCACGCTCCCGCGCCAACCGCGAGGCGCTGTTAGCGCTGCTCGGCGCGGTGCGCACAGAAGAGGATTCCATCCGCCAGGGCGGAGGTGCGAAGGCCGCCGAGGCGCAGCATGCCAAGGGACGCCTGACGGTGAGAGAGCGGCTCGGGCTTCTGCTCGATGAAGGTACGCAATTTCTGGAGCTAGGGCTTTGGGCCGCATTTGGCATGTATGGCGACTACGGCGGCGCGCCCGGCGCGGGCGTTGTCACCGGCCTGGGCCGCGTGGCCGGACGGTTGTGCATGATCATCGCCAACGACGCCACCGTGAAGGCCGGCGCGTTCTTCCCCATGACGGCCAAGAAGGTGCTGCGCGCGCAGAACATCGCTCTCGACAATCGCATTCCCACGCTTTATCTGGTTGACTCTTCCGGTGTGTTTCTGCCGCTGCAGGAGGATGTCTTCCCCGACACCGATGACTTCGGCCGTGTCTTCCGCAATAACGCCGTGATGAGCTCGCTGGGCATTCCGCAGATGACCGCAATCATGGGCATGTGCGTCGCCGGAGGCGCGTATTTGCCGGTGATGACCGACACCGTGCTGATGACCGAAGGCTCCGGCCTCTTTCTCGCCGGCCCATCGCTGGTACAGGCGGCAATCGGACAAAAGACGGACCCGGAAGACCTGGGCGGCGCGCAGATGCACGCCGAGATCTCCGGCACCGTCGACTTCAGGGAACCAAACGATCATCTCTGCATCGCGCGCCTGCGGTCGCTGGTAGACAAGATGGGCGCGCGACCTCGGCACTCGATTGATTCCTCGCGCTCGGATACGCAAGTCTTCAGTGTGACGGAATTCGATGCCGTGCGAGACGCACCACGATTCAGTGCGGAGGACATGCACGCCTTGCTGAATCCGGCGCCAGGGGCAAGCAACGTGTACGACATGCGCGAAGTGATTGCGCGCATTGTGGATCGCAGTGAGTTCGATGAGTACAAAGCGGAGTTTGGGCGCACGGTTCTGTGCGGCTACGCGCGCATCGGCGGCAGGGCCGTGGGAATTGTCGCCAACCAGAAGATCAATCAGAACCAGACCGTCGCCATGGGCCCCGCAGCCGGCATGCAGCGCATCGAGGTGGGCGGCGTGATCTATACGGAAGGCGCGCAGAAGGCCGCCCGCTTCATCATGGATTGCAATCAGAACCTGGTGCCGCTCATTTTTCTGCACGACGTCAATGGCTTCATGGTCGGCAAGGATGCCGAGTGGTCGGGCATTATCCGCGCCGGTGCCAAGATGGTCTCGGCGGTGAGCACCAGCGTGGTGCCCAAGATTGCCTTGATCCTTGGCGGCAGCTTCGGCGCCGGCCACTATGCGATGTGCGGCAAGGCCTACGACCCGCGTTTTCTTTTCGCGTGGCCCACGGCGCGCTACGCCGTGATGAGCGGCGCATCCGCCGCCAACACGCTGGCAGAAGTGCGCGCCAAACAGATGGAACGCGGCGGCAAAACTTTGTCGGATGCAGAGAAAAAGGTTCTCTACGACGAGATCAAGGACACCTACGATGCCCAGGCCGACCCACGCTATGGGGCCGCGCGCCTGTGGATTGACGCCATCATCGATCCGGCCACGACCCGCGAGGTGCTGATCAGCGCGCTCGAAGCCTGCGCCTTGAATCCCGATGTGCCGCGCTTCAATCCTGGGGTTTTGCAAACCTGATGGGCCGGCAAGATTTGGCAGTAACTGCAAAGGAGTTCAACCATGGGTCTTCAGCTTCAGTCGTCGGAAAGCCTCTACCCGTTCGTTCTGACGGATGATCAGGAGCACCTCAGGCGGGAGATTCGCGAATTTGCCGCGCGAGAGATTGCCCCGAACGTGATGGCGTGGGACGAAGCCAGTGAGTTCCCCGCGGAAGTGGTGAAGAAGCTCGGCGCAATGGGCCTGCTGGGCGTCATCTTTCCGCCCGAGTACGGCGGCGCGGGCCTGGGTTATGTAGATTACGTTTTGGCGATTGAGGAACTTTCTGCCGTTGACGGGTCGCTGGGAATCATTGTGGCGGCGCACAACTCGCTCGGCACCAACCACATTTTTCTGGCCGGCAACGAGCGGCAAAAACGGACCTATGTACCGCGCCTGGCTACGGGCGAATGGCTGGCCGCGTGGGCGCTCACCGAGCCGGGCTCGGGCTCCGATGCAGGCAGCGCCCGCACCACCGCGGTGAAGAAAGCCGACCGCTATGTTCTGAACGGGAACAAGACTTTCATCACCAACGGGCGCTATGCCGATGTTGCCGTGGTGATTGCGGTGACCGACAAGAGCAAGGGCACGCATGGGCTTTCGGCATTCATTGTGGAAAAAGGCACGCCCGGCTTTCGTCCCGGCAAGAAGGAAAACAAGCTGGGCCTGCGCGCCAGCGACACCAGCGAGCTGATCTTTGAGGACTGCGAGATTCCCGCGGAGAATCTGCTCGGCGTTGAGGGCGAAGGCTTCGTTGACTCCATGCGCGTTCTCGATGGCGGCAGAATCTCCATCGCCGCGCTGGCCTTGGGGATTGCACGCGGCGCGCTGGATGCTGCCTTGAAGTACGTGAAGGAGCGGCGCCAGTTCGGCAAGGCGATTGCGGAGTTTCAGGGCATCCAATGGAAGCTCGCCGACATGGCCACGGAACTGGATGCGGCGCGGTTGCTCACGCAACGTGCCGCGGTGCTGAAGGACGCAGGGCGCAAGGTGACGCGCGAGTCGTCCATGGCCAAACTCTTCGCCAGTGAAGTCGCTGTGCGCATCTGCGACGAGGCGGTGCAGCTGTTTGGCGGCTACGGCTTCATCAAGGACTATCCGGCGGAGAAGTACTATCGCGATGTGAAGCTTTGCACCATTGGCGAGGGAACCAGCGAGATTCAGCGCATGGTCATCGCGCGCGAGATTCTGAAAGTTCATCCGTCCCGTGGGTAGGCAGCTATCGGCCGTGCGTCGATTCGAGACTAAAACATGGGAGATCTAGTCAAGATCGTGGAATGCCCGCGGGATGCCTGGCAGGGGCTGGCAGTGCCGATCCCCGCCCAGCGCAAAGCCGCGTATCTGCGCGCGCTGATCGACGCTGGATTCACGTCGATCGATGCGGTCAGCTTTGTCTCGCCCGCGGCGGTCCCGCAGATGGCGGATTCGGAAGAAGTATTGCAACTGCTCGGGCCCGTGCAGGGCGTGGAGTTGATCGCAATTGTGGTCAATACCAAAGGCGCAGAGCGGGCGATCAAGACTGGCGCTGTGCAGACGCTCGGTTTTCCGTACTCCGTCTCACCTGAATTCCTAAAACGGAATCAGAATCAGACGCCGGATCGGTCGCTTGCGGTTCTCCGTTCAATCGTTGCGCTGGCGCGGGATGCGGGATTGGATCTCGTGGCCTATGTTTCCATGGCCTTCGGAAATCCATACGGCGACGCGTGGAGCGTGACCATGGTTGAGGATGCTTGCGCTCAGCTCATCGAAGCCGGCGTGAGGCAGGTGTCCCTTGCCGACACGGTGGGCCTGGCAACGCCCGCGCGCGTCGCAGAGATGTTGGCTCGCCTGCTTGCGGCGCCCGCTGGAGTCGAGATCGGCACCCACCTGCATGCACGGCCGCAGGATGCGACAGCGAAGATCCGCGCGGCTTATGATGCGGGATGCCGGCGGTTCGACGCGGCAATCGGCGGCCTGGGCGGATGTCCCTTCGCGCAGGATGCGCTGGTCGGCAATCTGGCCACGGAAACTCTGCTCGCTGAATTGGAGGCGCTGGGCGCGCGGACGCCGGCTCTGCACTCGCTCGATGAACTAACACAGGCGAGCTCGCAGATTGCGCAGACATTGGGTGCAACGGCCGATTGACTACCGCCGTTATCGATTCAGCATGGGAGGATTAGCTTGACCTTTGAGACGATTTTAGTTCGAGAGATCGAAGACGTGCGGACTATTACCCTGAATCGTCCGGAGCGCCGCAATGCGATGACCCCCGCGATGCAGGCGGAGTTGATTGCGGCCATGGAAGAGGCGGCCGTGAGCAGTTGCCGTGTGCTTGTCTTCAAAGGTGCGGGCGAAGCATTCTGCTCCGGCCTCGACCTATTGGCGCTGCAGGCCATGAACGCGCAATCGCCGGCCGAGCATCGCGCCGATGTGGAGCGCGTCGCCAGGCTCTTCCGCACTCTTTATGAGCTGCCCGTGTCCACCATAGCAGCCGTGCATGGGGCTGCAATCGCCGGCGGGACTGGGCTGGCCACGATCTGCGATTTCACACTGGCCACGCCCGCTGCGAAGTTCGGTTACACGGAGGCCCGCATCGGGTTTGTACCTGCGCTGGTGTCGGCGTTTCTAGCATTGCAGATCGGTGACAAGCGCGCGCGCGACCTGCTGCTCACGGGCCGCCTGTTCGATGCCGCGGAGGCGCACAGGCTGGGGCTGGTTAATGAGGTGGTGGCGCCGGATGCGCTTGAGGAGCGATTGCTTGCTCTTGCGCAAGTGCTCAGGGCAAACAGTCCCCAATCGCTGGCTGCAACCAAACGGTTGATGGCCGCGCAAAACAAGACCTGGCTCGATGCTGCGATCGAGCAGGCCATGGAGGCCAACGCAGGTGCGCGGGAGACGGCGGATTTTCGCGAAGGTATGGCGGCGTTTCTGGAGAAGAGAAAGCCGGTCTGGCAGGCGCCGCGATAAGCGCCTTCGCGGCAAAGAGCCGATCCGTGCAGGCCTCAGGTCTTCGAGAGAAGATCGATATCTTCAACCATCCGAATAATCAGGAAATTGCCCTTTTAGAATCTTCCCATTTTAGAAATCTCGACCTAAGAATTTAAGTATGATCCCGCGAGCCGAAACTCTGCCTGACTTACGATGATGGATAAGGCCTCAAGTGCAGGAGACGAGCCGATGCGATGGCTCTAGGCGGGACCGAAGCGCTGCCTCAAAGCAGCTTTCATGCCGGCCGTGACCTGAGCATGTGTGCGGCTACTGAACGTTGCATAGCTTGTCATCCTTGGGTCCCCAGAGAAGAGTGGAATGAGACACGAGAAGCCGTTCGACACCGTTGAATTCTCTTCCACGGCACGGATGCCCGTTTATGCGATCGCGCTTCTCTATTTGACGGCTTCGAATCTTCCCCTGCTCCTCTCCACCCGCGCCTTTGGCGCAACTCCGCACGGCGTCTTCAATGTTGAATACCTGCTGATCGGCGCTGTCAGCGTCTTCGTGCCGAGATCGACCGTGTTTCTGCTGCTTTGCGCCGAGTCGCTCGCGGATTTTGCTTACAGCATCTGCTACACATTTCAGTTCTCCCTGGAAGACATGCTATCGTCGCTCCGCTATCTGACTTTGCTCCCCAGGGTCAGGGTGCTCGAGGGATTTGTTCTCCTGCCGGCGGTAATCCTGGTTTGCGGTACGCTATCGCTGGCTCGGCCTCGTCCTCAGATGCGTCTCCGAACCGCGGCCGTCATGCTGCTCCTGGTCGCAGCCTTTGTGCCGGTGGACATCCTGAGTGGACAGAATCCGGTCTGGCGCAAGGGAGATGTGGCGTTGCTCTCCTTCCGCGTCGCGCGCAGTCCTCTGCTTGCTCTCGGGGTGCGCGAGGTGAAAACAGAACGGGTGTACGCAGGGTCCCGCAGTAGTGGGGAAGCTCCAATGCCCGCTGCATCCGACGGAGCTGTTTCTCTGCTCGATGCCCGCCCGGGCACAGCTCTGTTTCCCAACATCGTACTCATCGTCGTCGAGTCGTGGGGAGCCTTGCTCGACCCGCATCTTGCCCATGCGCTGACCGCGCCCTACGACGATCCCCGGGTGCTAAGCCGGTACAGTGCATCCTACGGCACGGTCCCCTTCACCGGGCTTACAGTGCCCGGCGAGGCGCGCGAACTGTGTCATTCCACCATCGGCTTTGGCATTGTCCATCTCTCGGCTGAGCAGTCCGAGCGGTGCCTGCCAGCCCTCTTTCACGCCCACGGATATAAGAACGTGGCCATCCACGGTTATGTCGGCCAGATGTTTTCCCGCAGTAGCTGGTACCGGGAGATCGGGTTCGATGAGATGTGGTTTCAGCCGGACCTGAAGAGGGCAGGCCTTCCCGCCTGCGTTGGCGCATTTCCGGGAATCTGTGACGCATCCATCGCCGACTGGATCGGCACCTCGCTGCTATCCAGAGATCGGGATCAGCCCATGTTCCTCTACTGGGTCACGCTGAACTCGCACGTTCCCGAGCCCGCGCACCCGGATCTGCCCGACGATGGGGTCTGCAACACACAGCCTGCGCTGCGCGACTCGACGGCGCTCTGCTCCTGGTTTCGCCTGGTGCGGACGGTTCACCAGTCGATCGAGAAGGTGGCGTTGCAAGCGCCCTCACGGCCGACTGTCTTCGTTCTGGTGGGCGATCACGCGCCGCCCTTTGGCGATACCGCGCTGGCGGAGCAGTTCTCGAGTACCCAGGTGCCCTACGTCCTGTTGACGCCGGTGGATCTCACTCTGCGATGAACCAGCGCATCAAGCCGGGCTAGAGCCTGACGGGTAGAGGAAGCAGCGGCAGGTTCAATGCATGGTTCTCAAGACCGCGACCGGGCGCGTTCTCAACAGGGACCTATACAACAGGGCGCGAATGGAATCGGGCGCCAGGCGGACCGAGCCGCGGATGAGAATGTTCCAAACACTTCCAGCCATGTCCAGCAGACCCATCCTGCGCAGGAACGATTGAAATCGAATCTCCCGCTTCAGGTAGGCCAGGCCTCCGCGCCGGCCCTGCATCCCGTTGCCGCAACGTGCGAAGACCAGCACGTCTTTCAGGTTGCGCAACTGGTAGCCGAGCGTCAACATTCTGGCCCAGAGATGGTAGTCCTCAAATCCCTGGCAGGATTCGTAGTTGCCTGCTGCGACTACGGATGACTTGCGGAAGACGACCGTCATATGGTTCATCGGCGTGCGTGAGCGGGCAAAACGCCGCAGGGCGTCGCCGCTCGCGGGCAGCCGGCGAATGGTCTGGGGCGCCGAGGGATTTTGCTGAAACTCCGCGATAGCGGCGCCCACCACATCCACTTCTCGATTGGCATCCAGATAGGTCACCTGCCGCTCGAATCGTTCCGGCACACAGATGTCGTCTGAATCCATCCGCGCTATGTATTCTCCCTCGCAGGCGTAAAGGCCGGCGCGCAGAGCGGCGCCCAGGCCCACATGGGCCGGCATGCGCAGCGACACGATCGGCAGCATGGTTCGCCAGCCATCGATCGTCGACCTGAGTTCTTCGCCCAGCGGGCCGTCTTCTACAATGACCACTTCATCGGCGGACAGAGTCTGCTGGGCCAGGCTCTCAAGGCACTGGTCGAAGAAGACCGGAGACTCCTTGTCATAGACCGATATGAGTACAGAAAGCTTCATTCCGATGTTCCCCCAGAGGTTAGGCTGCTTGCGGTAATCGGGACAGATAACTCGGTCTCCAGCAGCCGCCATGCCCATACGGCAAAGACCACAAGCAGGGTAGTCAGCACAAGCGACGGAATCCGCTCAAACACGTAGCCAAGGTCACCGCGCGGAGCAAACAGAGCGCGGGTCAGGCACTCGGCCCAAATTCCTGAGAACAGCGAGCGCATGCCAATCCATCCAACGAAGCGGCGGCAAATGAAACCGAACAATGCCGAGCCCGCATACACGGCCGGCAATCCGCCGGCCAGCTCAAGCTCAAGCATGTAGTTCGAACCCGTTCCGGAGACGGTGCCCTCAAACGACGCGGGGTCGTTGACCGTAAGGATGCGGCTCAGCGTGGCGGGCATGTTCTTCAGGCCGCTAAAGTCGATCACACACAGACCCAGCCAGCCGTAGGGAATCGTCTTGGCAGTCAGGGACACAAGCAGCGGTGGACAGCGCCCGCTCAGGTTTAAGTCCTCGTTGTTCTGAAACAAAAGCAGTGAACTGCCCGCGGCAAAAAATTTCACGGTCTCGTCCTGTCCGATGACGTCGTCTCCGCGGGTAAGAGGCGGCAGAAAGACGATGACCAGCGCCAAAGCGGCAAACTGGAGCATCCGCTTCAGAGAGAAGCGAATCCAGCCGCGCGCGGTGGCGATCAGAATGGCCGGAACAACCGCCTGGGACAAAAAGAAGCGGCCGCCGTGCAGGGATTCCAGCAGGCGGGGCAGGGTCAGGAGCAGGACCACCGCCACCATGCGGCGCCGCCCCTGCCGAACAGGATCGGCAGCTCCCAGGTACATGAACCCGAAGAACAGATGCGTATAGAACACAGCCTGAAAAGGCCGCGGGATGGGATCGCCCATTCCGTAGGTGATGCCGGTGCGGCTGCGCAGCAGCACGATTGCCATGATCAGCGCGGGAACGAAGAGAAGAACGGATGCTTTGAAGGCGAAATCCCCGCAGGCGTCGATCGTAACCGTGGAGAATCGGAACCGCGAAACGGTCGTGACGGGCAAAAGATAACCGGCCGTGAAGAGGCAGAGCGCAAGCACGCTGGCTGCAACGGCCTGGTCCTCCACCGCGTCTGATCGATGAACCACCAGGCGGAACAGAATGCTGGGCAGCCACCAAAACAGAAAGCAGGCAAAAATGAAGGTGAAGAGAAAAAACCAGTTGCCTCGTGCGCGCTCTTGCGCAGCCAGTGTGCGGACCGTCATCGGGAGCCTCCGTGAACAAGACCGCTGGAGGCTGCAAGGAAGGCATGCGAGACTCTGCCCTCGGAAGAGAATCTTGAATCGGCCTTGAGATAGGCGTCCGCGACCGCCCTGGCGTTCAACGATGCGGTTTGAACAGGCCTGCGCGGCTCGTTCAGAGCACCGCGCAGGGTGGCAAGAATCTCGCCTCTGCCCAGCGACAAGGGGAACAGCTGAACGGACCGGCCGATATTCTCAGGAGAAATCTCGAGGCCCCCGCCGGAAGCCGGCATGGCGACGATGCACCCCTGGGTCAGGGCTTCAAGATAAGTAATGCCGAAGCCTTCCGCGACGTTGCCGGAGACGAAGATTCGGGTGCGGCGGAGGTTATCGCGGACCGACAGGTCGTCCGGCGCCCCCTTGAATTCGAAACGCGGGTCGCCGCCGATCATGGCCTCCAGTTCTGCTCGCTGCTCGCCCACCCCGATGATGCACATGCGCAGCCCCGGATTTTCGTCGAGGAGATCCCTGACGGCGGGCAGGATTCGATGCAGGTTCTTGGCCACTGTCAGCCTGCCGACATAAGTCACATAGCATCGCTCGCACGACGGACCGTCATTGGATTCGAGGTAGAGTGGCTTAACGGGATTGTGCACCACAGCATCGGTTCTGATGTTGTAGAGCGCCAGCAGGCTGGCCGCCGTGTAGTGGGAAACGGAGACCAGCTGGACCCCGGAGCAGAGGTTGGCCAGCTTGAACGAGGCGACAACAGCCACCAGCGTCCGCCAACCCTGCGAGTTGGCCTGCGGCACCCCGTGAGCCATGCAGATGGCCCGCCGCGCAAACGGCGCGGCAAACACTGCCGAGGTGCTCAGAATCTTCAGCACCCGCGGATCGCGCAGCTCCGGCCAATGACCCAGCGTGCGGCTTGGAGAAACAATCCCGGTTGGGATCCCCAGTTCCGTGAAGCCGTCGCGCAGCCCCTCGGCGAAACTGGCGATTCCCCCGATTTCATGTCCTCCCGTGATCAGGACTTTCTTGGGAAGGCCGACACTCATCGTTCTTGACTCCGTATTTCTCCTGCGCTCTGCTCGGGGCTTGGCGGCAATGGAATCCAGCGCAAGTAGACCATTGCCTGGGGCGCATCTCCCTGGAGTGCGGTCCCCGCGCCCGCGTCGATTCAACTGTGCATCGCTGCGCGCGATGTGCAGATTGCGATCTCCTCGGCCTGGTTCATCCAGGATTGGCGGCGGAACAAGGCCTTGAGGATGGGCAGCGGCCGGTACCAGCGAATCCAGGGAAAGATTTCAAAACCCATGCCGTCGACGCGCTCCCGCAGCCCCGACGAGAAGGATGTCCGGTGCGTTGCATCGCGCATGAAATTTCTGCTCCCGCAAGGCGATAGGATGTTGGGTACGCGAAAGCAGGACAGAAGTCTGTCGTGGACGACCGATTTCAAAAAGCCGGACAGGACATCTTCCGACACATGTTCGAGACAGTGGTCTGCGAACAAGAGCACGGCCGCATCGGATGAGAGGCCGCAGACGTCCCTGACGATGCTCCCCGCATTGTCGAACAGCTCCAGATCGACAACCCTCAAGCCTGGATCGCACACGCCAAAGTCGGAGCGGTCCACAAAGAACACCTGCCCGAAAATAAGCCTTTTCACGAAGGCAAGCCGCATGGGCCCCGGCCCTAGTTCCACGAATGTCGTCTTGCGCAGCTCGGCAAAGGACGGGAGCCTCTTTTCCATCCGCAAGGCTGTCAACAGCAAGACAAGGTCAACGATCCTGAAGAACTTCCGCAGCGGCTCGATGGCCGCGCTTCGTGCGTAGCTTCTCATACCCACTCTCTTTCTGCCGATGTAAATTGACCTGCTCCAACCGTGGATGCTTCCGGCGCTTGGGCCCCGCAGGCGACGGGCCGATCCAAAGCCAGGTACCGGCGGCGGACGCGCGCAAAGATGGCCCACGCAATCGGCAGCCCGACGATCGCGGTTGCGGCAAGATAGCTGAAAGCCGCACCAGCATTTCCCCAGTGCGGCGCGGTCAGCGCTGCCATGGTCAAAGTCAGCGAGGCAACCAGCACGGACTGCATGAGAAACGGCTCGCTCTTGAAGCAGCGCAATAGGGCGGCCAGGCATTGCACCGCGCAGTTGGCCCCGGCAGCCAGCACCAGCAGAGCAAACAACTCGGGCGAAACCATGCGCGCGGCCATGCGCGGAGCCAGGACAGACAAGAGGACGGCGACCGAGCAGGCGGCCAGCGCGAGCAGAACGAACGCACTCAGCGATTGGGCGAGCGTGCGCAGAAAGAGCCGATCCAGGCCGGAAAAATCACGCCGCGCAACCATGCGGCCAAACGGGGTGGTCTTGGTCGAGGTCCATGCCAGGGCCAGGATCGTCATGTAGCCGGTGATGCTGAGCGACATGCCCATCTGCCCGGCCTCGACCGCGCCGCGTAACGCGAACAGGATGGGGATGAAGATCTGCACCGTGAAATAGGAGCACATCCAGCTGCCGGCAATGCGCCATTGAAAGGGCCAGACTTCGCGGGTCCAGTGAATGGCTGCCTCGCGGGTTTGGTGGCGGAGCAGTCCCCCCAGCAGGCGGCGGCGTGTGGCCAGAAAAATCAGGCCGCTGGCGACATAGCCCACGATCGCCAGTGCCGGCGAGTAAAGCCCGCGCCCCAGCAGCATGGGCGCCCAGGCAAAAAGCGACGTGGCAACTGCCTGTCCGAAGCGCATCGCGGCGACGGCGCGCACCTGCCCGCATCCCTCGATGAAGGCGTAAAACGGCATGCACCAGAGGCTCGCCATCGACGCGCCTACGGCTGCAAACCACGGGCCCTGCCAGGAGACCTGCGCGGCTCCCGAAACCGCGTGGCGAGAGAAAAGAACCATCCCCAGCGGCGCCAGGATGAGACCCATTCCCGCCGCGGCCAGCGTGTACCAGCGCAGACTCAGTTGCAGGGCCGACGCCAGCCGCGCATGGGCCACCGGGTCGCCGCTCACACTGCCATCCGCTGCGAGCTGCAGGTGCACACATTCGTGCGCCGCCAGCTGCTGAATCACGAAGGAGAAGCCCATCTCGAAAACCACCTGCAACGAGACCAGGCTGAGCAGGGTGTAGTAGTAGCCTTGCACCATGGGACTGAGGAAGCGCACAATCAGCAGCACCGTGCCCGTGCTCCCCAGGATGTTCACCGCGCGAGCAAGCAGCGTGTACGCCACGGCGCCATCCAGTCCCAACCTCTCCCGTGTTCTCATTGCGCCGCCCCGCTGATCGCCAGTTCCAGTGCGGCGGACCATGAAGCGGCGCGGCGGCGGGCGCCGCGCAGAATGGCAATCAACTCCGCTGCGGCTGCCGCCAGCAAGGCCAGTGGCAAGGAGCAAAACAGCGCTGCCAGCGCAGTCCAAATCCGGTATGAGTTGACCGGCCGGTCGGGCGCTACGGCTGGCTCGACAATCTGCACCAGAGGACCCTGGCGCGCCTCATCCACGCGCGCCCCTTCATACTGGCGCGTCAGCAGGTCCTGAACCGTTTCGCGATACTTCACCTCGCGCAGCGCGCGCGCATAGTCCAGGCTGGCCTGCGTCACCGTGCCCTTGGGCGCAATCAGGTCTCCCGATTTACGATCGTTGGCCGCATCCATCGCCGCCAACTGCCCTTCCAGACCGGCCAGTTCCTGCTCCGCGCGCTCCAGGTCCGGATTCTGGTCGGCGGCAAACTCGCGCATGGCGCGGATCTCCACCTGCTTGGCCGCAAGCTGTCCGCGCAGCACCGCCGCCGAGGCAATCATGGTGCGGTCCTGGCCCTCGGCATCGATCACTCCAGTGCGCTGTTCAACCTGCTTCATCTCTTCTTCCGCGCGCACCAGATCGTCGTGTGCGAGGCTCAACTGCCGTTCGTAGAAAAGCCTGCGCTGCGACGCCTCGGTGATGGCCAGAGTTGCAGAGAATCGACGGTATTCTTCTACCCAGCCATTGGCCATCTCCGCTGCCCGGCCCGCCTCTGAATCGGTCACCGAAAGACGAAGCAGCCCATCCTTCAGGCCATTGTCGACCTCGGTGTGGCTCTCCCAGCGCTTGCGCGTGCTGGACATATATTTCCGGCGGTAGAGCTGCTGCAGATGAAAGCGCTCGACCATCGCGTCCTCCACTGTCCGGCTTTTCAGCAGAGCCACCTGCTGATCGTTGGGGTTCTTCATGCTCAGCCCGGCGCCCGAAGAAGCCAGCGCCCCGATGCCGCTCAATTGAGCCATCATCGCCGCCGATGAGGACGCTCCACCCGACTGCGGCGGCATCATGACCACCGTGGCCGTATAGCGGCTGGGCAGCATCAGGGCAACCGTCAGGCCGAGAACGATGATTGCCAGCGCCGTCCTCGATACCAGCTTCTTCCACCGCAGCGTTACCCGCAGCCAGGTCAGCACGAATGCGCTGGCGCTTTTCCCGCGCGGTGTGGCCATTTCCTGTTCCACAATTGGCACTCGTGGTCTCCTCAATGAGACGAGATTGAAATTGGTCTTGCGATGCGCACCGCTTCGCGCTCTGCGTGGGCGGCGCTGTCAATGCCGCGCTTCCTGTCGTGTTGCTCGCTTCGCGAGGTTCACAAGGAACAGGCGCGAGACAGTCGATGCTCCAGTTCAATCATGGGAAAAACTGATTCCAAGGTTAGCCATGGAAACGTGCGCTGCAACGGGAGAATCTGCGGAACAGGGTGTCTCGTGCCAAACATGGGAAGGGGCTCATGAAGTTGTCCGATTTTGGAACTTCCCTCCTCGTGAACCGCTTTTTGCACGCGCAATTGCTTTGCTTGCAGGAACAATTGGGGTGACATGAGAAACCTTTCATCTATTCGCCCCCGCCGTGGAAGCAGTCCGCTCCTATGGCTTGCCGCCATCGCGGCCCTTGCTGTATTGGCGCCCGCCGCGCGTGGACAGGAGTCCTGCTCTGACGGAAGCGATCCCGATGCGCTTGGCTGCCCCAATCAACCCCTCAACCTGGGGCAGACGAACAACTCGCCGTCCACATTGGCCGTTCAGGAGCGTCCGCAGAATCACACGCCGAATGCCGACCAGTCGAACGAAGCATCGGCGAATGGCAGTCTTCCCGGCGGGGCAAGCTATTCAGAAGGCGCCACAGCCAGAAGAAGCAAAGAACCGGGCACGCACACGGCTCCCCCCGAGGGGCCCAATGAGTTCCAGTACTTTGTGGCCGCCACGACCGGCAAGATGCTGCCCGTTTACGGAGCCAAGCTGTTCACCAATTTGCCTGCCGCGTTTGGCCCACTCGATCACGGGCCGGCGCCGGGAGAGCTGGTGATCGGGCCCGACGATGAGTTGCGCATCCGCATCTGGGGCCAGGTAAACTTCAGCGCCAACCTGCGTGTGAGCCGCGAGGGAGAGATCTATCTTCCCAAGATCGGGGCGGTGCACGTGGCGGGCATGCCTTTCTCCGCAATCCCCGCGCATCTGCGCAGCGTGATCGAAAGGATCTATCGCAACTTCGAGCTGAGTGTCGATCTGGGAGACATTCATACCATCCAGATTTATGTCGCCGGCATGGCGCATCAGCCGGGCGAGTACACGGTGAGCGCTCTGAGCTCCCTGGTGGATGCGGTGTTTGCCGTCGGCGGCCCCGCCGCTTCGGGCTCCATGCGCCATGTTCAATTGAAGCGCCAGGGCAAGGTGATCGCGGATTTCGATCTCTACGCTCTGCTGGTGGAAGGCGACAAATCCGGCGATGTGCAGCTGCAGCCCGGCGACGTGCTCTATATTCCGGCCACGGGTCCGCAGGTGGCCCTGCTGGGCAGCGTGCGCCAGGCGGGCATCTACGAGTTGCGCGGCGAGGAGTCGATCGCCCAGCTTCTCTCCACGGCAGGCGGCGCCACGGCGATCGCCAGCGGCGCGCGCATGTCCATCGATCGCATCGAAAATCGGGACCGCCGGCGCAGCATGGAAGTCTCTGCCGATCTGGCAGGCCTGTCTACTATTCTCGCCGATGGTGATATTCTGCGCGTCGATCCCATTGTTTCCATCTATCACGATACGGTCACTTTGCGCGGCGCGGTGGCCAATCCGGGGCATTTTCTCTGGCATGAAGGCATGCGGTTGAGCGAATTACTCCCCGAGCGCGACGCACTGCTGAAGCGCGACTATTGGTGGCAGCGCACACAACTCGGCTTGCCCACGCCGCAGCTGAGCCTCCCCACTTCGCAGCTCGGACAGGTCACGCAGCAACAAGCTCTCCCAGCTTCGGCATTCACCGCGGCCACAACCCAGAACACTCTGCCGGACAAGCTGTCTGCCGTCCAGAGCCCCAGTGCGCAAACCAACTGGAACCAGGCGGTCATCGAGCGGCTGGACCCATCCACGATGTCCACCCGGCTGATTCCCTTCCAACTTGGCAAACTGGTGCTCGATCATGACATGTCGGAGGATCTCGATCTCAAACCAGGCGACGTGGTCACCATCTTCGCGCAGCAGAGCATTCAGCCTCCCATCGGCGAGCAGACGGTCTATGTGGAGCTGGCGGGTGAGTTCGCACATCCCGGCATCTATAGTGTTTCCGCGGGCGAAACGCTGCGTTCCCTGGTGGCGCGTGCGGGCGGGCTCACCAACCGGGCTTATCTGTATGCGTCCATGTTCACGCGGGTAAGCACGCAGGCCACGGAGCAGCAGCGGCTGGACGAGTATGCCGGCAGGATGGAACATCAGATGCTGCGCAACGGGCTGGAGTCGGAAGACTCGGAGGCTGGTTTGGGGCAGCAATCCGGCTCTGTCCCCGGGAGGCAGATCGCGTCGCTCAACCGCGCGATGGTCACGCAGGTTCGGCAGCTCCGCGCCACCGGGCGCGTGGTGCTCAATATGCGTCCTCAAAGCAGCGGACTGAACGCGCTGCCTGAGATGCATCTCGAGGATGGCGACAAGCTGGTGGTCCCCTTTGTCCCAGAAACCATCCAGGTGGTTGGCGCGGTCTTCAATCCCCATGCATTTCTTGCCAGGAGCTACGCCAGGGTTGGCGAATACCTGCACATGGCCGGCGGCCCCAACCGGGATGCAGACGGCGGGCGCATGTTTGTGCTGCGGGCCGACGGCTCGGTGGTTGCTCACGACACGGGCTATTCCGCCTTCGAGTCCAACTTCAAAAGCTTGCGCCTTTTCCCGGGCGATGCGGTCGTTGTCCCGGAGAAAGAGATCCATCCATCGAAGTGGGGCCAGCTAATGATCTGGAGTCAGCTTCTTTCGCAGTTATCGGTTAGCTCGCTCGAAGTGAATGCGCTCAAGTAACCGCAGCCATCATCGACTCGGTCCATCCCGAGCAGCCGGCAGGGCTGTTCTGTTCGCTACTCATAACTGCTCGTGCTTTGCCGGTGGGAGCACTGGGTGGGACCGGCTCAGCGGCACAGCTAATGCCGTGCCCTTTCAAGACGCGGCTGATGCAACCAATCTTGGCTATTCAAAACTAACTCGAAAAAAGTTCACTTACAGGAATCGTCCCATTCGTGTTCTGCACACCAATCTCTTTCTCGATCTGCTTGCTGTTTTCAACACAAAGAGGGGTGAAGATCGGTTCATGGTCATTGCTCACGGAGAGCCGCGCGCTGATTCTGCGCGCTCTTTAGGGCGTCACGCCTGGCTCTTTTCTGCAATGCGCCACGGGGATTCATCCAAGCTGCCGCCATCACTCTCCTGTTCGAGGTAAGAGCACATGCAACTTCCAGTGCGAGGGACTGTGTCGAACCCTCCCACCTCAGCGCCACGGGTTATCCCTGCGCTGCAGGTCACTCGCCGGGCCGAGCCTGCCCGCATTGCGCGGATTCTCAACCCTTCTGCCAGCAGCTGGAGTTTGTCCGGATCCAAGCGCTTATTTGACCTCATCGTGGCGCTTCTTTTGCTTGCTTTTCTGGGGATCCCCATGCTGGCCACCGCTGCCTGCATACGCTTGACCTCAAAAGGGCCGGCCTTGTTTGTGCAAAAGCGAGTGGGCCGCGCGGGGCGTCTGTTCGGCATTTACAAATTCCGCAGCATGATTGTTGGGGCCAGTGCCGGCCACGGGCTGACCGCTGATGGGGACACGCGCATCACGTCACTCGGACGCTGGATGCGCAAACTCAAGATCGATGAACTCCCGCAACTGTTCAACATCCTGCGCGGAGACATGAGCCTGGTGGGGCCCCGGCCCAAACTGCCCCAGTATGAAGGGATCGTCAACATGCCCTATCGTCCCGGTGTTACCGGGGCAGCCACGCTCGTGTTTCGCCGCGAAGAGTCTTTGCTGACGAACGTTCATCCCAGCGAGCTGGATTTTTTCTATGCGCAGCAGATCAAGCCGCTCAAGGCGAGCATCGATGTGCGCTACATGAGCCGGGCGACCTTCTGGACCGATCTGCGCATGATCGGGGAGACGGTAATGACCTGTCTCAGGCCGGCGCGGATTCCAGGCGAATTGTTGCATGACGAGGAGCAGCTTGGCACGGATTCGATCATCGCGTGATGGAAGATCGCAGCCACGAATGTGCTTGCCGCGCGAATAGAGAACGAATTCCCGAGCGGCTGTTGTGCAGCGAAGGCGCTAGCTCAGGCCGCTCATGACCAGCATCCTCGGCTCGGTCATCTCTTCGATCGCCGAGCGAATGCCCTCGCGGCCCAGGCCCGAGTCTTTCACGCCGCCGTAGGGCATGGGGTCCAGCCGCCAGGAGGGCGTGTCGCCGACGATCAGCGCACCCACCTCGAGCTCTCGATAGGCAGTCAGGATGCGGCCGGCATCGCGGGTTAGAAGGCCGGCCTGCAGGCCATATTTGGAGTGGTTGACGTCGGCCAGGGCCTGTTCGAAATCGTCGTAGGGCTCAACCAGCACCACTGGACCGAAGACCTCTTCGTCACGGATCTTCATGCCTGGCTTGGTGGCTGTGAGGATGGCGGGAGCAATGACCGAGCCGTGACGCTCGCCGCCGGCGACCAGCTTGGCGCCGGATTCGACGGCCTCGCGGACCCAGGCGTCGACGCGCTCTGCTTCGCTCAGCCTGACCAGCGGGCCGACCTCGGTGAGTTCGTCCTCAGGGTTGCCGGCGACCAGCTTGTGGGTGATCTCGACCAGCTTCCACAGGAATGTCTGAAAGATTCTGCGCTCCACAAAGACCCGCTGCACGCTGATGCAGGACTGTCCAGCGTAGCCGAAAGCGGCATGGGCCGTACGCAGGGCAGCTTCGTCCAGGTCGTGCCAGTCGCCGTGAACGATGAGAGCCGCGTTGCCGCCGAGTTCGAGCAGAACACGCTTGCGGCCGGAGCGAGCCTTCAGCTCCCAGCCCACCTTGGCGGAGCCGGTAAAGGAGACCAGCTTGATGCGGTCTTCCTTTTCAGCCAGCCAGGCGGTGTCTACATTCGAGAGCGGCAGCACGGCCAGCGCTTCGGCCGGCCAACCGGCCTTCAGAATCACTTCGCCAAGCGCCAGAGCGGTAAACGGCGTCTGCGGCGCGGGCTTCAGGATGATGGGACAGCCGGCGGCGATGGCCGGGGCGAGTTTGTGGGCGATGAGGTTGAGGGGGAAGTTGAAGGGGGTGATGGCCAGCACCGGCCCGACCGGGAAGCGTTGAACCAGGCCCCAGCGGCCTTCGTTGCCTTCCGTCAGATCGAGGGGCAGGCTTTCGCCGCCCAGGCGCGCCGCTTCTTCCGCGGCGGTCTTGAAGGTGAGCATGGAGCGATCGACCTCGGCGCGGGCCAGGCGCAGCGGCTTGCCGGCCTCGGCTACGATGAGCTTGGCAAAGCGCTCCTTCTGCTCGATGAGCGCGGCGGCGATGTCTTCGAGAATTTCGCGGCGCTTCCACCTGGGCAGGGCGCGGGTACGGCGCAGGCTGGCCACGGCATGGTTTACTGCCTGGCGTGCATCGGCGCGGGTGGCCACAGTGACGCGGCCCACCAGGCCCTGGTCCCACGGGGAACGGACCTCAAAGGACTCGCCGTCGATCCACTCCTTGCCGCAGAGCAGAAATCCCGTCTGTGTACCCGGCCGCATCTTCATGGTCTAGCACTCCTGATTCAATAGCCTACGCTCTTGATGGTAAAGCGGCGGGGCGGGATGGGCCACCTGGGAGCGGCAGACGCCATTTTGGGCAGCCGCTTCACAGATCGAGAAAACAGTCTCAATCGGCTTGCCGCCAAGGATGGAGGCCGGGAAAGAAGCTGCCCCAGCTGTCAGAGGCATCATGGACAAGGAGCGCGAAGCGCCGTGAGACGAGTCGAACCTGCCAGCCGGAATGGTTGCAAGCAGCCGCGCGCGAATAAAAGGTGAGCCTCAAACGCAGAGGTTAAGGTATATTGGCTGGAATCTGGATAACGGCTGGTGCGCGCACTGGAGCAGGGCGTGCCAGCCCTACCGACTTGATGCAAGGAGATGATCGTGCCTGAGAATCCCGCAAGTGAAGGCTCCCCCGAATCCCAAGCTAGTCCGCAGGCGGCATCGCACCAGCCGCCCGTTGTTGTTTACAGCCCCGTTCCCACACCGCCCGCGCCACCGCCGACCGGCGGCAGCAACGCGCTCAAGATCGTTCTCATCGTGGTGGCAGTCTTCGTGGTTCTGGGCATCCTGGCGGTGGGAGCGATTGGCTTTATTGGATGGCGCATCTCGCGGTCCATCCATGTGAGCCAGACCACTGGAGAGACGACCATCTCAACGCCGGGCGGCACCATCAGCACCAGCTCGACTGAAAACTTCACCGCAGCCGACCTGGGCACCGACATCTATCCCGGCGCACAGGCGGCCAAGGGCGGCATGCGCATGACCTTGCCCACCGGGCCGGTGGTGGCGGCCAACTACCTCACGTCGGATCCGAAGGAGCTGGTCATCGCCTTTTACAAGAGCAAACTGGGCAGCCAGGCCACCTCAATGGAGTTCGGCGGCAACGCCATGGTGACGCTGAAGAAGGGTGAACGGGAACAGGTGACGGTGACCATCGCGCAGGAAGCCAACCAGTTCGGCGGCAAAACGCAGATCCACATCATGCATACCACCGTGAACAAGACCCAGTGAGGGCATGCGGGGCAGGGCGCTCTTGCGCTCTGCCCCGCACTTTGCGCCGGTTGCGGTACACTCCTCGCTATGATCCATGACGGGCGGAGCCGGAAGCTTCCTTTTGATCCCCTTGAAGCAGTCGAACACCTCAAGGCCAGCGATGCGAAGCTGGGCGCCCTGATTGAACGCGCCGGCCCGTTCACCTTGAAACTGGACCCGCTGCCTTCGCCCTTCGAGTCGCTGCTTGAATCCATCCTCTATCAGCAGCTGCACGGTAAGGCCGCCGCGACCATCCACCGCCGTGTGCGCGAATACTTCGGCGGCGATCCGACGCCGCAGATGCTGCTCGATACGCCCGATGACCCGCTGCGCGCAGCCGGCGTCTCCGGCAACAAGATCAAGGCCTTCCGCGACCTGGCGGCGAAGACACTGGATGGGACCGTCCCCACCCACGCGGCGATCAAGAAACTATCGAACGCCGAGATTGTGGAGCGCCTGACCGCGGTGCGCGGCATCGGCCCCTGGACCGTGGAGATGCTGCTGATCTTTCGCATGGGCCGGCCGGACGTCTTTCCGGTGACGGATTATGGCGTGCGCAAGGGCTTTGCACTGACTTTTCAGCGGCTTCCCAAGACGCGCGCCCTGGTAGCCGAGGACCTGCCCAAGCCGGAAGTGCTGCTGAAAAGGGGCAAGAAGTGGGCGCCCTACCGTTCCGTGGCCAGCTGGTATCTGTGGCGGGCCTGCGACCTGGCGAAGAACGCACCACCTGCAGGACGCTCGGGCCGGGAGTAGCCCAGCGGACCTCGGTCCCGGTTTGGGCGCCAGCTCTCCTGCGAACTCTGAAACCATTTAAGATGACGGAGCGCGCCAAGTGACCGGTTGCGAATAAGCCTAGAATTGACAGGGTGAGCCGGAATTCCGATGCGAACCCGGCAGCCGATTGGAAGATAGATGCCTCCGAGCAAACGTTTCATCTGCATTCATGGACATTTTTACCAGCCTCCCAGGGAGAATCCCTGGCTGGAGACGGTGGAGACGCAGGACTCCGCGGCACCCTATCACGACTGGAACGAGCGTATCTGCGCGGAGTGTTACGCCACCAACGGCGCGGCCCGCATCCAGAACAACAAGAACCAGATCACGCGCATTGTGAACAACTACGCGCGCATCAGTTTCAACTTCGGCCCCACCCTGTTGAGCTGGCTCAAGGAAAACGCGCCGCGCACCTACCGCATGATTCTGGACGGCGAACGGCGCAGCCGCAAGAGCTATGGCGGGCACAGCTCGGCCATGGCCCAGGTGTACAACCACGTGATCATGCCGCTGGCCGGCGAGCGCGACCGCATCACGCAGATCCGCTGGGGCATTGCCGACTATGCGAACCACTACGGCTCGCCGCCGGAGGGAATGTGGCTGGCGGAGACGGCCGCGGATAGCCGATCGCTGGAGCTGATGGCCGAGCACGGCATCAAGTTCACCGTACTGGCGCCGCACCAGTGCCGGCGAGTGCGGGCGTTGGGCAGTCCGCAGGGCGACGGGGAAAGCTGGACGAATACCAATGGCGCCTCGGTGGACACCACTCGGCCCTACCTGGTTCGCTTCGCCTCCGGCGCTTCGATTGCGGTCTTCTTCTATAACGGCCCGGCCTCGCGAGCCATTGCCTTTGAGGGGCTGCTGAACTCCGGCGAGAATTTTGCCGCGCGGCTCAAGGCCGGCTTCAAAGACAGCACCCAGCCGCAGCTGGTGCACGTGGCCACCGATGGCGAGTCCTACGGCCACCATCACAAGCACGGGGAGATGGCGCTGGCCTATGCGCTGCGCCTGCTGGAACGCGACCGCACGGCGAAGCTGAGCAACTATGGCGGATTCCTGGAGCAGTTTCCGCCCGAGTACGAGGCTCAGATTGAAGAGAACAGCTCGTGGAGCTGCGTGCACGGCGTGGAGCGCTGGCGCTCCAACTGCGGCTGCAACGGGGGCAGGCCCTACAACCAGCTTTGGCGTGCGCCCCTGCGCCAGGCGCTGGACGAGCTTCGCGATGCCATTGCGCCCCTGACCGAATTCGAGGGCGGCAAGCTATTCAAGGATGTGTGGGCGGCGCGAGACGCCTACATCGACGTGCTGCTGAATCGCGATGCTGAGCAGGTGGAGCAATTCCTGCAGGCGCACGCCAACCATGAGCTTTCCGATGCCGAGCGGATACGCACGCTGGAGCTGATGGAGATGCAGCGCCATGCGCAGCTGATGTACACCAGTTGCGGCTGGTTCTTTGACGACATTGCCGGCATTGAGACGGTGCAGATCATCGCTTATGCCGCGCGCGTGCTGCAGCTGGCCCGGCAGCTTTTTGGGGATCTGGCTGACGCCCTTGAGCCCGCGTTCCTAGCGCGGATGGCCGAGGCCAAGTCGAATGAGGCCGCTGCCGGCGACGGCGCGCAGATCTACAAGACCTGCGTGGCCACCATGGAGCTGAGCCTGGAGCAGGTGGCCGCGCACTATGCCATCAGCTCGATCTTCTCGTCGTTTGCCGAGCAGACGGACCTGTTCTGCTATCGGGTGCGCCGCATCTCCTACGATATTCACACCTCCGGCCGCGGACGCCTGGCCTTGGGGCGCGCCCACATTGCCAGCTCCATCACCGGCCAGCAGCAGAGCTACTCGTTCGCCGTTCTGCACTTCGGCGACCAGAACATTACCGCGGCCGTCAAGCCTTACAACGACGGCGATGCGGCAGAGTTCGAAGCCTTTTCCGCGCAGGCCACCGAACACGTGCTGCGCGCCCGCTTCCCTGAGGTCATTCGACTGCTCGACCGCGAATACGGCCACGTCGACTATTCGCTCACCTCGCTCTTCACCGACGAGCAGCGGCGCATTGTGCAGCTCATTCTCAACTCGACGCTGTGGGACATTGAGAACTCGCTGACCACCATCTACGAGGACCACGCCAGCCTGCTGCACTACCTGTCGCAGGCCGGTCTGCCCAAGCCCTCCGCGCTCACCCTGGCTGCCGGGTTCGCCATCAACGCCGGCTTGCGCCGCGCCCTCGAGACGGACCCTGTCGACGCGGCGCAGATGCGCTCCTTCCTCAACCTGGCCAAGGCCGACCAGGTGCCGCTTGAGACGGCCACGCTCAGCTACATCGCCGACCAGCGCATGAAGCGCGCCATGGTGGAGCTGCAAATGTCTTCCGGGTCGCTGGAGATGCTGGACCGCGCCCTGACCCTGGCCCGCAACCTGGTCGAGCTGCCCTTCGACCTTAACCTATGGCAGGCGCAGAATATCTGGTACGAGATTCTGCGCACCGCCGGCTACGCGCTGACCTCTCTTGGAAAGGACGACCGGCCGCACTGGGACAAGAGCTTCAGCGAGCTGGGCAGTTGTCTTTCGATCGACTGCGCCAGCGTGACCGCCGACGACGCCGTAGAGATGGCCGGCGACTGAGCGGCATTCGGCAACGCAATGCCGCCGTAGTCCCTGCGCGCCGCAGGGTATGCTTGTCTCCATGCTTCACCACGCGGGACAACAACAGAACCGTTTTCGCGTGAACGCGCCTGGCGGCGAATTCCCGAAAAAGTCTCTGCACCTTGCATTTGTCCTGCTGACCGCTTGCTCCTGCGCCCACCTGGCCGCGCAAAACGCGCCTCAGCCCTCAGAACCCGCGAATACGGTCCTCGTCGATCCCGCCCATGCGCAGGACTGGATCACCGACATCAGCGACGGCTGGCGCGTGCGGGAAGGCGACGATCCGGCCTGGGCCAGCCCGGCGCTTGACGACTCCGCCTGGCAGCCCGCGGAGCTGGACGATCTGGGCCCTTCGCATGCCGGCTGGCGCTGGTATCGCATTCACCTCAAGCTGCCCGCTGGCGACCCCCCGATCTCGCTCCTGATTGAGGGCGGCGAGGGCACCTACGCGCTCTACGTCAATGGTGCCGCCATCCCCGGGCCGGAGGTGCGGTCGAGCCTCCAGGTGATCCGGCCGACGGAGCGCGCACTGGCGCTGGATGTGCCGGGGGCCGATCTGGTGCTCGCGCTGCGCACCCATACACCGCCGATCTACGCCAACTGGCGTCTTCCGCAGTTCCTGAGCGCCTCGATTGGTACGCCGGATGCCATTGAAAGCCAGCGCCAGGCTTTGCAAAGCGGCCGAATGTATGCCGTGCTTCCCGTGATTGCCGTCAACCTGCTGCTGGTGCTTGCCGGTGTTGGCGCATTCGCGCTCCGTCGTAGCCGGCCGAATCAGTCCGAGTACCTTTGGCTGGGGCTCTACCTGCTTCTGCTGGGGCTTTCCGACATGCTGTGGGGCTGCCAGGAGCAGGGCGTGCTGCCGCTCTCGGCCAATTTCCTAGCCGCCGACCCGCTTATCTACGCTGCCACAATTGCCCAGATCGAGTTCACCTACAGCTTTGGAGGACGGCGCGTCGGGCGAACGTGGCGCGTGTATGAAGTGCTGCTGCTGGCGCCTCTGGTGCTTCTCTGGCTGCAATGGGAAGGGCGCTTGCCAAGCACGATCTACCTGCTGATTGAGGCCCTCATCGTTATTCCCGTGGCCCTGCTGCTTCCCGTTTTCCTGTTGCGCTGGTACCAGCGGGGAAATCGGGAGGCGGGCTGGCTGATCTTACCGAGCCTGCTGCCGGCAGCAACTGTGACGCTGGGCAACTTTGGTTCCATCTCGATTTTTCTTGGCTGGCGCCGCTTGGATTTTCTCGACAACCTGATCCCGATCGGCGTCGCTCAACTGCAGATGGATGATGCCGGCGATTTGCTTTTCCTGCTCGCCATCGCCGTCGTCATGTTCTTGCGCTTTACCCGCGTGAGCCGCGAGCAGGCGCGCTCGGCGGCAGAGCTGAGCGCGGCGCGGGAGATCCAGCAGCGGCTGGTACCCGCTTCGCTTCCGGAACTGCCGGGATTCCATTTGGAGGCGGCCTATCTGCCCGCGCAGGAGGTGGGCGGCGACTTCTACCAGGTGCTCGCGCAAAGAGACGGCGCGGCGCTCATCGTGGTCGGCGACGTCAGCGGCAAGGGCCTGAAAGCCGCCATGACCGGCGCTTTAGCCATTGGCGCACTGCGCACGCTCGCTGCCGAAGAGCACGGGCCGGCCGCCTTGCTGCTGCGCCTGAACCGCCAGATGCTCGAGGCGCAGGAGAGCGGCTTCATCACCTGCCTCTGCCTGCACATGTCGCCGCAGGGCGCGGTGACGCTGGCCAATGCCGGGCACCTGTCGCCGTATTGCCGCGGCGAAGAGATTGAGCTTGAAGCGGGCCTGCCGCTTGGTTTGACTGCCGATGCGGATTACTCTGAAACAAAACTACAGCTTGAGGCTGGCGACATGCTGACACTGCTCTCGGACGGCGTGGTGGAGGCGATGAACCCACTGCATCAACTGCTGGGCTTCGAGCGGGTTCGGGGCATGAGCGGGCAGTCTGCGCACGACATTGCCGCCGCTGCGCTGGCCTTTGGCCAGGAGGACGACATCACCGTTCTGACCGTCGCGCGGCTGTCCGCCGAAGCAATCGCTTAGCTGCGCCAGTGCAGGTCAACCGGGCCTTCCACGGGATGCCTCAGCGCGGGTTCCCCAGATCCCGCTTCTGAGACCTGGGAACCGGCAGCATCTAGCCGCGCCTGTTTCAGGGCGAAGTACCACTTGGCGGGCTTGTCAGCGTCATCGATCAGCATCAGGCTGGGGTTGTGGCGCAGACCCTCGGCCTGCTGGATCATGGTGACCTGATCCTGGCGCACAAACTTCGCCCCGAAAAATTTGGCGATGGGCGTGACAAAGGGGACGCGGTAGAAGACGTTCCACGCGGCGACCACATCGATGCGGCAGGTGGACGCGGTGACCGGCGTGACGGTGGTCAGCGAGGAGAACCACTTGTCGCCGGCGCGGATCACCTCCGTGCGGCGGTTGGGCAGCGTGAAGTCGATGGTGGTCTCGATGGGCTGGCCATAGACACCGAGCAGCTTGTAGGGCGCGGAGTTGCCGCTGGGCGCATGGGCGCTCATGCGGAATCCCTCGGCAATGGGCTCGAAGCGCTTGGTCTTCTCGCGTATGCTGGCCCGCGACCGCCACCACCATGCCTGATGGACGAAGGGTCCGTGCGCCGGGTCCATGAGGCCGATGATTCCGTGATCCACATTGCAGGGCAGATCGGCGGTGAGGAAAGCGGCGCGGTAGCGGGCGCCGAACTTCTTCAGCTCCGGCACTGGCCGCTCCGCGGTTTTACCTTTTCCGCTTCCGGGGCCGGGGATATAGACCCACGCGTGGCCATCGCGCTCTTCGCAGGGGTAGGCTGTGGCGAAGATGCGGGTTGCGTCGAGGTGGTCGTGCGTTGAGAGCGAGGGGATGAGCGCGCATTGGCCGCCGCAGGGCTCGAACTCCCAGCCGTGGTAGCGGCAGGTGACGCGATTGCCGTCAAACCAGCCGTAGCTGAGGGGAATGCCGCGGTGAGGGCAGCTATCGCGCATGGCGAAGACGCGGCCGTCGGAGCGGCGGCCCAGCACCAGCGGAATATCGAGCAGCATGGCCGTGGCCAGCTTGTTGGGCCGCAGTTGTTCTGTGCGCAGCGCCGGGTACCAGTCGTCGTAGAGCAGCGTGGCGGTCGGTCCCTGAATAGGCACGCCGGCTTCGGTGGTGGTCAGGAACGGCATTTGGCCTTCACCATAGCACTCCCGGCGGCTGGCATGCCAACCGGTCTGCTTTAGAAAACAGCTGGCCAAGCTTGCCTTCCGGTTCAAAGACAGCAGCAAAGATGGACGGTATCGAGTTTGACAACGCTTTATTTGCGGCAAAGAGTCCAAATCGCAGGAGCGGTCTGGAATTTCAACGCGGACGTGCCGATAGAGAGCCAAATGCAGACAACGGGTTGCCTGCGATTCTGTGCGGCCGGGAAGGGGCCGCAAGGAGGCGCATGCAACCCCCGGCTTTCCCACCGAATCGATCAAGCGCGACCCGTTTCATGCGCCGATGCCTGAAATGTAGACACCGGAGAATGCTCGAATGATTTCCATCAAGCGGTATCTTGACTCCCACGTTCCGGAGGCTCCGGCTGCTGAACCGGAGACAGATTCTCTCTCAGCAGCAACCATCGAGTGCTATCGCGCCGCACTCTTAACCGTCGGGAAGGTAGCGGTTCAGGTATCTCCAGGACTGGGTGAAGATCTGGAGACGAATCTGCGCGGACTTGAGCGCCGCTTGTCCGTCGGCTACACGGCAGAATCGGTGAAGCGCACGGAACAACAGGTCGAGGGCCAGTTGAACGAATGGGGAACACGGACCTCTGGACACTTCAAAGCGCAGGCGGACGAGGTGAAGGAGCTTCTGGTCGCGCTGGCCAAGACGGCCGAGTCGGCGGTGAGCCGAGACCAGGGCTACTCGACCAAGTTCAGCGATCTCACGGGGCGCCTGGAAAAGATCGCCAATCTCAACGATCTGACGCTGATCCGGTCGTCGCTGGTGGAACATGTGGGCGAGCTGAAGACCACGGTGGAGCAAATGACCCGGGACAACCGCCAGCTGGTTGCGCAGTTGCGGGCTGAGGTTTCCACCTACGAGACCCGGCTGAAGTCGGTCGAGCGGCTGGCCCTGAAGGATCAGCTGACCAAAGTCGCCAATCGCCGCAGCATTGAAGAGCGCATCCAGTGGAACATCGAGAACTCCCAGCAGTTCTGCGTGGCGATGCTCGATCTCAACCAGTTCAAGCAGGTGAATGACACGTATGGGCACGCGGCGGGCGACGACCTGCTCAAGCAGTTTGCAGCGGAGTTGCAGATGAACACGCGGTCAGGTGACCTGGTGGGCCGCTGGGGAGGCGATGAGTTCATTGTCATCCTCTCTTGCGATCTTGAAGCTGCCAAAGTGCATATCGAACGGATGCAAAAGTGGGTGTTCGGCAAATACACGGTTCACGCCGCGGACGAACGCTCGATTGCTCTTGAGGTCGATGCGTCGATTGGAGCAGCGGAATGGCGGCGCGGCAAGACCGCGCTGCAGTTGATTTCCGACGCCGACGCCGACATGTACCTGGATAAGAAGCTCCGCCGCCGGAAAGCTTCTTAGCTGCATTCTGCTGGCAGAGTCAGCAGCAGGCGTGCTAGAACTCGGGAAAATTGGCTCCCGTCGCCGCCGCCTTGGGAGTGTTAACAGGCCCTAGAATAACGGTATGGCAACCACCATCCGCACCGCGACCGAGGCCGATGTTCCCCAGATTCTTGAGTTCATCCGCGCCCTGGCCGCCTACGAACGCGAACCCGACGCCGTGACCGCCACCGAGGCCGATCTGCTGCGCGACGGGTTTGGACCCAATCCCTTCTATGTCTGCCTGATCGCCGACCTCGATGGCCAGCCCGCCGGCTTTGCCTTTTATTTCTTCAACTACTCCACCTGGAAGGGACGCCCCGGGCTCTACCTCGAAGACCTCTTTGTTCACCCCGAGTTTCGCGGCCTGGGCATCGGCAAGGCCCTGCTGGAGCGGGTAGCGGCCATCGCGGTGGAGAAGAACTGCCCGCGCCTGCAGTGGGAAGTGCTGGACTGGAACACGCCGGCCATCGACTTTTACCGCGCCATGGGAGCCGAGTTCCTGGACGAGTGGCGCAATGTGCGCGTAAGCGGCGACGCACTCCTTCGCCTGGCCGGAGTCAAGTCATGACAGCCATGCGCCCCAATCCGGAGTCCGCACAGGCTCCCCGTGCCCCATCCTTTCCGCAGTTTTTGGCGGAAAGGATGGGAGACCACAAACCTCAACCATCCGTTCTCTGCGAGGCCGCCCCATGAGAATTAAAGTCATTGGCGGCGGTCTCGCCGGCCCGGAAGCTGCTTTAACCGCGGCGCGCCTGGGCTGCCAAGTCGACCTCTACGAGTTGCGCGCCCTCATCGACGGCAAGCCGCGCCTCACACCGGCCCATCAGACCACGGAGTTCGGCGAGCTGGTCTGCTCCAACTCGCTCAAAAGCGAATCGCCCAACACCGCGCCCTGGCTGCTCAAACAGGAGATGCGCCGCGCCGGCTCCGCTCTTCTGCGCCTCGCCGACGAAACAGCCGTACCCGCCGGTCACGCGCTGGCCGTTGATCGCGTCGAGTTCTCCCGCCGCATTGCCGAGGCCATCGCCGCCGAGCCCCTGATCCGTGTGATCCGCGAGGAAGTCACGCATCTCGACCCAGGCAGCGGCATCACTATCCTCGCTACCGGCCCCCTCACCTCCGACGCCCTGAGCCGCGAGATCGAGCGCATCACCGGCTCTGGTCACCTGGCCTTTTACGACTCCATCTCTCCCATCGTTGACGCCGAGACGATCGACATGGACCGCGTCTACATGGCCGCCCGCTGGGATAAAGGCACGGCCGACTACATCAACTGCCCCATGGACCGCGCCGAGTACGACCGCTTCCTGGATGCGCTGCTGGCCGCAGAAGCCGCCGAAGCCAGGGAGTGGGAGAAGCTCGACTACTTTGAAGGCTGCTTGCCCATTGAAGTCCTGGCCCGCCGCGGCCGTGACACTTTACGATTCGGCCCCATGAAGCCCGTGGGCCTGCGCGATCCGCGCACCGGCAAAACGCCCTGGGCCGTCGTACAGCTGCGCAAGGAGAACCTGCGCGCCGACAGTTACAACCTGGTCGGCTTTCAAAATCACCTCAAGTTCGGCGAGCAGGCCCGCGTCCTCCGCCTCATCCCCGGCCTCGAGAACGCCCGCTTCCTGCGCTATGGCCAGATTCACCGCAATACGTACATTCAGGCTCCGCTTCTGCTGGACGAGATGCTGCGTCTCAATCCGCGCATAAAGAGCGACCCTGCATACACCCAGAACGTGGCTGGGTGCCCCACCCTTTCCGCGCCTTTTGCGGAAAGGGTGGGAGCGCAAACCATCCTGTTCGCCGGGCAGCTCTCCGGGGTCGAGGGCTACACCGAATCGATCGCCACCGGGCTGCTGGCGGGCCTCTACGCCGCAGCCCTGGCCCGCGGCGAAGAGCCCACGCCGGCCCCGCGCGCCAGTGCTCTCGGCTCGCTGGTCCACTACATCACCCACGCCGACCCGAAGGACTTTCAACCCGCCAACATCACCTTCGACCTGCTGGAACCGCTGGAAGAAGAATTGCGCAAGAAGGTCCGCGACAAGAAGGAGCGCCACCGTATCGTCTGCGAGCGGGCGCTGGCGGCCTTCGATGCCTGGTGGAACGATGCCCGGTTGAGCGCCATGCCTCACCCGGCCGCGGAACTTCGCACCTGAAAGTTGCGTAGTCCTCACCAACGCCGAGCCTTCCCTGGGAAAGGATCTCCATGCCCGCCATCTCCGCCGCGAACGCCGTTTCTCCCGCCATTCAGCGCACCCGGGAGTTTCTCTTCAAACCCTTCAACTGGGCAACCTATCTGAAGCTGGGACTGGTGGCCATCCTCACCGAGGGCGGCGGCGGCAATCTCAACTCCGGGTCGCACGGCGGCTCGTCGTCGGGCCACGGACCGAACATCCATGCGCCCTTCCACCTCGCGCCGCAATGGATCGCGATCATCGTGGCAGCCTTGCTGTTCGCGTTTCTGGTTTCCATCGTGGTGTTCTACCTGGTCACGCGGCTGCGCTTCGCCTTCTTTCATTGCCTCATCCACAACACCCGCGAGATTCGCCCCGGCTGGTGGCTCTACGGCGCCCAGGCGGCGCGCTTTTTCTGGCTCAACCTTGTTATCGCATTTGGCTTTCTGCTGGTGCTGGTGGCCATTGCGCTGCCCTTCATCTCTGGGTTCGTGCGCCTGTTTCACGAGCATCAGCAGACCGGCAATCTCGATTTCGGATTGCTGCTCTCCCTGGTGCTGCCCTTGATTCCCATCTTCCTTCTGCTGATCCTGACCGGCATTGTGACCGACGTGGTCTTGCGCGATTGGATGCTGCCGCACATCGCCCTGGACGACGCGACCGCCGGCGAAGCCTGGGCCCAGGTGTGGGCGAGCATCCGGGCAGAGAAGCGGCAGTTCCTTGCTTACGTGCTGCTGCGCCTGGTGCTGCCGGTGCTGGCCATGATCGCGTTGTTCATCCTGCTCATCATTCCCGGGCTCGTCCTGGCCGGCTCCCTTGCCGCGGTGGAACTCGGCCTGCACTCAGCTTTTGCCGACGCCACCGGAGCACAGGCGCTTGTCGGTCTGCTGCTCGAGATCTTCTTCGGCGTGCTGGCCTTCGGTTTCGCCTTGCTGGCCAGCATCTGCCTGGGAGGGCCCATCAGCACCGCCACCCGGGAATATGCACTTGTCTTCTATGGCGGCCGCTACCGCGCGCTGGGCGAGATCCTGTATCCGCCCGCCATGCCTCCGCTGCCCGAAAGCGGCGCACCCCCGTTTGCCTGACGGCGGAGACCCATGCTCCATGCTGCCCGATCCCGATCGGGCAGCATGGACGGTTATGGTAGGCTACGGCAGTCGCCGAGGCCATACCCATGAACGTGTTCTCCGCCTCCGAAGCCATCTGGCCTGCACTCGAGCGAACCTATGCCTATCTCTTCCGCCCGTTCAAAGCTGAGACATTCCTCAAGCTGGCAACTGTAGCCACTCTCAGCGAAGGCTTTGTGGTCAGCTTCCGCTTCGCCGTTCCCAATGCATTTCCATTCGATGTCAATATTGCCGCGCTTCGGGCGGTTCTTCTCTCCCCGAAGTTTTTACCCGTCACGCTTCTTGCGGCGATGGCAATCTTTCTCGCCGGCGTGTACGCAGTATCCCTGGTCACGCGGCTTCGCTTCGCCTTCATTCATTCGCTGATTCATCAAACCCGCGAGTTCCGAGCTGCCGCAAAGCTCTACTCCGACGAAGCGGAGCGCTTCTTCACCGCTTCCATGCTGGTCTGGCTCGCGTTCCTGGTGGCGCTGTCGCTGGCCATTGTGCTGGTCGCCGGTGCGGCTTATGCCGTGTCCGGCACCCCCAGTCCGGAAGGCTGGCTCGACGCGAGAAGCTTTTTCATCCTGTTTCTTCCTTGCACGGCAATCGTTCTCGTTCTCATGCTTGCGGCCAGCGCCGCACATGTGGTGCTCAACGACTTCATCCTGCCGCACATGGCCATTGAAGGCGCGCCCTTCGGCAGGGCCTGGGCCGACGTGCAGGCCCGCATCTCCGCCAACAGGGAGACCTTCCTGTTCTTCTTCCTCCTGCGCTTGGGGCTGCCGCTGGTTGCCGGCCTGGTGCTGGGCGCCATCGCGTGGGTTGTGGAACTGACAGTCTTCGGTGTTCTCGGCGTCTCTGCCGCGGGGTTTACGGCCATGCTGGACGGCGCGCCAGGCTGGCGCACGCACCTGCTGACCGCCATTCAAGCGCTCTTCGCCCTGCTCGGCCTGGCCGCGGGGCTGGCGATTGCGGTCAGCTTCGCCGGGCTCCTCGGCGTCTTCATGCGCAACTATGCGCTGGTTTTTTATGGTGGCCATTACAAGGCGCTGGGAAACCTGCTCAATCCGCCCACGAATGCCGCGGGGGCGCTCGAAGTTCGGACGGAAGACGCCTGATCAGGGCAACCGCACCTTGATTTCTAGCGAGGGAGGGGCATGATCGAGACTAGACTTCCGGTCGCCGCACGCGCGCCTGCAAACGCGCCCCCAGGGCGCCACCGCCGATGGCAAAAAGAAGCAGGAATCCCGAACTGACGGCCATGTTGAATGCCTGCCCGCCGGCATGACCTTCCGGCGAAAGCATCCAGGCTCGATTTTGCGCTTGGGCGACCTGCTCCTCGGCCACAAGCGCCGAGCCCATCCCTGCGGCCAATTGCTCTGTCAGTTGCTCTCCTGCCGCGATATTGGCCTTCCAATCACCGTCGATCTGGCTGGACCGATGAAGCACAACACGCTCAATAAACAGCGTTGTTCCACTTGCGCTAAATGCCAGCCACGCGCCGACCAGCCCGGTCACGAAGCCGATGCGCGCTCCGGCGCCCGTGGTGATCCAGGCAGGTCTCTGGCTGCGCAGATACAGCGCTACAACCCAGGCGGCAGCTCCAGCCATCCAGAGCAGTCCCAGAGCGCTCATCGGGGATGCACCGCTTGAGAGCAGTCCCGCCGGCACCGCCAGCAGCAATGCCAGCGGCAGAGCCCGCTTCCAGTCCACCGTGCTTGCATCCCGCACCGGCTCGGTGAACCGCTCCGGCGGGGCCTGTCCGGGCACGTTCTCCGCCGAGTACTGCAGCCGCGGCAGACCGCACGTGGGACAGTAGCAGTTATCTTCCAGGACAGCCTGGTGGCAGCGGGTGCAGGTAATCTCCATACATCTACGAGCCTATAGCATCTGGGCGGAAAGGGTTGCAGCTTTGCCGGCTGGAGTGGGCAGGCCTGGGTGTTACCAAAGTCGTTTATCGCTCTTGCACCCGCAGGGGCAGCCGCGCGGCCACAATCTCCTCGGCGACCGCGACGGCCTCTTCGAGGGTCATGTGGGTTGAATCCAGCGGGATAGCGTCCGGTGCGGGCTTCAGGGGCGAGTCGGCGCGGTTGCGGTCGCGGTAATCGCGGGCGCGCAGGTCGCGGATCACCTCTTCCGGCTGCACGGCCGGACTGGGTCCGAGCTGATCGAAACGGCGCAGGCCGCGGACCTCTGGTGCGGCGTCCAGAAAAATCTTGACCTCGGCGTGGGGAAAGACCACCGTGCCAATGTCGCGGCCTTCCATCACCACGCCGCCGGCGGCGCCGAGCTGCTGTTGCAGGCTCACCATCCAGGCGCGAATAGCGGGAAAGACGCTCACCCTGGAAGCGGCGTCGGTGACGGTCTGGTTGCGCAGCAGGCCGGTCACGTCCTCGTCGTCGAGCAGGACGCGATTTTCCGTGTCGCCGGGTTCCAGGCGTATGGTGGTCTCGCCAGCCAGCGCTTCGAGGCCTGTGGTCTCGTCCAAGGAGAGACCCGCGCGCAGCGCCTTCAGTGCGAAGGCGCGGTACATGGCCCCGGTTTCCAGGTTGAGCAGGCCGAAGTGGCGGGCCAGGTGGCGGGCGATGGTGCTCTTGCCCGCCCCGGATGGGCCGTCAATGGCGACAATGACCTTCCGCTCGGAAGAGAGGACGCGCGCGCGGCTTTCATCCAGGCTCATCCGCGCTTCTTCGTCTCCTGCTTGGGCCGGGCGGTAAAGCCATACCGCTTGCTGTTACCGGCCTTGGCGCCGGCTGCCAAGGCCGGCTTGCGGCTGGGGCGCGCATCGGGTCGCGCGTCCTTCCGTGGGCCGCTGGCTGCGCGAGGGGCACTGCCGCGGGTCAAGCTGTTGCTGCGTCCGTTCGCGCTGGGCTTGCCGTTGGTTCTGGCGGCCGGCTTGGCGCCGTTGCCGTTGGAGTGACCGTTGGCTGTATGGCCATTGTGCGCGCCCCAGGCTGGAGTTGTGGGTTTTGCGCCGCGCGATGCGGAAGGCCCGTTGGCGGGGCGAGCTGCGCTGCCAACGGTGTGTGCGCCGTTGACCGGGCTCTTGCCGTTTCCATTCCCCGTGTGCCGGGGCTTGGCGGCTGCGCCGCCGTTGGAGCCCCAGCGCGGGCTGCCTGCCGGCCGTGAGCCGGAGACCGGGCGGGCCCCCGACACGGGACGCGATCCGGACGGCCGGGCGGCGGTGGAACGGGTGTCTGCGCTCGCGCGGCGTGCCGGGCGGCTGCTCGAAGATGACTGCGCTGGCTTGCGGTCGCGGGAATGGGTGGCTGGGCGGCTGAAGTGGGGCCGCGCTGCTGCCGGCTTGCCGTTCGCTGCAGGCTTGCGCGCCACGGGAGTGCGCGGAGCGTGGGCTTCCGAGGTGCTGTGCGCCTCAACCGTCGCCGGCTCAGTAAAAGCAGGCTTGGGCGCTTCAACTTCCGGAAGATCGTCCTCGTGATCGTGCGAGCGCAGAAAATAAGCCGACGCCGGCATGGACGAGCTGGCATAGAGCGTGGGAGCGACAGAGAACTCGGGCAGGGTTCCGGCAACGTAGAAATGCGGGGCGTGGCCCATGGAGATGGTATGCACCTGGCGCGTGGCAACCAGGCCGCGCAGCACTTCGCGCACCTTGCTGCGCGCCGTCAGCGGAGCCAGAAACATCTCCACCTCTTCCATGCTGGCGGCGATCACCGCCTGCAGGTAGATGGAGGCAAGCACCGAAATTGCAGTCACCTGCGAGGTGGACGCGCCCTCGGCAATGGCCTTCTGGAAGCGATGACGGAGCAGTTGCCACTTGGCCGGCACCCCGGGCGCGGCGATCACCGGAATGATGCGCAGCTGCTGCCAGAGTTCGGTAATGGCGCGGAGCACCGCGGTCTCGGAGACTTCCCGGCCCAGCGCATGCTTCAGCTCGGCAATGGTCAAGTCGCCTGTTTCCAGGTGCTTGTAGGCCTGCACAGCCAGTTGCGAAACCTGGCGCGAGCCGGTCAGCTGCGGGCTGCGGCGCCAGTCGCGGTCGCCTCGGAGTGCATACACGTAAGGCAGAACCCAGCTGGCCACAACAAAGTCTGGCTGCTCGCCCGGCTGTCCCAGAAGGTTGAGCCGAACCGCTACATCGTCGAGCTCCAGGCGCACCAGCAGCTCTTCTGACAGTTGAATATGCTTGGGATCGGGCGTGGCATTCTGGTGGCCGGCTACGGCCTCGACAAACGAAGGCGCGATCGATGAGGAAAACTGCCGCCGGGGCAGAAAAAGACACAAACCCGTCTCTTCAATCCACGTCCGGGCATCTTCCAGTGTCAATGCCGCGTGTCCGTTCTGACGCATCCTTTCGGCGCGCGATGCTTCCAATTGCTCTGCTGTCAAAGAAAAACCTCACTTCCAGGCTGGCAATATGCCAAAACCATTGATTCTGCGTCCTGATCTAGCCTCAAGCAAGGGCGCCGTACGCGTTACCGATGGCAGCAAAACTGTCCGGGAAACCCAACATTCAGGGTCGCGTCGACTGGTGTGCGGTGGCTTTGGGATACATAGTCCCTGGTTCTGCCTTTTTCGCCGGGCAACCCCATCTCCTGAGAGAGGAGGATTGCCGCCTTCCCTATGTTACCTGTGTTTTAGATGCGATGGAAGGCCCGCTGGATCTCCTTCCAAGAATACAGCAAAGCTATTGGACGTCCATGCGGGCAACTTGTTGGGTGACTTGTCTTTGCCAGTTCCAACAGTAACCACTCCATTCGAACCGGGTCAAGGGCAGTATTGACCTTGATGGCCGAGTGACAGGCGATGGAGGCGGCGATGCGCGTGCGCAGAGCCATAAGGTCCTCATTCTGCTTCACTTCGTCCGAATCCAGCCCAGACTGCTCAATCACTTCGGCGAGCATTCTTTCCAGTGCCGCACCCTCCAGACCAACCGGCGCCGCTTTCACCGCAAGTGTCTGAGGACCAAAGGGTTCCACCTCAAAGCCGTTGCGGTCCAATTCCTCGGCAATGCGCGCGAAAACCACCATCTGCCAGGGCTTCAGCTCTACCAGCATGGGCATTAGTAACCTCTGTCGCTGTACCCTTTCGACTTGGCGCTCTCTTAAAATTTTTTCGAAAAGTACCCTTTCGTGGGCCACATGCTGGTCGATGATCCACAGGCCGTCGTCGCCGGAGGCCAGAATGAACGACTCGCGCAACTGGCCGAGTGGGCGCAGCGACCCAAGGTGGTTGAGGGTGGCTGCGGCCTGCTCGGCTTCCACTTGAGCGGTAGCCGTGGCCGGGCTGGGTCCGCTGGCCTCGCCGACGGCGGCGGGAGCGCAGCCGTCGGTCACCGGCAGACCGGCCGGCTGGAAGAGCGCGGCGGCGGCCTCGCCCCAAGCCTGCTGGCCAGGCCAGGCTTGGCGATTGGGCCATTCGCCCGGATTGAAGCCACGGCCGTCAAAGGGCAGCTTGCCGGGAACGGGCGCCGGCAGCCGCGGAGTGAGTTGAAACTGCTCGGCTTCTACCGCCACAGTTCGGAACGCTTCCGGATCGGAGTCCGCCGGCCGTGATGCGTCCGGAACTCCGGGCAAGGGCGACACGGCCGACGGCATGAGCGACGGGCTGGCCAGGGGCGCCGAGTCCAGCGCCGCCAGGAACCCGGCGGCCGGGCGCGACTGGATGAGGGCGGTGCGCAGGCTGTCGCGCACAAAGTCGTGGATCAGGCTCTGCTGGCGGAAGCGGACCTCGGTCTTGGCCGGATGCACATTGACGTCCACCTCTTCCGGCGGCATTTCGAGAAACAACAGCACCACCGGGAAGCTGGTGGGCGGAATCACGTTGCGATAGGCCTCCGTGATCGCATGGATCAGCAGCCGATCGCGGATAAGCCGCTTGTTGACAAAGATATAGATCGAGTTGCGATTCAGCTTTTGCAACTCGGGCTTCGAATAGAACCCGCTCAAACGCAGCGTACCGGGGTCGCGCGCCGGCTCGTCCGGGTCCTTCTTCCAGGGCGGCGGCTCAGGCAGCCCGGCGCGGGCCAGCGGAGTTTCGGCGGCCACCGGCAGCAGCGCAGCCAGCGTGTCCTTGCCGAAGATCTGGTAGATGCGTTCGGCGGTCCGCGTGACCGGGGGCGCGGAGACAATGGTGTGCGTGGCCGAGGTCAGCTCGAAGTGCTTCTCCGGATGGACGAGCGCGTAGTGGGTCACCAGCGCCGTCACATGGGCCAGCTCGGTGCTTTCGGCGCGCAGGAATTTCCGCCGCGCCGGGGTGTTGAAGAACAGGTCCGCCACCGCTAGCGTGGTCCCGCGCGGCAGAGCAGCGTCATCCACGTGCAGAATTTTGCCCCCCGCGATCTCCATGTGGGTCCCCGCAGCCTCTTCCCCGGTCGCCGTCTCCAGCGTGACGCGGGCCACGGAGGCGATCGAGGGCAGCGCCTCGCCGCGAAAGCCCAGCGTGGCAATGGAGAGCAGATCGTCGGCGGTGCGCAGCTTGGAGGTAGCGTGCCGCTCGAAGGCCAGCAGGGCGTCGTCGCGATTCATCCCGAAGCCGTCGTCGGAGACGCGGATCAGCCGCCGCCCGCCCGCCTCCACCTCGACCCGGATGCGCGTCGCGCCCGCGTCCAGGGCATTCTCCAGAAGCTCCTTGACGACAGAAGCCGGCCGGTCAACCACCTCGCCTGCAGCGATCTGATTGGCAACCTGGTCGGGAAGAATGCGGATGCGGCCCATAAGGTCTAAGGGTAACGCAACGAGACAGGGACTCGGGACCGGGGATCTGAAGAAGGGATAGGAGAAACTTCGGGCTTTTTGGCCGCCTTCCTCGATTCACCTGATTTTCAGACTTCCCACCCACCCCAAATTTACAATCGGCAGGTCTAAAGACAATTTGTCCGTCCTCAAGGGAACGAAGCATCGCGACTTGGCGTATCCTTACTTGCGGGCTGGGCCAGCCTTCAACCCAGGTTTGTGCGGCAGCGAACAGAAGTGTCCGAAAACGGACGGCGATTCTCCGGTTGCGAGGAAGATCGAAGGCGATCTCCACAGCCAAACCCAACCAACACCAGTAGATGCGGGCGAGCATTGCGTTCAGCGTGTGTGGAGGGTAGATTGCTGATATCGGATAGATGCGCCCTGTGACTTTCCTGAGGTGTTTCCCCTGAGGTCCGTACGGAATGAAGCAGTTTGATTGTTTTGGGCTGGACACGGCCAACCAGTGCCTGCTGCGCAGCGGCGCCCCCATTGACATGGCGCCCAAGCCCTTCGCGGTGCTGCGCTACCTGGTGGAGAATCCGGGACGCCTGATCACCCACGACGAGCTGCTCGATGCTCTTTGGCCGGAGACCTACGTGCAGCCGCAGGTGCTGCGCACCTACATGCTTGAGTTGCGCAAGATTCTCGGTGACGACGCCGGCCAGCCGCGCTTCATTCAGACCCTGCCCAAGCGCGGCTACCGCTTTGTGGCGCAAGTGACCGAGCGCGCAGCGACGGAACCGGAGGCGGCCAAGGAAGCGCTCCGTGGTCCGATCATGGGCCGCGCCGCGGAGCTGGCCCGCCTGAACGCGCTGTTCCAGCTGGCCGAGCGCGGCGAGCGGCAAGTGGTGTTTTTGAGCGGCGAGGCAGGGGTGGGCAAAACCACCCTGGCAGACGCTTTCTGCAGACAGTTGACCTCCGCGCCGGCGGCACGCGTGGCGCGCGGCGGCTGCGTGCAGGGCATCGGTGGCAAGGAAGAATACTATCCGGTGATCGAGGCGCTGCGTGCGCTCTGCGCCGGGCCCGAAGGCGAGGCAGCCTGCCGGGTACTGGCGCGCATGGCGCCGGCCTGGCTCTCCCTGGGGAGGGATTCCATGACGGCCGAGGTGCAGACAGTGCGGTCGGTTGCGCAGGAGCGGACGCTGGGCGACCTCTGTTCCGCGTTGGAAGAGCTGGCAACCGAATCACCTCTGGCGCTGATCTTTGAAGATGTGCACTGGGCCGACGACTCCACGCTGCACCTGATCTCGGCGCTGGCGCGGCGGCGGGCGCAGGCGAAACTCATGGTCCTCACCACCGACTGCCCGCGCCACGGATCAAGCGAAGACCCGCTCAAAGGCTTGAAGCACGACTTGCTGATGCGCCGTCTGGGCGTGGAGATGACGGTTGCGCCGCTCGCCCGGCCGGCGGTGCTGGAGTTGATTGCCCGCGAACTGGGCCAGCAGGCGCTGCCCCCCGGCCTCGCCGATTTTGTCTTTCAGCGCTCGGAAGGCAATCCGCTGTTTGTCATCGCCGTCGTCGAGCATCTCATCGCGCAGGAGGTTCTGGTGCGCCGCGGCGCTGGGGCCGCTGCCCAGTGGGAGCCGTGCGCGCCGTACCCCGAGATGGAAGCCGGCGTGCCCGATCCGCTGATGCGCATGATCGAGCTGGAAATTGAGCATCTGGGCGAAGAGGAACAGCGCATGCTGGAGGCAGCCAGCCTGATGAGCGTTGCGTTTCCCGCCTGGGCCGTAGCCGCTGCGCTCGAAAAGGACCATGTGGAGATTGAGGAAGCCTGCGATGGGCTGGCGCGGCGGCTGCACTTTGTGGTGCGCGCCGGGCGGGATGAGATGCCGGACGGCACCAGCTCGGCGTTCTATTGCTTTGCGCACGGGATCTATCGCGAGGTGTTGTACCAACGGCAGTCGGCTGCGCGGCGGGCGCGCAGGCATATTCGCATTGCCGAGCGTCTGGGCGAACTATTCGCGGGACGCGAAGCAAGCGTGGCCCGCGAGCGGGCCACGCATTACCAGGCAGCTGGCGACGCGGTGCGTGCCGCTGGTGTGCTACACGCGGCGGAGATCGATGTGCGGCAAGCTGGTGTCTGCTGACTCTCAAGAACCGCTCAGACCCGCGATCCATGCATCGATTCTCATGATTTGACAGGACGCCTGCATCGCAACATCTCCGTTCGACATGAATTTTTCTGTAACCTGAACCCATCGAGCCCGTCATGGAATTATGCTTTTTTGCCTTCCGAAAACTTTGACAGTTTCTGGACGGGAACTTGACAACTTTAATTTTGGGTTTCGCTAAGGTGGTCTTCGTAGGCAGGAGGACACACCCATGAAGATCAAGTTCACCACTCTCGTTCTGGCCGCCGCAGCAATGGCGACCGCAGCCTTGACCATCAACACCGCGAACGCGGAAGCGACCAAAGTCAACGTCCCCTTCAGCTTCAAGGTCGCCGGCAAGGTTCTTCCTGCTGGTGAGTACTCGGTGGAGCGGGATCGCAACGGAAACTTCATCAAGCTCCAGGGCAAGGACCCCGCGCAGCTGGTCATCGTGGTTGCCAGCGCCATGGCCGCGGACAGCAAGCTTGTCTCCCTGAAGTTCGACACCCAGGACAATGACCACGTGCTGCAGACCATCCAATACGGCCACCTGATCAGCTCCAGGCTGGACAAGGGCTCGAAGCACGGCGAGGATGTGTCGCCGCAGTATATTCCGTCACGGTAAAGCAGATCGCTCCATTCCCCGGAGCGCGATCGAACGGCGAAAAAAGGAGGGCGTCCGCTGCGGCGGGTGTCTTCCTTTTTTGTTGCAGTTTTCGTGAATCGGAGATCTAACAGCACAGCGCACGAATGAGAACATTGCTCGGAGGCGGCACACAGCGGAGTGCTGTCTCCAGAAATTGCCCAACCCCATCCTCCAGGTTTCACCATCCTGTCGAACCAGCCAAGCGAAGAAAAGATGATCCTCGTACTCGCCCCAATGGTGGGGGATTTCCGAGGACTAGAGACCGGCATTGGAACAGTGGATTCCCGACAGACCAAAACAGGAATCGCGCGACATTCGCGAAAAGTTTTTTACCCCTCGCGATAGCAGCGATAGGCCTATGGTGAGGAAGGTGAGCAGAAAATCGTCAGGATGGAATTGGCATGGCCCACGGGGACTCCCGCAACCTTGACTATCTTCGCTCGGTCGCTGTGCTCGCCGTTGCAGCGTCGCACTTTTACGGCCTGGCTGGCGGCCCGCGCTTCAAGTTAGTGGCGCACAACCTCGGCGTGGGAGGCGTTTGCTTTTTTTTCGTACATACCTGCCTGGTCTTGTTCGCGTCGATGAATCGATCCAGGTCGCCACGGCTGGCGGCTTCGTTTTACATCCGCAGGGCATTTCGAATCTTTCCCCTGTGCTGGGTTTGCATTGTTCTGGTTCTTGCAACTGGATGGACCGACAACCCGAACGCCACGCTGGCCGCCTTGGGTTGGCGTGGACTCGCTGTGAACCTGATGCTGATCCAGAACATGATCCGCTTTCCCAGCGTGGTAGGTCCGCTTTGGAGCTTGCCCTGGGAAGTGCAGATGTATTTGGTGTTGCCAGCGCTTTATCTGATTCTCAACAAGAGCCGCCGCCCATTGGCAATGTCAATTGGGCTCTGGTGCTGCTTCACTGCCTTGGCGATCGCGGTGACCGCGTTTCATCTTCCTCGTGCGTTCGATGCCGCCGTCATTCCGCCAATGTTTCTCGGCGGAGTTGTGGCATATCATCTGGGGCGAACAGTACTGCCCTCGATTCCATCGGTCGCATGGTTGCCGCTGGTCCCGGCGCTTCTCGGCTTGCGCTGTTTTCTGCTCGAGGGCGACTCCATCGAATCGACGCACAATGGGGCTGTCAACGCCAGTGTGTGCTTGCTCCTCGGTCTTGCAATTCCGCTTTTCAAGGAAATGTCTGGTAGCTTCTTACCGGGCGCGGCCCGTTCGCTTGCAAAATACTCATACGGAATCTATCTATTTCATGTTCCTGTATTGGTAGCCGTGTTCCGCTATTGTGGGTCATTTCCCCTAGCGGCGAAAGCCTGCATTTTCGTGGCGGTGACAGCTGCAGCGTCCATCGCCGGCTATCGTACGATCGAGCACCCGCTGATTAAGGCCGGACGTCTTCTCGCCGATCGCCTGGATTCTGTCGCTTCGAAGGAGAAAATTGAGTGCGGTGTGAACTGGCAAGCAGAAGCACTCGCTCCGGTGCAAGCCCCGACGACTTTTGAAAGCAGCTCATCTTAATTTCGGCGGCGTCAGGCTGGCGCGTGTCAGCGTACCGCTCTTCAAAGATCGCGCATGGGTGAGTTGACGCAATCTCAGTGTACGGATCGATCCGCCACTCAGATGCCCATGCCAAACTCGCTGGCCTGGGCTTCGCCGGCGTTCGAGTAGAAGTCGTAAGGCGTGCGCCGCTTGAACTTGTAGCGGCTGCGCACTTCGCTGCCCAGGTAAATGCCCAGTGCGGCCACGGCGATACCCACACTGAACCAGCCAATCACGCGCAGAGTGTTGCTTTCCTTTGCTTCTTCCTGGCCAGTCTCTTCGGCGATGGCGGATACTTCGGGTTCAGCGGACATGTGCTTGCAGCCTCCTACACGATCATGATACCCCACTTTCCTTTTGACGGGCCCGGTGGAGAGAGGGTGAGCCTGCGACCTTTGTTTACTCGGTAGAGTCGATTCGGGAAATCCAAACGGCCTTGACTGGCTCGGGAAGAAAGCTGGCGCGAATCGAATTTGCAGCCAATGTGCGCAGCTCCTCCCGGGTAAAGCCCTGCACCGTGTGCGCCAGCAGGTACTCGTTGGCCACATCGGAGCCAAAGAAGGCCGGATCGTCGGAGTTAAGTGTCACCAGCAGGCCGGCATCAAAGTAGCGCCGCAGCGGGTGATCCGCAAAGGAAGCGCAGGCGCCGGTGCGGACATTCGAGGTTGGATTCAGCTCGAGCGGAATGCGGCGGGTTTTGAGCTCCTCCACCAGAGCCGAGTCCTGGATGGCGGAAACCGCGTGGCCGAGGCGCTGCGAGCCGATGGAAAGCGCTTCCCAGATGGCTTCCGGGCCGGTAGTTTCCCCGGCGTGGTTGGTCAGCCTGAGCCCGGCCCGCGCCGCTTGCGTGTAAAGAGCGCGGAACGCCTCCGAGCCGGTGCGGCGCTCATCGCCGCCGAGGCCGATGCCGACGATGGAAGGGTAGTAGGGCCGCATCTCGGCGGCTTTCGCAAACACGCGCTCGGCTTCCTCCACCGTAAAGTGGCGCACGGCGTCGAATATCCAGTAGAGCGACAGGCCCAGCTCGCGTTCGCCGCGCTCGCGGGTGCGCTCCAGTGCCGCGAAAATCGGCTCGAAGGCGCGCGGGTCGAAATTCCGCCACATATAGATCACGCCCACCGAGATGTAGACCTCGGCGTGGACCACGCCCTGCTTGGCCAGCTTCTGCATCATGCGCCAGGCCACCAGTTCGTAGTCTTCGGGGTCGATCAGTCGGCGCGTGACAGCTTTGAAGCACTCAATGAACGAAGAAAAATCGTCGAAGCGGTAGAGAGCCTTGGTCTCGCGGAGTGTCATGGACCGGGTGTCGTGGCGTTTGCTGAGCTCGACCAGCGTGGCGGGCACAATGGTGCCCTCGAGGTGCAGATGCAACTCGGCCTTGGGCAGGCGGCGGATGAAGGCGGAGATCGACTGCATGGTTCAAGTCTAAGGGAACAGTTCGGCGGAGATTCTGATCGGGGTAGGTCAGCTCCTTCCGGCTCCCCCTTTTCTATGATTGACTTATTTAAGTCGCGCGGCGCACAATCGGGCATGGAAGAGGGATCAAATGGACAAAAATGAGCAGCCTGCCATTCGCACTTCGATTGATCTCCCACGCGATCTGCACCGCAAGCTGCACGAGGCAGCCGCGCGCAAGGGCTGCTCAGCGCGCAAGCTGATTCTGGCGGGCATTGAGCGGGCGGTCCAGGAGACGGTGCCGGAAAGGCCGAAGCGTCGGCTCGACCTTTCGATTCCGCTGATTCCACCCGCAGGCCGCAAACTTCCCGCGACCAATGAAGAGATTTATGAGCTCATCGAGTTCCCGTAGAGCGCGCGCTCCTCTCGTTCCTGCGGGACCTAGCATTCCGGATATCAATGTCTGGATGGCGCTGGCCGCGCCCGAGCATCCGCACAATTTCCTGGCCGAGCGATGGTGGCGGCAGCATGAAGGGCATATAGCATTCGTCCGCCTCTCCCAGCTCGGGTTTCTTCGCCTGACGACCACGACGGCTGCGATGGATGGCAAGCCGCTGACTATCGACGAGGCATGGCTGGTTCACGACAGCTTTTACGAAGACGACCGGGTGACCTTCGTCTCCGAGCCATCCGATGTGGAGAAGAGTTTCCGCGAGAAGGCCGTTGGTCGAACGGCTTCGCCGAAGGTCTGGGCTGATGCATGGATGCTTGCAATCGCCAGCGCAACTGGCGGTGTCCTGGTCACATTCGACAAAGCCCTCGGCACGCGCGGCGCGCATTGCCTGTGAGCGCCAAGACGACGGTATAGCGGCTCGCTTAACTTATCCCGCGCTTGGCGCGCTCGGCTGGAGCGAATTCACTGCGGTGGCGGCTGTAGAAGAAGTAAATCACTAGGCCGATGGCCAGCCAGATCAGGAAGCGCATCCAGGTGATGATCGGCAGTCCGGCCATGAGAAGGAAGCAGAAGACGACGCTGAGCATTGGGATCACGGGGCCGAAGGGAACCCGGAAGCCGCGGCGTCGCTCCGGCTCGCGGTAGCGCAGCACCATCACCCCCACCGAGACCAGCACAAACGCAAACAGGGTTCCGATGTTCGATAGATCGGCGAGGGTGCCGATGTCGAACAGGCCCGAGGGAATGGCGACGACGAAGCCCGCCACCCAGGTGGAAAAGGCCGGCGTGCGGAAGACGGGATGGACATTCGAGAAGACCTTGGGCAGCAGCCCATCGCGGGACATGGAGAACCAGACCCGCGACTGGCCAAGCTGGTACACCAGGATCGACGAAAGCATGCCCATGATAGCGCCGAACAGGACGATGAGCCTGACCCAGTGCAGCGGGTGGCCGCCGGGAAGGACGGAGAGCTTCTTGAGCGCGTTGACCACCGGCGCAGCGTCGCCCACCATGGATTGCCACGGCACCAGGCCGGTGAGACAGACGGCCACGGCCACATAAAGCACAGTGCACACCACCAGCGTGGAGATGATGCCGATGGGCAGATCGCGCTGCGGGTTGCGGCACTCCTCCGCGGCTGTCGACACCGAGTCGAAGCCGATGTAGGTGAAAAAGATAATCGACCCCCCAGTCAACACGCCGCTCCACCCATTCGGCATGAAGGGATGATAGTTGCTGGGGTGGATGAAGCTGATGACCGCAAACACAAAAATCAGAATGGCAATCAGCTTGAAACCCACCATCATGTTGTTGGTGGAGGCCGACTCGCGAATGCCGCGCACCAGCACGACGGTGAGAATGAGCACGATGAGAAAGGCGGGAATGTTGAAGCCGAAGTGCCAGCCCGGATGGTAGAGCCAGTTACCGGCCAGATCCTGAAGGCCGCCGGGTAGATACGCCGGTGAAATCCAGGTCGCGGCGGGATGGAAGCCGAACCAGTCGAGCAGGTCGACGACGTGCGCGGCAAAGCCCACACTGACCGTCATGTTGGAGCCGGCATATTCCAGGATCAGGTCCCAGCCGATGATCCAGGCGATGAGTTCGCCCATGGTGGCGTAGGTGTAGGTATAGGCCGAGCCGGCAATGGGAATCATGGACGCGAGCTCGGCATAACAAAGGCCGGTGAGCGCGCAGACAAAAGCCACCAGCACCAGCGAAACCGCGATGGCCGGTCCGGCGCCCGGCCTTCCCGCCATGGCCGTGTGATGGATGATGAAATCCGCCAGCGGCGTGTTGACCACGCTTGAAGCGTCAAACTGCTCGCCGGAGATGGCCGTGCCAATGACCGTGAAGATGCCCGAGCCAATCACCGCCCCGATGCCGAGCGCGGTAAGCGACCACGGGCCCAGGGTCTTTTTCAGTGCATGCTCGGGTTCTTCCGAGTCGCTGATCAGCTTATCGATCGACTTGCGGGCAAGCAGTTGGCTGGGCAGGGCAGTTCTCCTCATCCGTCAGGTTGCGGGGACTGTCAATTGAGTGCTTCCACCGGCAGCGGGATACCATTCCGGCTCAAGATGCCTTCGCCGCAGTGTACAGGATGAGGACTCCCCATTGAAACGGCCCAGCAGGTCACACGCAAAGCTGGAGCGGCCCACTCAGGATCGTTTGGGCGCTCGCAGGCCGACTCTGTCGAAATCAATTCAGAGGGGGACGATGGGAATTTCAGGGGGAGGGGGATTCCGGATTCGCCAGGTCGTAAGCGGTCCGGAACCCTGCGTGCTTTGTGTGTTGCGGCTTTAGCGCTTGGACTGGCCGCGCGCCAACTTCTTGACCTTCTTCTTCTGCTCGCCGCGCGCCCCGGTGCGTTTCGCCTTGGGAGCGGCCTTTTTGCGGGCGGTGCGTTTCAGCTTCTTGCGTTCCAGTTTGTCTTCAATTTTGGCGGTGTCTGCCACGTGGTTCCTCTTTCGCTCGAGTCTTTTCCAGGTTTCCCGCAAAACGGGTCGATGTGAATTCTAGGATAACAGGGAACTTGAATGGGCGAAAGCGGGATGGCCCGCATGAATCGCGGCTTTTAGGCCAATTCTAAAGCCGCGTGGGAGCCGTTTCCAGCGTACAATCAAGACAGACACGCATCTGTGAAGAGACCAGCCTGCTCGGCTCCGGCCGTTCCAAAAAGCTTCTGACGAGCTCCGCACCCCACGCAGCACCCACCCGTTTGCCGGAGTTCGTTCATGCGTTCCAATCAAATTCACCGCGCCCTCGCTCAGGGTATGAACCGTTTTGAAGTGTGCCAGCTGGTGGCCAAGGGCGTGAAGGCGACCCACAAGACCGGGTCGCGCTTTGAAGATTCCATCAACGATGTGCTGCAATACCTGGGCACTCACGAGACGCCCAAGGAAAGTCTCCACCCGGCCATTCCCCAGGTCAGCGTGAAGAGCCTCAAGCCCGCCGCTTGAAGTGGCAGAGGCTCAGGGACTTCGAATTACAGTTGTAGATCGGAGATTCCGGAGGGAGCAGGGGGTTTTAACCCCCTTGAAATAGGCCGGAATGACAAGGCTTTCAGGCCCGGGTCAGCAGAATTTATTCGCGGAACCAACAAAAAGAGGGACGGCAGCTTTGCCGTCCCTCTTTTTGTTGGTTCCGAACCAGGTGCTCGGCGTTAAGCCTTAGACAACCTGAACGTTCTCTGCCTGCCAGCCCTTGGGGCCCTTGGTCACGTTGAACTGGACGCGCTGACCTTCCTGAAGCGAACGGAAGCCGTTCGACTGGATGGCGGTGTGATGAACGAAGACGTCTTCGCCGTTTTCGCGGCTCAGAAATCCAAAACCCTTGGCGTCATTAAACCACTTGACTGTTCCCTGTTCCATTGTGTGTTACTCCTTCGATGCTGATTTACCGCGAACGCAATGTGGAAGTTTGCGAGTAGGCGGTAACCGGAACAGGCAAAAACTTCAGATCGAATTCTACGATTGAATCAAGTGTAGCACGGATTTGGTAAACGGTCCGTGGCAAACGATTTGGCGGCAGGGCAATCGCATGAATGCAGTGAACCCGCAGGTGCAACTGTCTTGAATCGGCACGGCTTCACAGCTTGCGGAAAAAGGGCCGGGGGTATCGAAACAGGGACGATGGTTTCCCCAGGCGGATGGTTTAAGCAGTTGTTCTGCGCGGAGACGACCAGCGGAGCGGGTGCCGAAGGAA
>Ga0302319_10000131_pt1 | contig 151350 bp, 149 predicted proteins | sample Bog_T0_2_FD_203319 | JGI IMG/M metagenome (GOLD analysis project Ga0302319, IMG submission 203319) | Peat permafrost microbial communities from Stordalen Mire near Abisko, Sweden - Bog_T0_2 | ecosystem: Environmental > Terrestrial > Soil > Wetlands > Peat | place: Sweden: Abisko, Stordalen...
TCGCCGCGGATTATTAGGACGTTCGGCTACGCATGTGTTCCGTTTTTCTTGACTGCCTTGCAAGTATCACTTAAGTGGCACTTATGAAAACCGAACTCGTTACAACTTTGAAAAGGCGGGCTACGGAGATTATCGCGGATTTACAGAGCGACGGAGACCCCATCCTCATCACGCAACATGGGAAGCCGGCTGCATATCTAGTAGACGTCGCATCTTACGACGAACTCAATCGCCGCCTATCAGTTGTCGAGGGTATCGCACTAGGAGAGCGGGCCGTCCGTGAAGGGCGGGTTCACACTCAAGTGGAAGCGAAGCGGCGCCTCTCGAAATGGCTAAAGTAGTATGGTCGGCTCCTGCTCTATTGCAGCTTGAGGCGATCATCGAGTTTATCGCTCTCGATAAGCCGGAGGCAGCTAAGGCTGTTGCCGTACGCATTATTGATACGACCGACCATTTGGAGCGTTTCCTGCGATTGGGGAGGCCGATTAAAGAATTCTCCCGCAAGGAGTATCGCCAGGTTTGGATCAAACCCTGTTGGCTATATTATCGTATTGACGGAGCTAACGTGTATATTCTCCACGTGCGTAGAGCTGAGAAACCCCTGCGCATTAATGATCTAATTGCTGACGACAAATGACTGCGCCTAACCAATCGTCGGACCCGACGCTTGCCTCTGTCACGCCTCATGCGGGGCAGGAGCCGCGCCCTCGTTAGTGCGGGTCACCTCAACGTTCGGCAGCCCGATTACCCCGAAATGAACATTACTGACGCACAGAGAGAAATTCGCTCAAGATTTGTCGGTGGGTTCTACGGACAATTCGTGTCCGGGATTCTTTGGCTCATATCTGCCGCATTAGCGCAACGTTACGGGACGAGGGCATCGATCGGAACAGTCGTGATTGGCGGCTTCTTCATATTTCCTATTACTGAGCTGCTGATTCGCCTATCCGGCGGTGGAACAAAAATTAGCCCTGAGAATTCGCTCCAACAATTGGGACTGCAGGTTGCTTTCGTTTTGCCTCTTTCGATGCCGTTGTTACTACCAATAACGCTCTATAATATCGGGTTATTCTTTCCAGCATTGATGATTCTCCTGGGAGCTCACTACGTACCATTTGTATTTTTGTACGGAATGAGGATGTTCGCCATTTTAGCCGCGCTACTCGTCGGAGGAGGGGTATTCATGGCGGTCAGGGCGATCGGCGGTTTCAGTCTGGGGGCTTGGTATACGGGTATACTGCTATTAGCCTTTGCGTTTGTAGGTCGGGTGATCGCCAAGGTTTCGAGTCACTAAACGTGCTTCTTTTGAATATGCCGAACCAATCGTCGCACCCGACACCTGCCTCCGTCACGTCCCCTTCGGGGAAGGTTCCGCGCTGTCGTTGGCGTTGATAGCCTCAACGTTAGGCCAAACGATCTTCTGGCATGCAGTCGAAAGCGCGCACCATCTCGGAGTATATATCAGGGCTCCCACCCAAGGAACGATCCGTTGCCGAGACGCTCGACAAAATGGTGCGTTCGGCTGCCCCTAACGGTACAGGGAGCATGAAGTACGGTATGCCGACCTACGAGTTGGCATCGCGTTTTATCGCGTTCAACTCGCAGAAGAACTACTTCTCATTCTATGCCGATCCGGAGATTGTAAAGCGATACCGCGACAATTTGAAGGGCTTGGACTGCGGTAAGAGCTGCATCCGTTTCCGGAGAATGGAAGATGTGTCATTGCCCACATTACGAAAGATTGTGGCTGACTCTGCGAAATGACCATGGTGGGGCCTAACCAATCGTCGTATCCGACACTTTCCTCGGACACGTCTCGTGCAGGGCACGAGCCGTGTCATTGTTGGCGCCGATAACGTCTACGTTAGGCATGAAGATTAATCTTGGAGTGATACTGCCTCTAGCCTGTTTTGAATTCCTAAGTTGGACCCGTGAGGCCGAGGCCCAATCCGGAGCGTCAACTAGGGAGCAGATCGTTCGAGAGGCGGTTAACGCCGAGAACCAGACCCCAATTGACGTCTTTGGGAAGGTTGTAGACCAATTTGGAACACCTGTTGGCGGTATCGCAATCAATGGTGGAGTTCTGATCGACGCGGGAAATTGGGAAAGTCGTTCCATGTCCTACTCGACAACGACCGACGATAATGGGCTGTTCCAATTTACCGGACTTCATGGCGTACGTTTTGGAGTCAAGATGCAAGGACAGGGGTACGAATTTAACCCCAATCTGTATATTAATTGGTGGAACAGCTACAAACCGGACCGGGAACATCCTGCGGTTTTTCAAGTCTACAAGCTAAGCGGTGCTCAGCAATTGGTACACAATCGGTTCGATTGCAGGGTACCCTACGACGGGCATTCGTCAGTGTTCAATTTGCTAAAGGGTCGCGGGTCGGGAGCACTTCTACAAACTCTAAGGGCGGAACGGATAACTGAACCCGATCATAACCTCGATTTGAAAATCACCCTGACTCGAAAACCACTTGTAGTAAGGAGAGGCGTGGATCGGTTCGAATGGAGAGTGGATATTGAGTTGCCAGGCGGATCGTTGGCCGAATGTACCGCCTTATATCCCTATGAAGCCCCAGAAGGCGGGTACAGCCAAGTATTGACTTACGAGCAGGAGAGAGACTCGAGAGATTGGACGAACCGGCTGGCTAAGACTTTCTACGTTCGCACGCGGTCGAGTGAATACGGGCGACTTTCGATCGATCTCAGCGCAGACTCCGAAAGAGATCAAGGCACTGGTATGACGGTAGAGGTCTTCATCAACCCGTCTGGTTCGAGGAACTTGGAATACAACCCATTGCTCGGCACGAATATCGTAAGATGACGCCGAAACTATCTACGGAACCGACTCCCGCGCCAGTCATGCTTCATGCGAAGCAGGAGGCTCAGCTTACTTAGAGCAGCCGTATCATGGCGAAGCATATCGTTCCCTATTCGTTGAGCGCCCTTCTTCAAGCGCCTCTCGTCATTTTGGTCCCGGCGGCCGTCCTTTTGGCGTCCGGGACCAGGTTTCCTATTCTAGCCTTTGGGATGTTCGCATTGATGAGCTACGTCTTCACACTAGCGGCGGTGGGTTTCCTACTGCTTCCTGCGCTCTGGGTCGTTAGCTGGGTGGCAAGTATCAAGACTTGGCTGCCGCCGGTTATAGGTGGAGTCCTTGCCTCGCTTATATTCGGCGTTTGGGATTACTTAAACTGGTGCTCGAGCGGCGTGGACTCCGGGCCCCCCGCCACGACCTTCCCGCAATGGATCGCGAAAAGCTCTCATACTCCAGAACCTTTCGTCGCGATTTTGTTCGGCGTTGTCACTGGTGCGGCCTACTACTGCCTCGCGACCAGGAAGCCGGTCCAATCAAAGGAGCCGATGCCGTAGGCGCGGACCATAGGCCATGAAGCTCGTCCACAAGGTTGCGGTAGTCGCCGCCGGCTACCTTTTAGCGTTTTTCTTGGCCATGGCGGCGGTGGGTCTGCATACCGCGATTGCAGCCGAGTCGGGCGCCAAGGCTTCCGATGGCATGTCTGCGTTCGGAGATCTGGTGCTCTTTGGCGCCGTCTTCTTTACGGCGGCCCTTTTGCCGACTGGCGTGGGTCTTTTCTTTCTCTTGTCGAAGAAAAAGGGGCCGAACCAATCGTCGGACCAGACCCTTGCCTCGGTCACGCCTCCCAAGGACCAGGAGTCGCGCCCTCGTTAGCTTGGTTCACCTCAACGTTATGCACGTTTAGCCTCCCATGAAACGAGCATCCAAGATCATCGCAGCCGGTCCGTTCTCCCTGCGAACCAAGTCTTATCTGGCTGCCGAGGCACGACTCGTTGCCGAAGCCCGTCGGCGATATGAAATGGAGGCGGAAGGGGCGTCAACCCTGGCGCTCATCCGGCTTGAGTGGAGGATCTGGCGCGAGGTCCGATCCGAATTGAAGAAGCGGTTCCCCCCGCAGGCTATGTACTGTATCGCGTATTCCAAGTTCCATGCATGAGTAATTGTCGCATCCTGCCACGACCCCAGGCCCGTCTCGTCCGGGGCGGGGGCAGCACCATCAATAGCCCGGATAACCACAACGATCGGCAATAATATGTCTGGCGGCAAATCAGCCCTGGTGCTTGTCGACGTCCAGCGTGGATTCGCGGATCGTTACTGGGGTGTTCGAAACAACCCGGGCGCGGAGGGGCAGATGTCGCTTCTGCTGTACGCGTGGAGGGACAGCGGTTGGCCAATCTGCCACGTAAAGCACAATTCCCGAAATCCGGCCTCTCCGTTGCACCCGAGTCATGACGGAAACGGCTTTCAGCAGTGGGCTGCCCCAAGAACCGGGGAGAAGGTCATCGAGAAAGAGGTAAACAGCGCTTTCATTGGAACCGATCTCGAAGCCGAGCTGCGAAGGCTAGGCGTCACTCGGGTCATTTTGGTGGGGCTGACTACTCCGCATTGTGTATCGACCACGGCTCGAATGTCTGCGAATCTTGGATTCGCCACCTACGTGGTATCGGACGCGACGGCGGCGTTCGAGTGGCGTTCCCATCTCGGTACGCGGCTGGCGGCAGAGGAAGTTCATTTCCATGCGCTTGCTGCGCTTCACGGTGAGTTCGCTACGATAGTTACGACATCCACGATCATGGAGGAGTTGAGATTACAGAACCAGTCAATGGACCCGAAACCTGCGTCAGGCATGTCTCCGGAGCAGCGGGAGCCGCGCCTTCCCGAGGGCGGCTCGATTCAACGTTAGACATAACACTATGGCCGAAATCCCCCCGTTGGTGCGCGATCAGAGGAAAGCGGATGCGGACCATCTCCGGCTTCTATCGATCTTCCATTATATTGGCGCGGGCCTGGCGACACTAGGCCTAGGGTTTCTAGCGCTCCACTATCTGTTCCTTCATGCCTTTCTGGACAACCCGGATATGTGGAGGAATCAAAAGGGGGGCGTCCCTCCTCCAAAGGAATTCTTTGCCCTTTTCAAATGGTTCTACGTCATATTCGGGGCGTGGTTGGTGGCCTCCGGAATTGCGAACCTTCTCTCGGGCGTGTTTTTGGGCAGGAGAAAGCACAGGACATTCTCGCTCGTCGTTGCGGGGATAAATTGCGTTCATATCCCGCTAGGCACCGTGCTTGGCGTGTTCACGATAGTCGTATTGCTCCGCCCATCAGTCTGCGAGGCCTACTCACCGAGCCAGTCGCCGGATCCTGCGACTCCACCTGTCACGCCGATTGCGGGGCAGCCGCCGCGCCAGCCCTAGCCGCAGGTCGCCGCAGCCTTCGTCGAATATGAAGAACCCCTGGAAATTGAAACCCCTTCTTATCTGCGCCACCCCCATCGTGGGGGCACTCGTCCAGATAATCATTCTTGGATTCTCGACGGAGAGAGCCGACGATGTTCATCGGAACACGGTCAATAACGTGATCACATTTCTGGTGCTTTGCCTTCCTCTCGTTTCACTGCCTGCCTTGTCGGCTTCCGTGGGCGGATTGAAAACCGAGGCGACCCGCGGATGGTACGTTGCAGGTGCCGCTCTGAATTCGGCGTACTGTCTTCTTCTTAATGTCCCGATTCTCACGTTGGTCACGGTGTATATGCACGGCTTTAGAAGATAAGATGACGCCGAACCAATCGCCTGATCCGGCTCCCTCGTCGATCACGCTTCCTGCGCGGCAGGAGTCGCGAGCTCGTATGGGGCGTTCGCTTCAACCCTAGCTGTGAATACCTATGAATACCAAGAATGACCTTCGCGGCCTGATCGTGCGCCCGAGCGCGCTTGCACCGGTGGTGATGTCGCTTGCCGCGTTCGCGGTGGTGACAGGCTACGTGGTAACCTATGGAGTGGCGAGGCAAGCGGACGAAGGTGCGGCCGCCCATATTTGGCAGTTGCTCGTAGGCGCCCAGGTTCCTGTGGTGGCGTTTTTTGTGATAAAGTGGCTTCCTAAGGTCCCGCGGGCCGCCCTTTGTGTGCTCGCATTGCAGCTTGTAGCATTACTGATCGCCGCTGCGCCGGTATATTTCCTGCACCTTTGAATTGGCCCAACCCATCGTCGTATCTGGCATCCTTCTCCTTCACCTCGACTGCGGGGCAGGGTCCTAGGGGTCGTCGGTGCGAATAAGCTCAGCGTCAGGCCAAGTATTCCTGCATCGAATTGAAACGGATAATCAAGATGCCGGAGAATCCCCCAAGGATTCGCTTTATGGCGAAGCTCTTGCGGCCATCGACCACCGCAAAGTCCGTCTCGTGGGTGTTTCTCAGGTTGCCTAAGGCTGCGAGTGCCCGTCTCCCGTCTCGGGGCATGGCCACGGTCGAGGGCACAATCAATGGGTGCTTTTTCCGCGCTACGCTTGAGCCCGACGGCCAAGGAAGCCATTGGCTTAAGGTGGGCAGGAAGTTAAGAACGGCGGCGGGCGTTTCACTAGGTGACGATGTCGTTCTTGACTTGGCTGCGGCCGCGAAAGAACTGGAGCCCAAAGTGCCGGCAGATTTGCGGGAAGCCCTGGCAGCGACCCAAAAGGCGCGAGAATTATGGTCGAAGGTCACGACGGTCGCCCGTCGAGATTGGGTTCAATGGATCGTCTCTGCCAAGCATCCTGAGACTCGTGCGCGCCGGATTACTAATGCTTGTTCAATGCTCACAGCCGGCAAAAGGCGAATATGCTGCTTCGATCGATCGGGGATCTATAGCAAGGGTCTGAGCGCCCCGGGGGCGGCAACCTAGGTTGGCCGCAGCCTTTCATCTGTGAACCCCCACCGGCCAAACCAATTCGCTTCGGAGCGCCAGCTCGGGCGCGCGTCGCGTGGGGCGCGAGCCGTGCCATCGTTGGCGCGCACCGCCTTCCTCTCTCGTCCTGCAAAGCAGGGTTTGGGCCCTCGCTTGGCGGCTCCCGCCCCTTCCATGAAAATCAAAGCCATCGCCTTGTTTGTTATCCTTGCCGCGCTGGAGGCAAAAGTCGTCGCCGCACCGGAGCCGACGGTTGAGTCCAAGGGCGCCTTCATAAAGATCGTGGCTGGAGCCCCTTCGGTGGACACGCCGGCCGATTTGAATCCGCCGCTGTTACTTTACCTCAGGAAATCGTCCATACTGCGCGTTGCGATGACGTTCTCTGCCAGAAGCGTGACCTATGAGGTCGCTATAGCGGCATGGGGGCCGGACCTGGGAACCCGGCTCAACAGCCCGAACCTTCCAGCGTCGGATACCCTGAAGGTTTTTGTCTACCGGTTTGCAAAGGAGGCGAGTGCCGCGTCATTCTGTGAGTCTATAATCACAAATCAGGATGGCTGACGAAGGGCCACATCCAAGAACCCCGTTGGGCGTCCCTTCCGCGACGTGGGAGGGGCTCACCGCTCAATGCGGGCAAGACCGATGTTCGGCCGTATCCCATCACCGCTTATGAAAAAAAACCTGTTGCCCATCGCGATTGCCTATCTGCTTGGAATTGTGGCGCTTAGCTGTGCTGAGATTCTGTACACCATCGGTGGCTCGTTCGCCGTCTGGAGCCCGGGCCTCGATGTCGGGTATTTCATCAACATCCATGCCGGCCTGCTTGTGAAGGCGGGGATAGCGATCGCTGCGCTCGCGGGCTCGCTCTTCTTCGGACTTCTCCTTGCCTTCCGCAGGATCAGGCAGCTCGAGCTGCTGGTAGCCGGCGGGCCTGGTCGGACAGGCCGACCGTCGGAGCCCATCGCGCCCACGTCGGGACCGGGGCCGAATCCAGGCTAGAGCGGCTAAACGCGACTTCTGACGTATTAGCGGGGCGTGCCGGCAGGGTCCGGCTTCGGCAGGTCGCCCCGGGCCAGGAACGTGAGGATCGCCGCGGGGTCGTCGGGAACCTGGGGAGCCCCGTCGTAGACGAACCTCCATGAGCCGTCCGCCTGCCGCTTCCACAGGGTAAGGTAGATGCCCGTGCTGGTCTCCACCTTGCCGTCCTTTGCCTTGGACGTGAAATCGTAGCGTCCCCAGGTGTACCCGAGCGTGCCGTCCTCGGACACGTCGACCTTTATGGGCGACCAGACGAGCTGGATATCGGGGTTCGGGCCCGGCTTGTAGGCGGCCCCGGCCTTTGCCCGCGCCTTTAGGACCGCCGCCTGGTATTCCGCCCGGGTGAGGCTCAGGCGGTCCGCAAGGAAGCATTCGTCGGCCATGTTGGCCAGGAACGCGTCCGCGATCCCGACCTTGGCAACCTGCGCGCAGAAGGCACGCTCGGCACCGATCAGTTCCTCGCGCGGCGTCGGCGAATCGGCCGCCAGGGCATGGACTTGGGCCGCGGCAAGAAGGGAAATAAGCAGGAGGCGTTTCATAGGGGGCATCCGGAGTGTTCCTGAGTCTGGAATGGGGAACGGCGCCGCATGCAAGTCCAGGGACCGCCAAACGACAAACCCAAAGGGTTGGGGGCGTCCGGAACCCCTTGCGGTCCGGTCCGCTTCGGGCTTATCAGGGCATGTACCCCCTTGTCCCCGGGCGAGATTAACAACGATGGCTCGATTTCCCGCGGCGGCCTGCTTCCGCCCGGGGTCTCATGATCGGCGACCGAGTCCACCGTCGCCCGGGCCGCCGATCCAAGTCCTTTGGTCACCGCCCATACCCTGCCCGAGGAGAATGCTTCGACACGGGTCCTTCGCCGGGTAGGATTCGTCCTTGTGGGCCCGGTATTTCACGAGGAGGACGGCCAGATCTGGGTCTGGCGCCATGCGGGCAGAGGACGCCCGCCGCGCGCGCGCCCGATTGACCCCCAAAGGCGGCCGGCGACGAAGACCCGTGCAAAGGACCCCTTTTCCGTGGTGGGCGGCACCGCGGGCCCCGGGCTCGGGCGCGTCTGCGACTTCCTGCGCGGGCTCATCACCTCGCTTGACCCGGCCCGCGTGGAGGTCGTATGGCCCCGGCAGCGGATCGCAAGCTTTGGGGTGGGTCCACGGAAGATGCGCGAGCATTACGCCTACATCTCGGTCCATTCGTCCCATGTGAACCTGGGGTTCTACCACGGGGCAGTCCTCAGGGACCCCAGCGAGATCCTTGAGGGCACCGGAAAGCGGCTCCGCCACGTGAAGCTCCAGGGGCTCGCGGGCGCGCGCATTCCCGCGGTCCGGAGGCTCCTTGCGGAGGCGATCTCCGAGCGCCGAAGGGCCCTCGCATGAAGATGCTCCTTCGCCATCTCCTCTCGGTCGCGGTCCTGCCGTTCACGGTCACGGTGCTGGTGCCGATCCGGGTCGCCCAGGGATATGGCATCAGGCTGGCCCCGGGGCGGGCGGCGGGCCCCCTGGCACTCCAGGGCCTTGGGCTTGTCCTGGCTGGATTGGGTCTCGTCCTTGCAGCCGCCTCCGTCAGGCGCTTCGCGGCCGAGGGGAAGGGGACCCTCGCCCCGTGGGATCCCCCGAAGGAGTTCGTCGTTCACGGGCCCTACCGGTTTGTGCGCAACCCGATGATATCCGGCGTCATCCTTGTGCTCATTGGGGAGGCCTCCGTGCTCCTGTCGATTCCGCATGCGGTTTGGGCGGCGTCCTTTCTCACGCTGAACCTCCTTTATATCCCGCTGGTGGAGGAGCCCCAGCTCGAGCGCCGGTTCGGCGACCCCTACCTCGACTACTGCCGGAACGTGAGGCGCTTCGTCCCGCGCCGTACCCCCTGGCAGCCTCCCCCCCGATGAAACGGCTTTCCCCCCAAGGCGTCGCAGGCGCGCTCGCCTTCTTTCTGGCCTCCGTTTCGGGATGGGCCGCGGCCGGTGACGAACCCCCGGTCAGGATGGAGCCGGTGTTCGTCGAGGCCGCAAGCGCGAACCCATGGCAGTACTTCAGCGTCCCGGGCTTCGAGGTGATCTCGCACTGCCCGGACGACTTCAACCGGGTGTACGCCCGCGCCCTCGAGGCGTCCACGGCGGCGCGGGCCGCACTCCTGCCGCTGGACTTCTGGGGGAACCTTTCGACCCCGATGAAGGTCGTGCTCTTCAACAGGGAGCCCGCCGAGGGGCAGGCCTTCTCGCGCCCAAAGCCGATTGACCTGAGCTGGGTCTCTGGCGACGACGGCACGGCTGGACCCTACTCCCTGCTCAAGACCTATCCCACGGTGGTCGGGGACGGGGACACGTTCATCAGCTGCGGCAACTACTGGGGCCTGCTCTCAAGCACGGCTGACTTCTACGTGGACCCGGACAGCGAGATCCGCATCCGCTGCCGCCTGCCGCAGCTGCCCTATTGGTTCATCTCGGGGCTCGTCGGACCCGGCGGTATCCTTGCCACCTGGACCGTGGAGCCCGGGGCGGCGGGCCGGGAGTTCGCCGTGGTGCCGACCCTTACCTGGGGGTCCAGGGCCGAAACCCTGGCGCTCATCAGGGACCCGAAGCGCGCGAGGACCGTGATGGCGCTCTCGGAGTTCTTCGGGGCTGCCGTCCCCGAAGGGCAGGAGGATGCCTGGAATGCGGAGGCCGCGCTCCTTGTCCGCTGGGGCCTCTTCGGAGCCGAACCTGACGGCAGGTCCCACAGGGACGCCTTCCTTGACCTGGTGCGGGGGGCCAGCGTCCGGCCCGTGTCGGAGGCCTATTTCAAGGGTCGCCTCGGCATGGGTTACGCCGAGGCCGAGTCCCGGCTGCGCGCGTACGTGGCCGTTGCCGTGCGGGATCCGGTGCGCCTGCCCCTCGCCGCGACGAGTGACGGGTCCGTCGAGATCCGCGAGGCGACCCCGACCCAGGTCGCGCGGATCGTGGGCGATTGGGGCCGCCTAGAGGCGAGGGCCCTGGGCATGCAGAACCTGGATTACCAGCGGGAATGCCTGGACCAGGCCGACCGGCTTTTCGAGAGGATCTACGCGCGCCAGACGAGCGACCCCGGTTTCCTGGCCGCATTCGGGCTGTACGCCCTCCAGGTCGGGGACTTTACGCGGGGCAGGGAGGCGCTTGAGTCCGCAACCGCGGCCGGGGTGGTCAGGGCCAGGGCCTACCTGGAGCTCGCGCGGCTCAAGCTCGGGGACTCGCTCCCGTTCTCCGAGCAGGGCATCGGGGACCTGGGCGAGGCCGACTACGACCGGGTGGTGGCTCTCCTGAAGACCTCCCGGGACCAGGCGCCGTCCCTGGTCGGGAGTTACCAGCTGCTGGCCAAGGCGATGGAGCACGCCCCGAAAATCCCCGCGCTCGGGGACATGGCCGTCCTGGAAAAGGCCGTGGCGCTCTTCCCGGGGAACGCCTCTCTCGCGTACAAGGTGGCGACCCTCTACAAGAGGTTTGGCTATCCCGAGCGGGCCCAGGCAGTCATAGCTGGGGCACTCCCCATGGCCGCTACGAATGAGGACCGCGCCCGCCTTGCGGCGTTTGTTGCCCGAGACCGCTGACGGCGGCCCTTGGGTCAATCCGCTTGTCTGGCGCGGAAAAACCCTGTCTTAATTCCCGCACCCCGTTGCAGTTGGGGCCCTGCGCCCTCCCACCCGACCCCCCTGAAGCATGCATACCCCCGGCCGATCCGTTTGCCGCTTACTCGCCCTGGCCGTGCTCTTGCCCGTTTCCTTGCTCGCCGCTGCCGAGGGCGGCACGGCAGCCGCCGCGCCCGACCCGGTCGCGTGGTTCCGGGACGCCAAGCTCGGGATCTTCATCCACTGGGGCGTCTACTCCCAGGGCGTGGGCAGCGAGTCGTGGGCCTTCCACGACGGCGACACGACCTACGACGCCTACATGGCGCAGGCGTCGACGTTCACGGCCGCCAAGTACCACCCCGATGAATGGGCAAGGCTCTTCTCCGAGGCCGGCGCGCGCTACGCGGTCCTGACAAGCAAGCACCACGACGGCTTCGCCCTCTGGGACACGAAGCTCTCCAAGCTGAACGCAAAGGACGCCTCGCCCGCGGGCAGGGACCTGATCGGTCCGTACTGCGATGCGCTCCGTAAGGAGGGGCTAAAGGTGGGGCTCTACTTCTCGAACCTCGACTGGTCGCACCCTGACTACGCCAGCGTGCTCCCAACCGGGGCCAACCGCGCCGACAACCAATTCAAGAACCGGTTCGGCTACCCGCAGGGCGCCGAGGATCCCGAGGCATGGAAGCGATTCCTCGCGTTCCATCGCGGGCAGCTGAAGGAGATCGAGACCCGCTTCCACCCGGACCTCCTCTGGTTCGACGGTGACTGGGAGCGGACCGACGAGCAGTGGCAGTTCAAGGAGCTCAGGGAGCAGCTCAGGGAATGGAACCCGGGGGGGATCGTGAACAGCCGGATCGGCAAGTACGGCGACTACCAGACCCCCGAGCAGTACATCCCGCTCACGCCCCCCAAGGGAACCTGGGAATTGTGCGCGACCGTGAACGACTCGTGGGGCTACCAGAGGAAGGACCACAACTTCAAGAGCGTGCGCCAGGTCGTCCGGATGCTCGCGGAATGCTCCGGCATGGGGGGCAACCTGCTCCTGGACGTGGGCCCGAGGAGCGACGGCACGATCCCCGAGGAGGATGTCGCGGTGCTCCGGGGCCTCGGCCGCTGGACCCGCAAGCACGCCGAGGCGATCTACGGCTCGGTGGCGGGGCTTCCCGGGGGCTATTTCTACGGTGCTTCGACGCTCAACAAGGCGAGGGACACCCTCTACCTCATATGCTTCGACCGGCCGGTGGATTCGGTCGCGGTGAAGGGCATCCGAAACCGGGTCCTTCGCGCGAGCGTCGTCGGCGGCCCGGAGCTTAAGTCCCGCAAGATAGGCGGCGCCGCGTGGCTCAAGATGCCGGGCGTCCTCTGGATCGACGTGCCGGAGACCGCGCTCGATCCGGACGCGACGGTCGTCAAGGTGGAGCTCGAGGGCCCGCTTGACCTGGCGACCGAGCCGTCGCGGCAGATGTGAAGGAGCCCATGCGCACCCGGCCGCTTTTCCCTGCCATCGCCGCGGTCGCGGCGTTCGTCGTGCCCGCCTCGGCGGGCCGCTGCGCGGCCGGCGAGGACTGGCGAACCTACCTGGGCGACACCTCAGCGAGCCATTACTCGACGCTGCAGCAGATCACGCAGGCCAACGTCTCGGGGCTCGAGGTGGCGTGGACGTGGCGGTCGGGCGACGCCCGCCCCGACAGCTCGCAGATCCAGTGCAACCCGCTCGAGATCGGGGGGGTCGTGTACGCGACCTCTGCCGCCATGAAGCTCGTGGCGCTCGACGCCGCAACGGGCCGGGAGCTGTGGCGTTTCGAGCCGCTCGATCCCAACGGGGTCAACCGGGGTCTTGCCTACTGGTCGGACGGGGACGATCGCCGCATCCTCTACGGGAACGGCAACTGGCTCCACGCGGTCGACGCGCGCGCGGGCAGGCTGATCGAGGGCTTCGGCGACCACGGCCGCGTGGACCTTTCCCAGGGCCTGGGCCGGGACGTGACCGGCCTGGCGATCCAGATGAACACCCCGGGTGTCATCTACCACGATCTGATCATCCTTTCCATGAGGGTGGGCGAGGGGCCCGGGCCTGCGGCCCCCGGCCATGTCCGAGCCTATGACGTGAGGACCGGCAAGATGGTCTGGATCTTCCACGCGATCCCGTATCCGGGCGAGGCCGGATACGAGGCCTGGCCCCCGGACGCCTGGCAGCGGGAGGGGGGCGTCAACGCCTGGCCCGGCATGACGCTCGACGAGGAGCATGGCCTTGTCTACTGCCCGATCGGCTCGGCGACCTTCGATTTCTGGGGAGGAAACAGGATCGGCGACGACCGCTACGCGGACTGCCTTGTGGTGCTCGACGCAGGCACGGGCAAGCCCGTGTGGCACTACCAGTTCACGCACCACGACCTCTGGGACCGGGACCCGCCGGCTCCGCCGACGCTGCTCAATGTCTGGCACAACAACCAGCTGGTCCCCGCAGTCGCCCAGGTCACGAAGAGCGGCCACGTCTGGGTCTTCAACCGCCTGACCGGCGAGCACCTGTTCCCGGTGGAGGAGATCGCGGTCCCGAGCTCCGACCTGGCGGGCGAAGTGGCGTCGCCAACGCAGCCCGTGCCGCTCAAGCCAGCCCCCTTTGCCCGGCAGAGCTTCACGCCCGACCTGATCACCGACCGCACACCCGAGGCGCACCGGGCAGTCCTCGAGCGTTACTTTCACGTGCGGCCGCATGTCCCCTTCGGGCCGCCGAGCAAGGAGGGGACGATCATCTTCCCGGGCTTTGACGGCGGGGCCGAGTGGGGCGGAGCGGCCGCGGATCCGTCGGGGATCCTCTACGTGAACGCCAACGAGATGCCGTGGATCCTCAGCATGATCGACACCAGCGGGGCAACCTCCCTCGGCCAGCAGATCTACCTCCAGAACTGCACGGGATGCCACGGCGCTGACCGAAAGGGCAACCCCGCGGGCAACATCCCCGCGCTTGCCGACGTCGGGAAGCGGCTGACGCGCGACCAGATCATGGAGGTGATCACGAAGGGCCGGGCCGTCATGCCCCCGTGGGGGTTCCTGACCGAGACGCAGCGGAAGGCCGTGGTCGCGTTCCTGCTCGGGGAGAAGCCCCCGGCCGAGGAGAGCCGGGGCAGCCAGTGGGACACCTACAGGGAGGACAAGGTGAGGCCGGGATTCGTCCCGCCGCCTTACACCCACACCGGCTACAACCGGTGGCTTGACCCGGACGGCTACCCGGCGGTGAAGCCGCCGTGGGGCACGCTCAATGCCATCGACCTCAACACGGGCGAGTACCTCTGGCGCGTGCCGCTTGGCATCTATCCCGAGCTGGTTGCGAAGGGTTACCCGCCCACGGGGACCGAGAACTACGGCGGGCCGCTCGTCACGGCCGGGGGGATCGTGTTCATCGGGGCGACCAAGGACGAGATGTTCCGCGCTTTCGACCGCAACACGGGCCGCGAGCTCTGGAGGACAAGGCTTCCGGCCGGCGGCTATGCGACCCCGGCGACCTATGAGGTGGCCGGACGCCAGTACGTCGTGATCGCGTGCGGCGGGGGCAAGATGGGGACGAAGAGCGGGGACACCTACGTGGCCTTCGCCCTGCCCGCAAAGTAGCGTTCCCGGGCGGCTAGGCCATCCCGATCGAGGCCGCCTCCTCCCCGACGTGCGCCCTGCTTCGCTCCGCGTACTCTATCCAGCGCCGCGACTTCCAGCGACGCTGCATGAGGAGTCCCCGGAGCCACTCGTCGGTCAGCATCGCGACCCAGACCCCGGGAAGCCCCAGGCCGAGCCTTAGCCCCAGGAACCACGCGAGCGGCACCCAGACGCACCACATCGACAGGACCGCCATCTGTATCGGGAACCAGACGTCGCCTGTGGCGCGGAGCGAGCTGATGACGACCACGTTGAAGACCCGGCCGGGCTCGAGGATGACGGCAAGCCACAGGAGGACCGCGCCGCCCGATACGATGGCCGCGTCGTGGGTAAAGCTTCCCAGTAGGATGTGGCCCGCCGCGGCGATCGGCAGCATGATCGCAACCGCGAGGATCTGGCCCGTCCGCAGGCTCCTGAGCAGGCGGTGGTAGGCCTCCTCGAGTTGGCCGGCGCCCACCAGGTGCCCGATCAGGATCTCGGTCCCCAGGCCTATCGAGAAGGTGAAGAGCATCGCCACCCGCTCGATCTGGAGCGTGTAGGACTGGATCGCGAGGCTCTGGCTCCCCATGCGTGCCACGAAGGTCGTGACCAGCATGAACGCCGTCCAGTAGCAGATCTGCTCGCCCGCCGCGGGGAGCCCGATGTGGAGGATACGCTTCACCTTGCCCCAGGAGACCGTGACAAAGTCGAGCGCGCGGAGCCGGAGGTGGATGCGGGTGTCGAGCAGGATCCAGAGGGCGACGCAGGCGACGCAGCGGCTGACGATGCCCGAGAGGGCGACGCCCAGGACGCCGAGCGGCGGGCAGCCGAGGAGGCCGAAGAGGGTGATCGAGTTGCCGGCCACGTTCAGGACGTTCTGGCCCAGGGCGACCAGCATCGCGTCCCGCGTGTGGCCGTGGGCCCTGAGGACCGCCGAGATCGAGATGTTCATGGACTCCATGAACAACGTGCCCCCCATGAGGGTGAGAAAGGGGAGGGCGTACTCCATGAGGCTCCCCGGCAGCTGCATCACGCGGAGCATCGGAAGCGCGAAGAAGTAGACCGCGGCGCTGAAGCCGGCCCCGAGCCAGGTGTTCACCGCGATCGCGTTCGTGGCGATCGAGTCGGCGCCCGGACGGTCCCGGGCGCCCAGGTGGTGGGTGATGACAACGCTGGTCCCGATCCCGATGAAGTTGAACGCCACGAGGAAGAGGACGATCACCTGGTTGGCCACCCCGAGCGCCGCCACGGCCCCGTCGGAGACATGGCTCACCATGAAGGTGTCCACGGTCCCGATCAGGATGCGAAGGGTCTGCTCGACGAAGATCGGCCAGGCGATCGCGAGAAGGCCCCGCTTGGCTGTGGTGGTGCTCGGCATCTGGAACAGGACATACGCGCGCGGCCGGGCCCCGTTGTCAACCGGAGTTGAGGGCTCCACGAGGGGCCCGAAAACTGCTATCACCTGGGCATGATCCGAATAGCCGCCCTCCTTTGCCTCGTCCTGGTCCCGCCCCTGGCCCGTGCCGCGGAGGGCCCCGTCAAGGTCAAGGTGGTGGTTGTCGCGATGTTCGAGGCCGGCGAGGACACCGGGGACACCCCGGGCGAGTTCCAGTACTGGGTCGAGCGGGAGAAGCTGGACCGGGTCTGGGATTTCCCGCAGGGCGAGCGCCACCTGCGCTCGACCCCCGACGGGGGCATCCTGGGGGTGGTGACGGGGGTCGGCACGATCCACAGCGCGGCGACCATCATGGCGCTCGGGCTCGACCCCCGCTTTGACCTCTCGGAGGCCTACTGGGTCGTGGCGGGCATCGCCGGCGCGAACCCCGACATCATGTCCCTTGGATCCGCCGCCTGGGCGGAATGGCTCGTGGACGGGGACCTGGGGCACGAGATCGACGCGCGCGAGATGCCCGCCGGCTGGTCGACCGGGCACATCCCGCTGCGCAAGAAAAGCCCGTACGAGGCCCCGGCCATGGTCCCCGAGGGCCAGGTGTTCCACCTGGACCCGGCGCTCGTCGACTGGGCCTACCGGCTCACCCGCGACACGCCGCTCGCCGACAGCGAGCCCCTCAGGCGCCACCGGGCCCTCTACGTGGGCTACCCGAACGCGCTCCGGCCGCCCTTTGTGCTCAAGGGCGACAACCTGGCCTCCATGAACTACTGGCACGGCAAGCGCATGAACGACTGGGCCGAGGCCTGGGTGCGCTACTACACCGGCGGCTCGGGCACGTACGCCACGAGCGCCATGGAGGACACGGGGACGGCACAGGCCCTCGCCTGGCTCGCGCGGGCGGGCCGGGCCGACGCGCGCCGGCTCCTGGTCCTTAGGACCGCGTCAAACTACGACATGCAGTGGCCCGGGGCGACAGCCGCCGAGAGCCTCTCCGGGGAGAGCCTTTCGAAGGGCTATTCGGCGTACCTGCCGTCACTCGAGGCGGCGTACCAGGTGGGAAGCCGGGTCGTGCACGCGCTCGTGGGCGGCTGGTCCGCCTACGAGAAGGTGCCACCCCGGTAGGGCAAAATACCCTACTTCAGGAGCATCTCCTTCACGGTCCGGCCCGCGGGGATCATCGGGAGCACGTGCTCGGTGTAGGGGACCACGACGTCGAGGACGAAGGGCCCGTCGCAGTCGAGCATCTCCTGGATGGCCGCGCGGAGCTCGCTCTTCTTGATCACGCGCCGACCGCGGACGCCGTAGCCCTCGGCGATCTTCACGAAGTCCGGGTAGAGGGCGTCCGGGTTGTCGGGGCTGCCCACGTTGTTTTCGTCGCCGAGGATCGTGTTGCCGCGGACGCTCCCGTAGAAGCGGTCCTCCCACTGGACGACCATCCCGAGGTGCTGGTTATTGAGGATCATCGCCTTCGCGCCGATCTTCTCGATATGCGCCGTGGCGAGCTCCTGGATGTTCATCGCGAAGGAGCCGTCGCCGTCGATGTCGATCACCTGCTTGTCCGGGCACGCCACCTTTGCGCCGAGGGCCGCGGGATAGCCGTAGCCCATGGCACCGAGTCCGAGCGAGCTGATGTAGCGCCTTGGCTCGTCAAAACGGTAGAACTGGGCCGCCCACATCTGGTGCTGGCCGACGCCCGTCGTGATGATGGCGTCGCCCTTCGTGAGCTCAAAGAGCACCTTCACGGCCTCCTGGGGCTGGATGTGCTTGCTCGGCTCGAAGCTGAAGGGGTGGTCCTTCTTCCAGGTTGCGATCTGGGCGTGCCAGGCCGACGTGTCCGGGGCCGTGAATCGTTTGGCCGTTGCGAGCTCGTTCAGGCGCGCGAGCGCATACTTCACGTCGCTCACGAGCGCCAGTGCGACCCGCTTGTTCTTGTTGTGCTCCGAGGCGTCGATGTCGATGTGCACGATTGTCGCCTTGGCCGCGAACCTGCCGGTGTCGCCGGTGATGCGGTCGTCGAAGCGCGCGCCGAGCACGAGCAGGAGGTCGGCCTCGTCGACGGCCCAGTTGCCGTAGGCCGCCCCGTGCATGCCGAACCACTGCATCGAGAGGGGGCTCGACTCCGGGAAGGCGCCTATCCCCATGAGGGTAGTGGCTACAGGGATGTGGGTCGTCTCCGCGAACCTGCGGAGCTCCTTGTCGGCCTCTGCCGAGATGATGCCCCCTCCGGCGTAGATCACGGGCTTCTTGGCCGCCGCGATGAGCGAGAGCACCTTGTTCAGGCTATCGTCGTCGGCCCTGTGCTCCTGGGAGAGGATGGGGTTGCGGAACTCGACAGCCGCCGGGAAAACGGGGCGAAACTTGGCCTGCTGGACGTCCTTCGGGATGTCGATCACGATGGGGCCCGGCCTGCCGCTCCTAGCCAGGTGGAAGGCCTCCTTCATGACGCGCGGGATCTCGTTCACGTCCATCACCAGGTACGAGTGCTTGACGATCGGGAGCGTCATCCCGAAGAAATCCGTCTCCTGGAAGGCCATCTTGCCGATGAACTCCTTCTTCACCTGGCCGGTAATCGCGACGAGCGGGACCGAATCCATGTACGCGTCCGCGATCGCGGACACCAGGTTCGTGGCGCCCGGTCCGCTCGTGGCCATGCACACACCCACCTTGCCGGTGGCCCGCGCGTAGCCCTCCGCGGCGAAGGAGCCGCCCTGCTCGTGGCGGGGAAGGATGACCCGGATCTTGTCGGTCCTTGCGAGCGACTGGTGGAGCTCCTGCGAGGCGCCGCCCGGGTAGGCGAAGATGACGTCGACACCCTCGCGGATCAGGCACGCGACGACGGCGTCGGAGCCCTTCATTTCGGGGCCGATGTCGGCCTTTGGAAACGGCGTGGTCTGGGTGCGTGTCTTCATGGCGGGGAGCTTTGGTGAAAAGCCCTCCATCGGAATATAATCGGGCGATCGAGGCAAGCCCCGTCCATGGAGCGCCTTAAGCCACCCGGGTCCCCTCCCAGGGGGTTCAGGGCGGCGGGGTACCGGGCTCCGCGCCCTCGCTTAGCACCCGGTCCATTTCAGCTGAAGAAGCCTCGAAGAGCCTGAGAAGGCTCGCTGGAAACGTCTCCCAGTCAGCGAATTGGCCCAGCCTCAGCCGTGCGCGGGCCGCGCGGCACTCCCCGTAGATCGCGGTCCAGCCGAGCGTCAGAAAGCATCCCATGTACCCGTGGAGAATTTCCTCGAGGGCCCGCGGGTCCCGCGTCTGGCAGGCCGTTGCAACCAGGGGCCTCCTCGTGAGGAAGTCCGCCTTGGAGGCGGTATGAAGCTCCGCGATGAAGTTGAGCGGGAGGCCGGAATCCTCGTCGAGGTTCAGGCGGGCCAAGGATTTGCGGTCGACAAGGAGCGTTCCCGTAGAACGGGTCGCCTCAGGCGAGGGCCGAGCCCGATCCGCAGCCGGGCGTCCCGTCCCGCGGCACAGGACATCGACGCAGGCCTGCAGGCGGTCCGGCATGATCGGCTTGATGAGGCAGTCATCCATGCCCGCCAGCCTGCACCCTTCGCACGAGGCCATACGGGTATCGCCCGTCAGGGCGACGATCCGTGGCCGTTGCAACGGGTCGGGGAAGATCCGGCAAATCTCGAGCGCCACGGAGAGGCCGTCCATGTGCGGCATGTGAAGATCGACCAGCACCATGTCGTACGTGCCCGTATGCAGCATGTGCAGGAGCTCCGCGCCGCTCTCCACGACATCGCATTCGTAGTGAAGGTACTGGCACGCCCGCCGAAGAACGGCTCGGTTGAGCGCAATGTCGTCGGCCGCCAGGATCCTGAACCTCAATGCGCCCGCGGTTTCACCGCGGGGTGCACACGAGGGCTTCCCGGCCTGCGGGTCCGGGAGCTCCGGGGGAGGGGGCGTGCATGAAGCGCACGCCGAGGAGGGTCCGAATGCCTCAGAAGAGCTCAATGTTTGCATCATCCTGTCCCGTGGGAGCCGGGGTTGTTTCCGGGTGGGCCAAAACGGCCTCCCCGGGGGACGCCGGCGGGAGCGGTTCCGCGCCGCCGGGAGCCTCGGCGGACCCGTCGAGGGCGGCGCGGTGCGCCGCGTGCTCGCTCTGCATGGTGTAGCGCCCCTTGTGCGCGTCCAGGCGGGCGACTGCGCCCACGTCTAGGTCCTCCGGCGAGGCGAAAGCCGACGTGAGATCCAGGAGATGCCGGCACAGGGCCTCTGCGGGGCCGAAGCATTCCTCGATCAGGGAAGGAAAATTGAAGGTGGGAAGGATCTCCCTGATCTCCTGGTGCACGGCACCAAAGTCCCGGCCGACCTCCGAGGAGTGCCTCTGCACGCAATCGTTTAGGTCGGCAAGCTTGTCCGATACGCCCGGCATCTGGAACAGGAGTTCGGACTTTTCCTGGTCGAGGGTCTTCCGGGTCTTGTTGGACTCCGTCCTTACTCCCTGAAGTTTGCGAAGGGCCTCGTTCAGCTCAGTCGACATGGAGGACGTGATCCTTGTCGTGTCGTCGGACAGCCGGCTGGTCTCCTCGGCGAGCCGGCCCAGGGCGCCCGCGGACGGAAGGCGCGCAGCGGCGACCTCCGCGTTCAGGGCGACGAGCTTCACGTCGAACTCCTGCCGCGAGATGTCCTCGGTGAACACCCGGGCGAAGTCCTCGACGCGCCCCACAAGCCATTGGACGCGCTTGTTCGTCCGCTCGCCCTGGGCGGAAATCTCGATCAGTCCCCTGGTTTCCACCCGGAACAGCTCGGCCATGCGGCTTCCCTTGAATGCCGCCTCCGCTGCCTCCTCCATCTTGGCAAACTCGGCGACCAACGCTTCGCCCTTTTTAAGGAGCTCGTTCATCCCGCGGGTGACCTCCAGACCCGCGGCTGCGATGCTGGACTTGGACTCGGCGATGTGGACCTGCTGCACCCGGATCGCGTGGTGCAGGTATCCGAGGTCGAGCTTCGAGCTCCGCTTCAGGTGGCCGGGATTGTCCGGGTCGGTGATATGGTCGACGATGTCGCGGAAGCCCATAGCAACATGCTCGAGCTTCTGGCGCACGATGTCCTGGTATTGCAGCGACGTGGCGACACTCGACGTGGCCACCTTGGTTTCGGAGAGGATTGTCAGGATCTCCTTGCTTCGGCCCGCGCAGGGCACGAGCGCCGCCCTTATCCGCTCGAGTTCTCCCCGGAGCAAGTCGGCGCTCCGCCTCGCCTGGGCCGTGAGGTCCGCCTGGAGGGCCTCCAGCTCGCACCTTCCCTGCGCGCCCTCGAGTATCACCTGCTCGATGTTGCCAAATGCCCTGGTAGCGATCTCCGACATCCGCATGACCATGTCCGAGACCTCGGCCGCGACATGGGCGAAGACATTCTGGTTGTCCGTGTCGATCCGGGCCGCCTCGATCCGGATCAGGGTCACCAGGGACTTGAAGAGCATGTTGTTCTGCACGAACCGGTCCTTGTCGCCCAGGAGCCGGTCCTCGATGAGCTCCATCTGCTCCTCCTCGGAGAGCGCCAGGCCCATGCTCGAATGCACGAGGTCGACCGAGCGCCTGTAATGGGTGAAAGCCGAGGACAGCGCGTGGTCCTCGTCCTGGTCGCTGAGCGAATGGCCGAGGGTCAGGGTTTTTCGGCTGATCTGGGACAGCTGCGTGTCCATGCGCGCCAGCCCCTCGGCCAGGGTCGTGAACTGGCGGTCCGACTCCATCCCGAATCGCAGGAGGTGCTGGTAGTCGGCCTCCATGGTAGCGAAGATGAGACCGATCTTGCGGCGGGCCCTCCAGCGGGAGAGGCGCGCCGAGGCCCTGGCGAACGCCCCGACAACCGCCCGCGCATTGGTTCCTCCAGGTGGCATGGGGGGAGGGTCACCGGCGGACCAGTTGCCCGACACTGTCCAGAAGGCCCCGTGGGAGGACGGGCTTTCCAAGCACGCTTACCGACTTCATCTCCTCGTGCGCACTCAGGTCCCCGGGGTCCGCATCGGAGGTTATCACGAGCACGGGGAGGGTGGCATGCATGGGGTCCAATCGGATCCGGCGAATGAATTCCCGGCCGGCCATCGTCGGCATGTGAAGGTCGAGCAGCACCAGGTCGACGCGCCCTGCGCCGAGGCGCTCAAGCGCCTCGCTCCCGTTGGAAGCCGTCTCGCAGCGATAGCCGGCCCTCGAGAGGAGGCTAACATGGTACATGCGCACGCCGACGAAATCATCGACAATGAGGATCGTTTTGGCCGACCGATCGGGGCCGGCTGCCGGCGCGCTTGGGACCACCGCGGGGGCGCGGCCCATGGGCTCGGGGATTGCGGCACGTTCCTTCATTTCGATGCCGGAGCGGTGCATTGCCGGTAGACGACGGCCTTGCCGTGGGGCACGGGCGCCCACGACGGGTCGATGTTGAGGGTGGTCTCCGAGCTGCCGATGAAGAGGCTTCCGTGCGGCAGGAGGCAGTTCCTTATCTTGGCGAGGATGCCCTTCTTTGTCTCAACATCGAAATAGATCATCACGTTGCGAATGAAGATCAGGTCGCATGCCGGCATCAAAGGCCAAGGCTTGACGAGGTTGAGCGGCCGGTACTGGACCATGGCGCGAATGTCGTCCCTGATGAGCCAGGAATCCCCGTCCTTGGTGAAGTATTTCAGCAGGTACATCGCGGGCAGGCCCCGGTTTATCTCGACCTGGTTGTAGCGCCCCTTGGCCGCCTGGCTAAGGACGGTGGGAGAATAGTCGGTCGCGATGATCTCTATCCTCCAGTCCTCGAGCTGGGGAAAATGCTCCCTGAGCAGCATGGCGATGCTGTAGGGTTCCTGGCCCGTGGAGCACGCCGCGCACCAGATGGTCAGCTTGCGGGACGACCGGCGCTCCGCGATGAGCTCGTCCACGATCGACTTGCGCAGGGCCTCGAACGGATGGAAGTCCCTGAAGAAGTAGGTCTCGTTTGTCGTCAGCGCATCCACGGCCATCGCGTGGATCGCCCCAGGCACACGGTCGCTCCTCATCTTGGCGATCAGCGACGAGAGGGATGCGAAGCCCTCGCGCCTTGCCAGGGGGTTGAGCCGGGCCTCGACCAGGTACTCCTTGCCGCGGTCGAGCACGATCGCGGCGCTCTCGTACGCGAGCGTCCGGATATAGTCGAAGTCGCCGTTGAGGATGGTGTCCATGTCTAGGGGACGGCTGCTGCTTGGGGCTCGGCCCTGTTGGCCTTCCGGCCGAATGCGACGCGCCGGTCGATTTCCGCACCGATCTGGTCGAGCGGGAGGACGCGGTCCGCAAGCCCGTGCTGCACCACGTAGCCGGGCATTCCCCAGACCACGCTTGAAGCCTCGTCCTGCGCGAGCACCTGTCCACCGCTTTCGCGGATGTGGCGGCAACCATATAGGCCGTCCTGCCCCATCCCGGTCATGACCACCGCCAGGGCGCCGCTGCCGAAGGCGCTAGCTACCGAACGGAAGAGCACGTCAACGGCCGGCCGGCAGGAATTCTCCGGCGGAGCCTCGTTGAGGTGGATCCTGAGCTTCTGGTTGTCCCTGCGGACCTCCATGTGCTTGCCGCCGGGGGCCACGTAGGCGACTCCCGCCTCGACGACCTGACCTTCCTCGCCCTCGAAGCAACGGACGGAACCCGCCTTGTCCAGGCGCTCGGCCAGCATGCGGGTGAAGAGCACCGGCATGTGTTGGACGATCAGGACGGGGACCGGAAGGCTCTTGGGGATGCTCTCGAAGATCCTGGCGAGCGCGTTGGGCCCGCCGGTCGACGTGCCGATACACACGACCTCAAGGGGCGCCCGGACCGAGGGGATCACGGGCCTGGCTTTGGGAACGATGTCGGCCGGGAAGCGCGCCGGCACGAGGACCGCACCTACAGGGCTCAGGTGCTTGCACAGCAGCTTGATCTTCGGGACCAGCTCGTGCTCAAGCCTTTCCAATCCCTCGACGATGCTGCCCACGTTCGCAGGCTTGGTCACGTAGTCGCTCGCCCCCGCGGCTAGGGCGTCGAGGGTCGCGACGGCGCCGCGCATCGAGAGCGTGCTGAACATGATCACGGGCAGCTTTGGGTACAGCTTCCGGATCTCCTTCAGCGTGGTTATGCCGTCCATCTCGGGCATCTCGATGTCGAGCGTCACGGCGTCCGGGTTCACCTGCGGTATCTTGGCCAGCGCGATGCGGCCGTGCGCCGCGGCGCCCACGACCTCTATGTCGGGGTCGCGGCCCAGCGCCTCGGAGATCATCCGGCGCATCACGACGGCGTCGTCGACGACTAGTACGCGTATCTTGGGCATGGAGATATAGGGTCAAAACCACTCACTCCATGACTCCCAGTACGAGGAGCTTTTCTGCGAGGGATTCCTTTGTCACGGGCTTCATGAGGAAGTCCGCGGCTCCGGAATCTAGGGCAGCGGCCACATGTTCCATCGAGTTCTGCGTCGTGACCATCATGAGCTTCAGCCCGTCATACACGGGATTGGCGCGCACGGCTTTCACGAATTCCAGCCCGTTCATACGAGGCATGTCCCAATCCACCAGGGCGACGCTGAACTCGTTCCCCCCTTCCAGGACCTGAAGCGCCTGCGAGCCGTCCTCTGCCTCGGCGGTCTCGAATTGGAGCTCGTGCGCGAGGTAGTGGAGAAACGTGCGCATGGCCTTTGAATCATCGATGATGAGGATCTTTGTGGCTGGGGGCATGTGGCGGAAGGGGGATTGGGAGAGGATTGATGTCCCGGTGGGACCAGCGAGTGCGCCGGGCCGTGAGGGCCGGCCGCCGCACGGCATGGGTGCGGCGGCCGGGACCTTTGGAGCGCGGACCTAGATCATCGCCTTGGCGACAATTCCCTTGAGGTCGCCGGCGAGCTTCGCGAGTTCCGTCGCGGCCGTGAGCGTGTTATTGGCGCCCTCGGTCGTGCTCTTTGCAGCCTCGGAGACCTGGGTGATGTTCTTCGAGATCTCAGAGCTCCCCTTTGCGGCCTCGGTGGCGTTCCTCGCGATCTCGTTGGTCGTCGCGGACTGCTCCTCGACCGCGCTCGCGATCGTGTTGGAGATGTCGTTGATCTGGGCGATCACTTTGCCGATCTGGCTGATTGAGGTGACGGCGCCCTTGGTGTCGGACTGGATCGCCTCGATCTTCTGGCTGATGTCCTCGGTGGCGGCTGCGGTCTGCTTGGCCAGCTCCTTGACCTCGTTCGCAACCACGGCGAAGCCCTTGCCGGCCTCGCCTGCCCGGGCGGCCTCGATCGTCGCGTTCAGGGCGAGCAGGTTAGTCTGCTGCGCGATCGAGGTGATCACCTTGATCACCTTGCCGATCTCGATGCTGCTGGCACCGAGCTTGGTCACGGTGCGGTTCGTCTCCTCGGCGACCTTGACGGCCTCGGTGGCGACCTTTGCGGCCTCGTTTGCGTTCTTGGCGATCTCCTTGACGCTTGCGCTCATCTCCTCGGCGCTCGTGGCGACCGTTGCCACGTTCTTGCTGACCTGCTCGGACGCGGCGGCGACGACGTTTGACTGGGTCGCCGTCTCCTCCGAGTTGGAGCTCATCTGCTGGCTCGTGGCCGTCAGTTCCTCGGCCGCGGAGGCGAGGGCCTGGGCGTTCTTGTTAACGGAGTCGATGGTGACCTTGAGGCCCTCCTCCATCTTCTTGCGGAGGGTGATGTCGATCGCGTTCTTCACGACCTTGAAGGGTTTCCCGTTCTCGTCGAAGATCGGGTTGTAGATCGCCTGGAGCCAGACCTCGCGGCCTCCCTTGGCAATGCGCTTGTAGTCGGCGGCCTGGAACTTGCCGTCATTCAGGTCGCGCCAGAACTGGCGGTAGTCCGCAGATTCCCTAAAGGCGGCGTCGACGAAGAGGCTGTGGTGGCGCCCCTTCACCTCGTCGAGCGAGTAACCCATGGTCTTCAGGAAGATCTCGTTGGCCGTTATGACCGTCCCGTCGAGGTTGAACTCGATGATCGCCTGGACCATGCTGATGGCCTCCTCGCTCCGCTTGCGGCCGGTGATGTTGGTGGCGAACTTCACGACCTTGAACGGCCGGCCGTTGAGGTCGAGGATGGGGTTGTAGCTGCCCTGGATCCAAACCACCTTCCCGCCCTTTCCGAGGCGCTTGTAGTCGGCAGACTGGTACTTGCCCTCGTTCAGGTCGCGCCAGAACTGCTTGTACTCGGGGCTTTCGCGGTAGGAGGGCTCGACGAACATGCCGTGGTGGCGGCCCTTGATCTCGTCGAGCGAGTATCCGAGCGTCTTCAGGAAGTTCTCGTTAGCGTCGATGATGGTCCCGTCGAGGTTGAACTCGATGACCGCCTGGGTCTTTCCAACGGCGGCGATCTGGCCCTGGAAGTCGGCGTTCCTTAGCTTCGTGCCGGTGACGTCGGTGGCGAATTTCACGACCTTGAACGGCTTGCCGTTAGCATCGAAGATCGGGTTGTAGCTGGCCTGGATCCAGACCTCGCGACCGCCCTTGCCGATGCGCTTGTATTCGGCGGCCTGGAACTTGCCGTCATTGAGGTCGCGCCAGAACTGCTTGTACTCGGAGCTTTCGCGGTAGGAGGGCTCGACGAACATGCTGTGGTGCTTGCCCTTGATCTCGTCCAGGCCGTAGCCGAGCACCTTCAGGAAATTCTCGTTGGCCGTGACGACCGTCCCGTCCAGGTTGAATTCGATGACGGCTTGGGCCTTGTTTATTGCCGCGAGCTGCCCACGGAGCTCGATGAGCTCCAGGTCGTTGCCGTGGCTTCCATTTCCGTTTCCGTTTTTCGTGGCGATTCGGCCGGTTACGTTGAGTGCGCTGTGTCGGTTGATCATGGGGGTGGCGAGTTTCATTTGCTTTACGTTGATGTTGGATGTCTTGGGTTGTCTCTTTCTCGGCCGGTCGGCGGAAGGAATCCGGCGGACAGCCCGAGATGTCGTTTGAAGGGTGATGGGGTATCCGGGGCTTGTTATGCCGCCTGCCTGCGGCTTCCGGTATCGGAGCCGGGATGTGTCGAGAAATTCACGGTCTTTGGCGTGTTGAGGAGCAGCAGGAGGCGCTCCTTCAGCTTGTAGACGCCGTCTACCAGGTCCCGCGCGACGCCGTGGAGCGTCTCGGGTGGGGGCTCGAAATTGTCGCCGTCGATCTCGATCACGTCGCCGATCTCGTCGACGAGGAGGCTAACTGCGCCGTCCTCCGTCCGGACGACGACATTCATCGGGAGTTGGCCCTCGGCAAGGGGAGGCATCTCCAGGCGGCTTCGCAGGTCGATTGCCGTGACGATCTGGCCGCGGAGGTTGATGAGGCCATGCACCATCTTGGGGGCGAGGGGAACCGCGGTCATCTCCTGGTAGCGGATGACCTCCTGGATCTCGAGGACCTCGATCCCGAAGATCAGGTCGCCGAGGAAGAACGTGCAGAACTGTTTTGTTTCACTCATGGGTGGGGTTTAGTTGACGCCGGCCTTGTAGAAGGTGGGGTCGGCCGAGCGGATGATGCTCGGCACGTCGAGGAGGTCGGTGACGCGCTCCTGGATGACCGCCGAGCCGAGGATTCCGTCGCGTGCGGCGGACCGTTGCACCGTGAGCGCCTCGTAGACGATGTCGCTGATCTTCGCGACGACGAGGCCGACGCTGCGTCCGCCCTCGGAGTAGACGACCACCTGCAGCGGGTCCTTTTCCGCCGAGTCGGCGGCTTCCGCCCCGGAGACAAAGTTGGCTATGCGGATGAGCGGCATGATCTGCCCGCGGTATTGGACGACCTCCTGGCTGCCCGCCCGCTCGACTGAGGAGCGCGGGAATTCCTCGAGGCGCGCCACCATGGAGAGGGGTATCGCCATGCGGGAGTCGAGCGTGGCCTCAAAGAGCAGGAGTGTCTGGCGGTTGTCGGCCTTCTCCGCGGCCTTCCCGTCGCCCGCGATCCCGTGGTCTCGCACCTCGGAGATAACCCCTGCGTGCTGCGCGACGCCCAGAACGTCGAGGATCAGCGCCACGCGGCCGTCGCCCATGATGGTGGCGCCCGCGAAGCAGGTGATGCTTTTGAGCTGCTTGCCGAGCGGCTTCACGACAATCTCTTCGGTGTCGTTGATCGCGTCGACGATCAGCCCGAACTGGCGCCCGTCCGCCTGGACGACGACAATGTTCACGGCGCCGTCGGCCGAGGCCGACTTTCGGCCGTCAAGGCCAAGGTCCCTGCTCAGGTCGACAAGGGGCAGGAGCTGGCCCCTGAGGCGGTAGACCGGTGCGTTGTAGATCGACTCTATCTTCTTGTGGGCGTCCTCGCTCTCGAGTCGGACGAGCTCAAGGAGGCTGACCTGCGGAATGGCGAAGCGCTCGCCGCCGCTGGTCACTATCAAGGCGGGAATGATCGCTAGGGTGAGGGGGATCCGGATCTTGATCGTGGTCCCTTGGCCGGCCGAGCTCTGTACATCCACGGACCCGCCGATCTTCTCGATGTTGGTCTTCACGACGTCCATGCCGACCCCGCGGCCCGAGATGGTCGTCACCTTGTCAACCGTCGAGAACCCGGGGAGGAAGATCAGGTTGTGGGTCTCGCGCTCGCTCAGCCGCGAGGCCTGGTCGGCCGTGACGAGGCCGCGCTCGACGGCCTTGGCCTTGACGCGGGCGGCGTTGATGCCCTGGCCGTCGTCGATGAACTCGATGTTGACCTGGCCGCCCTCGTGGAAGGCGCGGAGGGTGAGGCGGCCCTCCTCGGGTTTTCCGGCCGCGGCGCGGACGGCAGGCAGCTCGAGCCCGTGGTCGGCTGCATTCCGCACGATGTGCATGAGCGGGTCCTTGATCGCCTCGATGATGGTGCGGTCCAGCTCGGTGTCCTGGCCCTCCATCACCAGGTTGATCTTCTTTCCCAGCTCCTGGGAAAGGTCACGCACGACCCGCGGGAACTTCGTCCAAATGTTGCCGATGGGCTGCATCCGCGTCTTCATCACGCTGCCCTGCAGCTCTGTTGTGATCAGGTTGAGGCGCTGGGACGCGATTAGAAGGGCGGCCGCGTCAAGCTGCGTCGTGTTCTGCATGATCTGGTTGCGCGCGAGCACGAGCTCGCCGACCAGGTTCATGAGCTTGTCGAGTTGGACGACGTCGACGCGTATGGCGCTGTCCGCTATTGAGGCCCGGGCCGCCTGCGCCGGCTCGGAAGCGGCGGGCTTCTCAGGCGCCGAGCGGAGCTGAATTTCGGCGGTCGCATCGGCAGGCGTGTCGGCAAAGAGGCCAAAGGCTGCCGGCGCATTGGGGGCGGGCGACGGGGCCGCGGGGGAGGGGGTCGCCGTCTGCAGGTCGCGTAGCCTCTGAAGAAGCGCGCTGTGGTCGCGCTGGCCCTCGGTCCCTGACGCCTCGAGGTCTCGGAGCATCCCGCGGAGCGCGTCGGAGAGGGCGAGAAGGGCTGAGATCATCTCCGAGCTCGACTGCAGCTTCCCGTCGCGGAGCAGGCTCAGGAGGTTCTCGCCGACATGGGCGGTCGATTCGATCTTGCAGAGGCCAATGCATCCTGCGGTCCCCTTGATCGTGTGGATTACCCGGAAGATGTTGTTCATCGTCTCGGCGCCGCCCGCGTGGTTCTCAAGCGCGAGGAGCTCCTTGTCGAAGCGGTCGAGGCCCTCGAGGCTTTCGATGAGCAGGTCGTTGATGAGTTGCTGCTGGAGTTCGTCGGTCATTTTCTTGGGGGGTTGCGGGCGGTGGGCTTCGGGGCGGCTCAGGACGGCATCACCTTGGCGACCACCGCGATCAGCTGCTCCTGCTTGAAGGGTTTCACGATCCATCCGGTGGCGCCTGCCGCCCGGCCTTTGGCCTTCATGTCCGGGTCCGATTCGGTCGTGAGCAGGAGGATCGGGGTAAGGCGAAAACGCGGCAGCAGGCGGACCTGCCGCGTGAATTCGATACCGTCCATCCGAGGCATGTTCACATCGGTGATGATGACATCGGCGTGGCTCAGGCTCAGGACGCCAAGGGCTGCGACGCCGTCCTCGGCCTCGAGCACCTGATGGCCTGCCGATTGGAGGGCGATGGAGATCACCTTCCGCATGGTCGATGCGTCGTCTACCGTTAAGATTGTCTTCGTCATACGTCAGCAGCGGGGAACCGCTATGCTCGCATTTAGAAGGCCTTCATCGGCCCGAACTAACACCCGCTAGATCAGGGATATCCTGACGCCGGGTTCGTTTTTCCTTAGGGCGGATCCTATCCCTTGTGCGGACCAAGGAAATGCGCCTTGGGAAGGGAGTTCCGTCCCGGGATCGGATAGGGCCGATTCCGACTAACGGCGAAGGGCGGGGATGGAACGCGCCTCGGTGCCCGAGGCATGCCCGACCTAGAGGGTTGTTATGCCCTCGCGAAGGGCGTACTTGGTAAGCGCCGCCACGCCGTTCACACCCAGCTTTGCCATCATGTTCACCCGGTGCGTCTCGACCGTCTTCGGGCTCAAGCCCAGGCCCGATGCGATTTCCTTGGTGGTCTGCCCATCGGCGATGCGCTTGAGCACCTCTGTCTCGCGCCCTGAAAGCGTGCGTTGCGCCCCGGTATTGCCCCGAAGGCCCCTCTGGTACTCGGCTGCGATGACCCCGGCGCTTGACGGGCAGAGGTAGACCTGTCCCGCGAGGACGGAGCGCACGGCGTCGACGATCTCGGATCCTGCCTCGGTCTTCAGGAGGTATCCGCTGGCGCCGGCGCGGAGCGTATCGTTGACTGCCTTGGCCTCGGCGCGCGCGCTCACGATCAGGATCTTCGTGGAAGGCAGCGAATCCAGGATGCGCTGGGTCAGCGCGACGCCACCCATTCCCGGTATGATCAGGTCCATGATCACCAGGTCCGGCTTGAGATTCGATACCAAGCCCCAGCCCTCCTCCGTATCCTCGGCCTCGCCGACAACCTTCAGGTCGGGGAACTGCTGCAGGCGCAGCCGGATTCCGTCGCGCACGATGTCGTGGTCGTCGACGAGAACGATGCGGGTGGGCTGTACTGGGGTTTCCAACGCGGGGGTGCGGGTGATCGGATTAGGCAAAGGCAACCTTGTGCGGGAACGGAGGAGGCAAGTCCAACCAAAGTCCTCTCGCGGATTCGGGTTGAGCCTATCCCCTGACGGCCCCTCACAGGGTCTGTTTAGCATGCGATCTTATCGGCCTAAGTCTAATCTGTCGCCGCACATCTTGGCGGACACCGTGCAGCTCTTGTCGTCTCGGCTCCGCCGCAAAGGCCGCCTGGCGGACGGGGAAAGGTTTCTTCATGGTCTTGCAGCGCAGTTGTTTCGGGAGCAACGGCCTCCCCAGGGCGCTCCTGGAGGAATGCCTTCACCCCGAATGGCGTCGTTTTGGATTGGCGGCTTGGCCGACTCGGCCGATTCCTTGGGGTGTGCTAAAGCTGCTTTTTATTGGTGACATCGTCGGCAAGCCCGGCCGGGAAATCGTCGAGGAGAAGGTCGCCCGCATCAGGCGCGAGTCCGGGGTCGATTTCGTGATCGCCAACGGAGAGAACTCGGCCGCGGGCTCCGGCATCACGGCGTCGATCGCCCGATCGCTCCTGGACTCCGGCGTGGACGCGATCACGCTCGGGGACCACGTCTGGGACCAGCGGGGCTGGGAGAACGACATAGGCCAGCTCGACCGGGTCTGCAGGCCTGCGAACCTTCCCGCTTCCTGCCCGGGATGGGACCACGTCGTCATCGCGGCTCGCGGGTTCAGGGTCGCCGTGTTCACGGTCCTGGGGCGACAGTACATGAACATGAAGGCCGACGACCCCTTTGCCTGCGCGGATCGGATGATCGAGCGCCTGAAGGGCCAGTCGGACGCGATTGTCGTCGAGATCCATGCCGAGGCGACGTCCGAGAAGCAGGCCCTGGGCTGGCACCTGGACGGCCGCGTCACGGCCGTCCTGGGGACCCACACGCACGTGCCCACCGCCGACTCTTGCGTGCTCCCGAAGGGCACGGCCTTCATGTGCGACGTGGGGATGACCGGGCCCTACGCGAGCGTCCTGGGGCGGGAGGTGGCGCCCGTGATATCGCGCTTCATGGACGGGATGCCCCGGCGTTTCGAGGTGGCCGCGGGCGACGTCCGGATGTCGGCGGCCCTGATCGACATAGACCCGGCCATGGCCTCCGCAACCAAGATCGAGCTCCTGACGGTAAGGAAGTAGCGGCGCCCCGAAGGGGCCCTAGGACTTGACGACGCCGGCCTCCTCGTAGGTGCCGATGTGGCGGTAGCGCTCGTAGCGCGTCTCAAGGAGCTTCTCCGTGCTGAGCGCCCGGAGGTCGTTCAGGTGCTTGTGCAGCGAATACTTGAGGGCTGCTGCGGCCTGCGCCGGGTCGTTGTGCGCCCCGCCCAGCGGCTCGGCGATCACCTCGTCGATTGCGCCCAGCTTTTCCAGGTCGTCGGCGTCCACCTTGAGGGCGGCAGCAGCCTTTGGCGCGGCGGCGCCGTCCTTCCACAGGATGGCGGCGCACCCCTCTGGGGTGATGACCGAGTAGTAGCTGTTCTCGAACATGAGCACGCGGTCGGTGACACCGATCCCGAGCGCCCCGCCCGAGCCCCCTTCGCCCACCACGACCGAGATCGTAGGCGTCCTGAGCATCGCCATCTCGCGAAGGTTGACGGCGATGGCCTCCGAGACATGCCGCTCCTCGGAGCCCACGCCCGGGAACGCCCCTGGGGTGTCGATGAACGACAGGACCGGGATCTGGAATTTCTCGGCCATCCGCATGATCCTCAGGGCCTTCCTGTAGCCCTCCGGCTGGGGCATGCCAAAGTTGCGCGTGATCCGCTCCTTGGGGTCGCGGCCCTTCTGCTGCGCGATGATCACGACCGCCTGCCCGTCGAAGAACGCCGTGCCCCCGACGAGGGCACGGTCGTCGTTGAACTGCCGGTCGCCGTGGAGCTCCTGGAAGCCCTTGCAGATCATCGAGACGTAATCGAGGGCGTACGGGCGCTTGGGATGGCGCGCCAGCTGGACCTTCTGCCAGGGCGTGAGGTTCGAGTAGATCTCCCGCTGCACGGCCTCGATCTTCTTCTCGATCGACCGGATCTCCTGGAGCATGTCCACGTTGTTCTCGATGGACTGCTGCCGGAGCTCGTCCAGCTGCCGCGCCAGCTCGCGCAGGGGCTTCTCAAACTCCAGGGTGTAGGTCGGAGGTTCCATGGTGGGCGATCGACCGCAAATTTACCGGCGGTGCATCACCGGTGTCAACGGGCGCGGCCGGCCCTCAACGCAACCCGCCTGCATCGGGCTCGGAAGGGGCTCCGAGTTCTTCCTTCCAGCTCTGGACCCGGGCCATTGCTCCGTAGTGCTCGGCCTTGGCCTTGTCGCCCCGTTCCATCCAGGTGCGGGAGAGGGTGGCGATCGCCAGCGGGTCGGATTTCCGGAGCGAAAGCGCCCGCTCGCCCGCGGCGAGGGCCTGGTCCAGGCGACGGAGAGCCAGGTTGATCTCCGCCGCGGCGTGCCAGGCCTCGAACGAGTCGGGCGACTCTGCGGTCGCCCGACCCAGCTTTTCCAGGGCGACCTCGGGGTCGCCCGAAACAAAGTCAAAAGTAGCCTCCTCGATCAGGGACTGGAGCTCGTCCGGGCTCACTTCTTCAGGTCGGCCTCGACCGTGATCGAGACGGCGACATCCGACCCGAGCGCCGTGCCGAGCATGGCCGGCCCCGTGACCCCGTAATCGTTCCGATTGAGGGTGACCGAGGCGTCCCATCCGGAAAGCTGCGCGCCCATCATGCCGGGGCCAAAGCCCAGGCTGTTGACCTTGAGGACGACGGACTTGGTGATCCCGTGGATCGTCAGGTCGCCGGTCACGTCAAACGAGCTGTCGCCCGTCTTCTTCCAGGATGTGCTCTTGAAGGTGATCGCGCCAAACTTGGCGGCGTCAAAGAAGTCGGGCGACTTCAGGTGGTTGTCGCGCTTCTCGTTGGCGGTGTTCACGCTCCCGACGTCGATCGAGACCGCGACCGAGCTGTTCTCCAGGTTGTCGCGGTCCACGGTGATCGTGCCGCTGAACTGCGTGAAGGAGCCGGGCACCTTGGTGAAGAAATGGCGGACGGAGAAGCCGACCGACGAGTGGACGGGATCGATGGCGTAGGTCTCCACGGCGGCGGACGCCACAGTGGCGAGGCCCATGAGGAGGGCGGCGAGGGCAACGGTCTTGGACAGGATTTTCATAGGATCACGATTGGGTAAGGGGGGGCATATATGGGTTCGAAAACCCCAAAATACAACCCAACAAGGCGGATTCCCTACAGGATCAGCATGGAGTCCCCGTAGCTAAAGAAACGGTACCTGAGCGCCACGGCCTCGGCGTAGATCTGCATGAGCCAGTCGATCCCGTCGGCGGATCCCGGCGACAGGAATGCGGCCACGAGGCAGAGGAGCGTGGAGCGGGGCTGGTGGAAGTTGGTTATGAGGGCGTCCACGCCCCTGAAGGTGGCGGGGGGGTAGAGGAAGAGCGAGGCTTCGGCGACCACCCCGTGGCCGCACGCTGCGCCGTGGCGCGAGAGGAAGTCCTCGATCGTGCGGACAGAGGTGGTGCCGACCGCCACGCGCCGCCCCTTGAGGGGGGCAAAGAGCGCCTCCTGGGTAAGCTTCGGGATCTCGTAGACCTCGCTGTGGATCGGGTGCTCCTCGACCGTCCCCGTCGCGATCGGCCGGAACGTTCCCAATCCCACATGGAGCGTCAGGTCGGCCGTGAGGACACCTGACTGCCGGAGCCGGCTGAGGAGCTCGGGCGTGAAGTGGAGGCCGGCCGTAGGCGCCGCCACGGCGACCTGGCGGCCCCGATCGGCGTAGACGGTCTGGTAGCGCTCGCGGTCCAGGTCCCGCAGGCTACCCCCGGCGCGCTCGATGTAAGGGGGAAGCGGCACGTCGCCCGCCCGGTTTGCCGCATCCATGACCGTGTCCCCTGTGCGGGGCAGGAACCGCACCTGGACCGAGCCGTCGCCGTTGTCACGCTCGACCATTGCCGCGAGGGCGCCCGCGGCTACATGGAACGCTGTCCCCGGCGGCAGTCTCCGCCCCGGCCGCACGAGGCACTGCCAGGATTCGCCGTCGCCCCCCGACACCTCGGATTTTCGAAGGAGGAAGCACTCCACCTTTCCGCCGGTTGCGCGCTTGCCATGCAGCCGGGCCGGCAGGACCGCGGCGGTGTTGCGAAAGAGCGTGTCGCCGGCCTTCAGGAACTCCGGCAGGTCCGAGAAAACCCTGTGGGAGACGCTGTGCGCCGAGCGGTCCACGACGAGCAACCGGGAGCCGTCACGGCGGGCGGCTGGGGCCTGGGCGATGAGCTCGGCGGGCAGGGCATAGTCAAAGCGATGGGTGGGTGTCGCGGGCACGGTGCGGTTGAGGAGGGAAAAAGGAACCGGCGGCGCGGCAAAGGGTCAACCGCGCACACGGGGTGCGCGGGGCGGTGAGCCGGGTCGCGAGCCCATGTGGGCCTTCATTCCGTCCCAGGGCGAGGAAGGCAGAGCCCCGACGGGCTCTGGGGCCAACCGAGGGCGCTTAGCGCGCCTTGCGGAATGAGGCCTGGAGCAGTTCCAGGTCGCTCGCGCTCTTCGTGCGTTCCCGGGCCTTGGCGATCAGGCCCGCCTCGAGCTCGTTCTTGGAGGGCCGCTTGCCGTCGTAGAAAACGCCGAAGAGGCCCGGCCAGGGCTCCGAGGCCAGCTTGTAGGCCGCCACCAGGTCGCTCGGGTCGTGATTCTCGACCAGGCGGAACTGGCCGCCCTTGCGGGGATTTCCGGCGTCGAAGGCGCCCTCGTAGAACTCCACGCACTCGGAGAGGATCTCCACGACCGAGAAGCCATCGTGGCGCGCTGCCTTCTCCATCATCTCGATCATATGGTTGACCTGGGTCGCGTGGGTGCGGGCCACGAAGGAGGCGCCGCTGTTGACGAGCGTCCGCATCGGGTTGATCGGCTGGTCGATGGCGCCCGTCGGGTCCGTCTTCGACTTGAACCCAATGGGCGAGGTCGGGGACGTCTGCTTCTTCGTGAGGCCGTACACCGAGTTGTCCATGATCACGTAGGTCAGGCGCACGTTCTTCCTGGCCGTGTGGACCAGGTGGTTGCCCCCGATCGAGAAACCGTCGCCGTCGCCGCCGAACACGAAGACATGGAGGTCGTCCCGGCTCAGGCTCACCGCGGCGGAGAACGGCAGCGAGCGCCCGTGGATGAAGTGGCCGCCATGGGTGTTGACGAAGTAGGGGAAGCGCGAGGAGCAGCCGATCCCGGCCATGGTCACGATCGACTCCTGGGGGTATTGCAGGCGCTCGAGCACCCGGTAGAACGCGGCCAGGACCGCGAAATCGCCGCAGCCCGGGCACCACGTCGGGTGATCCGCGGTCAGGGCCTTCTTGGTGAGGGGCGCCCCTGGGGCTGCCGGGGCGGGGGAAAGGATGGCTGAGGACATGGATTAAAGGGGGGGTGGGGGTTCGGGGTCAGGCCTTGGCTCCGGCGCTGTTCAGGTCCACGCGCTTGTTCACGCCGACCACGATCTCGTTCACCTTGAAGGTGAGACCGTCTGTCTTCGCGACGCTCGCGATGTGCGGCATGGCGTAGCAGGCGCGGAGGAGCATCGCCATCTGCCCGTAGCCGTAGAGGCCGGGGTCGTTCATCTCGACTACGAGGACGTGGCGGTAGCGCCTGAACACGGCGTCGAGGCCGGGGGGCATCGGGTTCACGTGCATCAGGTGGATCTGGCCGACCGTGGTCCCGGTCTTCCTCAGGCGGCCAACCGCCTCGCGAATGGGTCCCCACGTCGAGCCCCAACCGACCAAGAGCACCTCGCCCTCGGGGTCCCCGTAGACCTCCGGAAGGGGGATCTCGGCGGCGAGAGCCTTCAGCTTCTCCCGCCGCTTGTCGGTCATCCTCTGGTGCATCCACGCGTTGCCCGAGGGGTGGCCCAGCTCGTCGTGCTCGAGCCCGGTGACGGTCGGGTACTTCCCGGTGGCGATCCGCGAGCCCGGGGGCGCGTGCCGCGTGATGCGGTCCAGGGGATAGGGCTTGAAGTCGGCGCCGCGCTCCGTGAGGTCGGGCTTCGGGTCCTTCATCAGCTTCGCGAGGTCGGGCTCGTCGAAGGCCTCGATCCGGGTCGCCAGGCCCTGGTCGGAGAGGATGATGACCGGGGTGCTGTACTTGCGCGCCAGGCGCGCGGCCTCGAGGGCCACGTAGAAGCATTCCTCGACGTTGCGGGGGGCGAGGACGACCCTCGGGGAGTCGCCGTGGCTCCCGTACAGCGCCTGAAGGAGGTCGCTCTGCTCGACGTTTGTCGGCATGCCCGTGCTCGGGCCGCCCCGCTGCACGTTGATGACGATCAGCGGGATCTCCGCCATCGTGCCCCAGCCCAGGGCCTCCATCTTGAGCGACAGCCCAGGACCCGAGCTGCCGGTCACCGCGAGGTGGCCCGCGTAGGAGAAGCCCAGGGCGTAGGAGACGGCGGCCAGCTCGTCCTCCGTCTGGACAAAGATCCCGCCGTATTTTGAAAGCTCGGTCCGGAGGACCTCCATGATCGAGGACCAGGGGGTGATCGGGTAGCCGGCGCCGTAGCGGACGCCCGCGGCAATGAGCCCGTAGGTGAGCGCGGTGTTGCCGTCGAGCGTCACCTGCGGGCGCGCGCCCTCCGACTTCGCGGGGGCGTCAAGGCGGAAGAAACAGTCGCGCAGGCCCTCGGCCGGGTAGCCATACCCCGCGTCGAAGGCCAGCATGGCATTGCGCACGATGTCCTCGGAACGCCCGCCGAAGCGGTCCTTCACAAGTCCGGTCAGCTTCGCCACGTCCAGCTCGAAAAGGCGCGCGAGGAGTCCGAGGACGAACAGGTTCTTGCCCTTGTCCTTGGAGGATCCGCCCACGGCCTCGACCGTGCGGCTGGTGATCGGCAGGCCCACGGAGGTGAATCGCCGGTCGTCCGGTTCGGGCGTCACGTGGTCGCTGTCGTAGATGAGCACGCCGCCCGGCCGCAGGAACCCGATGTGGCCGTTGTAGCTCTCCTGGTAGAATGCCACGAGCAGGTCCGCCTGGTCGCCGGCCGAGAGGATCTCGCCGGTGCCCATCCTCACCTGGAAGATGGAGGGACCCCCGGAGATCGTCGCCGGGATCGTCATGTAGGTCATGACATCCTGGTCGGAACGGCCGGCGAGCCTCGCGAGGAAGCCTCCGATCGTTTGGATTCCGTCCTGCGAATTACCGGCGAGGCGGATAACTACGTCTTGGATGGAACGCGGCGCCACTGACGACGACGGTCCATCCATGGGAGACTCTAACGGGGAGGAGACCATGGGGTTCTGACGGGGTTAACTTACGGGTATCGAGGTTACCAGTATCGACCCCCGGACCCCTGCGGGCCATGATAAAAATTGCATATTAGTGAAAGCTGATGACCAGCGCGCCGCTCATTCATCGCGCTAATACGCGTGAGCTGCGGGCTTAGGCGATTTTGTGCCGCGGTTTACCGGGTCGGGCCGCCTGCCGGCGCCCGTCCTTGACAGGGCTTGGCCCGGCTGGTGAAGTCACCGTCCCCTAGCCGGCTTAGCTCAGTGGTAGAGCATCGGTATCGTAAACCGAGGGTCGTCGGTTCAACCCCGACAGCCGGCTCCATTTCAGCCCGACTTTAGTCTCCCAGGACCAGGGCCCGGAGCGCGGTCAACTCCACCGGCTTGTACAGGATCTTCTCGACGCCGAGGTTGCGGTACTCGTCCTCGACGTCGGCGTTAAGCTCGGAGCTGACGACCGCTATCAGGCCCGGATAGTGGATCTCGCGGAGCCTCATCACGAGCTCGAGGCCGTTCATGGTCTCCATATGGTGGTCCGTGATCACGACGTCAAAGGCCGTCGGGTCGGCTTTCAAAAGCTCAAGCGCAAGGGCTCCGTCGGAGACGCACTCCACCTTGTGTCCCACGCGGGAGAGCGCCAGGCGGGCCACTTCCCGGAGCTCCCGCATGTCGTCGACGTAGAGGACGCGCTTGACGTGCTCGGCGGCGACAACCTTCACGGGAGGATTGGAGAAGACCGATTTCAATTGGAACGCATAATGAGTGTACGCATTGACGCCAAAAAACCATCCTTGTTTCACCCTTTCTTGCTAAAAAATGACTAATCTCCCCCGGACGATCCCCTCAGTTCGACGGGATCTGCTCGTCGGGGAGGCCGCCCTGCAGCTTTCGGTGCAGCATTGCCGCGTCAATCTCTGACCTGAGGACCTGCAAGAGCATCAGGAGCCTGCGGTTTACGTCGAGCGTCTCAAGGAGCTTCTGCTTGAGGGGCGCGTCCTCGCAAAGGTTGAAGGCCGCGATGTCCGCGAACATCTCCGGGTCCTCGACCGTCTTCAGGAGCTCGGTCATCCCGTCGCTCCCGCCGGGCGAAAGGCGCAGCTTCAGCCGGATCAGCCGTGAAAGCTCCTTGCGCAGGCGGGCGTTCTCCGGTGGCGCCGCCCCCGGTTCGCTCGCAAGGGCGCGGATCCGGATCCTGCGGTAGGGCTCCTCCGAGACAATGGCCTCTATCGACACGCGGCACAGCCCCTGGAGGAGGAGGTTTGAGGTGCCGTTGTCGTTCTTCTGGCAGGCGCGCACGAGTCCGATGCAGGCGACCCGGTGCGGCGGCTCCGCGCTCAGGCTCGCCGCGGCGGCCCCCGTGTCCAGGCACGCCACGGCGAAGATCCGGTTTGTCTCGAGCACGTCGGAGAGCATCCGGCGGTAGCGGGGCTCAAAGATGTGGAGCGGCAGGAGCGCCTGCGGAAAGAAGGCCAGGTTCGGCAGCGTCATGACCGGCACCTCATCGGGCACTTGGATCTCAACCTCCATGGGTCGAACTGTGCGGGGATCAGCCGGATTTACAAGAATGTGGTCGAAAATCGGCGATTTAGGGCTAATTCCCCATAGCCCCCGGATCGCGGGGTATCCCGGCCCCTCTCACCCCCTCAATCCCCCCCTGTTTGCGCTTGAGACCAAAGACCTGCCTGCCGCTCCTCGTGGCGGCGATCCTGCCCGCGGCGGCGGCTCCCGTGCATGTCACCTATTGGGAGAAATGGGTGGGATTTGAGGGCCAGGCCATCCAGACGGTGATCGATCGGTTCAACCAGTCGCAGGACCGGATTGTCGTGGACTACTACGCCACGTCGTCGGTCGACAGGAAGACGCTTGTCGCCACGGCCGGGGGCGATCCTCCCGACATCGCGGGCCTCCACGAGCAGAACATCGCCACCTTCGCGGACGCCGAGGCGCTCGAGCCCTTGGACCGGTTCATCCGCGCGGAGGGTATGACGAACGAGCAGTGGCTCTCCCGGTACTACCCGGTGTACGCGGGCATCTGCTCGCACGGCGGCCACGTCTACGCCGGCATCAGCACGCCCGCCGTCATGGCCCTCTACTGGAACAAGACGCTTTTCCGGGAGGCGGGCCTGGATCCCGAGCGCCCCCCGAGGACCCTCGCGGAATTCAACGACTACGCGCACCGCCTTACGCGGCGCGACCCCGCGACCGGCCGCCTGACCCAGGTCGGCTTCCTGCCGCAGGACCCCGGTTGGTGGCCGTGGATCTTCTGCAGGTGGTTTGGAGGCGAACTCTATGCCGGGGGCCGTGTCACGCTCGCAACCGACCCCAGGAACGTCGCCGCCTTTGCGTGGATCCAGTCCTTCACGCAGTTCTACGGCTTGGACAACGTGAAGCGCCTGGCCTCTGAGTTCGGGCCGTGGGCGTCGCCGTCGGCGCCGTTCTTCACGGGCAAGATCGCCATGGTCTTCCAGGGCGTCTTTTACGACAACTACATCCATCAGTACAAGCCGGGCCTTGACTACGGGGTGGGACCGTGGCCCGAGGCAGTCCCGGGCGTCACCGACTTCGCGATGGCGGAGGCGGACGTCCTTACGATCCCCAAGGGCGCCAGGCACGCCCGCGAGGCGTGGGAGTTCATCAAGTACGTGAACTCCACGAACCCGAACGCGCGGACCCGCGAGGAACTCGGCGGCGCCGAGCTCCTGGACTACCTCCAGGTGAAGATATCCCCCTTGCGGGTGTGGAGCCCGTATTTCACCGACCACAACCCCCATCCCCACATCGCCATGATGCGCCGGCTTGCCTCGAGCCCGCACGCGACGAGCGTCCCCGACATGGGGATCTGGCAGCAGTACTACCGCGAGGTGATCTCGGCCTTTGACCGGGTGAGGCTCCTGGACGCGACGCCCGCGGAGGCGCTCGGCTACTCGCAGGCGCGGGTCGACGAGAGCTGGGAGCGCTACAGGAGGAGCCTTGAGCGCCACGGGCAGTGGGCGGCCCTGGGGGAGACGGCGCCCCAATGACCCGGAACGAGAAAAAGCAGCTGCGGTCGGGGCTCGCGTTCACGGGCCTCTGGGTCGTGGGGCTGGGCGCATTCACGGCCTACCCGGTCGTCGCATCCCTCTATTACAGCTTCTGCGACTACTCGATCCTCAAGTCACCGGTCTGGTGCGGCATCGAGAACTACCAGCAGCTCGTGCACGACGACCTGTTCTGGAAGTCGCTCAGGAACACCCTCTTTTATGCTGGGCTCTCGGTGCCGCTCGGGACGGCCGTCGCGCTCGGGCTGGCGATGCTGCTCAACTGTGAGGTCAAGGGGCGGTCCTTTTTCCGCCTCCTTTTCTTCATGCCGTCGATCGTCCCTGTGGTCGCCTCGGCCATGCTCTGGCTCTGGATCTTCAACGGCGAGTACGGCCTGATGAACGGCTTCCTGAACCCGATCCTCGGGCTCTTCGGGCTCCGCGGGCCGGCATGGCTCGCGGATCCTTCGTGGTCCAAGCCGGCCCTGGTCATCATGAGCCTGTGGGGAACGGGCAACGCGATGATCATTTACCTGGCGGGCCTGCAGAACGTGCCGCGCGAGCTCTACGAGGCGGCCGAGATCGACGGGGCCTCGGCCTGGCAGCGCTTCCGGCACGTGACGCTCCCGACGATCGCCCCGGTGGTGGCGTTCAATGCGATCATGGCGCTGATCGGTGCCATGCAGCTCTTCGCGCAGGCCTACATCATGTCGGAGGCGGCCAACGGCAACGGCAACGCCTCGGACGGAAATCCAGAGCGCTCGACCCTCTTCTACTCGATCTATCTCTTCTCGACGGCGTTCCAGGACATCCGGATGGGCTACGCGAGCGCGATGGCGTACATCCTCTTCCTCATCACGGCGGCGCTCACCTGGGCGGCTGCCCGGCTCTCGAGGGGCCGCTCGGACGACGCGTTCTAGCCATGGCGCGCGAGCACACGATTTCAAGGAGGGTGGTCCAGGTGCTCCTGGTCTCTTGCTCGGTCGCGTTTGTCCTGCCCTTCGTCTGGCTTGTGAGCACCTCGCTAAAGCCGATCGAGCAGACAATCTCGCTGCCCCTCACCTTTATCCCCCGGGAATACACCGCTGTCCTCGGGGGAAGGCGTGTCGAGGTGACCCTCGACTTCCAGGTGGCGCAACCGGGCACCGTGGTCAGGTACACGTCGGGCCCGGACGCGGGCAAGCAGGTATTCGTTGCCGCCGGCCAGGCGCCGCGCGGCGGCGACCCGAGCGTCCTCCACTCGGTCCAGGCGGGCTCCTGGCATGTGACGGAGAAGACCGACACGGCGCTCGGCCAGGGCGCGGCAGCTCCCGCCTGGGACGTCCTCCCACGGTCGGAGGTCGCCTCGCGCATCCGCTTTAGGTGGGATAACTATCCGAGGGCGCTCGCCGCGCTCGGGGGCGACGCGGAGGCCGACCGCCACCGCGTCGGGTTCTGGACGTTCCTCGGCAATTCGCTCACGGTCGCCGTCCTCGGGGTCCTGGGCACGGTGCTCTCGAACGCGATCATCGCGTACGGCTTCGCCCGACTCAGGTGGCGGGGCAGGGACGCCTTTTTCGCGCTCACGCTCGCCACCATGATGGTGCCGTTCCCGGTGCTCATGGTGCCGCTCTACGGCGTGTTCAAGTCGCTGGGGATGATCGGGACCCTGCTCCCCTTGTGGGTGCCCGCGTGGTTCGGGAGCGCCTTCAACATATTCCTCATGCGCCAATTCTTCAGGACGATCCCCGAGGAGCTGAGCGAGGCGGCCCGGATCGACGGGTGCAGCGAGTGGCGCATCTTCTGGCGGATCATCGTGCCGCTCAGCACGCCGGTGCTGGTCGTCGCGGCCCTCTTCCATTTCATCTTCGCATGGAATGATTTCCTGGGGCCGCTGATCTACCTGACGCGCAAGGACACCTATACGCTCGCGCTCGCGCTCGCGAGCTACCAGTCGCAGAACGGCGGCGTGCAGTGGCATTACCTGATGGCTGCGAGCGCTGTCACGATCCTGCCGGTGATCCTCCTCTTCCTGCTTGCCCAGAAGACCTTCATCCGGGGTATCGCGACCACGGGGTCAAAGGGGTGAAGCGGCCATGGGCCGCGTGGGACATCGCGTGTGCCATTTGCCCTGAAAATGGGACAAGATGGCATGAATTCGGAGCCATGGGCATACCGTGAATCGGCACAAACATTTTTTAACCTATTGGTGTAAAGCAGCTAACAAAATTGTGTCATTAGAGGCACACCCAGTGCTGACACTAGGGCATGAGCCGCATTCTAGGCATTGATTTGGGCACCACGAATTCCTGCATGGCCGTCATGGAGGGCGGCGAGCCCGTCGTCATCCCAAACGCCGAGGGAGCACGCACCACGCCGTCCGTTGTGGCCTTCACGAAAACGGGTGAGCGCGTGGTTGGACAGGCCGCCAAACGCCAGGCCGTCACCAACCCCCGCAACACGATTTTCTCCGCAAAGCGACTGATCGGCCGCAAGTTCTCCGAGATCCGCGAGGAGGCCAAGAACATGCCGTTCAAGGTCGTTGAGGGAAAGAACGGCGACGCCTACATCGAGGTCCAGATTGGCGACAAGGTCGAGCAGTACGCCCCGCAGCAGATCGCGGCCTTTGTCCTCGGCAAGTTGAAGGCCGACGCCGAGGCATACCTGGGCGAGAAGATCACGCAGGCCGTGATCACCGTCCCCGCCTATTTCAACGACTCGCAGCGCCAGGCCACCAAGGACGCGGGCAAGATCGCCGGCCTGGAGGTCATGCGCATCATCAACGAACCGACGGCGGCCTCGCTGGCCTACGGTCTCGACAAGAAGAAGGACGAGAAGATCGCCGTGTTCGACCTTGGCGGCGGCACCTTTGACGTCTCCGTCCTCGAGATCGGCGACGGCGTGTTCGAGGTCAAGTCCACCAACGGCGACACCCACCTGGGCGGCGACAACTGGGACGATGCCCTGATCGCGTGGCTCGTGGACACCTTCAAGAAGGAAAACGGGATCGACCTGCGCAAGGACCCGATGGCCCTCCAGCGCCTCAAGGAAGAGGCCGAGAAGGCGAAGATCGCCCTCTCGTCCACGCAGTCGGTGGACATCAACCTTCCCTTCATCACCGCGGACGCCTCGGGGCCAAAGCACCTGAACGTGCAGCTGACGCGCGCAAAGATGGAGCAGATCTGCGACAGCCTCTTTGAGCGCTGCATCCAGCCGTTCAAGAACTGCCTGAAGGACGCCAACCTCACCTCCGCCCAGATCGACGAGCTCGTGCTGGTCGGCGGCATGACCCGCATGCCCAAGGTGGTCGAGATTGCGAAGACCCTCGGCGGCAAGCAGCCCCACCAGGGCGTCAACCCCGACGAGGTCGTGGCGGTCGGCGCCGCGATCCAGGGCGGCGTCCTGAAGGGCGAAGTGCGCGACGTGCTTCTCCTGGACGTGACCCCGCTGACGCTTGGGATCATGACGGCCGGCGATGTCGCCACGGCGATGATCCCGCGCAACACGACGATCCCCTCCAAGAAGACGCAGACCTTCTCGACCTACAGCGACAACCAGCCCTCCGTCGAGATCGTGGTCCTGCAGGGCGAGCGCCCGATGGCCCGCGACAACAAGACGCTCGGCACCTTCCGCCTGGACGGCATCCCGCCGGCGCCCCGCGGGGCCCCGCAGATCGAGGTCACCTTCGACATCGACGCAAACGGGATCCTCCACGTTTCCGCCAAGGACCTGGGCACCGGCAAGGACCAGAAGATCACGATCCAGGGCTCGTCCGGCCTCTCCAAGGAGGAGGTCGAGAAGATGACCAAGGAGGCGGAGCTGAACGCCACCGAGGACAAGAAGCGCCGCGAGGCCGTTGAGACCCGCAACCAGCTCGACTCGTCCACCTACCAGCTTGAGAAGGCCCTCAAGGATACCGGCGACAAGCTGGCCCCCGAGAAGAGGTCCAAGGTCGAGGGCGCCCTCGCGGACGCCAAGAAGGCGCTCGAGTCCAACGACGGCGACAAGATGAAGAGCGCCCTAGAGGAGCTCACAAAGGCGGGCGCCGAGTTCTACGCCGAGGCCCAGGCCGCGGCCAAGGCGGGCGAAGCCGCAGGTCCCGGGGCGCATTCCGCCGAGCCGGGCCCCGCGCCCAAGGCCGAGAAGAAGGCCGACGTCGTCGACGCCGACTTCGAGGTCGTGGACGACGAGAAGAAGAAATAAGAGCTAACCCTTTCCGGATCCGGGGGGGCCTGTCTCCCCGTTCCGACCTTCAACCCAAAACAAAAACCATATGGCTAAAGTCAAAATCAGACCGATAGGTGATCGCGTCCTCGTGAAACATCTCGAGGACAAAGAGCAGGTCCGCGGGGGTATCATCATCCCGGACAGCGCAAAAGAGAAGCCGCAGGAGGCCGAAGTCATCGCGCTCGGCACCGGCAAGCGCGACGAGAGCGGCAAGGTCATCCCCTTCGAGGTGAAGGTGGGCGACCGCGTCCTCGTCGGCAAGTACGGCGGCACCGAGGTGAAGCTCGACGAGCAGAAATACACCCTGGTCCGCGAGGACGACATCCTCGGCGTCATCGCCTGAGGCGGGGAACAACAGAGAACCAATCCAAAAAAACTTAATCAAAATGGCTGCCAAACAACTCCTATTCGACGAGTCCGCTCGTCAAAAGATCCTTCGGGGCGTCGAGCTCCTCTCCCGCGCCGTCAAGGTGACGCTCGGGCCCAAGGGCCGCAACGTCGTCATCGACAAGAAATTCGGCTCGCCGACCGTCACCAAGGACGGCGTCACGGTCGCCAAGGAAATCGAGCTGCCGGACCCCTATGAGAACATGGGCGCGCAGATGGTGAAGGAGGTCGCATCCAAGACCTCCGACGCAGCCGGCGACGGCACGACGACGGCCACGGTGCTGGCCGAGGGCATCTACCGCGAGGGACTCAAGAACGTCACCGCCGGATCGAACCCGATCTTCCTGAAGCGCGGCATCGACAAGGCCGTTGAGGCCGCGGTCGCCGAGCTCGCACGCATCTCCAAGAAGGTCTCCGACCGCGAGGAGATCCGCCAGGTCGCCACCGTCTCCGCCAACTGGGACGACACGATCGGCAACATCATCGCCGACGCCATGGACAAGGTCGGCAAGGACGGCACCATCACGGTCGAAGAGGCGAAGTCCATCGAGACGACCCTCGAGGTCGTCGAGGGCATGCAGTTCGACAAGGGCTACCTGTCCCCGTACTTCGTCACCAACGCCGAGGCCATGGAGGCCGTGATCGAGGACGCCTACGTCCTCATCCACGAGAAGAAGATCAGCGCGCTGAACGACCTGCTCCCCCTCCTCCAGACGGTCGCAAAGAGCGGCAAGCCGCTCCTCATCATCGCCGAGGAAGTCGAGGGCGAGGCCCTCGCGGCGCTCGTCGTCAACAAGATCCGCGGAACGCTCAACGTCGTGGCCGTCAAGGCCCCCGGCTTCGGCGACCGCCGCAAGGCCATCCTCGAGGACATCGCGATCCTCACGGGCGGCCGCTGCTTCACCGAGGATCTCGGCATCAAGCTTGAGAACGTCACCGTCGCCGACCTCGGCCGCGCAAAGCGGATCGTGGTCGACAAGGAGAACACGACCATCGTCGAGGGCGGCGGCAAGGGCTCCGACATCCAGGGGCGCGTCAAGCAGATCCGCCGCCAGATCGACGAGACCACCTCCGACTACGACCGCGAGAAGCTCCAGGAGCGCCTCGCCAAGTTGGCAGGCGGCGTTGCCGTCATCAATGTCGGCGCCTCCACGGAGGTCGAGATGAAGGAGAAGAAGGCCCGCGTCGAGGACGCCCTCCACGCGACCCGCGCGGCCGTCGAGGAAGGCATTGTCGCCGGCGGCGGCGTCGCCCTCCTGAGGACGGCCAAGTCGATCGACGCCCTCAGCCTCGAGGGCGACGAGAAGATCGGATCCCAGATCGTGCGCCGGGCCATCGAGCACCCGATCCGGATGCTCTGCTCGAACGCCGGTGTTGAAGGCGCGGTTGTCGTCGGCGAGGTTCTCGCCGGCAAGGGCAACTTCGGCTACAACGTGGCGACCGACAAGTACGAGGACCTGGTGAAGGCCGGCGTCGTCGACCCCACGAAGGTCACGCGCACCGCCCTCCAGAACGCCTCGTCGATCGCCGGGCTCCTGCTCACGACCGAGTGCATGATCACCGAGATCCCGGAGAAGAAGGAAGCGGCTCCCGCCCATCCCCCGGGCGGCGGCATGGACTACTGATCCGGCAGCACGGAACACATTGACAGGCGCCCCGGCCCGAAAAGGCCGGGGCGCTTTTTTTTGCGCCCCCAAAGCGGCCCGCCTTGCGTTGCGGCACCCTTGGACCAATCGTGGGCCTGAAGTCCATGGAGGTCATCGTCCTAGGTAGCGGCACGTCGCAGGGGGTTCCCATGATCGGGTGCGCGTGCATGGTCTGCACCTCCCTGGATCCCCGGAACAGTCGGACCCGGACCTCCATCCATGTCGTGATGGACGGACTCCACGTGCAGGTCGACGCGTCCCCCGAGCTCAGGATCCAGTGCGTGAGGGAGGGGATCAAACGGCTCGACGTCTTCATCCTGACCCACGGACACTCGGACCACCTGACGGGCATGGACGACCTGCGCCGGTTCTGCGACATGCGCGGGGGCGGCTCGCTCGCCATCCACACGACACCCGAGGCGGCCGACCGCGTGCGCGCGATCTTCCCCTACGCGATCATCCCGCAGGCCGTCGTGCGCGGCTACCCGGCCTTCAGCCTGAGGGACATGCCCCCCGTCATGGACACCCCCCAGGGAAGGATAGAGTCAACGCTCCTGCCCCATGGCGGCACGAGCACGATCGGGCTTGTGTTCACCGAGAGGAGCTCGGGAAGGAAGTTCGCCTACTATACCGACTGCAAGGCCCTGACACCGGAGGCGATTGCTCTCGCGCAGGGGTCCGACGCCGTGATCCTGGACGGCCTGCGGCCGCTCCCCCATCCCTCCCACATGAGCATCGATGAGGCGGTCGAGGCCGGCAAGGGCCTCCGCGCGCGGGCGGTGTGGCTCACGCACCTCACCCACCTGACCGACCATGGCCCGGCGGAGGCCCTCCTGCCCGAGGGGTTCAAGCTCGCGCACGACGGACTGAGGATCCGGCTGTGACGGGCCTGCCGAGCGCACGCTGGGCCAAGGCCGCCGCGGCGGGGATCGTGTTGGCGGCGAGCGCGGCCGTAGGGCGCGCCGCACCTGTGTCCGGGGGGCGCGGCGTCATTTCAGGCTCGGTTCGGCTGCCGGACGCGGGCGGGCTTTCGATCGGCGGGGCCCGGATCGAGCGCACGGTCCTTACCGCGCAGGAACTCGCAGCCCCGATGCGCTTTTCGGTGACGCTCCCGATGCGCGATTTTGCGGGGCTGGAGGCGAGGCTGGCGGCGGGGGAGCAGGTGCCCGCGGCCGAGATGGAGGCGAGGTACCTGCCGCTCCGGGGCGACTATGCGCGCGTATCGGGGTGGCTCCTCGGGCAGGGCTTCACCCCGACGCTCGGGGACCGCACGCACACGACCGTCTTCGTGAGCGGCAGGGCCTCCGACGTCAGCCGGGCGTTCGGCGTTGCGCTTGCGCGTGTTGCGGCCAGGGACGGCGAGTACACCTCGGCGATATCCGAGCCGACCGTGCCAGGGGAACTGGCGCCGCTCGTGCTCTCCGTGAACGGCCTCCAACCCGAGTTCCGCCTCAGGCATCTGGAACCGGCCTCGGTGCCGCACCCCAACGACGTTTTCGGGGAGTCGGTGTACATCACGCCGGACAACATCGCCTCTGCCTATGCGATCCCGGCCTCGGCCACGGGCGAGGGACAGATCGTTGCGATTGTCGCCCAGGCGCCAACGATCACGACGGACCTGCCCCTGTTCTGGGGCGCGACAGGAATCCCGCAGTCGCCGGGCAACGTCGTGAACATCGACGTGGACGGGGGCGCGGGGCCCAATCCCCCGGCCGACGGCACGATCGAGGCCAACATCGACGCCCAGTGGGCGAGCGCGATCGCGCCGGGTGTGGGGATCCGCATGTACGTGGCGACGGATGCCTTCGAGTGCATCGCGCAGATCCTGGACGACATCCCGCAGTTCCCGACCATGTCGGTCCTTTCGATCAGCTTCGGCTACACCGAGGGCACCGAGGGGACCGCGGTGCTCCGGGCAAGCTCCCAGCAGTATGCAAGCCTCGCGGCGGCCGGCGTCTCGGTGATGGCGGCGACCGGGGACTGCGGCTCGAACACGGCCAATGGCACGGGGGCGGGCAACTACAGCGCCTCGGCGCCGCTGGCGGTCGCCTATCCCGCGAGCGACCCCAACGTGACGGCCGTGGGCGGGACCACCATCACCTTCGCCGGCAACTGGGCGTATTCGAGCGAGGTCGTTTGGAACCAGATCGCGAGCACGGACGCCGCGACCGGCGGCGGGGTCAGCGGCTTCTTCGCAAAGCCGGCATGGCAGACGGGCAACGCCGTCCTTGCCAGCCAGGCCATGCGATGCATCCCCGACGTGGCCTCCTTTGCCAATGCGGACCTGCAGAGCGTGAATGGTGGCCCCGGGAATGCGCCCCTGACCGGCGACAACCTGGGCGTCCTTGCCTATATCAATGCCACGCCGCTCACCTTCGGGGGCACGAGCGTCGCCTGCCCGATCTGGTCGGCGGTTGTGGCGCTCGTGAACCAGGGCAGGGCCGCCGCTGGCCTGGGACCGATCGGCCTGCTTGGGCCCCACATCTACCCGCTCTCCGGGACGAGCGCGTTCCATGACATCACGAGCGGCACGAACGGCGCCTACTCCGCCGGCCCGGGGTACGACCTTTGCTCCGGCATAGGCAGCCCCAGCGTTGCCAACTTGATCCCGGCCCTCGGCGGCAAGACGGTTTTTAGCCACCGCCTCGCGAACGTGTCCGTGCGGGCCCAGGTGGATACCGGTAGCAACATCGTCATCGCGGGCTTTGTGGTGGCAGGTGCCGCCGGCTCGACGAAGGACGTTCTTGTGCGCGCGGTGGGGCCCGGGCTGGCCTCCCTCGGGGTCGCGGGAACCCTCGCAAGCCCGGTCGTGGGCGTATTCGACTCGGCGGGCGCCCTGGTCGCGAGCAATGCCGGGTGGGGAAGCGCTCCCCTGGCAGGATCCTCACTTTCGGGCGCCACGTTCCGCCAGGCGACCGCTTCGGACATGGCGATCACCGGGGCGTTCGCTCTCGCGCCGGGCTCGGCGGACTCGGCGATGGTGCTCACGCTTCCAACGGGCAGCTACACGGTCGAGGTCTCGGGCGCAGGGGCGACCGGGGGCGTCGCGCTCTCCGAGGTGTACGAGATGAGCACCACGGTTCCAGAATCCCTTAAGAACATCTCCTCCCGCTGCCACGTGGGCACGGGATCGCAGGTGGCAATCTGCGGCTTTGTCGTCGAGGGAAATGAGCCCGCAGAGCTTCTCGTCCGGGGAATTGGCCCCGCGCTCGGCTCCTTCGGTCTCACGGGCACCCTCGCACAGCCCTCGGTCGGCATTTACGATTCCACCAACACGCTTGTCGCCACCGACACGGGATGGGGAACTCCTCCGGCCGCGGGAACTTCCTCCGTGGCCGCGAGCTACCGCCAGGCAACGGCTGCGGACATGGCCTCAGGCGGGGCCTTCACGATACCCGCGGGGTCACTCGACTCTGCCATCGTGGTGACCCTCCCGCCGGGGTCCTATACGGCCATTGTTTCCGGTATTAATTCCACGCAAGGCACCGCATTGGCAGAAGTGTACGAACTCACAGGTAATTAATAGGTTACGAATTTTCTGTGCGGGTCTTTCAGCGGGTTATGACACGGCGCGAGGCAAATGGACTTGCCTTAATCCATACTTAACCAATGTAGATTGAAACTCCAAACCCATGAAGCTCTCCAAGAAAGGCGAGTACGCGCTTCGCTCCCTGATCAACCTGGGGATTGCCGCGGAGATGAATCGAAAGCTCGTGCAGGTATCGGAGCTCGCGGAAAGCGAGCAGCTGCCGGTCAAGTTTCTGGAGCAGATCCTGCAGGCCCTCAAGGAGGCTGGCATCGTCGAGAGCCAAAGGGGCAAGTTTGGCGGCTACAGGCTCGGCCGGCCGGCCAAGAAGATCCTGATCGGGGAGGTGGTGAGGCTAATTGACGGGCCGCTGGCCCCCATCGGATGCGTATCGCTGTCGGCTTATGAGCCGTGCACGTGCCCCGACGAGGCGCACTGCGGGCTTCGGATGCTCATGCTTGACGTGCGCAACGCGATCGCGGCGATCCTGGACCGCTACACGCTCTCGGACGTGGTCGAGATCACGCTCCGAAAGATGGAGCGCGATAGCGTTTCCCTTCCGTTCTCACCCGAGGCGGCGGGCGGCCCCGTGCAGTCTCGCGTGCCCGCTCGGATTGCGCGCCGCCAGCTTGCGAGCCGCACCCATGGGCAGCGCGGCGCCAGGAGCGCCTCCCCGTCGGAGGGCATCCTCCACCACATCCTCGGCGAGTACTCGATTTAAACCCACGCGAACCATGCCTGGAGAGAACGCATCCGTCCCCGCCCACGGACCCGCCGAGCCCGAGTGGCTTGCGCTTGTGCGCACCCAGGTGCAGGACCTCCGCTACGGCGTGATCCAGCTTGTCGTCCATGACGGCCGCGTGACCCAGATCGAGCGGACCGAGAAGGTTCGACTCGGATCGGAGCGGGCCGCACGCCCGGTCCACCCCGGCTGACCAGGCCCGGCCCCCAAGAACCGCATTTGCCAACCGGACCACCGGAGGAACCACCCAACAGAAGAAACGGCCTACACTGCGCGCACCCGTCGGCGGGGCGCCCACGGCCACGAAATAATAACCATCCGATGTTCCCCCGTCCCCAGTTCCGCAGCACCCGAGCGCTCATCACGGCGCTCGCAATCGCCCTCCTATCTTCAGCGGCCTCGGCCAAGACGATCGAGCTCCTGAACGTGTCGTATGACCCGACACGCGAGCTTTACGCCGACTACAACGCTGCCTTTGCCGCGTATTGGAAGGCCAAGACCGGCGACGACGTGGTCGTGAAGCAGTCCCACGGCGGCTCGGGCGCCCAGGCGCGCTCGGTGATTGACGGTCTCCAGGCCGACGTCGTGACGCTCGCGCTGGCCGCCGACATCGACAACCTTCACACGCACGGCGACCTCCTTCCCGCCGACTGGCAGTCGAAGCTGCCGGACAACTCGACGCCCTACACGAGCACGATCGTCCTGCTTGTGCGCAAGGGCAACCCGAAGCACATCAAGGGCTGGGAAGACCTCGTGCGCCCCGATGTGTCGGTCATCACGGCCAACCCCAAGACCTCCGGGGGCGCCCGGTGGGCCTACCTCGCCGCGTGGGGCTACGCCGAGCGAAAGTTCGGGAGCAAGGACAAGGCAAGGGAGTTCATTACGGCGCTGTACAAGAACGTGCCCGTGCTCGATTCCGGCGCGCGGGGCTCGACGATCACCTTCACGCAGAAGGAAATCGGCGACGTGCTGATCGCCTGGGAGAACGAGGCCTTCCTGGCGCAGAAGGAGTTTGGCCCCGGCAGGTACGAGACGGTGGTCCCCTCCTCGAGCATCCTGGCGGAGCCGCCGGTGGCCGTGGTCGAGAAGGTTGCCGAGCGGAAGGGGACCGCGGAGGTGGCAAAGGCCTACCTGGACTACCTTTACTCGGACGAGGGCCAGGAGATCGCGGGGCGCAACTTCTACCGCCCCCGGAACGCGGCCGTGGCGGCCAAGTACGCGGGAACGTTCCCGAAGCTCGAGCTCTTCACGATCGACCAGGTCTTTGGCGGCTGGACCGCGGCCCAGAAGACCCACTTCGCCGACGGCGGCGTGTTCGACCAAATCTACCAGAAATGACGTCAACCCCCAAGGCACAGGCCCGGGTCCGCCGCTGGCGTCGGCCCTAGGGAACCCGATGGCAAGCCCCCGCAACTCACGCACCATCCTGCCCGGTTTCGGGCTGTCGCTCGGGTTCACCCTGGCCTACCTGGGCCTGATCGTCCTTGTCCCGCTCTCGGCCGCGTTCCTGCGGACCGCGGGGATGAGCTGGCACGACTTCGTGGGCGCCGTGTGGGCGCCCCGGGTGATCGCCGCCTACAAGCTCACGTTCGGCGCCTCGCTGGCTGCGGGGCTTGTGAACATGGTCTTCGGGCTCGCGGTGGCCTGGGTGCTCGTGCGGTATTCCTTCCCGGGCAAGAAGGTCGTGGACGCCCTCGTGGACCTGCCGTTCGCGCTGCCGACGGCGGTCGCGGGCATTGCGCTCACCTCGCTGTATTCGCCTAACGGCTGGGTCGGCCGGTGGCTCGCCCCGCTGGGCCTGAAGGTCGCGTTCACGTGGGCGGGCGTGTTCGTGGCCCTCACCTTCATCGGGCTCCCGTTTGTCGTCCGCACCCTGCAGCCGGTGCTCCAGGAGCTTGAGCCCGAGCTCGAGGAGGCGGCCTCCTCCCTCGGCGCCAACCGGCTCCAGACGGTCACCCGAATCCTCCTTCCCCAGCTCGTGCCGTCGCTCCTGACGGGCTTCGCCCTAGCGTTCGCCCGGGCGCTCGGGGAGTACGGCTCGGTGGTGTTCATCTCGGGCAACATGCCGATGAAGACGGAGATCGTCCCGCTCCTGATCATCACGAAGCTCGAGCAGTACGACTACCAGGGGGCGACCGCTATCGCGGTCGTGATGCTGGTGTCCTCGTTTGTCCTCCTGCTCCTGATCAACCTGCTCCAGAAATGGAGCCGCCGCTACCAGGCCATATGACGTGAATGGCAGTTGGGCCGCGCCATGGCTCCCCTAATCTCGCACCCCCACGAATCGACCGCCAACCCCCTTAATCCTTGGTCCTAGGAAACGTAGACACCCTCTCGACTCGCGCCATGAGCACGGAAGCCCGCCGTGCCGACCGCGATCCTGCGTGGGCGCGCTGGCTCCTGACGGGGGTGGCGCTCCTCTTCCTTGCGTTTTTCCTGGTGCTTCCGCTCCTGGCGGTCTTCGTGCAGGCGTTTTCCAAGGGCGGGGCCTTCTTCCTGGCCGCCGTGCGGGAGCCTGACGCCCTGGCCTCGATCCGCCTCACCCTCCTCACGGTCGCGATCGCCGTGCCCTCGAACATCGTGTTTGGCGTGGCCGCGGCGTGGGCCATCGCGAAGTTCAAGTTCCCGGGCAAGAGCATCCTGACGACCCTGATTGACCTCCCCTTCGCCGTGTCACCCGTCATCTCGGGCCTTATCTACGTCCTCGTGTTCGGCGCGCAGGGCTGGTTCGGGCCGTGGCTCATCGAGCACAACATCCGGATCATCTTCGCCGTGCCCGGGATCATCCTGGCCACGACCTTCGTGACCTTCCCCTTCGTGGCCCGGGAGCTGATCCCGCTCATGCAGGCCCAGGGCACCGACGAGGAGTACTCGGCCGTGACCCTGGGGGCGAGCGGCTGGCAGACCTTCTGGCGCGTCACCCTTCCCAACATCCGGTGGGGGCTCCTCTACGGGGTCATCCTCTGCAACGCCCGCGCCATGGGGGAGTTCGGCGCGGTCTCGGTCGTCAGCGGCCACATCCGGGGCGAGACCAACACGATGCCGCTGCACGTGGAGATCCTCTACAACGAGTACAACATCGCGGGCGCCTTTGCCGTCGCCTCGCTCCTGGCGCTCCTGGCGATCGTGACGCTCATCCTCAAATCGGCCGTCGAGTGGCGCCAGACAGGATCGCCATGAGCATCGAGGCGCACGGGATCCGCAAGAAGTTCGGCGCGTACACGGCCCTGGACGGGGTCGACCTGCACGCCCAGCAGGGCAAGCTCGTCGCGCTCCTCGGGCCCTCGGGCTCGGGCAAGACGACCCTCCTGCGGATTATCGCGGGACTTGAATTTCCCGATCCGGGAAGCGGCAGGGTCCTCTTCCACGGTGAGGACGTGACGGACGTGCCCGCGGGAAAACGCAAGGTGGGCTTCGTCTTCCAGCACTACGCCCTGTTCAAGCACATGTCGGTCTTTGAGAACGTGGCGTTTGGCCTGAGGGTGAGGAGCAGGGGCGAGCGCCCGTCGTCGGCCTCGATTTCCGAGCGGGTGCACCGCCTTCTCGAGCTCGTGCAGCTGGACGGACTCGCGGGCCGCTATCCCTCGCAGCTCTCGGGCGGCGAGCGACAGCGCGTCGCCCTGGCCCGCGCCCTCGCGGTGGAGCCCAAGGTGCTCCTCCTCGATGAGCCTTTTGGCGCGTTGGACGCCCGCGTGCGCAAGGACCTGAGGCGCTGGCTCCGCCGGTTCCATGACGAGATCCAGCTTACGACCATCTTCGTGACGCACGACCAGGAGGAGGCGCTCGAGATCGCCGACGAGGTCGTGGTCATGAACAAGGCCCACGTCGAGCAGGTGGGCACGCCCCAGGAGGTCTACGACAAGCCCGCCACCCCCTTTGTCTACCAATTCCTCGGCAACGTGAACGTGCTGCGCGCCCCGGCGCTCGCCGCCGGCGCAAAGCGGGGGCTTCTTCCCGACGAAGCCGACGCCGAGGGCCAGATATACGTGCGCCCGCACGACATCGAGGTCACCTCCCACGACGTCGCGGGCACGGGGATTTCCGCCATCGTCCGCCACATCCACGCCGCCGGCCCCCAGGCCAAGCTCCTGGTCGAGCAGGTCCAGACGCGCGAGCACGTGGAGGTCGAGATCTCCCGCTCCGAGCTGACCGACCTCGGGCTCCAGGTGAACGACCTGGTCAGGCTGCGCCTGCGGCAGGCGCACTCCTTCAACGAGGACTACGCCATCTAGGGCCCCAAGAGACGCTTTCCCACACCCACACTAAAAAACCCAACGCACAACCCATATGGCCAAGATATACAACGACATCACGGAGACGATCGGCAACACGCCGCTCGTCCGCCTGAACCGGACGGCTGCCGCCCACGGGGCGCAGGCCGAGATACTGCTCAAGCTCGAGTTCTTCAACCCGCTCTCGAGCGTCAAGGACCGCATCGGATTCGCCATGATCGACGACGCCCTTAAGAGCGGGCGCATCAACAAGGACACGGTGCTGATCGAGCCCACGAGCGGCAACACGGGCATCGCGCTCGCGTTCGTTGCGGCCGCCAAGGGCCTGAAGCTCATCCTGACGATGCCGGAGACGATGACCACGGAGCGCAGGAGGATCCTCAAGGTTCTCGGCGCACGCCTGGTGCTGACCGAGGGCGCGAAGGGCATGAAGGGTGCGATCGCAAAGGCCGAGGAGCTCGCCAGCAAGATACCCAACAGCGTGATCCTCCAGCAGTTCTCGAACCCCTCCAATCCGGCGATCCACCGGAAGACGACGGCGGAGGAGATCTGGAATGACACCGACGGGAAGGTCGACATCGTCATCTCCGGCATCGGCACCGGCGGCACCATCACCGGCGTCGGCGAGGTCCTCAAGGCCCGAAAGCCCTCCGTCAAGATCATCGCGCTCGAGCCCGCGGGCTCCCCGATCCTTTCCGGCGGCCAGCCCGGGCCCCACAAGCTCCAGGGCCTGGGCGCCGGGTTCGTGCCGGGCATCCTCAACACCAAGATCTACGACGAGGTGATCACGGTGAAGGAGGAGGACTCGGCGCCGATCAGCAAGCAGGTTGCCAAGCTGGACGGGATCCCGGTCGGGATCTCCTCGGGCGCGGCCGTCTGGGCCGCGATCCAGGTATCAAAGAGGCCGGAGAACAAGGGCAAGCTGATCGTCGCGATCATCCCGTCCTCGGCCGAGCGCTACCTCTCGTCGTGGCTCTTCGCCGACCTGAGCGTCGAGAGCGACTCGATCGACGACCTGCTCCCCGCCGCGAAGGCCTGAGAGTGGGACCCATTGTCCCGGTTGGTCCCCAGGGAACGGGGACCGGCCGGGACTTTCATTTTGGCCTGGCCGGGAGCTTGAGGATCCAGCCCGGAGGGTTGATCGGTATCCCCTGCGCCTGGCCGGTCCTAATGGCGGGCGCGTAGCGGGACCAATGGAGGTCGGTGTATGCCGGCTCCCGAAGGCGCGGCAGGTTCACGCTCAGGCACCAGAGGGCCAGCGCGGCGGCGAGCCTTGCCGGTCGCCCGCCCTGGCACGCGGCCAGGAGCAGGAGCCACAGGGCGATCAGCTGCGGCACGAACATGTAGCGCGAGTTGGAATGCGGCGTGAAGTACTCGTGGAGGGTCCAGCGGGTCCTCAGGAGCGAGGCGCCGAGGATGGCGAGGAACGCAAGTAGAAGCATCCGGCGCTCTGCCCCGAGCGGGCCGGGTCGGAGCGCGAGAAACCCCACGCCCAGGAGGGTAGCAAGGCCGCCCACGGTCCCCAGGACCGTGCCCGCGGTCTCCGGAAGCAGGGATCCCAGGAGGAGCGACCCTCCGATCCTCCGGGCCACGGCCGGCAGGACGAGGAGCGCCGCGCTCCAGTCGCCCGGGGTTCCCGGGTCGCTTGGAGGCTGGTAGTGCAGGCAGAGGGCCTGCAGGAGGCCGCAGGATGAGACAACAGCGGCGAGGACCGCGCTGGACTTGGTCCTCCGCTCCCAGGCCCGCCAGATGAAAAGCGGCGCCAGGATAACGCTGAAGGGTCCCGTGAGTCCCAGGGCGGCGGCTGCGCACAGGTCGTGGGTCCACTGGCCCCGGCCCGAGGGATCCCGCGAGACCAGGAGAAGCACAAGGCCCCCCGCAAGGACCCACTGCAGGTTCACGACATTGAGCAGCACCTCGTAGGTGTCCGGCACCAGGACGACTGCGAGCGCGAACACGCCCGCGGCCCGGGGCAGGGGGCACCTCGGGGATAACGCCTGCGAGGCGACGTAGAGCGTAAGAAGGGCCGCGAAGCCGACGAAGACGGCCGGTGCCAGGGCCGGGTCCACGCTCGCTGCGAGGACGGCCACGGCCCTCGGCACCGCGTGCAGGTACCCCGCGTAGGGGAGCGTGAGGCAGCGCCAGCCCATCACGTAGGCCCTCTCGTAGAAGTGCCCGTCCTCGGCCCAGAACTGGGGATTTGAGAGGGCTCCCTCGCGCCGGAGCGCGAGGACGGCCGCGCAGGCGAGGAGCACCGCTGCGCTCGGCGGCCCGCGAAGGGCGCGCCGGAGCCCTCCGGAAGGGCTCAGGCCCCCGCGGCCTGGTTTGAGGCCCTCGACCATTTGAAGAAGCATACGCCGAGCGCCGCGAGCGACACCATCATGCCGGAGATCTTCATGATGATGCCCGCCGTCAGCTGGTCGTCGCCCGGCGAGAACCCGGCGATCAGCCGCGGGGCGTACTCGTAGGTGGGATAGAGGATGTCCCCGGAGAAGACGATGTAGGCGGACACCGGGATCATCGCGATCTCCGTTCCGAAGATGTAGATCATGCGGACGGCGTAGCTCGGGGCGGGGTAGTCCCTGGACGGGCTGGCGAGCGGCCACCAGTAAAGGAGCGACGCGGCGAGGAAGAGCAGGTGCTCGCCCACATGCACAAGCTTGTCCTGGAGGGTCCACTCATAGAGGAACGGCGCGTGCCAGAAGCTGATCACGCCCGTCGAAACCAGCGCGCACGTGAGCGGGTTGAGGAGGAGCCGGAGCCCAGGGCCCCCGTGCAGCCTCCGGAGTGCGGGGTCGATCATCCACGACGGGGTGCCCAGCAGGATAAGGAGCGCCACCGGGTACATGATCAGCAGGTGCTGGACCATGTGCGCGGAGAGCAGGAACCGCTCGGAAACCTGGTCCAGCGGGGAGCCCACGGCCAGGTAGAAGATGAGGAGCGCCGAGTAGAAGAGCGCCGCCTTGCCCCGGGGGTACGGGCTCCCGGGCGAGAGCCTCGTCCTGAGCGGGCCTGCGAGGATCGCGAACAGCCAGCCCGCAAGGATCAGCCCGCCGGTGAGGTACGGCTCGTTGTGCCAGTGGCGCCAGTCGATCATTCGTCAGGGCTGGATCCCCGGCCACGCGCCGGCCGGATCAGGCCACCGTCCGGATGATCGCAGCGGGGGCGGAAAGCGTCAACGGCTTGCTGGCCTCGGCGCCAAAGAGCTTCAGGAGCGCCCACATCGTGCCGCCGGCAAGGACAAGCCCGATGAAGAACAGGATCGTGCAGAACGCCTTGTCCCACCGCAGGTGCATGAAGTAGAAAATGACGAACATGAACTTCACGGTGGAGAGGATCACGAGGGCCGAGATCAGGATCCACTTCATGAAGGGCAGGTAGACCGTCACGAGCTCAAGGCCCGTGATCACGGCCAGGAGCATGGCGATCTGCACAAAGATCCAGAACTTGCTCTGCTCGAGCTCGTGTCCTGACGCGTGGGTTGTGGTGGCGGGAGCGCTCATGGGAGGGCCGGGTCAGATGTATTCGAGAAGGTAGACGGCGGTGAAGATCACGATCCAGACGATGTCGACGAAGTGCCAGTACAGGCCCATCGACTCGACGTCTATCGAGTCCTTCTCCGTGAGGCGCCCCGTGAACGAATAGATCAGCATCGCGGTGAGCCAGATCACGCCGATCAGCACGTGCAGGCCGTGCGTCCCGGTGAGCGTGAAGAAGGTGGTCCCGAGGATGCTGTTGGTGATTGTCAGGTGCTTCTCGTAGACGAAGTTCCTGAACTCGTAGACCTGGCAGCCGAGGAAGATGCAGCCGAAGAAGATGGTCGTCAGGAGCGACCAGCGGAGGCTCTTAAGGTTGCCCTTCTGGATGGAGTTCACGGCAAGGGCCATCATGAGCGACGACATCAGCAGGATGAACGTCGAGAAGGACGTCAGCTCGATGCTGAACACGTCCCTGGCGTTGGGCGTCCCCGGGGGCGGGTGCAGCCTGTAGATCAGGTGCGTCGAGATCAGGCAGCCGAAAAACATGCAGTCCGAGGCGAGGAACGCCCACATCAGGAGCTTCTTGTTCGGGATGCCGGTGACGGTCGTCGAGTCGTGGTGGTGGTCTATGGTGCCTGCGGCCGCGGTGCTGCTCATTGAGTTGGGTCCTTCGTGTCGGAAATGCGCCTCTTAGTGGCCGGAGTGGCTGTCCTCGCCCTTGATGCTTCCGTCCTCGTTCAGGTGGATGTGGTAGCCCTCGTTGCCCTCGAGCGCCCAGAGGACGATCGAGACGAACATGATCGCCCCGCCGAGGATCGTGACGGCGACCTTCGGGCCCCAGAACCCGGGATACCGGGTCGAGTTGGCCGGGTCGATCACGGCGACGCCGATTGCGCCTATCAGGATTCCGACGCTCGCCAGGAACGGGTAGATCGACTGGAAGGGCATGTGGATCCCGCCGTGGGCCTCATCCTCCTTGGCATGCTCGGCTACCTCCTTCGCGATCTCCTCCTTGTGGCGCTTCTCGTACCACCAGCCATCGCGGGCGTGCACGGTCGGGATCACGCGGAAATTGTACTCCGGGGGCGGGTTCGGCAGGCTCCACTCGAGCGTGCGGGCGTCCCATGGGTCCTTGGTCGTCACCTCTCCCTTGAAGAAGGTGTAGATCATGGTGACGAAGTAGACCGCGACCCCTATGGCCAGGATGAAAGATCCGATCGTGGCGGTGTAGTTGCCGACGTTCCAGCCCATGTTGCCGTCGTAGGTGAACGTGCGGCGGGGCATGCCCTCCATGCCGAGGAAGTGCATCGGGAAGAAGGTCACGTTGAAGCCGATGAATACCAGCCAGAAGGCCACCTTGCCCCAGAACTCGCTCACCTTGCGGCCGAACATGAGCGGGAACCAGTAGTGGATGCCCGCGAAGAGCGCGAAGAGCGAGCCGCCGATGAGCACGTAGTGGAAGTGCGCGACGATGAAATAGCTTCCGTGCTGCTCGGCGTCCGAGGGGGCCGCCGAGTGCATGACGCCGGAAAGCCCGCCGATCATGAACATCCAGAGGAAGCCGATCGCGAACATCATCGGGGTCCGCATCGTCAGGTGCCCGTTCCAGAGCGTGCCGATCCAGTTGAAGATCTTGACGCCCGTCGGCACCGCGATCGCCATCGTCATCAGCGCGAACGCCGCCGTCGCCGTCGTGCCCATGCCGGTCGTGAACATGTGGTGGCTCCAGACGCCGAAGCCGAGGAATCCAATCGAGGCGCCCGAGAACACCACGATCGGGTAGCCGAAAAGGGGCTTCCGTGCGAAGGTGGGGAGGATCTCCGAAATGATGCCCATCGCCGGCAGGATCAGGATGTAGACCTCCGGGTGCCCGAAGATCCAGAAGAGGTGCTGCCAGAGGATCGGGAGGCCGCCGTTCGAGACCTCGAAGAAATTGGTCCCGAAGAGCCGGTCCATCATGATCTCGACCAGGGCGATCGTGATCGCCGGGAAGGAGAGCACGATCAGGAAGGACGTGAAGAGGGTCATCCACGTGAAGACCGGCAGGCGCATCATCGTCATGCCGGGGGCCCGCAGGTTGATGATCGTCACGATGAAGTTGAGCGCCGCGGCAATCGAGGCGACGCCCAGGAGCTGCAGGCCCATGACCCACATGTCGATCGCGTGCGTCGGGCTGAACTGGCGCGTCGTGAGGGGCGCGTAGCCGAACCATCCCGCGTCGGGGGCCCCGTCCTTCATGAACCATCCGAGGTTCAGGATGATCGCGCCCACGAGAAACGTCCAGAAGGAGAAGGCGTTCAGCCTCGGGAAGGCGACGTCGCGCGCCCCGATCTGGAGCGGCATGATGAAGTTGAAGAACGCCGCGCCCATCGGCATCACGACCAGGAAGATCATCGTCGTTCCGTGCATCGTGAACATCTCGCTGTACTGCGCCGAGGTGAGGAAGGTGTTGTTCGGCACCATCAGCTGGATGCGGATCAGGAGCGCCTCGAAGCCGCCAAAGATGAAGAAGAAGAGGGCGGAGATCCCGTAGAGGAATCCGATCTTCTTGTGGTCGACCGTCGTGAGCCAGCTCATCAGGCCCGTCTTCTCCGTCGGCCTCCACAGGACGAGGGGCTTCGCAGCCTGTTCCCCTTTTGCTAGAAAATCGGTTTTTGCCAGTGCTTCCATGGTGCTAGGTTACTTGAGGCTCTGAAGGTAGTTGACGAGGGCGTCCTCGTCCTCGGGCGTGAGCTTGATGTCGTTCTTGAGGTAGCCCGCCACCCACATGGTGTTGCCCGGTTTCACCTCGTTTGGGGCGTGGATCCAGCGGTGGAGCTCGTCCCGGTTGTTCTCGAGGAGGCCGGCCGCGATGGTCGAGCGGGCGCCCACATGCGTGAGTTCGGGCCCCACGACGCCGATGTAGCCGTCGCCGCGGATCGTGTGGCAGCTGGAGCAAGTCTTCCCCTGGAAGAGCACGCGGCCCTTCGCGATCAGGGCCGGATCCTCGACCGGCTCGGGATTCTGCTTGGCGCGCCAGGAGTCCAGGGGCGACTCGTCAAACTTGCTCGTGTAGCCCGCCTCGTTGCGGCGGAAGGTTCGGTAGTCGGCAAACTGGGCCTTTGCCGGGGTGGCGTCGGCGACCTGGGGAACCTTGCGGGCGGGGAGTGCCTGGGCGTTCACCCAGTCATTGAACTCCTTGGGCCCCAGGGCGATAACGCGGAAACGCATCACGGCGTGGGACTCGCCGCAGAACTCCGCGCACTGACCCCAGAAGTAACCGGGCTTGTCCGCGCGCAGCCAGAGGTGGTTGCCGCGGTTGGGCATCATGTCCACCTTGCCCGCCAGCTTTGGGATCCAGAAGCTGTGGATCACGTCGACCGTTCGCAGGTTGATGTGGATCGGGCGCCCGGCGGGGATAACCAGCTCGTTGGCGGTCGAAAACGGAGCGTTCACGACCTTGCCGGTCGGGTCGAGCGTCTGGGCCGTCTCGCTCGGATAGTCGAACTTGAACCACCACTGGTAGCCGGTGGCCGTGATCTCGTAGGTGTCGGCCTTGTCCGCGACCGGAACGTCGTAGGAGTACCAGATCCCGCTAAGTGTCGGTATGCCAATAATTACCAGCGCAAGCACGGACGCGCCAATGAGGCTTATTTCCACCAGGGGATTACCATGCGCCTGCTCCGGCGGCTCGGCGTGCTCGTCGGCATCTCCCCGGGCGCGGAACTTGAACATCGCGTAGGCCAGGACGCCGCCGACCACAACGAAGATGAACAGGGACACCCAGCATGTGGTGTAAAACAGCTCCATCTGGCGCCGCGCAACCGGGCCGTTGGGGTCGAAGGTCGACTGGGGGCCGTCCAGCCAGAAGCAGCCGGACAAAAGAAAGGTTCCGGCCGCGGCTACCGCCGCGCCAATTAGTCGCGAAAATTTGGAGGTGGTGTTGAACAAACGCATGGGTGCGAACAAGGGAGATTGCCGCCTGGAAACGGGCGTCAGACCCCCCGGGTACAGTCAGAGAAGATTACGGCATTTCAAGCCCTATTGCATTACATTTCCTATACCGGTGTATAAGGTTAAGCGGGGCGCGAGCTTGGATGTCACCTATTTACCTGGCTAAACGGGGCATTAGGGGACCCTTCCGGCCGGGAAGGCCGCCCAAGAATACCCTGTTTCGATTTGCCCTTGCCCGGCACTTGGGAGAGCGTGCGCGCCTCATGAAAACTCGCCTCTTTATCGCCTCGGCGCTTGTCGCCCTCATCACCGCGGGCTGCGGCCAGAAGGACGCCGCCTCAACCGCGTCGGCAGCCCCCTCGGGCCCCAGAACCATCGAGATCACCGCAGGCGACACGATGAAGTACAGCGTGACCGCCATCGACGCCTCGCCCGGCGAGGAGATCAAGGTGGTCCTCACCAACAACGGATCCCAGCCAAAGGAGGTCATGGGCCACAACTGGGTCCTCCTCAAGGCAGGAACCGACATCGCGGCCTTTGACGCGGCGGCGCTCATGGCCAAGGAGACCGACTACATCCCCGCGGCCCTGGCGGGGCAGATCCTCGCCAAGATCGACCTGCTCGGACCCCGCAAGTCGGGCGAGGTCGACTTCAAGGTCCCGACGGTCCCCGGCGAATACCACTTCCTCTGCACATTCCCGGCCCATTTCCAGACCGGGATGACGGGTGTCTTGACCGTAAAGTAGGAGCTCCGAGACCGACGGATCCCCCTTGTCTTGCCCGCCCGGCCCCAGGCCGAAGCGGGCAATTTCATTTTCAAAGGTGATGGTTTGGGCAAGGCTGCGCCGCGTGAGACCCCCCGCGACTCAAGGACCCGGACCCCGCCCGTTCCTTCTTGCCGCGCTCGCCTCCGTGCTCCTTGTGCTCGCGGGATGCGGGCCGAGCGACCCGCTCGACGCGAAGGTGAGCGCCGAGGACGGCGTGGGCTTCTCGATGTGGCGCTCCCATGCGGCCGGGGACCTTGGCCCCGAGCAGCTCGCGGACTTTGACCAGGCTGTCCAGGCAATCCGGATACGGGTGATGTCCGTGGGGCAGACGAGCGGCAGCGAGTGGATCGAGGAGGGCATGCGCAGGATCGTGGACGGAAAGACGGTCCGCGAGGTGCTCCGGACGGGACTCGGCTGGAAGCTCGAGCTTGCCGACGCCGAGCGCCTGGCGCTCGAGGATTCCATGAAGAAGAACGCGCAGATGACGACACGGCCTCCGCCAGCTACCTCTCCGACCTCCGCGACAGGCAGACCGAGCGCCTAAGGGCCGCGACGGAGGAGGTGGCCCGGATACGAACCCGGCTGACGGCCTCGGGGCTCCCCGCGTACCCCCCGGGCAAGCTCCCCACGGCGCAGCCCTAGGCGGCCCTCGCGGGCCACCACTGGTAGAGGAAAAGGTAGACCAGCACCCCGGTGACCGAGACGTAAAACCAGATCGGGAACGTGACCCGCGCCCAAGCGCGATGCCGCTCGAAGTTACCCTTCAGGGCGAAGATGAACGTGCGCGGGACCAGGAAGGCTATCAGGGCCGCGAGCGGGATATGGGTCCAGAGGATCACGAAGTAGACCCAGCGGATCGGCCCTTCCCCGCCGAAGGGAGTGTGGGCGCCGCGCATGAGCGCGTGGTAGGTCAGGTAGAAGACGAGGAAGAGCGCCGACGCCACCGCGGCCGCGAGCATGCAGGCGCGGTGGGCGGTTCGGTTGCCCCTCTTGATGAGGACGAAGCCCGTCGTTATCAGCACGGTGGCGACGCCGTTCAGGGTGGCCTCGATTGAAGGAAGGTCGTGTACGGTCATGGGCGTGAAGCGATCAGCCGGTCCGCCACGAGGGCGCCAAGCAGGAGGGGGAGGTAGGCGAGCGAGAAGAAGAAAAGGCGCCGAGCGCCCTGGTCCCTGTTCCCCGACCTGAGGAAGGCGCCGGCGCGCCAGAGGAAGCTCGCGCCCACGAGCGCCGCGACGACCCCGTACCACGCGGTCGACAGCCCCAGGAAGGGGGGCAGCAGGCTCACGCCGACCAGGAGAAGCGTGGCCGCGAAGGACCAGGCCGCGACCTTGCCGCCGGACTCGTCGCGGACGGGCAGCATCGGGAAGTGCACGGCGGAATACTCGTGGCGGTAGGTCCAGGCGATCGCCATGAAGTGCGGGATCTGCCAGAAAAAGAGGATCCCGAAGAGGATCCAGCCGAGGGAGGAGACGCCGCCCTCGGCGGCGGACCACCCGATGAGCGGGGGGAACGCCCCGGCCACGGCCCCGATCTCGGTGCTCCACCGGCTCAGGCGCTTGGCGGGCGTGTAGCAGCCCAGGTAGCAGGCGATCGTGAGCAGCGTGAAGAGCGCCGAGAGCTTGCCGACCTGGTAGAAGATCATGACGAGCGCCGCAAAGCACATGCCCCAGCCGAGCACGTAGGCCGATCCGCCCGGGATCTTGCCCGCCGGGATCGGCCTGCTCTCGGTCCGGTGCATCTGGGCGTCCGTGTCGCTCTCCATCCACTGGTTTAGCGCAGCAACGCCGCCGGCGGCCAGCGAGGCGCCGAGGGCCAGGAAGAGGAGGCGGGCATTGTTGCGCTCCGGGCGCGCCGCGAAATAACCGACCATCGCCGTGAGGACGGACAGCAGGCTGAGCCTCGGCTTGGTGAGCTCAAGGTAGTCCGCGAACCGGGCGTTTGCCGGGGCGGCCTCGGTCATGGCGCCCCTGTCCCCTCGATTGAGTCGCGGTGGGCCAGCCAGGTGAGCCAGAACGCCGTCGCTAGGGTGAGGGCCCCGACCAGCACGTGGACGGTGGTGATCGTGGGGTTGCGCATCGTGCGGATGATCGCCGCCCCGATGATGATCTGGAGTGCGACCAGGCTCACCAGGGTCGAGCCACCCGACCGCATCGCCGGGGTCGAGGAGCGGTCCCTCCAGATGAGGACGGCGTACGCGACGACGGCCAGGGCGATCACGCAGGCCATGACCCTGTGGGCGAACTGGATCGCGACCCGGAAGTTCCACGCGTCGGGAAGAAGGCCCCCGTCCGGGGTCGACCAGGGGAAGGTCGGGATAGAGAGGCCCGCGAAGCTGTGGCGCATCACGGCCGCGATCCCGAGTTGGACGAACAGGAGGACGCAGCACAGCTTTCCGACCCGCCTGACGGCGGGGCCCATCGGCAGCGGCTGGGCGATCCAGGCGGCCGAGCAGGAGACGGCGATCGCCAGTAGCGCGCACGCCAGGCCCTGCGCCAGGCACGCATGGAGCATCGCGAAGAGCCTGCCCAGAGTCGTGTCCACCGAGGACACGAGCACCGGCTCAAGCAGGACGCGCAGCCCGCCCACGACGGCCTGGACGAGGACGAGCCCGACCGCGAAGAGCGCGAGCGAGCGCAGCCAAGGGCGGCTCTCCGTCTTCCAGAGCCAGGCGGCGAGCCCGATCGTCAGGAGGGTCATGATGCCCGCGCTCAGCCGGTGCGAGTGCTCCGCGAACATCGCGATGTTCGTGAGCCATCCGTTCGGGTTAAGGGAGCCGTTGGACAGGGGCCAGTCCGGGAACGCCATCCCCGCGCCGATGCTCGTCGTGAACGCGCCCAAGGTCACCAGCACGAACACCCACACGGCGGAAACGACCGCGAAGGCGGCGAGACCCGGCTTGAATCCGGGTGTTCGTGAGGGATGGGAGTCGGTCGGCATGGGCTCCAGGAATGAGGTCTAGGAGGTAACATGGTGACCGCACCAATGGCTTTGACAATTTTTTCCTCCGCAGGATTGGTGTTACCATGAGAACTTATGCCGTGCGCCACTTTGCCGCATTCGGGGCGGCCTGCGCCCTATGGGTGGCAGCGGGCTGCTCGAAGGGGCCTGCGGACGCGGGTACGGGCGCGGTGCCGGGTCCCGCGGCCGACTCGGGCGACCGGCGCTTCGCGCTCACCGGAAAGGTGGTCTCCGCGGACCCGAAGAAAGGGGTCCTGGTCGTTAGCCACGACGAGGTGAAGGGCTACATGCCTGCGATGACCATGGAGTTCCGCGTGTCCCCCGGCGACGCGTCCGCGGCCTCGGCCGGGGAGAGGATCCGCGCGACGCTCGTGGTCGAGAAGGGCGGGGACCTCCGCCTCGAGGCTATCTGGCCCGACGACAAGGCCGTGCAGGACTCGGTGGACGCGGGCGCACGGATGCTCCACCAGGACACGATCGAGAAGGGCAGGGCGCCCTACCGCGAGGTGGGCGACACGGCGCCCCAGTTCGTCCTCTTCGACCAGAACGGCCGCGTGGTCGACAGCGCCCGCTTCCACGGCAAGCAGCTCATGCTGAACTTCATCTACTCGCGCTGCCCGGTCGCGAACATGTGCCCGCTCTCGACCGCCAAGATGATGGCCACCCAGAAATTGGCGCGGAAGGCCGGGATCCCGAACATCGAGTTCATCTCGGTGACGCTCGACCCCGCTTACGACACGCCCGGCGTGCTTCGGGAATATGCCGATGCGCGCGGGATCGACACCTCGAACTTCTCGTTCCTCACGGGGCCCGAGCCGGCGATCCGCGACCTGCTGACCCAGTTCGGCGTGATCGCGGTCTTTAACGGCGGAATCCTGAACCACACGCTGGCGACGCTCCTGATCGACGAGAAGGGCCGCATCACGTGGAGGGCCGACGGGAGCCAGTGGGAACCGAAGGACTTCGTGGCCCGTATGCACCCATGACGCAGGGCGCGGGCACAGGGCACCTCGGGCGCCCGGAGAAGCGGCGGATCGCGGTCATCACGCTGGTGGCCGTTGCCCTCTTTGTCATCGTGCGCGAGCTGCCGACCGGAACGAACCTGAGCCACATGGACTTCCGGGTCCAGGGGGGCAACGTGATCGAGTTCTGCGATCCCGCCAACCCGCAGTTCCTGCCGGTCGTCGCGGTCCGCTCGCCCGTGACGCTTTCCGTGGTGCCCGAGGGCGAGGCGCGCGCCGGTGCCGACTTGAGGGTGACCCTCACCCTCACGACCTTCAGCGGCAAGCCGATCGCACCGGAGGACCTCCAGCTCGTACAAACCCGCCGCATCCACCTCCTGATCGTCGACCCCTCCCTGGACGACTACCAGCACGAGCACCCTGAGCCGGGCCGGCACCCGGGCCAGTGGGTCTTCTCTTTCCACCCGAGGTTTGGGGGCATCTACCGTCTCTTCGCAGACTTCACCCCCGTGGCCACAAACCGCGGGCTCTACTCGGAGACCGAGCTCGCCGTGCAGGGCCCGCCCAACCCCGCCCGGGCGGGGTCTCAGCCCGTGTCATGGGCGTATTCCGAGGACGGCTACGTGTTCACGCTCGCCCCGTCCGCCCCGCCCATCCGGGCGGGGCAGCCCGCCAACCTGACGCTCTCCATCCGGAGGGTCGACGGGGCCCCCGTGCCTCTTCTGCCGGTCATGGACGCATTCGCGCACCTGGTCGCCTTCGACGTCCAGAGGAGCGGCTTCGCGCACATCCACCCGAATGAGCGCGATGTGACGAAGGCCCCCGACCCCACAAGGCCGAGGTTCACGTTCCGCGTCACGATCCCGAGCCCGGGCCGCTATGTCATCTGGAGCCAGGTGAACATGGGAGGAAGCGAGCGCTACGCTCCGTTCTGGTTCGACGTCGCCCGGTAGGCGCCGCCGCTACCTGAGCCGGGCAAGGAGCAATGCGCCGATCGCGCAGACGAGCATCACCGCGCCACACACGCGTACGAGCTTCCGGCGGCACTCCACCTGGTCGGGGGTCCCGTCCTTCAGGGCGATGCGGGGGCCGACCGTCACCAGGAGGATCCCGGCAAGCAACACCAACCACCAGCTCAACCGAAGTGCCAATTCAAGGCTGTGGTGCATGGGGCTTACGCGGTCAGGTGCCAGGTCAGAACTTCAGGTGCTTAACCGTGACGCCCTTGTTGATCAGCTGATTTAGGGAATCGATCCCGATCCTCAGGTGGTCGCCGACGAAGCGGTCGTCGACCTTCCGGTCGCTCTCGATCGTCTTCACGCCCTCGGGGACCATCGGCTGGTCCGAGACCAGGAGGAGCGCCCCGGTCGAGATCCCGTTGGCGAAGCCGACCATGAAGATCGTGGCGGTCTCCATGTCGACGGCCATGACGCGGATCCGCTTCAGGTACTTCTTGAACTCGTCGTGGTGCTCCCAGACCCGCCGGTTGGTCGTGTAGACGGTGCCCGTCCAGTAGTCCCTGCGGTGGTCGCGGATCGTGGTCGAAATGGCCTTCTGGAGCGCGAAGGACGGGAGCGCGGGCACCTCCGGGGGGAAGTAGTCGTTGCTCGTCCCCTCGCCGCGGATCGCGGCTATCGGCAGGATCAGGTCGCCCACCTCGGCGCGGTGCTTGATGCCCCCGCACTTGCCGAGGAAGAGCGCGGCCTTGGGCGTGATGGCGCTCAAGAGGTCCATTACGGTCGCTGCGTTCGCGCTTCCCATGCCAAAGTTCACGATCGTGATCTTGCCGGCCGTGGCCGTCGGCATCGGCTTGTCGCGCCCGTGCACCTGCACCTTGTGGGCCTTTGCAAAGAGGTCCACGTAGCGCTGGAAGTTCGTGAGCAGGATGTACGAGCCGAACTTGTCGAGCGGGAGCCCCGTGTAGCGCGGGAGCCAGTTCTTAACGATCTCCTGCCGTGTGACCAGGGCGCACATGGGGTTTCCTTCTCCTCCTAGGCGCCCGCGAGGGCGTTCTGCGTGTTCAGGTGCTCCTCGCCCGTGTACTTGAGCGACTGCTCGTCCGCGTGGTAGCTCGAGCGCACCATGGCGCCGCTCTCGACGACCCCGAATCCTACCGACAGGCCGAACTGCTTCCAGCGCGCGAATTCCTCAGGCGCGACCCAGCGGTCGACGGGCAGGTGCTTCTTCGTGGGCTGGAGGTACTGGCCGATCGTCAGGATGTTGACGCCGTCGCCCGCAAGGTCCCGCAGGGTCTGCTCGACCTCCTCCCCTCGCTCCCCGAGGCCCAGCATGATCCCGGTCTTCACCGTGAATCCGCGGCTCTTGGCGTGCCGAAGCACGCTCCGCGAGCGGTCGTAGCGTGCCTGGACCCTGACGGGCTTCTGGAGGCGCTCCACGGTCTCCACGTTGTGGTTGAAGATGTCGGGCTTCGCATCGAGTACCGTGTCCACGTCCTCGGTCCTGCCCTTGAAGTCGGGAACCAGCACCTCGATCGCGGTCGCGGGGTTCCTGTGGCGGATCGCGCGGATCGTGGCGGCCCAGACCGAGGCGCCCCCGTCGGAAAGCTCGTCCCGGGCGACGCTCGTCACCACGCAGTGCCTTAGGCCCATCGTGGCCACCGCCTCGGCCACCCGGGCGGGCTCGCCCAGGTCAAGCTCGGTCGGCCGGCCGGTCTGGATCGCGCAGAAGTTGCAGGAGCGGGTGCAGATGTTGCCGAGGATCATCACAGTGGCCGTGCCCCGGGACCAGCACTCCCCGAGGTTCGGGCACTGGGCGCTCTGGCAGACCGTGTGCAGCTTGTGGCCGTCCACCAGGTTCCGAACCGCGGAGTAGGCGGGGCCCGCCGGCAGCTTCGCCCTCAGCCAGGAGGGTTTGCGGGTGGTGTCCATGGGCGTCATGCTGTCGGGATTGATGGCATGAAATGGACACGATCGCCCCCGAATCACAAGCAAGGAACGGAGCGGAACTTTCCGTTTGCGCCGAGGGCCCCGGTCCGGCAGGTTGACCCGCTCCCATGAGCGATATCCCGGCCGACATTACCCATGACCAGCACGCGGTGCGCCGGCAGAAGCTTGCCGACCTGCGCGCGGGGGGCACCGACCCCTTCCGGGCAGAGTTCCAGACGACGCATTTCTCGGGCGAGGCCCTGAAGGCGTACGTGGACGGCCAGGACAACGCGGTCGGGGTCTCCGTCGCCGGGCGCCTGGTGACCATCCGCGACATGGGCAAGAGCCAGTTCGTTAAGATCCTCGACCAGCAGGGCGAGATCCAGCTCTACATCAAGAAGGACGTCGTGGGCGAGGCTGCCTTCGTCTCCTTCAAGAAGCTCGACCTGGGCGACATCATCGGGGCCAAGGGCACCCTCTTCAAGACGAAGACCGGCGAGGTGACGGTCAGGGTGGACTCCTATGTGCTCCTTTCAAAGGCGCTCCGCCCCCTGCCCGAGAAGTGGCACGGCCTCGCCGATTCCGAGCAGGTGTACCGCCAGCGCTACCTCGACCTGGTCGTGAACCGCGAGTCGAGAGCCAGGCTCCTCATGCGCTCCAGGGTCGTCTCGGTGATCCGCAGGTTCCTGGAGGAGCGCAAGTACATCGAGGTGGAGACCCCGATCCTCCAGTCGGTCGCCGGCGGCGCCGCCGCCAAGCCTTTCACGACCCACCACAATGCGCTCGGAGTGGACTTCTTCCTGAGGATTTCGCTCGAACTTTACCTGAAGCGGATGCTGGTCGGGGGCCTGGACCGCGTCTTCGAGATAGGCCGCAACTTCCGCAATGAGGGCATCTCCCGGAAGCACAACCCGGAGTTCACGATGCTTGAGCTCTACGAGGCCTACAGCGACCACCGCGGGATGATGGTGCTGATCAGGGAGATGCTCACCACGGTTTGCCGGGAGGTGCTCGGGACCGACAAGATGCTCCATCCCTCGAGCGGCCAGACGATAGACTTTGGCGGGGCCTGGCGCGAGGTGACCTACAAGGATCTGATCCGCGCCGAGACGGGCGACCCGGAGTGGTTCTCTCGGAGCAAGCAGGAGCACGTCGCGGGGGCCGAGCGTATGGGGCTCAAGGTCGAGGCCGGATGGGAGGATTTCGAGGTCACAAACGAGGTTTTCTCGAAGAAGATCGAGCCAAACCTGATCCAGCCGACCTTCGTCATGAACCTGCCGAAGGAGCTTTGCCCGCTGGCGAAAATCAACCGTGATGACCCCTCGACGCTCGACGTCTTCGAGCTGGTGATCGGCGGGATGGAGGTCGCGCCGGCCTACTCCGAGCAGAACGACCCCGACGTGCAGCGCGAGATGTTCGAGAAGCAGGCCGGGGGCGAGCCCCAGAGCGTGGACCAGGACTTCCTCCTGGCCTTGGAGCACGGGATGCCGCCGGCCGGCGGCATGGGGGTCGGCATCGACCGCCTCTGCATGCTCCTGACCGGCGCCGAGAGCATCCGCGACGTGATCCTCTTCCCCCAGCTGCGGCCCGCGGATGCGAAGGCGCCCGAGGGCGCCTAAACCCGTGCCCTGGTACCTCCACCTCGCCTTCAGGCAGCTTTTCCCGACGGGGCGGCGGTTCCCCTTCTTCACGATCATCTCCGCCCTCGGGGTGGCGCTCGGCGTCGCCCTCCTGATCATCGTGATGGGTGTCATGGGAGGGTTCGAGTACGAGACCCGCCACATGATCACCGACACCGAGGGTGAGGTGCAGATCAAGGCGCGCGGCTGGATTGCGGACTATCCCTCGGTCGTCAGGAAGGTCGAGTCGGTGGCGGGCGTAGCGGCGGCGACCCCGTACGCCAGCGACATGGTGATGATCAAGTTTGGGGAGAAGCCCGCATTCCCGATGCTGCGGGGCCTGGACCTGGGTAGCGTCGGGAGGGTGACGCCCATGGACCGCTACATGCTGGCGGGCTCGATAGACGACCTTGACGACGACTCGATCATCCTGAGCGCGCAGCTGGCGGCGAGCATCGGCGCCAATATCGGCAACACGATCGAGGTCTACTCGCCGCTCATCATCGACAAGCTGAGTGCGGACTCCGTCTTCCTGCCGAGGCAGGTGCGGGTGGTGGGGATCTTCGAGATCGGCAAGCAGCAGCTCGACAGCAGCACGGTCTACGGGACGCTGCGCCTCGCCCAGGACCTGTACGGCCTCGGGGCCACGGTCCACGGCATCAACGTCCGCCTCAAGCCCGGCGTGAACGAGGACGATGCGGCGGCCCGGATAAACGCGGTCCTGCCGGAGGACATCCGCGCCTTCTCGTGGCAGGACAGCTTCTCGGATTTTCTCTGGGTGCTCAACCTCGAGCGGAACATGATCTTCTTCCTGCTCCTCTTCATCGTGATCGTGGCGGCGTTCTCGGTCACGAGCTCGCTCCTTATCTCGGTGGTGAGGAAGACCCGGGAGATCGGACTCCTGGGCGCCCTGGGCGGCCGCCCGCTGGAGGTCGCCGCATGCTTCTGCGCGCAGGGACTCTTCATCGGCGTCCTGGGGACCGCCGCCGGGCTCGTCATGGGCTTCACGGCCCTGGCGTTCAGGAACGACGTGGTCCTCTGGATCACGCGGATCACCCAGCGCCAGGAGGTGATGCGGCGGTTCTATGAGTTCAGCCAGCTTCCGTCCCACACCTCGGGCTCGACCGTCGCCCTGATCGTCGTGATGACGATCGTGATCTCGACCCTTGCGGGGCTTCTTCCCGCCTGGAAGGCCGCCAGCCTCAAGCCCGTGGAGGCGCTCCGCAATGAATGACTTCGTCCTTAGCGCCCGGGGCCTGAGGAAGAGTTTCCCGAGCGGCGACGCCGTCCTTGAGGTGCTCCGGGGCGTCGACCTGGACGTGGCCGCCGGTGAAAGCGTCAGCATCCGCGGCGAGTCCGGCTCCGGCAAGTCGACGCTCCTGAACCTCCTTGCAGGCCTGGATGCGCCCGACTCGGGAACGGTCACCTGGGGGGGCTCTCCCGACACCCGCGCCTCGCGCCGGGCCGCATACCTCGGGATGGTGTTCCAGTCCTTCTACCTGGTCCCGGAGCTGGATGCCTTTTCAAACGTGCTGCTTGCCAGGCGGATTCTGGGTGGCGTCGACGCGCCGGCCCGGGCGCGCGCCCGGGCGCTCCTGGGCGAGGTGGGGCTCGCCGCGCGCGCCCACCACCTGCCGGCGCACCTCTCGGGCGGTGAGCGCCAGCGGGTCGCGCTCGCCCGGGCCCTCATGAACGAGCCGAAGCTCATCGTGGCCGACGAGCCCACGGGCAACCTGGACGAGCGGACCGGCAACGAGGTCGTGGACCTCCTGCTCGGCCTCTGCTCTTCCGCCAACACGGCGCTCGTCCTTGTGACCCACAACGGGGCCCACGCCGCGAAGACCCGCCGGAGCCTGACGCTCACCGCGGGCGCCTTCTCCGCCTAGGACGGAAGTTTGCGGCTCGCCCCAACGGCGCCCGGCGCTAGGTTTAACCCATGTCCGCCCCCAAGATTCGCTGCGGCGTGGTAGGCGTAGGCTCCCTGGGCCAGCACCACGCCCGCATCTACGCCTCGATGCCCGGGGCCGAGCTCGTCGGGCTCTTCGACACGTCCGTTGCGCGGGCCTCCGAGATCAGCGAGAAGTTCGGCTGCAGGCGCTTTGGATCGGTGGAAGAGCTGGCGGCCGTATGCGACGCCGTGTCGGTCGTCGTGCCGACGGACCTCCACGAAAAGGTCGCCCTTCCACTGCTGGCGGCGGGCTGCCACCTCCTCATCGAGAAGCCGATCTGCGCCTCGCTCGAGGAGGCCGAGCGGGTCCTCCTCGCCGCCAAGGCGCGCAACTGCCTGGTCCAGGTGGGCCACGTCGAGCACTTCAACCCGGTCATGGCCTTCCTCGAGAAGGAGGCGAGCCGGCCCCAGTACCTGACGGCGGAGAGGCTGGCCCCATACCAGGTCCGCGGCACCGAGGTGGGCGTCGTCCTGGACCTGATGATCCACGACATCGGCATCGTGCTGGCGCTCGTGAAGTCCCCGATCGCCCGCATCGACAGCGTGGGAATAAATGTCCTCTCCAAGACAGAGGATATCGCCAATGCCCGCATACAGTTCGAGAACGGGTGCGTCGCCAACCTGAGCGCCAGCCGCATGAGCCTGAAGAAGGCGCGCGAGATCCGCATCTTCCAGGACAACGCCTACCTCTCGCTCGACTTCATGAACCAGTCGGGGCACCTGGTCCGGAAAAGCGACATCATCGCCTTCGGCCTGAAGATGAAGGTGGGGCTCGTGAAGGCGGGCGACACGAGCTCGATCCCCGTGCACCAGATCCCGATCGAGAAGGGCGAGCCCCTGGCGCTCGAGCTCGCGCACTTCGTGGAGAGCGTCGCCAAGAAGCGCCAGCCAAAGGTCGGGGCCGCCCTGGGGAAGAGCGCGCTCGAGGTCGCGATCGCGATCACCGACCAGATCCGCAAGAAGTGATGGCGGGCGATCCATCGTTGCGGCTGCCTCCCCCCGCGCGCGGCGCGGCCGACCTGCTGGTCGTGGCCGGCGAGCACTCGGGCGACGAGCACGCGGCCCGGATGGTCTCCGGGCTCCTTGCGAGAAGGCCCGGCCTCAGGGTCTCGGCGCTAGGCGGCCCGAGGCTGGCCGCCGCGGGCGCGGAGCTCCTCTGCGACCGGACCGCGCTCTCCGTCGTGGGCCTGGGCGAGGTGGTGAGGAACCTCCCGTTCTTCATGGCCCTCATCGAGGAGACCATCGCCTGGATAGGGAGGTATCGCCCGCGCGCCGTCTGCTTCGTGGACAACTCCGGATTCAACCTGCGCGTCGCGAAGGAGCTCAGGCTGCGCGGCATCAGCGCAAAAGGAGGGGGAGACGTCCGGACCCTCTACTATATAAGCCCGCAGATCTGGGCGTCACGGGCGGAGCGCCGCTTCGACATGGCGCGCAACCTGGACGCCCTCGCGGTCATTTTCCCCTTTGAAGTGGGGTGCTACGCCGACACGGGGCTCCAAGTCGACTTTGTGGGGCATCCCTTCATGGCCCCCGACTACCAAGCCCCCGTGCGCCACGACCCCCGCGGACCCGTGCTGCTGCTTCCCGGCAGCCGAACACGGGCCGTGGGCCTCATCCTTCCCGCGCTCCTTGAGGGTTTCCGTGAATTCTCCCGGGAGGAAAAGGGGCGCACGGCCGTGATCCTCTACCCAAGCGGGGCGATCCGCGCGCAGCTTGAGGCGATGGGACTTCCGGGGGACGTGTCCCTCAGGGCGACCGGCGCGCCCGTGGATGCGGGCGCAGTCCTTACGAGCAGCGGGACCATGTCCATGCACTGCGCGCTTGCGGGGATTCCCGGTGCGATCGCCTACAGGACGGACCTGCTCACGTACCTGCTGGGACGCTGGCTGGTCCAGGTCCCGTACCTGGGGATCGCCAACATCCTCCTTGGCGAGGCGATGTACCCCGAGTTCATCCAGGGAGGCGCCTCCCCGGATGCGCTCGCCGCCCAGCTCTCCGCCTGTCTTGGCGACCCGGCGCGGCGCTCCCGGACCTTGGAGCAGTCGCTTGAGCTCAGGGCGATGCTCGTGAACCCGGCTGGGCTCACCGAGGCCGACTGGATCTCCCGGAACCTGCCCTAGCTCCCGGTCCGCGGGGCCTCGGCCTGAGGGGTGGCAACCGCTGCGGGGCCGGGCGATCCCGCATTCGGGCCTGGCGCCAAGGAGAGGTAGCGCTGGATGTGCTCCCATAGGCTTGCCGCGCGTTCCGACAGGAGCTGCCGGCACCGCACGATCTCCGCCTCCCGCGCGGCCCGGTTCGTCTCCGCGATCTTCGCAAGGTCGTCCAGGTTGTAGAGGAACACGTTCTGGAGGTCCGCCGCCGAGGCCTCCACGTCGCGGGGCATTGCAAGGTCGATGAGGAGGAGCGGCCTCGCGGGGCGCTTCTTCATCGCCGTGGCGACCGCAGCCCTGCTCAGGATCGTCGTCGGGGCCGAGGTCGAGCAGACGACCACGTCGAAGCCGACGATGTGGGCCTCGCGTTCCTCGAACGTGACGGTTCCCGCGCCGAGGGCTCCGGCCACCTCGTCCGCGCGCTCCTTGCGTCGGCCGGCGACAGCAAGGTCCTCCGCGCCGCGGCTCTTGAAGGCCTTCGCCGTGCCCTCGCCGATCTCGCCGGTCCCAAGCACCAGGACCCTGGTGTCGGCCAGGCTCCCGAAGATGGTGGTCGCAAGGTCCACGGCCACGTTGGCCACGCTCACGCGGCCCGAGGAGATACCCGTGTTCGTCCGCACGTGCTTGGCCGCCTGGAACGCCTTCTGGAAAAGCCGGTTCAGGACGGCTCCGGTCGATCCAGAGGCCTGCGCGGCGGCGTACGCCTCCTTAACCTGGCCGAAGATCTCGTTCTCTCCGACCAGCTGCGAGTCGAGCCCGCTCGCCACCTCAAAGAGGTGGAGCGCCGCGTCGCGTCCCATGAGCTTGATCCGTATCTTCTCGAACTGGACCACCTCAAACTTCTGCCGGGCGCAGTAGACCGCCTGGACCGAGTCGGCCGCGGCCTCGTCGGTGGCGACCCCGTAGAACTCGACGCGGTTGCAGGTGTTTAGGACCGCGATCTCGCGAAGGCCACCGACCAAGGAGAGGTCCTGGCGCAGGCCCGCCTCGGAGTCGACCGCGAGCTTCTCGCGCACCTCGACCGGGGCGTTGTGGTGCGTCGCACCGATCACGAAGAGGCACGGCTCGCTCATTGCGACTGTTGCGCGACCGTCTTGGACACGGGGTGGCGGCTCTCGTCGACCGCCCCCAGGGAAAGGAGCGCAGCAGCGAAGAGGACGAGGCACGTCCAGGCAAACCGCTTGGAAAGCAGGCGCCCCGAGAGCCGGAGGCCGAACGCGACCGCGGCCACGAGCCACACGGCAACGGTGGCCGCGAGCTTGAAGTGCCCCACATTGGCCGTGTCGCGCAGCCAGTACACCGATCCGAAAAGAAGCGCCAGGGTCAGGAGCGCTGTCCCTGCTCCCAGGAGCCGCACCTCGATGTGGTCCAGGTCGAGGATCGAGGGCAGGAACGAGAACCATCCGCCCAGGCGCTTCGACTTGATCGAGAAATGCCGGAACAGGAAGAGGGTGGAGGTGAGCGCCAACAGGCCGAACACCCCGTAGCTGAAGATGGCGAGGGCCGCGTGCAGCTCTATCCAGGGGTTGCCGCCGAAGATGTGGGTCCGCCGGACCGCGTCCCATGCGGGTATGGACAGGGAAAGGATCGTGAGCGCCGCTCCCAGGCACGACGTGAAGTACCCGAGGACGCTCGAGCGGAACGTGACGCCTATCACCAGGTAAAGGCTGATGGCGGACCATGCGGTGAACTGGAAGATCTCAAACTCGTTTCCGAGGGGACACCCGCCCGTGGCATGCCCGCGCACGCCGAGTCCGATGAACTGAAGCAGGTAGCCCGCGAGTATCGTCAAGTAGATGGGGATGCCATGGATCCTGCCGCCCCGGACAATCGAGGCGGTGCCCAGGAGGAAACCGACGATATAGAAGCCGGCTGCGCACCAAAGCCATTGACGGTCTGACAGATCTACAAACATGGAGCGGACAGGCTGCCCAAGATTACGCCGGCCGGCAAGTCTAGGGGCGCACGGTCGGTGCCCACGCCGATAGGAATTCGAGGATCTTCGCCGGGCTGTGCCCGTCACCGTCCTCGAGTTCACCTGAGTCCTTGGTCGTCAACTGCTTGCCGTCGCTGTTCAGGACCACGAGAACCGGGATGCCGTGTTCGATCGGGTTGCCATATTTTTCGTTTAGGGCTGCGTTTCGGGCCGGGCCGCGCCGCGTGTTGGTGTCGATCCAGACTACGACGAAGTCCTTCGCAAGGGCCGCCGACACCCTGGGGTCGCTCTCAAATGTCGCATGCATGCGCCGGCACCAGATGCACCAGTTGGCCCCGAAGACGAGGATCACGCGCTTGTGGCCGGCGGCAGCCCGGACCATGGCCTCCCCAACCTGTGCGGAACCGTCGGCCTGGATGTTGTAGATATCGGGCCCCATGGCGGGGTATTCCGGTGCGGCCGTGAGCGCGGAGCACGGCAGGAGCACGAGGACCAATAGGAGGGCGAGGTGTCGGGGGTTCATGGTGATTCTGCCCGGAATCTCGCCCGGGCGGGCCGGGTCCGCAAGTGGGATTGCCGCGACCACCGCTACCGCACCCGTTTCCAGGCGGCGATGTACATCCCGTTGGCGTCAAGATCCTGGGGGAGGAGGAAGGCCCGGGCGGCGGGTTCCCTGAGGATGGGCAGGGGGCTCGGCTCAAAGTCGCGGTGCGAGGCCTCGAAGGTGTCTGCGACCCCCGTTGTCTCGCTGCGGGTGAGCGTGCACACCGAGTACACGAGCCGGCCGCCCACCTTGACCGAGCGCGCGGCATTGCCGAGGAGCGCCGTCTGGACCGCCGTCAGCTCGCGCACGTCATCGATCGAGGTGGTCCAGCGCGCATGGGGGTTACGCTGCCAGGTCCCGACCCCGCTGCACGGCGCGTCCACGAGGACGCCGTCGCACGGGGTCCGGAACGGTGCGGACGAGGCACCGGCCCACTCGGCCGTCCTGTAGTTGAACATCCCCGCGCGCGCGGCCCGCTTCTTAAGGACCGAGAGCCGGCGAGCCGATCGGTCCGTCGCCCAGACCAGGCCCTTGTTGCGCATCAGGTCGGAGAGGTGGAGGGCCTTGCCGCCCTCGCCGGCGCACGCGTCCCACCAGGTCCCGCCAGGCTCCGGGGCGCACGCGTGCCCCACCAGCTGCGACGAGAGGTCCTGGATCTCGAAGGACCCGGACTGGAAGCCCGCCGCCTTGTGCAGGTCGTCGGGACCCCGGTACCGGAGGGCCGACAGGTCGGCGGGGGCCTTGAGCCATTCGGGCGGGACGGGCTTTTCACACGAACCCAACGCCTTCGCGGTCCCATCGGCCAACCCGGCCTTCGCCCGTATCCACAGGGCGGGTTCCTGCTGCAGGCGGCGCAGGTACGCGGCCGACAGATCCATCTCCCCCGCGAGCCAGGACGGGACCGCGCGCGAGGCGAGCGCCTCAAACTTGATGCTCGAGGGGTCCTTGTCGAATCGGGTCTGGTAGCCGATCGCCCTCAGGACCTGCTTCTGCACCGACTCCGCACGGTCCAGCCAGTTGATCCAGCGGAAATACGTGAAGACGGCCCGGCTCACCGAGCGCTTCCCCACGGACCCCAGGGTCCGGTTGGCGGTCAGGTACTCGCGCAGCGCCGCGTCCGCTGGGACTCCTGGGCGGACCCTTCCCAGGACGAGGGCGGCATGGTTCTCTAGCGTCTGGCCCATCGGGTGTCCGGCTTAAGCTCGAGCGGGCGGGTCTCAATCCGGATCCCGGCGACCGAGGGATGGGAGCGCAGCTGCTGGAAGGCGGGCGCCGAGAGGCGCCACGAGAGGGCTGCGCTCGCCTCGGCTATGGGGGCGAGCCCGCCCTCGAGCAAAAGGGCGAACTCGATCCGCGTGTCGCCCTGGTCGCGGACAACGGCCTCGCGGAGCGCGCGCATGAAGGCTTCCAGGCCGGGGTGGTCGGGCTTCAGGAGCCACGTGACCTTGCGCACCGAGCGCGCCACCGCCAAGTCGAGCGGGTAGCACTCCTTCACGTTCACGCGGGGCCCGTCCGCGCCGCGGATGATGTTCCCCTGGACCAGCACGGCCGCGTTCTCGGCGAGCGTTGAGCCGAAGCTGGCAAAGGCGTCCGCGAACATGTTGAGCGCTATCGTTGACTTGCGCGTGGCGAGCGTGAACGCGACCCAGGGACGATTGTCCTTCTTCGCGTACTTCTTGGCGAGGTTGGCCGCGATGCCGCAGAGCCGGAATTCACCCCTGTCGGGCAGGTTCGCGATCTCCTCGGCGGGGGCGGTGTCGATCGCCTCCCACAGCCCGGAGTAGCTGTTCATCGGGTGCCCGGAGACGTAGAACCCGAGCAGCTCCTTCTCGAACGAGAGGCGCTCGTGGGCGGTGAAGTCCTCGGGCGCGCCCCCGGGGGGCCTGCGGGCGCCGCTGGCGCCCGCCTTCGGCTCCGCGAGCGTCCCGAGGAAGTTGTCCTGGCCCGCGGCCCGGTCCCGAGCCTGGGCGGAGCTTGCCGCGATCGCTGCGTCAATCCCGTCGAAGAGGTGGCGCCGCCCGGCGCGGCTAAAATCGAATGCGCCTGTCTTCACGAGGTGCTCGAGGACCCGCTTGTTCACCGCGCGGCCGTCGACCCGGGTGGCGAAGTCCTCGAAATCGGCGAAGGGTCCCGCCGTTTCGCGCTCCGCGATGATGCGCTGCGCGGCGAGCTCCCCCACGCCCTTGATGCCGGCAAGGCCGAACCGGATCTTGCCGCCCACCGGTGTGAACATCTCGCGCGACTCGTTCACGTCGGGCCCGAGCACCTGGAGGCCCATCGACTCGCACTCGGCCACGAAGTGGGCGACCTTGTCGGAATTGCCCAGCTCGGAGCTGAGCATCGCCGCCATGAACTCGACCGGGTGGTTGGCCTTCAGGTAGGCGGTCTGGTAGCTCAGGAGCGCGTACGCCGCGGAGTGGGACTTGTTGAAGCCGTACCCCGCGAACTTGTTCAGGATGTCGAAGATAGCGTCGGAGGTCCTCTCGTCGATGTTGTGGAGCCTCTTCGCCCCGCCGACAAACTTGCCGCGCTCCTCGGCCATGGCGACAGGGTCCTTCTTGCCCATGGCGCGCCGCAGCATGTCGGCCCCTCCGAGCGAGTAGCCGGCGATGATCTTTGCGGCCTCCATGACCTGCTCCTGGTAGACCATGACGCCGTACGTCTCGCGGCACACCTCCTCCAGGAGCTTGTGCGGGAACTTGACCGTGCTCGGGTCCTTCTTGCCGCGGATGTAATCGGGAATCCAGTCCATCGGTCCCGGCCGGTAGAGGGCGATGAGGGCGATGATCTCGTCGATCGAGGAGACCTGCAGCTGCCGGCAGAGATTCTGCATGCCGCCCGACTCCAGCTGGAACACGCCGGTCGTGCGCCCCGTGTTGAGGAGGGCGAAGGTCTTCGGGTCGTCGATCGGGACCTTCTCGATGTCGAATGCCGGGTTCACGGTCCGGCGGATGTTGTCCACGGCGTCGGCGATCACGGTGAGCGTCTTTAGTCCCAGGAAGTCCATCTTCAGGAGCCCGAGCTTCCCGACCGCGTTCATGTCGAACTGCACCGTGACATCGCCCTCCTGGAGCGTGAGCGGCACGAATTCCTCCAGGGGCCGGTCGGTGATGATGATGCCGGCGGCGTGCTTGCCGGTGTTCCTGACCATGCCCTCGAGGACCCTTGCCTGCTCAAATATCTTCTTCGCGGCGGGGTTCCTCTCGACCTCCTCGCGCAGCTCCGTCGACTTGGCCACGGCCTGCTCGAGGGTGATGTTGATCTCGTCCGGTATCATCTTCGCCAGGCGGTCCGCCTCGGCGTAGGGCAGGTTGTGGACGCGCGACACGTCGCGGATCACCATCTTGGCGCCCATGGTCCCGTACGTGACGATGTTTGCGACGCACGCGTCACCGTACTTTTTCCGCACGTAGTCGATCACCTCGCCGCGACGCCTCATGCAGAAGTCGATGTCGAAGTCTGGGGGCGAGACGCGCTCGGGGTTCAGGAACCGCTCGAAGAGGAGCTTGAAGCGGAGAGGGTCCAGGTTGGTGATCCCGAGGAGGTACGCGACAAGGCAGCCCGCGCCCGAGCCGCGGCCGGGCCCGACCGGAATCCCCTGCTTCTTCGCCCAGTCTATGAAGTCCCATACGACGAGAAAGTAGTCGATGAAGCCTGTCTTCGCGATGACGCCGAGCTCGTACTGGAGCCGGTCGACGAGGACCTGCGCGAGCGCCGCGTCCCCCGCCTTGGCGGGCGCGGCGAAGTCGACCTGGTAGCGGGTCTTGAGCCCGGCGATGCACAGGTCCCTCAGGTAGCCGACACGGTCGGTCCTCACCTCCGGGGGAAGGGGGTACTTGGGGTATCGCTCGCTTCCCTTGGGGAAGGGGATGGCCACGTCGCACATCTCGGCCACGGCCTGGGTGTTCGTCACGGACTCCGGCACCTCGGCGAAGAGGCGCTCCATCTCGGACCTCGACTTGAGGTAGAACTGGGTCCCGTCGAAACGCATCCGCTTCTCGTCGTCTATCTTGGCGCCGGTCTGGATGCAGAGCATCGCGTCGTGGGAGCCCGCGTCCGAGGCATTCACGTAGTGGACGTCGTTCGTGCAGATGATCTTCAGCCCGAACTCCTGGGCGAGCTTGAGCAGGAGCGGGATGATCTTGCGCTGCTCGGCGATGCCGTGGTCCTGGATCTCGACGAAATAGTTCTCCCTGCCGAAGATGTCGACGAACCGCGCGGTCGCCTTCCTGGCCTCCTCCCAGCGGTCATGGAGCAGGTGCTGCGGCACGAGCGAGGCCAGGCACCCGGTGAAGCCGATCAGCCCGCGGGCGTGGCGGGAGAGGGTATCAAGGTCGGTCCTGGGCTTGTAGTAGAACCCCTTCAGGTGGGCGTCACTCACCAGCTTGAGCAGGTTCTGGTAGCCCTCGATATTGCGCGCCAGGAGGCCAAGGTGGAAGATGCTCCGGCCCTCGTCGCTCCGACCCTGCTTCTCAAGCCTTGAACCCTCGGAAAGGTAGAGCTCGCAGCCGATCAGGGGCTTTAGGCCCTTTCCCTTTGCCGCAATATAGAAGTCGATGGCCCCAAAGAGGTTGCCGTGGTCCGTAAGGGCCAGGGCCGACATCCCGAGCTGGCACGCCCTGTCTGTGAGCTGGTCGATCCGGCATGCCCCGTCCAGCAGGCTATAGTCCGAGTGGACGTGCAGGTGGACGAAATTCTTGTCGGCAGTGGGCACCGGGGGTTAACCAAGATCAGGGCGTGGGATGCGCAAGCCGGAACAGCGGCGGGGCCTCCCAAAGCCTCCTTTTAACCGTTGACGGAGGCGCCCCGGGGTGGCCTATTAGCGGGCTTTTCCCTTCACAAGCAGACCATGTCCATCGAAATCAAGATCCGCAAGAACGAGCCCATCGACCGTGCGCTACGCCGCATGAAGAAGAAGCTCGACCGCGAGAACATCATCAAGGGCACCCGCGCCAAGCGGTACTATGAGAAGCCGTGCGAGAAGCGCCGCCGCAAGGATAAGGTCATGGCCTTCACCGCGATGCTGCGCCGCCGCTACGACAGCTAACGCTTCCGGAACCCCCTTTCAAGCCGCGCCCTGACACCCGTCGGGCGCGGTTTTTTTTGGTGCAAACCGGGCCGCTTCTCCAATCTTCGAACTGCAGTGAAACCCGTTCCCGCGCTCTCGACCAGCTGGTGCTCGCACCGCCACAAGGACGGCTTCGAGATGATCCGCGAGATGGCGGACTTGGGGTTTGAGCGCGTGGAGCTCAGCCACGGGATACGGATCTCCCTGGTGCCGGGGATCCTGAAGGCGGTCGAGGACGGCGTCGCCAGGGTCGGCAGTGTCCACAATTTCTGCCCGCTCCCCATGGGCGTCACCCAGGCGGCGCCCAATTTCTTCCAGCCCTCGTCCCCGGATGCGAGGGAGAGGGACCAGTGGCTCCGGCAGACCAAGCGCTCCATAGACTTTGCAGCGCAGGTGGGCGCCTCGCTCCTGGTCTGCCACCTGGGGAGCGTGAAGTATTTCTGGCTCCAGCCCGACCGCCACATGGCCGCCTACCTCGCGCGCCACCCCGACGCCGTCGCTTCCGGGGACAAGGCCTACCGGGCGCTGGTCGAGAAGGCCCTCCACAAGATCCGCAAGCGCATGGTTCCCTATTGGGAGCGGACGAAGGAGGCCGTGCTCGGCGTCCTGGACTACGCCGATGAAAAGCACGTGCGTCTCGGCCTCGAGAACCGCGAGCGGTTCGAGGAGCTCCCGCTGGACGCCGACTTCCCCCAGTTCCTGGCGGGCCTTCCCGCGAACGCCCCCGCGGGCTACTGGCACGACGCCGGGCACGCGAACCTGAAGCAGGGGATGGGCCTCATAGACCACCGCAAGCAGCTCGAGGACAACATGGGCAGGCTCCTCGGGTTCCACCTCCACGACGTCGACTCCGAGGGAAACGACCACCAGGCGATCGGGACGGGGGCGGTGGACTTCGGCATGCTGAGCAGCTTCTGGAGGCCCGAGCACCTCTTTGTGATCGAATTGAGCCCGCGCGTTCCGGTCGAAGGAGTCGTGGCCTCGAAGGAGCGGGTTGAGGCGCTCCTTGCAAAGGTGTGCGGCCCGGTGGCCGGATCCCCCAAGGACGGCTTGGGAGGGGACCGACAATGACGATCACGGCCCGTGCGGCCTCGGCCGTCGACGTTCCGGAGCTCGTCGCCATGATGAGGGAGTTCTACGCGGAGGCCGACTATGCCCTCGACGAGGCATGGGCTGCACGGAGCTTCCTTTCCCTTCTTGGCGATCCCTCCAGGGGGGCCGCCTTCATCGCGAGCGGGAATGAGAAACCCCTCGGATATGCGGTCCTCACCCTGAGGCACAGCATGGAGTTTGGCGGCCTGGACGGCTTCATTGACGACCTCTTTGTGCGCAAGGCGAGCCGGCGCCTCGGCGTGGGACGGGCGGCCCTGGAGGCGCTCCTCGCGGAGTGCCGGCGGCGCGGCGTGCTTGCATTGCACGTCGAGACCAGTGACGGGAATCCCGCCGCCGTGGCCCTCTACGAGAGCCTTGGGATGCGCGACCGCAAGCGCCTCCTTCTCACGGCAAGGCTCACCGATCGCCGCGAGTCGCCGCTGGCTTAGCGGGCTCCCCGCGCTGCGACAGCACCTGCGTGATCCACCTTCGGTGCGGCCCGGATAGCGCTATCGAGTCGAGATCCGCGAGTCGGACCCACGCAAGGCCCCCGGGGACGGGCCCCGCAGGAGCCTTCGCCGCGTGGATCGACTCCTCGATCCTGTAGCGGGTGATCCCCCGGCTCCTGCGCGAGAGGAGGCGGCCCTTCGCGGCGGCCTCGGGCGAAATGCCCGCCTGCTCGGCCGTCGGGAGCTCGTGCAGGCTTGCGAGCCTGCGGGCGCCCGACGGGTTGGCGTGGAGCAGGAGCCGTCCCGCCCGCTCGCACCACACCCTGACCACGCTGCGGTGCTCTGTCTTCCTGGCCTCGAGCCTCGGGTAGTCCTCGGGATCACCCGCGCCGGCCGCGCCGCAATAGTCCCTCACCGGGCAGACAAGGCAGGTCGGGCCGCGCCGGAAGCAGACGGTGGCGCCAAGCTCCATCATGGCCTGGTTGTGGTCCCCGGGGTGTTCCCGGTTCACGAGCTCCCCTGCGAGCGGCGCAAACGCCTTGGAGGCGCTGGCGCTGTCCCGGAACCGGGTGCCGTCGCGCGTCAGGCGCGCGAGGATGCGCACCACGTTCCCGTCCACGCAGGCGCGCGCCTCCCCGAAGGCGATGCTTGCCACGGCTGCCGCCGTGTACGGGCCGACCCCCGGGAGCTCGGACCAGGCGCCCGAGGACCGGGGAAGCGGGCCGCCCGCCACCGCCTTGGCAAGGCGGTGCAGGTTTCGGGCGCGCGAGTAGTAGCCGAGGCCCTCCCAGAGCTTGAGGACCCTGGACTCGGGCGCCGCGGCTAGCGCCGCGAAGTCGGGGAGGGCCGCCATCCAGCGCCCGAAGTAGGGGAGGACCGTCGCCACCTGGGTCTGCTGGAGCATGAACTCGCTCACGACCGTCCCATAGGGCGAGGGAGCCTCGCGCCAGGGAAGCCTCCTCTGGGAGGTCCGGTACCACGCCAGGAGGTCCTGCTGGAACCCCGCCCGGCCGGCCAGAAGCTCCTCTCGGGCGGAAGTTTTGCGTGTCATTGGCGTCAAATTTGTGACTATGGGTTCCTCATGCCCAAGCGCGGCCAGGACGACGAGGAAAAACCCAAGAAGCTGAGCAGCTATACGCTCAAGCTCGACGATGGCCAGATGGAGCGGCTCAAGTCGATCCTCTCGGGGCGCGGGTGGGAGTCGTTCGAGGTCGCGTACGCCCGCTATGCGTTCAAGGGACGGGACTGCAACGTGACGGCCTATGAAAGCGGCAAGCTCGTCGTCGCCGGAAAGGGCACCGAGGAATTCGTGACGATGACGCTCGAGCCCGAGATCACCCAGGCCCCGAAGCTCGGGTACGACGAGGTGCTCCATCCCGACTGGTTCGAGCTCCACGCCGGCCTAGACGAGAGCGGCAAGGGCGACCTCTTCGGCCCCGTCATCGCCGCCACCGTGATCGCAGATAAGTCCGCGATCGAGGGCTGGATAAAGGCTGGGGTCAAGGACTCCAAGAAGATCGCCGAGAGCCAGATCATCAAGCTCGACAAGCTGATCCGGGAGACCCACGGCGTCGCGGTCGCCACATGCTTCTGCGGCATGGCTAAGTACAACCTCCTCATGTCGCGGCCGCACGCGAACCTGAACCGGCTTCTCGCCTGGCAGCACGCCACCGCGCTCACGCAGGCCCTCGGCCGAAAGAAGGCGCCCCGCGGCCTCCTCGACCAGTTCAGCAAGCAGCCGCTCGTGCAGCGCGAGCTCGCAAAGATGGGGGTCAAGGACTTCGACCTGCAGATGAGGACAAAGGCCGAGGAGGACCCCGTCGTCGCCGCCGCCTCGGTCGTGGCGCGGGCGGAGTTTGTGCGCCAGATGGCGGCGCTCTCGAGGGAATTTGGCGGGCCTCTCCAGAAGGGCGCGGGCCCCCTCGTGAAGGAGCAGGCCTCGCAGATCATCGCGCGGTTCGGGGCCCGTTCGCTCGGCAACTTCGCGAAGCTCCACTTCAGGACGGCCTACGAGGTCGTGGCCGCCGCCGGCAAGCTGGACGAGCTGCCGCTGCCCGAGCCGAAGGAGAAGGTCGAGTGGGGTGGGTGAGGGGGCGGGGGCCACCACGATGCCGAAGCGCCGCCAGCTCCGCAGCTTCGACCTGAAGAAGATCGAGGGATTCGAGAGCCTCATCGGCATGGACGAGGTCGGGAGAGGCGCGCTTGCCGGCCCCGTTGTCGCGGGGGCGGTCCTCGTGAGCCGCGATTTCCTGGAGGGGCGCTGGGCCGTCGCGAAGGGTGGGCGCGTGAACGACTCCAAGCAGCTTAACCCGGCCGAGCGGGAGGCGCTCTGGTCCGAATTCGAGGCGCTTGTGGCCCAGGGCCAGATCCACGCCCACTACGGCTCGGCGAGCGTCGAGGAGATAGAGCAGCACAACATCCTCGGCGCGACGAAGCTCGCGATGCGCCGCGCTATGGAGGGCATCTACCCCGTCGAGGCTTTCCGACGGAGCGAGGAGCCCGACCTCTTCTCCTCGCTCCAGGAGCGCGAATCCTTCGTCCCGGTCGTGTCCTGCCGGGTGCTCGTGGACGGGCTCCCGCTGCGCGGCTTCCCATACCCGCACACCGCTGTCGTCAACGGCGACGCCCGGTCGCTGTGCATCGCCATGGGCTCCATCATAGCAAAGGTGGCCCGTGACCGGATGATGGCCGAGCTTGACGCGGCCTATCCAGGCTACGGTTTCGCCAAGCACAAGGGCTACGGCACGGAGGAGCACCGCGAGGCCGTGGTTCGGCTCGGCCGCTCGCCGATCCACCGTGAGATGTTCCTGAGGAAGCTGCTCTCGCAGCGCGCCGACCCCAACCAGATGGATTTTCTTCCCGGCCGTTGACCCGTGGGCCCTGTGCGGCCACAACGGGTGGAGATGGCCGGCAAGAAACACACCCCGCTCGACCGGGTCCTTGGGCGACTCGACACGCTCGACCCCGTCAACCTTGCGAACCTGGTCCAGCGCCTCGCCAAGGAGCGCACGCTCTTCGAGCAGATCTTCAAGACACTCCAGGAGGGTGTCCTTGTCATCTCGGCCGACGGCGCGATCGAGTACGCCAACGAGGCCGCGCACAGCCTGATCGGCGTCGCGGCGGACGGCCTTGCCGGCCAGACGCTCTGGAGGCTCATCCCGGGGCTCAGGCCGACGCTCGTCGACGTCGACGGGGTCTCCGGCCCGCTTGTGACCCGGGAGTTCGAGCTTTCATACCCCGAGCCGCGGACGCTCCGGCTCTACATGGTGCCGATACCGGCGGACGGCGCCGACACGGAGCGCCGCTTCGCGGTCATCCTAGGGGACGTCACGCGGGACAGGCTCTCGACCCAGCAGCGCATCGAGGACGAGCGGACCTCGTCCATCCTCCTCCTTGCGGCCGGCGTCGCCCACGAGCTCGGCAACCCGCTCAACTCGCTCACGATCCACCTGCAGCTGATCGCCAGGAAGCTGAGGAAGCTCGGCAAGACCCCCGAGTCAAAGTCGGTCGCCGACTCGGTCGAGGTGTGCCGCGAGGAGGTCGCCAGGCTTGACGGGATCATCACCCACTTCCTTGAGGCCATAAGGCCCAGCCCCCCGGACCTGACCGAGACAAACCTGACGGAGGTCCTGGCCGAGGTGCTCAAGTTCCAGAAGCGGGAGTTCGAGAACCGCGGGATCGCCGTCGAGGCCGAGACGCCGTCATCCCTGCCGACGGTCATGGCGGACCGCAACCAGATCAAGCAGGTGTTCTTCAACATCACGAAGAACGCAATGGAGGCCATGCAGCCCGGGGGGGACCTGAGGATCAAGTCCCGCGCCGACGACGATTCGGTCTACCTTCTCTTTGGGGACACCGGATCGGGCATCCGCCACGAGGACATGGTGAAGCTCTTCCAGCCCTACCATACCACGAAGTCGGGCGGCCACGGCCTGGGGCTGATGATCGTCAAGCGCATCATGCGCATGCACGGCGGCCAGGTTGGAATCGAGAGCCGCGAGGGGATGGGGACACTCATCACCCTCCAGTTCCCGAGGAAGGATCGCAGGATCCGGATGCTGGTCGGCGGCTGAGGCCTGCGCTACTTCGCAGGGGGCTGGTCGCCCGCCAGGTGGATCACCTTCACCTGCACCATCTGCGTCTCCTTGGTCTTGCCGAGCTTGAGCGTGACCTTGATTGGGATCACGTCGGAGCTCACGCCAAGCTGCGAGACCATGGTCGTGGGCTCCGCAGTCGCCCCAGGCCCGATCGTCAGGTGGTCGGGATCGAGCGCGAAGTTTCCGAGGTCGGAGTCGAAGTCGATCAGCCCGACCGTGACCGGCGCGGCGCCCGTGTTCGTGAGGACCAGGTGCAGGGTCACCGGCGGCAGCGGGCTCCCGAGCAACTGCTTGCTGCTGTTTTCTGCATAGTCCTGGTAGGTCTTGTCCTTGTCCCCGCGGCCCTTCTTTAGCCCCCTGCCGATTCCGCGGCTCAGGGTCACCTTGGCAAGGACCGCGCCCTGGAAAAACGCCCCCGTGCCCTCCATCGCCACCGGCCGCTCCCCGGCCACGACGCCGTTCGTGAGCTCGTCATCGGCGGGGTGGAAGCAGCCCGTCACGGCCAGGGTCGCGGCCATGCCGGCCAGGGCTAGGATAAGGGCTAAGCGGTTAACCGATGGTGTCTTAGGGAGCATTAGGGGTTTTCTAAAAGTGGATTGACCTAGGGACGCTACGCGGTGGACTAAAACTGCCGCCGATGATTGCATGTGCCGTGCTCTCGCGCCAATTGAAAAAGCGCATCTTTCCGGACGGACCTGCGTCTGGTCGGTCATAGTGCGATGTCACAAGCATGGATGAAAGTTCAACGACCACGCTGGGCGAAAGGGTTCGCCGGGCGCAGCGCGGCGACGATGCCGCGATGCGGGAGCTCATTGTCTCCTACCAGCGCCGCATCGCCGGATTCATCTACGCCATCACGGGAAGGAGCGACTCGGTTGAGGACCTCGCGCAGATGGTCTTCGTCAAGATGGTGCGCGCCCTCTCCCGCCTCAAGGCGCCCGAGCAGTTCGAATCCTGGCTCTTTCGGCTCGCCCGCAACACCTGCATCGACCACCTGCGTCGCCAGAAGCTGCGAAGGATATTCACTCCCTTCGCCCCCGAGCACGAGAACCTGCCCGAACCCGAGGGTTCGGTCGACGGCGAGGAGCTCGACGCCCTCCGCCACGCCCTTTCCCAGATCAGGCCCAAGGACAGGGCGCTCCTCGCCCTTGTCCAGGAGGGCCGAAGCCATGCCGAGATCGCATCGACTCTCGGCACCAGCGTCGCAGCGGTGAAGGCCCGCCTCCACCGCGCCCGCGAGCAATTGCGCCAACACTACCAAAGCAATGAAACCTGAAGACCATGCATGGACGAGGCTGCGCGAGCGCGGCGCGTCCGAGATATCACCCGGTTTTGCCGACCGCGTCCTCCGCGCCGCCCGTGCGGAAGCCTCCCCGCTTCTCGTCGCCCACTTCGCCATGTGCGCCGCCACGGCGGCGCTCTGCCTCGGCGCCGTCCTCCTTTATCACACCCGAGTCTCGGGCGATGAGGAGGCGAGCAGCCTTGCGGGCTGGAGCGAGATCGCGGCGCAGGCGAGCGACCTCGAACAGGGAATATGAGGGACCGGATCCTGGCGGCGCTCCTGACCCTGGCCGTCTTCGCGACCGGCTTCCTGGCGGGCCGGTGGCACGAGCACCATCGCCCGTTCCCGGGCCCGCCGGGGGCCTTCATGGGCGAATTTGGCGCCCGGCCGGGCGGCTCGCCACGGAGCGTGCCCCCGGTAAACCGGGCGCAGCTTGCCGACCAGATCGAGAAGCTGCGTCCGCAGATGGACGCCTTCAGGGACAGGATCACCGAGATCTACACCGAATTTGACAGGGACATAGAGCCCATCCTGACCCCGGAGCAGCGGGACCTGTACCAGAAGAGGTTCAAGGCGCACCGCGGCTTCGGCTCCGGCGCCGAATTCGGCCCGAGCGACAAGCCCCTCTCCGACGAGCAGATAGACCAGCTCCTTCAGCGACCCTTCCGCACGCTCGCGTTCTTCGTGGTGATCCCGATGACGCTCGAGCGGATGACGACCGAGCTCAAGCTCGACGACGCCCAGCGCGACAAGGTTAAGGATTTCCTGCGGGTGCGCAGGGAGAAGTTCACGGAGCTCGTCGACAGCGTGCCCCCGCCGAGCCTGCTCCTGAGCCGCATTGCGCCCCTTGCCCAGCGCCTTGGAACCCCCCAAAAGGCCGGGCCCACCCCGACCCCCTAGGGATTTGCGCCAGCGGCGAGGGCTTGACCGCCCGGGTGTGTCGCTTGGAATGGCACCATGGCCCCCAGCGTCCTCATCGTTGACGACGAAAAGCACACCCGTGAGGGCCTGAAGCAGGCGCTTGCCGAGAATTACGACGTGAGCCTGGCTGCGAGTGCGGACGAGGCGTTCAACCTGATGGACGCCCAGCCCTTCGACGCCATCCTCACCGACCTTAGGATGCCGGGAAAATCGGGCCTGAAGGTGATCGACCGCGCCCTGGCCCTCCCGAACAAGCCGGCGGTGCTCATGATGACCGCGTACGGGAACATCGACACGGCCGTCGAGGCGATGCGGCGCGGGGCCGTCGACTTCCTCACCAAGCCCGTGAACATTGAGCGCCTCGACGTGCTGATCCGAAGGGCGCTCAAGGCCAAGAGCCTTGAGGTTGAGGTGGCGCAGCTTCACGAGCGCCTTGACGAGAAGTTTGACCTAGGGGCGATCATCGGGGAGTCCCCGCTCCTAAAGGACATCATCGAGCGCGTGAAGAAGGTCGCACAGTCGAAGGCCACGATCCTTATCGAGGGCGAGTCCGGCACAGGCAAGGAGCTGGTCGCCCAGGCGATCCACCAGTCTAGCCCGCGTTCACGTGGCCCCTTTGTGGCCGTACACTGCGCCTCGCTCTCCGAGAACCTGCTTGAGAGCGAGCTCTTCGGCCACGAGAAGGGGTCCTTCACAGGGGCCACCGAGCGCCGCATCGGGCGCTTCGAATCCGCGGATGGCGGAACCCTCTTCCTGGACGAGATCGGAGAGATCTCCGGGTCCATCCAGGTGAAGCTGCTGCGCTTCCTGGAGACCAAGGCGATCGACCGGGTCGGCGGCTCAAAGACGATCGAGCTCGATGTCCGGCTCGTCACGGCGACCAACCGCAACCTGGAGCAGCTGGTGCGGGAGGGAAAATTCCGCGAGGACCTCTATTTCCGGCTGGACGTTGTCCGCTTCGTGATGCCGCCCTTAAGGAAGCGCCCGGAGGACATTCCCCTGCTCATTGCCCACTTCATCAAAGTCTACTCGGAGGAGAACGGCATGCCACCCCTCGAGGTGGAGCCCGGCGCAATGAAGACGCTCCAGGCCTACGACTGGCCGGGCAACATCCGCGAGCTCCGCAATTTCTGCGAAAACGCTGTCGTGCTCCAGAAAGTCGGCAAGCTGAGCGAGTTTGACCTTGATCCAAGATTCAGGGGGGTGCGCCCGCCCGCGCAGGGACTGGGCGGGCCCGGGGATGCTGGTTCCCCGCAGACCCTCTCCGTGGAGCAGAATGAGAAGCGGATACTCAAGGAGGCGCTCATCAAGTCGCGGGGCAACCGGACCAAGGCCGCCGAGATGATGGGCATAAGCCGCAGGACCCTGCACCGGAAGCTCGCGCAATGGCCGGAACTCGACGTAGTCGATAGATGACCGGCCGCCCGCGCACCACGCAGGAGTTGATCCATTGGCTCGAAAGAGGCGGTGGCGCGCGCTGGGTCCTAATGGGCGCCCTTCTATTCGGCGGCCTCGGCGTCTCGCTGGTCGTGTCCTGGCGGCAGTTTCATGGGGCCGCGAGCGAGGCCACGCTCGCCCAGGCCGACATCGCCCGGCAGCTCGCCTTCGGGAAAGGCTTCTCGACCAGCGTCAACTATCCCCAGGCGGTGGCATTCCTCAGGGAGCGCGGCGTCAAGTTTGACGCGGCCGTGCCCTATCCCGACGTCTACCAGGCGCCGTTCTATCCGGTGGTGATCGCGGTGGGGCTCCGGCTCCTTCCGCACTCCCTGCGCATGGCCCTGTTCACGGCAGTCCCCTCGCCGCCGTACGGATACGCCGCCGACTACTTTCTCCTTGTCGTTAACGTCGTCCTTTTCGGTGTCGCCCTCTGGCTCTCCTTCGACCTGGGCCGCAGGATGTTCGGCGCGCCGGCGGGATGGCTCTCGGCACTCGGACTCTTCGTGGCAGTCCCGGTGTGGCAGCAGGTCGTCGCCGTTAACGGGACGGCGCTCATGATGGTGCTTGGCCTTGCGGCGTTCCACGCATGGTGGAGGGCCGAGTCCGCCGAGGAACCCAGGGGCGCAGCGGTGGCGACCGCGGCGCTCGGGGCGATTTGCGGCCTGCTTTTTCTCACGGAGTATTCCGCGGGGGTCCTTGTCGTCGTCGCGGCCTTCTGGACGGCGCTCCGTCCTGGACAGGCCGGAAGGGCAAGGTCGCTCCTCCTTCTCCTCGGCGGGTTCGCCCTGGTCGCGGCCCCCTGGGTCGTGCGCAACCTGGCGGTCACGGGCCTGCCGGTGGGCCTAGCCGGCCAGAACATCGCGCTCAAGGCTGGCGACTCCCTGGCCGAGCCGGCCACGATCCGCGCGACCCTTTCCGCCAAGCTTCCCCGGCTAGACCTGAACAAGCTCTCGAACAAGTTCCTGAGCACGGTCCAGGAGACCCTTAGGTCGCGCGCTTGGTCGGGCGGCTCCATGTGGTTCATCGCTTTCTTTGCGGCCGGCTGGCTCTACGTCTTCAAGTCGGCGCCGGTAAACCGCCTTCGTTGGCTCTTTGCCGTCTCGCTTGTCGCCCTCGTGGGCTCCCAGGCCGTGTTCAACTCGGGCGAGAGCGAGCGCCTCGCGGTCGTCTGGCTGGCTCCCCTGGTGATCGTCTTTGGGGCGGGTTTCTTCTTCGTCCTCCTCTCTAGCAACGCCGTGCTCGGCTCCTGGCCCCGGTTGTGCGCGGGGGTCCTCCTTTCGCTCCAGGCGCTCCCGCTCGCCCACGATGCCCTTGACCCCCATTGGCTCCATTTCCAGTACCCGCCCTATTTCCCGCAGCTCTTCCAGGGCATGAGGCGCCAGATTGACGCCTCGGACCCCGCGGGACGATTCGGGCTCATGGCCGATGTCCCGGCGGGGCTCGCTTGGTACGGGCAGGCCCGGGTCTGGGCGCAACCGGCGACGCTTCGGGACTTCTACTCCGTCCAGGTTGAGCAGCCGACGGGCGAGCTCCTGCTCACACCCAAGACGCTCGACCGCCCGTTCTTCTCGGACCTGAACGCCAAGCCGAAGACGCCGGGCTTCCTGACCGCCTCGATTCCGAGGATTGGGGAATGGGGCGAGGTGTACGGAGGCCTCTTGACAGGGTCTTTTCCCCGCGAATTCCCGCTTTCGGCACCCCGAAAGATCACTGAGGACCTGTACGTCCTTTTCAACAGCTCTATGTCCCCGGGCCGCTAATTGTTAGGAATTCGCGTCACCCAAAGAATTGGTCTTGCCAGTGGTTAGCAATATGGCAGCTTGGCGCTAACTTTTTCCAGCCGCCCATTGATGACACTTTTGCGCGCATTGACCTTGGGGACTTTATTGTGCTTTTGCGCGCTTGCGCGGGCCGTGTATGCCCCAATTCCCACCCAGGAGCAGGGCAAGGACCTGACGATCTCCCTTGAGGCGGGAATATCCTACAACACCAACATCTTCGGCGCCGCCACGGGAGCCATCGCAAGCACCGATTTCGACGTTTCGCCGAAGATTTCCTACAACGCGTCGGTGACCGACCAGACGTTCTTTTCCGCCTACTACAAGCCGACGGTCGACTATTTTGACAACAGGCCCGGCACGAAGACCGTTTTCAGCCAGTCCCTGGACGCGCGGGTTGCGCATGCCTTCTCCTCGTCCTCCTCGGTGGATTTAAGCGACGTCTACTCCTACAACCAGAACCCGGAGGCGCTGCTCAACGGCACGGCGGTCAACACGGACCAGACTCTCCAAAGCAACGAGTTCGACGGCAGATGCACGTTCTCGCCCGTGGAGAAGCTGGGGTTGGTCGTGAAGGCCCGGAGCGTGTACTACGACTACACGAACCCAATCCTGGGGGATCAGCTGAACCGCTTTGAGAACCTCTACGGCATAGAGTCAGACTATTCGCTCCTGCCCACCGTTAAGCTTGCCGGGGAGTACCGCCACCAGGACGTGGACTACGAGAATAATCCCTCGGATAACAACAAGCACTCGGACTTCCTGATGGCGGGTTTCGACTACAACGCCGGTCCCAAGCTCTCGCTGAGCATGCGCCTCGGCGGTGAGTATCGCCAGCGCGCGGGCCTCTCGTCCGAGACCACGCCGTACGCCGAGCTCTCGGGCAAATACGACTATGCCAAGGGGTCGTTCGTCAGCATCGGCTACACCTACAGCCTGGAGGAGACCTCCGACCCCATCCATTTCTCGGATGAGAAGGCGAATCGCATGTTCGTTAACATCCAGCATGCGTTGAGCTCGCTGATCGTCGCCTCGGCGTCGGTCGACTACGAGCCCTCGGTGCTGATCGGCAGGCCCGGCGAACTCGGCGACATCAACGAAACCGGGACCCATGCCGGCGTCGCGCTCAGCTATATCCCCACGAAGAATTGGACGGTTTCCGCGTCCTACGACTACGACAACATCAATTCAGGCTTGGCGTCCCGCAATCTCAACCGTTCGAGAGTCGGTCTGAGCGCCACCGTGGTGTTCTGACCGGCTTCCGCTGTTTAGCCCCCCGGACCGGGGGATCCCACCCAAGCGCCCATGGCATCGTATTCCGGCTCAAAGGAGAGCGCGTCCCTGGCGGACCTCGTGAAGATCCTGCGGCTGCGCCTGCCGCTGATCTCGCTCATCGTGGGGCTGGTGTTCGTGACCACGATGGTGGTCACGGCATTCCTTCCAAAGTGGTACCTTGCGACCACGAAGGTCCGGGTCGAGAAGCCCGAGAGCGACGTGAAGCTCTTCCAGGCCCAGGGCAACAACGCCTACGACCCCTACTTCCTGCAGGATCAGAACAAGATCATGCAGAACGAGCGGATCATCTACCCGGTCATTGAGAAGCTGAACCTCAACAGCAGGCTTGCCGCGTCCGCAGGATTCCCGGGCATCACGCTCTCCCCGGACATGACCTACCAGTACATCACCCGGAAGATGCTCGTGATCGAGGCTCAGAGGAGCTCATCTCTGATCGACATCAACGTGTACGCCCAGGACCCCGTGCTGGCGGCCGAGATGGCCAACGAGGTCGCCCGGGTCTATTCCGAGGACCGCATCACCCAGGCGACCTCGCAGCAGACCGAGGGAGTGGCTCAGCTGCGGAAGGAGCTGACCCTGCAGGAGGAGGCCGTCACGCGCCAGCGCGACGTGGTGGAGAAGCTCCGGAAGGACCTGAACATCTCGGGAGTGGACCTGAACGTGAAGTACTCGGACATGGAGATCGAGACGCTTCGGCAGATGCAGAACTCCCTGATCGCGCTCAGGGTCGACGCCATCGGCAGGAAGACCCGCTGGGAGCGCTTCAAGAGCATCCCGGTCGAGGACCGGATGGCGCTTGTGAACTCGGAGCTGATCCCGGACCAGAACATCCAGAACCTGCTCCAAGCCTACCTGATCGCCGACCAGAAGGTGACGCAGCTGAAGGCGCGCCTCGGCGAGGCGCACCCGGACCTGGTCTCCTCGATCGAGAACCGCGCGAAGATCAAGGAACAGCTCGAGGCCCTCCTGCGGGGCTACGAGAGCGGGCTCGAGAACTCCTACAAGGAGGCCGAGGCCCGGGTCGATGAACTCGAGAGCCAGCTCGCCAAGGCGAAGGTCGAGCAGATCCTCTCGGCGCGCGACCGCATGCGGCCCTTCGAGGAGGCCGCCCAGCGGCTCGACGACGAGACGCGCCTCTATACCACGCTCCGGCTCACGCTCCGCCAGCGCGAGATCGATTTCCAGGTGCCCAAGCGCACGATCGAGATCCTAAACACGGCCGAGCCGCCGCGGCGGCCGAGCAAGCCGAGTTTCCTCCTGAACAGCATCGCCTCGATTGTCTTCGGCCTCGTGCTCGGGGTCGGTGTGGCGCTCGTCCTCGAGTACTTTGACACGAGCCTGCGCGACGTCGCGGACATCGAGGAGCGGCTCAAGATCCCGGTTCTTGGGGTCATCCCGCACAAACGGGATCCGATGGGTCCGGACCGGGACGATCCTGAGGAGGCGGAGCCCTACCGGGTGCTGCACACGAACCTGAACCTTGCGGTCAAGGGCGCAAAGTCCTCGGTCCTTGTCGTGTTCTCGGCGGGTCCTGCCGAGGGCAAGAGCACGACGATCTGCAGGCTTGCGCACCTGATGGGTGCCTATGGGGAAAGGGTCCTCCTGGTGGACGGCGACCTCCGCAGGCCCGCCCAGCACCACCTCGCGAACTGCCCGAGGTCGCCCGGGCTGAGCGACGTGCTTTCGGGCAAGTGCGATGTGGACGCCGCGATCCGGAAATCCGTCGCGCCGGGTCTCGACCTGCTGACGAGCGGGGGCGTGCACGGATTCACGCTCAGCCTCCTCTACGCGGAGAGGCTCCGCGAACTTCTCGTCGTGCTCCGGGGCCGCTACGACCGCATCCTGCTCGATTCCCCTCCGATCATTGGCGTCAGCGATTCAAGCGTCCTTGCAGGGGCCTCCGATGGGGCGATCCTTCTGATCCAGCACCGGCGCAACCCGGCGAGCATGGTGGTCCGGGCCCAGCAGACGATAGCCTCCCTTAAGACGCCGCTTCTCGGCGCCGTTTTGACGCAGGTGCCGCGGGGATCCGGCGAGGATTACGGCTATTACACGCAGGCCTATTCCTACTATCGGTCCGAATCATCTCATGGTTCCGGCCGATCCAAGCCGGAGACGAAGGGCGACAGCCTGAGCCTCAAATGATGTTGACGGCGGCAGGGGGGGGCAATCTGATCGACCCCTCATTCGCGGGCGTAGCTCAGTTGGTAGAGCACCACCTTGCCAAGGTGGACGTCGAGAGTTCGAGTCTCTTCGCCCGCTCCATTTACGATGGGCGGCTGGATTAAACACCAGCCGCTTTTTCGTTCCCAAGAACCTCGCATCCAGGGGCTAACGCCTGACCCTTCAGGCTCAGGAAGGACGCGCTAGACTTCGTAAGCGTAGACTGAGTTGAGCGCCATGTCGCTCGACACTGTAAGTACGACCTTGGCCAAGGCGTCGCGCACCGTGGCGGCAAAGGCGTTCTCCATCTGCCCAAGGTAGCCGATGCGCCGCGAATGCCTGCCCACGAGGGCGGTCCTTCCGCGGCGTGCATCCTCGTAGGCCGAGAAGGCCCGGGCCAAGTTGCCGTCCTGCTTCAGGGCCTTGGCCAGGCAGGCCGCGTCCTCGATGGCCATGCAGGCGCCCTGTCCCACGTTAGGGGTAATGGGGTGGGCTGCATCCCCGAGCAGGGTGACGTGTCCCTTGCCCCACCTCCGGAGGGCCGGGCGGTCGCGCGCCTCGTTCCTAAGGATACCAGAGGGTGCAGTGGCCTCTATCAATTCCTGCACGGGATGGTGCCAGCCCTCGAAGAGGCGCGCCACCTCCAGCTTCCGGCCTTCGGGCCCGTCAGGCTGGCCTGCGGGCGCGTTTCGGGTCGCATACCAGCACACCCGCCCCTGGCCCATGGGCAGGATTCCGAACCGCTGGCCCTTGCCCCAGGTTTCCGAGATCGTGCCGCGGATCCTTCCGCCCACATCCGAGGCAATCCCTCGCCAGATGCAGTATCCCCGGTAGACGGGAGCTCGGGAGCCGTGCAGCTGCGACCGAACAGCCGAGCCGATGCCGTCGGCCCCGATGAGCCCGTCGCCCTCGACCTTTGTTCCGTCGGTAAAGAGCGCCGTGACCCGTCCATCCGGCCCCTCGCTGAAGGTCTCCAGGCGCCGGTTGGCCACGACGCGGCCAGCCGAAAGCCCCCCGACCAGAAGCCGGTGAAGGTCGGCGCGGTGGATGCAGAGGGAGGGCGAGTTCAACGTGTCCATCGCAACACGGGAGATTGCGCTCCCGTCGGGCTTGAGGAGATCGAACCGCGTGAACGGTTCGCCCGTCTCCATGAGAGGCTCCAGTATGCCCCAGGTCTTGAGGACCCGGGTCGCGTTCGGCCAGAGGCTCATTCCCGCTCCCGCCTCGGCAAAGCTGGCCGTGCGCTCGTAGACGCTCACTTCGATGCCCGCCCGCTCTAGAGCAAGCGCCGCCGCCATTCCGCCGATGCCACCCCCTGCGATTATCAGCTTCTTGCCCATGATTTCTGGTTGCGCGGCACGTGGTTGGAAGGGGGACACAACCTGCCGACAGTGTGTCAGGGAGGCATGCTCCCAAAATGAATCCTATCGCCCTTCCGACCGCCAGCGTTTACGACGGATGGAAGACAGTGAAATCCTCGTTCATCAGCTTTCTCCTGGGGATCGCGCTCACGCTCGTGGGTGGATTCCTTTTTCTCACCCGGGGCGGGGTGCCCGTTAGGACGGAGGGAGGGCCGCTGCCCTTTGAGCGCCTGATCTCCCATATGGCGCTTCACCATGCAATTGGGGACGAGGCGGACCGACCCTCGCCTTTGCCCGGGGACACCCAGAATCTCGTGGCGGGGGCGCACGTCTACCGCGAACAGTGCGCGGTCTGCCACGGCGAATGGGGACGCCCGCCCTCGGCGACCGCAAAGGGTATGTTTCCCATGCCGCCGCAGCTCCTCCCGCCCAAGACCGGCGTGACGGATGATCCTGTCGGTGAAACATATTGGAAAGTAAGGAACGGGATCCGGCTGACGGGAATGCCTGGCTACGCCTCCTCGCTTTCCGACAAAGAGATGTGGCAGGTGAGCCTGTTTCTCCTCCACGCAAACGAGCTTCCGCCGCCCGCGCAGGACGTCCTCCGCCGCTGAGCGGATCGGCCAAGCCCCCGGCTTTCCGCCGCGCCAAGACCAATAATTGCGCAACCTTGGGCAAGCGGTGAGTAGCTCGCCCGGCGGTGAGCGAATAGGGTCCGTACAGCGTGAACTGGACCTACCTCGCCGTCTACAAGTCCTCCCACGCTGCCATCAAGTCACGTTGGGAGGGCTACCTTGCCCAGGAGCCCGCATGGGGGTGCGTGCAGTCACACGAGAAGCTCGGGTCAGCGATGGACACCGTCCTCGAGTGTCTTTGGGCCGTGCTCCACTCCTCGGACGTTGCGAATTTGGCCCGCAGGACGCCGCCCGTGGACCTTCCGCCCTGGAGCGTGGGCGCCTGCAGGCTCGACTCGACCCTCGCGTTCCTGGCCGCTGGCAAGCGGGCGCTCCAAGTGGAAGTTCACAGGGCTGATGCGACTCAGTCCGACCTGCCGCGCGAGGAGCGATCGGAGCAGTGGGCCGAGCTCATGCTCGCCTTTGACGTGGTCTCGCAGCGGGAGATCCAGCGGATTTGCGGGGATTGTTTCCATCGGCGGAAATGCGCCCTTGGGGACACGCTCAAGGCGCCCGGATTGCACGAGGGCCCCGAGGCTCCCCACCCGCACCGCCGCTAGGCGCCCGCTAGATTGTCTGCGAATGCCGGTTGGCGCCCGGAGTGAACGTGGCGTCGAAGCGCATCGCAACGACCCTCAGGAGCGGAACACCGCGGGGTGTGACCTCGATCCCATGGGCTGTCCGCTTCACGAGGCCGTCCGCCTCGAGGTCCGCGAGCTCCGCGATCTCGGGAGCATAGTGCGAGGCGACGTCCACCCCAAGGATGCTTGACATCGCCCTGAAATCGAGCCGGCGGTCGCACATGATCCTCATGATCAGGGTGCGGCGGCGATGGTCCTCGTCCGTCAGGATGAGCCCCCGCTCAATCGGAAGCTGTCCCGCTGCGATCGACTGGCGCCACTCATCCAGGCCCTTGAAGTTCTGCCGGTAGCTGTCGAAGGTGGAGGAGATCGAGGAGACTCCGAAGCCGTAGAGCGATGAGCCGGCCGAGGTGCTGTAGCCCTGGAAATTGCGGTGCAGCGTGCCGTTCTTCTGCGCGATCGCGAGCTCGTCGTTGGGGCGCGCGAAATGGTCCAGGCCGATGTCGACATATCCTGCCGCGGTGAGCTTTGCGTGGGCGACGGCCCACATTGCGAGCTTCTCCTCGGGGCTGGGGAGCTGCTTGCGAGCCTCGAAGATGCGCTGCGCTGGCTTTAGCCACGGCACGTGCGCGTAGCTAAACACCGAGAGCCGGTCGGGCGAGAGCTGCAGGACGTCGTCGATCGTCTGCGCAAAGGACTCGGCCGTCTGCAGGGGCAGTCCGTAGATCAGGTCCACGTTGATCGACTTGAAGCCGGCGTCGCGCAGCCACGAGACCGCGTGGGCATTCAGCTCGGGGGGCTGCCAGCGGTGGATGGCCAGCTGGACCTGGGGGTTGGTGTCCTGGACGCCCAGGGAGGCGCGGTTGGCCCCTATGACGCGAAGCGCCTCGACGTGCTCGGCCGTCAGGCGGCGCGGATCGATCTCCACCCCGAATTCGCAGTCGGTGGACGGGAGGAAGTTGCCGTGGATGAGCATCCCGAGGCGCGCGAGCTCCTCCGGAGGGAGGAAGGTCGGCGTTCCGCCCCCGAAGTGGATCTGCGTCACGGGCCTTTTGCGGTCGATCTTCGAGGCAACCAGCTGCACCTCGCGCTCGAGGCAGTCTACGTAGGTCGATGAGGCGTCGCGGTTGCGCGTGACGATCGTGCTGCAGCCGCAGTACCAGCACTGGGTCTCGCAGAAGGGCAGGTGGAAATAGAGCGAAAGCGGGCCGGCGCCGGGCCGGTTGTCGTCGGCGATCGCGTCCTGCAGCTCGCGGGCCTCGCCGGGGAGAGTGAACTTCGTGGCGGGCGGGTAGGAGGTGTAGCGCGGGGCGGCCACGGAGTACCTCCGGATGAGGTCCAGGTCGAGCATCGGGGCTGCCGGGGGCGAGGCGGTTTCTTCTGTGAGGATCATGCGGGTAGGGGGTCGGTCTTGGCTTGCCGCTCTAGGCGGCGAACCCGAAGCGGTAGTGCTCCTCCTCGGGCTTGATGCTGAGCGAGGCGCAGATCCGCTTGGAGGCGAGTGCCGAGGCGGCCAGCTTCACCACGCGGTCGAAATCGGGCCTCGGGAGGTCCGCACCCTCGTGCTTGATCGCGTGGATTCCCATGCCGTTCTCCAGAAGGTCCTGCACGAACTCCTCGCAGGCGACGGGGTCGTCGGTGTTGTAGAAATGGTGCTCAGGCAGCGAATGCCTGTGAAGGCGGACGCTGTATTCAACGGAGTATTTCTTGAGCATGGGGGTCTCCTTGGTTTTGAGGGTTCTCTTGCGGCGGCGGTTGCCGCCCCTTTCGGGTATGCGGTCTACGCCGACAGGTTCCTCGCCTCCAGCGACGTTGTCGTGATCACCGTCTCGGCCCGGTGGTGCGTGTGATGGTGCAGCCGGGCGCGCGACTTGGACTTCGGTATGCAGGATTCCAGGCAGGCCTTGGCCTCTAGCCAGTTCTCCAGGTCACGCCCTGGAACGCATCCATTTTGTAGGTACAGGTGATACGCATAGTCACGAATATCCTCATCGGTCGGCGCCAGGAGCGCCGGCAGGTTGTGTCGTTTCATTTTCATGTTTCGCCTCTCCTTTCCTCCGTGGGATAAGGGTAGCACTGAGCCCGGTTCCACGCTGCGCATGGATTGCGATTTTAACGCCGAAATTTGCCTAGCAAATTCACCCTGAATCGGTCCCCAAAAGGGGCTCTGCGGGCTCTCCAAGTTTTTATATCTAAGCCATTATTATGAAGAAGCTTATATTATTTGTTCTCCCGTGTCCCGGTTGCCCGCGGACGGCCCCTCAGGAACCCCTGTGGCGGTCTGCGAGCGCCACCACCAGGGTGCCGATCCCGGCGGCCAGGGCGAGCACCTCGAAGGGGTGTGAAAGCCCCGGGTCGGCGCCGCCGGACTGCAGCTCCTCCCTGGCCCTCCTGTTGGCATCGTTTATCCGTCCCAGGTTGGCCTTCAGCCGATCGCGCAGCGGCGCGATGCTCTCCTCGTTGTAACCCGCCTCGTACGCCCCGACCAGGGTCTCCGCATCCAAGAGCATGTCCCTCAGGTGCCCCAGCGTCTTGTTGGTTGACTGTTTTCGGTTCAAAGCGGCACCCATCGGGCTTGCGTTCAGATGATTGAGCAGCTGCCGCCCGCGCAGGCGATGACCTCCTTAAGGGCCGTGTTGTCCGTGTCCTCCTTGAGGGTCGTGTAGTCGACCGCACGCGGCTGGAGGCGGTTCCAGTGAAGCACGTCCTCGTCGGTCTCCACGGCCTGGAACGGTGCTTGGGCGTAGCGCGTCTGCCCGTCGTCCCCGAGCAGCGAGACCCCCGTGAAGTCATCGCGGTGGGTCCAGATGTAGTCAGCCACGGCGTCCCACTCTTCCGGCTTCACTGCGCAGGTGTTGGAGACGTTGTGGGAGATCTCCGGCGAGCGGTTGCCCTCGGTGTTCGTGCCCGCCTTGACCCAGGTCCGCTGCACCAGGCTCACGTACTCGAGGAACTCGATGGCGCCGATTTCGTTCTTTAGGATCGCGTTCTCCGGGGCCTGGACGGGGAAGGTGATTACGTCGGTGTGGTCGGGGTCGTATACGCTGCATTCGCACATCTGCGGGTTAGCGGCCTTGAAGTGCTGATAGACCTTCTCGGTCCGAGCCGCCTGCACGCGCCGGAAATAGCGGCGCGCATGATTGGGGTGGATCCCGGATGCCGTGCCGAGGAGCGCTGCCGTCGTGCCCTCCGGCTTCACGGTGGTGGTGCGTGCCGCCCGGTTGATGCCGATCAGGTCGGCGATCACGATGTTCGCGGCGCGCACGATGTGCGCCGCGTCGGTCAGTGCCTCGGCGCTGAGGAGAACCTCCGGCGAATCCATGAAGCCGCAGATCGATACCCCGAGGAGAGCGTCATGCTCGTTGATGAGGCGGGTCACGGGGCCCAGGTAGGCGATGTCCGTGTAGGCCGCCTGGAGCGTGCCGATCACGGCGGCGCGGATCGCGGACCGGATGAGGGCCTCCACGTTCCGGATCAGGGCGCCGTTGGTGCTCGTCAGGTTGCACATCTCCCACCCGGACATGCGCGAAACCCCGGGGAGTTCGCCCGAGTACCCCCAGCTGTAGAGCTTCTCTACCTCCCTCTCCGAGAGCTCCCAGTTGACGATTGGCAGCAGGCCGATCTCCGAACAGGGGTTCACGCCGCCGTCGGGATTGTCACAGAACACGAAGCCGGGCTCCCCAAACTCCTTGGTGCTCGTGAAGAGCTTCCTGAAGACCGAGTCCTCCTTCATGGCGCGCGGGATCACGGCGCTGTTGTTGGAGGCGCTCCTCTGGGGGTTCTTCTCGAACCAGGTTCCCGTCTTTGCCGTCATCATCTCCTCGTCGTCGAAGGAGAACAGGCAGATGCACGCCGAGCGGCGTATCCCACCCGAGAGGACGGCCCTGGCGGCGAACATGCAGATGTCGTAGACCTCGATAGACCGGAGGCTCCGGCCGGCCGCGCCGGCGAGGATGGACTCTATCTTGATCAGGGCCTTCTTGAGCGGCAGGTGACCGGGTGCCTTTCCTCCGGACGTCTTCAGGTGGGCGCCCCGGGGCCTGATCAGGTGGTAGCTGAACTCGATCTTCGTGCCGTTGTAGTAGCTCTTGATGAGTGCGTCCAGGGCGTCGGCCCAGCCCTCGATCGTGTCGCCCACGATCAGGTGCACGACGGGAAGCTCGGTCTCCAGGCCGCGCGAGGGAAGACCGGGCAGCCGCGACACGTGCTGCCTCTGCACGGAGAAGCCGCAGCCGCAGCCGCAGAGCAGGAGGTAGAAGAACTCCCTGAAGAAATCCAGGCGATCCACGTTCGAGAAGCTGCAGTTGAAGATCCTAGCGTGGGCGCTCAGGCAGGCCTCCGCAAACTGCATGGAGCGCATGGACGGCAGCACCTCCTTGCGGGCGACGGCCTGGAAGCTGTCGGCGATCACCTCGGAGAGCGTCTTGCCGGCTACGAGCGCCTGGAGCGTCGCCAGGTGCCTGCCCGCAAGCTGGGCTGCTTCGGGCGCGATCCTGTCCGGCACCTTCAGGTGCAGCTTGCTTCCGAAGAAGGTGCGGTGCATCCCCTCGACCCGCTTCACGCTCTCCGTCCAGATCTCGCGGCGTCCCAGGGACTCGTTGAAACGGGCATACTTGGACTGTGCGATGTAGTCGGACATGCCGCTGTCCTCGTAAGCGGCCAGGCGGCGGTCTGCCCGCCGCAGGCGGTAGGCCATGTAGGCCGATGCGATGTCCCAGTGGCCGTCGGCCGCTATCTGCACCACCACCGCGTTCTGGATCTGTTCAATGGTGGGGTGCTTGCCCGACCGGTAGTAAAGGCCTTCGAGCGCCATCTGTACCCGCTCGGCCGTCTTTGTGACCGCCACGAAGTCCGCGGGCTCAAGGCCGAAGCACGCCAGGAAGTCATCCCGGTAGGGGTTCTTCACCTCGGGCCGCTTGGTCTCGAAGACCGCCAGTGCGATTGCCCGGATGATCTTGTTGCTGTCGAAGCGCACGGCCTCGCCGGTGCGCTTGATCACCATCCGCGCCGCGGAGGGGATCGGGTTGCGTGTCAGTAGCTTTGGGGTGCGGGTGGGGGAACTGTAGAGCTCGGCCTGTTGCTTCATTTGTGTCGGAGTTCGAATTTGGGAAGAGGGATTCCAGCGAATCGGGGACGGGCGCAGGCCCACGCGTCTCCGGCCCGCCCGTTGGCGCCATGGTCGACCACTGCTTTCAATGTGGGTCTTTTCCTTGTTTGGATGCGCCCCGTCTGCGCGCCCTTTGGCTTCATCGGCGCCGTGTCTGGGGCGGGCCGGACTCTAGCGTTTCAGCCCGCTTTCAACTCCTCGTGTTTTGACGTTCCCTGCGCATAAATTGTCAGGTCAAAACATCCCCGACGGCGCCGGTGGATCCACCGGGAGCCGGGAGGTTCAGGGGCCCTGCGCCCGTGGTCTAAAGCGTGGCGGCCAGGGCCGGGATGTCGTCGGCCTTCACCTCGGGTCCGTGCAGCACGATGCGGGCATCCAACGCGAGGATGCGCTCGGGCGAGGCGAGCAACGGGTTGATGTCGATCTCCTTGATCCAGCGCTGCTCGGCTACAAGCCGGCTGAACCGCACCAGGATCTGGTCAAGGGCGGCCATATCGACCGATGACCGTCCGCGCACGCCCTTCAAGACCTTGAAGATCTTGGTCTGCTCCATAAGGCGCCGGGCAAGGTACGGGTCGAGCGGGGGAAGGCCGAGTGCGCGGTCCTTGAAGACCTCCACCAGGACGCCCCCCGCGCCGAAGAGTAGCACCGGCCCGAATTGCGGATCAAGGCTGCTGCCAAGGATCAGCTCGCATCCCTTGAGCATCACCATGGGCTGGACGGTCACCCCCTGGAAATGGCCGGGACCATGCTTGGCCTTCACGGCAGTCTCTATGGCCACCCACGCGGCCTTAACCTCCGAGGCGTCGCGGATATTGAGCTTTACGCCGCCGACATCGGTCTTGTGCGTGATCGTGTCGGAGTGGAGCTTAATGACCACCGGAAAGTTGATGCTCTCGGCGGCAGCGATGGCCTCGGCCACGGTCGTCGCCAGGCGCGTCTCTACGGTCGGTATCCCGTAGAGGGAGAGGACCTGCTTCGACTCGTACTCGGTCAAGAGCGTGCCCTTGCGCCGGCGGACCGCGGCGATCAGGTCGAAGACCTTCGCCTCGTCGGGCTCGGGCGCGAACGGCGCGGGTTTTTCACCGGCAGAAAGCGTAGGGTCGCGGGGAAGCCTGCTCTCGGTGTAGTGCCACATGTTCGCGAAGGCCCGCGCCGCCTCGTCCGGGTAGTCGAACATCGGTATTCCGGCCTCGGTCAGGATGACCCGGCCCGTCTTGGCCCGGGTTCCCCCCATCCAGCTGGTCAGCAAGGGCTTGCCCTCCATATGAGCGTAGGTCCGCATGAGGTCCGCGGTGGCGATGGGGTCGGTCATGGCCTGGGGCGTGAGGATCACGAGGACTCCGTCGGCGCCAGGATCGCGCGCCGCGATGGCCACGGCAGCCGCGTAGCGGGCAGCATCCGCGTCCCCCAGGATGTCGATCGGGTTGCTGTGGCTCCAATGGGCGGGAAGCACCTTGTTGAGCTCGGTGAGCGTCTCGGGAGCCAGGGTAGCCAGCTGCCCTCCGCGCTCGACAAGCATGTCTGTCGCCAGGACACCAGGCCCGCCGGCATTGGTCACGATGGAAAGCCTCGGTCCCCGGGGCAGGGGCTGCTTTGCGAGGACCTTCGCCATCGAGAAGAACTCCTCGATTGTGTCGACGCGCAGGACCCCGGCGCGCTTGAACGCGGCGTCGAGGACCTCGTCGCTTCCGGTCAGGGCGCCGGTGTGCGAGGCGGCAGCCTTGGCCGCGGCGTCGGTGCGACCTACCTTGATCACAACGATCGGCTTAACGGGCGCCACCTCGCGGACGGCCGCAAGGAACGCTGGCGCGTCGCCCACCGACTCCATGTAGATCATGATGCTATGGGTTTGCGGATCATTGCCGAGGTAGCGGATCAGGTCGCCCCATCCGATATCCAGCATCGAGCCGATCGAGACGAACGCGCTGAACCCCACCTTCTCCTTCAGGCTCCAGTCGATGATCGCGGTGCCGAGGGCTCCGCTCTGGGTCAGGAATGCGACGTTGCCGGTCCGTGCCATGTCCTTCGAGAACGTGGCGTTGAGGTTGATGTGGGGTGCCATGACCCCGAGGCAGTTGGGCCCGATCACCCGCAGGGGGGTTCCCCGCGCGGCCTCGAGGATCCGTTGCTCAAGCTCGGTGCCGCCCGCGCCGCTCTCCTTGAAGCCGGCCGAGATTACGATTGCCGCCTGAACCCCCGCAGCGGCGCATTCCGCGATGATCCCCGGCACCGTCACCGCGGGCGTCGCGATGACCGCCAGGTCCACCTTCGTCGGGACCGAGCCGATGTCGCGGTAGGCCTTCTTGCCGAGGACCACGTCGCGCTGCGCGTTGACCGGGTAGAGCGTGCCACTGAAGGTCCCCAGGTTCTCGAGGAGCGCGCGGCCCACGCCTCCTGGCTTCTCGCTCGCGCCGATCACGGCCACGGTCTTCGGCCTGAAGAAGGAGCCTAGGGAGGAATCTCGCGTCCCGGGCATGCTTTGAAGTTTAGCCGCCGCGGGCGCGGCGAGCACGGTCTCGTCTTGGGTCGTGGGCATAAATCTTTACGCCGAAAAAACGATTTCCGGCTTTTTCCTGGGTACCGCGTTGGGCGTCCTTGCCGGGTAGCCCACGATCAGCGGGAGCACGGCGGTGTTGTCCGAGGACACCTTGATCTCGGTCTTGATCTCGGAGAGGTCGAGCCATGACTGCGCAAATCCCACCGGGCAGGTGCCGAGGCCCTTCGCGTGCGCGGCAAGCATGAGGTTCTCGGCCGCCAGGCAGCAATCCACGGGCGCAAACTGCCTGTTGGGCCGCGCATAGATGACCAGGAGCGTCCCTGCGTTGTAGAAGATGTTGAATTTGGGGTCCATCAACAGGTCCCTGCGCATCGAGTGCGGGTCGTTGCCCGGGTTGAACGTCGCAAGGAAGTGCGCCTTGGCGCGGTCCGAGTAGTCCTGGAGCATCCCTTTTCCCTGGATGACCGCAAATATCCAGGATTGCTCGTCGAGGGCGGTTGGGGCCTGGATCGCCGCGTCAATCAGCTCCGCGATCGTGGCCTTCGAGACCTCCTGCGGCGTATAGTCGCGCACTGCGCGCCGCCCGTAGATTGCATCGATTAGCTCCATTTTTGTTCCGGGGTTATTTTTTGGTTCCGCGCCCGGACGCCGGCCTTGCTGGCACGACGACGACGGGGCAGGGGGCTTTCTTGAGGACGCCGCTGGTCGTGCTGCCGATCAGCAGGTCGTAAAACGCGGTGTGTCCATGCGAGCCCATGACGATGTAGTCGGCCTCGACCGATTTCGCCTGGTCCACGATCTCCTTGGAGGGGAAACCCTCGATCTTGACGGTCTTGGTGGTCACTTCGCTCGCCTTCAGGTAGTCGCGCCACTGGGCAAGCAGCTGCGTGGCCGCCTTCTCGGCGGCCTCAATCAGGGGAACGACGTCCTCGATAACCCCGCCATACTCCGCCACAAGCACGGGGGGCTGCACGACATACAAAAGCACGATCCTTCCCTTGCAGCTCTGTGCGAGCGCGGTTGCCTCGTCCACCACGGCCTTGGTGACGGGGGAAAAGTCAACAGGCACAAGTATCGTTTTCATGGGGAAAGCCTACCGCCTATTCGGCACAACGGCTGCGCAGAGATTGTCCATGTTTGGTCGACTATTGCCATCGGGTCCAGGGGGTGCTGGTTTGAAATTGTAATAAAATGGTGTGTAGATACTTATGGCACAGCTGCATGCCTGCGGGACCGTGGGTTTTCATCGTTCTTTCGGAGGCGGGTCCTCGCGCAGAACATCTAGGCGCCTTTCCTTGGGGAGAGCTTCCTGCGGATCGCAAGGAGCTCCTTCCTGTGGGCCTTCCCCACCTTGGGATAGCTCAGGTCCAGATTCTTTAGGAGGTCTACGATCACCTGGGAAACGATCAGTCGTGCGTTCTCCTTGTCATCGGCGGGGACGATGAACCACGGTGCGTGCTTGGTGCTGGTGGCCCCGATGCACTCCTCGTAGGCGCGCATGTACCTTTTCCAGTACGCCCTCTCAGCGATGTCCGCCTGGCTGAACTTCCAGTTCTTACTGGGGTCGTCGATGCGTGCGATGAACCGCTTGCGCTGCTCCCCCTTTGAGAGGTGAAGGAAGAACTTCACCACCTGGGTTCCGTTGCGGTGCAGGTGCTCCTCAAGTTCCGTGATCGAGCGGTATCGGCCGGGCCAGAGCGTGGCCGGGTCGAGCGCCTCCCTGGGAAGGTCCTCGTTGTCCAGGACTGCGCGGTGGACCCGCACGATCAGGACCTCCTCGTAGTAGGAGCGGTTGAAGATGCCGATACGCCCGCGCTCTGGGAGGCACGCGTTCGACCTCCATAGGAAATCATGGTCGAGCTCCGCCGCGCTCGGTTTCTTGAAGCTGAAGACCTGGCAGCCCTGCGGGTTTACCCCCGACATGACATGCTTGATCGCTCCGTCTTTGCCCGCGGCATCCATGGCCTGGAACACGAGGAGGACGGAGTAGGTGTTGCCGGCATAAAGCATGTCCTGGAGCGACCGCATCTTTTCCACGTGCTCCTCCAGAACTTTGTCATAGTGCGCCTGCGACTTGTAGAAGGGCCTCACGCGCGTGGGCCAGTCCCTTAGCCTTACCGCCTTGCCCGGCGGCGCGCGAAAATCATCGGGATCGATTTTCATTGTTTTTTGGGGATGCCGGGAGGGTTTTGTATGGCCTTGGAAGGGATTGCGCCCTTGGTGCTGCGTGGCGCTCACGCCTCATAGCGCACATCCTATCCGTGCTCCCTTGAATCGCAACACGCCGGCCCGATTGTGACCGGGTTCGCGGATTCCGCTAAGCGGCGCAGGTCGCGTGGCCCGCGGCCGCCTGCGCGGCCCCGGAGGAGCCATGCAGCTTCTCGCGGTAGGTCGAGGGCGCCTCGCCCGCTATTCGGCGGAACACCCGGTTGAACTGGGAGAGGGACTGGAAGCCGGCCTCATAGGCCGCCTCGCTCACGCGCTTGTGCGGGTTCAGGAGCAGCTGCTTCACGATCTCGACGCGCACGCGGGCCAAGTACTCGGTGAACGTGAGCCCCGTGGACTTCTTGAAGATCTTGCAGAAATAGAAGGCGCTCATGTTTGCGGCCTGGGCGACCGAGGCCAGGGAGATCTCCTCGCCCTGATGGTCGGCAATGAATGCGCGCGCCTTGGCCACGGCCGGTGCCTCGGCCGTCGCCTCCTGCACCATCAGCTGGTTGCTGACGGCCGACAGGTGCTGGGCAAAGATGCTCAACAGGCGCAGCACGGAGTCGTACTGGTGGCGGGTCATCACGCGGGTCCGGAAATAGGTTTCCTTGAGCTGGGGCGTCGACGACTCCAAGCCCATATCCGCGAGCGCCTTTGCGACCTTCTGGAAACGGGCGGACGAGGGCTTGTGCAGGAGCACCTGGCCGGTCTGCAGGTACGCGATCACCCGCTCGCCGACCCGCACCGGCACACTCGAGTCGCTCAGACCCGCCATGCACTCCAGGGTCGTCGCCCCCTCGCCTGAAGTCGCCTCGATGCGCTGCTGCAGCTGGAGGCACGAGGAGCACGTCTTGTTGCGTCCCGCCATCAGGCCGCAGAAGGGATTGGTGTTCTTTGAGCCGTGCATCGGCGCCTGGAAGGAGCCTGCGGCCCGTATCGCGAGGGGCAGCCCGGTCGTCGTCTGGAACGCCTTCTGGTACTCGCGGAAGATCTCGGACTTCTGGAGGTGGTCCGCAAGGTTGTGGTGGTTCTGCGGGGAAAGCGTGGGGGTAGGCAGGAAGATGATCTCGGATTGCATGGGATGAGAGTACCAACGCGGGCCCTGGATGGGAATTGGGGCCATGGACGTATCTCGATAGGGAAAATCCCTATGCCGGCGGGTTTCTGGGATGACCGGATGAGCGTCTACCCTTGCAGGGGGAAGTCCCGGTCCTAGATTTGGGAACCTTGGCGAATCCAGAACAGCAGCCCCCCGGCGACGCTGAATCCCTTGGCCGCCCGCCCGCGGCGGCGCGAAAAGGCGATGACGCGAGCCGTCTCCAACTGGCGGCCATCGTCGACTCCTCGGACGATGCCATCATCAGCAAGACCCTTGAGGGGATCATCACGAGCTGGAACCCGGGCGCCGAGAGGATGTTCGGCTACGCGGCGCACGAGGCCATGGGAAAGCCCATGCTGATGCTCTTTCCCCCGGACCGTGTGAACGAGGAGCAGGAGATCCTCACACGCATCCGGCGCGGCGAGAGGATGGAGCACTTCGAGACCGCCCGGGTGAGGAAGGATGGCAGCCGGATCGACGTCTCGGTCACAATCTCGCCCATCAAGGACAGCCACGGCAGGATCGTAGGGGCCTCCAAGATTGCGCGCGACATCACGGAGCAAAAGCTCTCCGAGCAGCGCCTCCTCGACACTGTCCGCGAGATGGAGGACATCCGGGCCGCCCTCGACGAGCACTCGATCGTCGCGATCACGGACAACCTGGGTCGGATCATCTACGTGAACGACAAGTTTTGCTCGATCTCGAAGTACACCCGGGAGGAGCTCCTCGGCAAGGACCACCGCATCATCAACTCCAGCCATCACCCGAAGGAATTCTTCAAGAACCTCTGGTCGACGATCGGCGGCGGGGGGGTGTGGCACGGGGAGATCAAGAACCGGGCGAAGGACGGATCCTTCTACTGGGTCGCGACGACAATCTTCCCCCGCCTGAGCCCCGCAGGCGTCCCCGTCCAGTACATCTCGATCCGAACGGACATCACGCAGCGGAAGGCGGACGAGGCGGAGCTGCAGCGCTTCGCCGCGGACCTGGCCGAGAAGAACAAGGAGCTCGAGACGATCGTCTACACGGTATCCCACGACCTGAGATCGCCCCTCGTGAACGTCCAGGGGTTTGGGAAGCAGCTTAACCGCGCCTGTGACAAGATCATCGCGGCCGTGGCCGCCGGCCGCGATGGCCAGGTTTCCGCTGCGGAGCTCAAGGCGCCTGTGGAGGTGGCGATTCCGCAGGCCCTGCGGTTCATTAACGCCGGCGTCAACAAGATGGAGATGCTCCTCAACGGCCTCCTTCGTTTCTCGCGGCTGGGACGCATCGCCTTCACGATCCAGCCCCTCGACATGAACGAGATGGTCTCGGAGATCCTTGCAGCCATGAGGTTCCAGATCGACGACACCCGCGCCGAGGTCCATGTCGCGCCCCTGCCCGGTTGCCGGGGGGACCGCGTGCAGACGAGCCAGGCTTTTGCGAACCTCCTCGACAACGCGATCAAGTACCGCTCCCCAAACCGCCCGCTCCGGATCAGGGTCGGCGGAAGCATCAAGGACGGCATGGCCGTCTACTCTGTGGCCGACAACGGGATCGGCATCGCCCCGAGCCACCAAGGCAAAGCCTTCGAGATCTTTCACCGGCTGAACCCCGACAGCGGCAGCGGCGAGGGCCTCGGGCTGACGATCGCCCAGAGGGTCCTCGAGCGCGAGGGCGGGAGGATATGGATTGAGAGCGAGGAGGGAGTGGGCTCGACTTTCTATGTCGCCCTTCCGGCCGGTGGGCCCCCAGTCTAGGTACGCGATGCCCCAATCTCCGGTCATACTAATCGTGGAGGACGATGAGGGCCATGCCATCCTCGTCAGGGACGTCCTGGAGACGGCGGGCCTGCACAATAAGATCATGCATTTCCGGGACGGGCAGTCGGTCCTGGATTTCCTCTTCGGGGATGGTGTCAATCCACCTTCCCACAACGGCCACACCTACGTCATCCTTCTCGACATCCGCCTGCCCAAGGTCGATGGGATCGAGGTTCTGCGGCGAATCAAGTCCGACCCGGAGCTGAAGAAGCTGCCGGTCATCATGCTCACGACAACCGACGACTCCCGCGAGGTCGACCGGTGCCATCAACTCGGGTGCAGCGTCTATATCCAGAAGCCCGTCGACTATGAGAGGTTTGTGGAAGCCGTCCGGCGCCTGGGCCTCTTCATCATGCTCCTTTTGGTGCCGCCCCTGGAGGGCCATTGATGGCAGCGGCATCCAAACCCGCCCAGATCCTGGTCGTAGACGACGACGTGGGGCTGCTCGTCCTGATGGCGGAGACGCTACGAAACGAGGGCTTCGCGGTCGACACTGCGGGATCGGGCACGGCGGCGCTCGCATGGCTCACGGGGCGCAGTGCCGACCTGATGCTCCTCGACCTTAAGATGAGGGACATCGGAGGTGCGGCCCTCCTTGACAGGCTCAAGCAGAAGACGCCCCCGGTTCCCTTCCTGGTCGTGACGGGCCAGGGCGACGAGAAGGCCGCGGTAGAGATGATGAAGCAGGGCGCCCTCGATTATGTCATGAAGGACACGGGGCTCCTCGACTTGCTGCCCGGGGTCGTCCGGAGGGCACTCGAAATGGTCGAGCGCGACCGCGCCCTCGCGAAGGCCGAGGCGGAAGGCCGCCGCATGGAGCGCGAGATGGTTGAGGTGGCCGAAAGCGAGCGGCGCCGCATAGGGGAGGATTTGCACGACGGTTTGGGGCAGCAGCTGACAGCCATCGAGCTTGTATGCACGGCGCTCAAGGAGGATGCGTCCCGGAAACTTCCAGAACTGGCCAAAGGCCTTGAGCGGATGGGCAAGATGCTCCGGGAGGCGATCTCCCAGACGCGGTTCCTGTCCCGGGGCCTGGTCCCGATCGGTGACGACCCGGATGCCCTTCGGATCGGGCTCGCGGAGCTGGCCGAGCATGTCGGCTCGCTGGGCCGCCTTCGCTGCAATCTTACGTGCCCGGCCCCCGTTATCCTCAGGGACAGGTCCACGGCCGCTCATCTTTATCGCATTGCTCAGGAGGCTGTTAACAACGTCCTTAAACATGCTGAGGCGAACGAGGTCACGATCAAGTTAGTGCAGATAAACAGCGTCCTTGAGCTCCAGATCTCGGACAACGGGAAGGGCCTGCCGACGACAAAGAGCGGCGGGCTGGGGATGGAGGTCATGAAGCACAGGGCGAGCATGATTGGGGGCGAGCTCACCGTGGCATCCAAGCGCGGGCACGGCGTCACCGTCACCTGCGTGCTTCCCGTTTTCCGGTGAAAACGCCGGCCGCAACTAGGACCCGCCGGCCGGACCCCAAGGCGCCGGCCCGAAGGAAGATCCTCCTCGTGGACGACCATCCGTTCATGAGGGCCGGCTTGGCCCAGCTGATCGACCTGCAGCCCGACATGGCGGTGGCGGGGGAGGCCGGGAACCCGGCGGAGGCACTTCAGAAGTTTTCGTCCGCGAAGCCGGACCTGGTGCTGACGGACATGACCATGCCCGGGCGCAGCGGCCTGGAATTCATCAAGGACCTGCGCGCGGCCGACGCCGGCGTGGCGATCCTCGTGGTCTCCATGCACGACGAGGTGATCTACGCCGAGAGGGCCCTGCGGGCCGGGGCCCGCGGCTACATCATGAAGGAGGCCGGGGGCGAGAACCTGCTTGCCGCCATCCGCCAGGTCCTTTCGGGGCAGGTTTACCTGAGCCCCCGCATGGCGGCCAGTGCCCTGGACATGTTCTCGGGCCGGCGCCCGCGCGGCTCAAGCTCCCCGATCGAGAAGCTGAGCGACCGCGAGTTCGAGGTCTTCAGGCTCGTGGGCCAGGGAAAGAGCACCCGCGACATAGCCCAGCAGCTCCATTTGAGCACCAAGACAGTCGACGTCCACCGCGGACACATAAAGGAGAAGCTGGAACTGAAGGACGTCACAGCGCTCGTGCGGCACGCGGTCCGTTGGGTCGAAACGCAGAATTTGGGGCAGTAGCACATGTGCCACTTTAAGTGGCTGGAAAACAAGACGATGTGTCTTGCGTAAATGGCACCTGCGCGTCGAGTGCCCCAACAAAAAACAATAAATGCATACTCCCCGCCAAGCGGTGCGGAGATGATTCCGGGTGGAATGCCGTAGTATCGGCTACAGATCAAACCATCCATCAAGCCATGACCGTCGTACCCCTGACCCTCACGATCAGCCTCTGCCTTGTTTTTACGTTCATCGTTTTTTTCCTCCGCGAGCACGCCCGGGGCAACCTGAGCAGCGCAGAGAGGGACTCGCTGCTGCCCCTTGCCGACGAGAAGGCGGTCTTCGCGCGCCGGTCCGACAACGCAGAATCCCAGCTCCCGGGCCAAAGACAGTAACGCCGGGGTACATGCGCTCCCCGATCCGGCCCCGGGAGGTCCGCCACGTCCCGAGTCAAACTGACCGAGCCACCGCTTTATCCCATGCCCGCCCAAAAAACTACCGTTGAATTCAACGACAAGGTCGTCCGCCAGTTCCTGCTAGCCTCAGTCATATGGGGAGCCGTTGGCATGCTGGTGGGGGTGCTGATCGCGGCCCAGCTGAACTACTGGCAGCTCAACTTCAACACCCCGTGGCTCACATGGAGCCGGATCCGACCGCTGCATACCAACGCGGTCATCTTCGCGCTCGTTGGCAACATGATGTTCGCAGGCGTGTACTATTCGACGCAGCGCCTCGTGAAGGCCCGGCTGGCCAGCGATTTTCTCTCCCAGCTCCACTTCTGGGGCTGGCAGGCGATCATCGTAAGCGCGGCGCTGACGCTTCCCTTCGGCCTCACCCGGGGCCAGGAGTACGGCGAGCTGATATGGCCGATCAACCTGGCGGTGGTGGTCATATGGGTCGTTTTCGCGGTGAACTTCTTCTGGACCCTCGCTCGCCGCAATGAGCCGAGCCTTTACGTCGCCCTCTGGTTCTACATCGCGACCATCGTCACGGTGGCGATGCTCTACATCGTCAACCACCTCTCTATCCCGACAAGCTGGACGCACAGCTACTCGGTCTTCGGTGGAGTCCAGAATGCCCTCGTGCAGTGGTGGTATGGCCACAACGCCGTGGCCTTCTTCCTGACGACGCCGATCCTTGGCATCATGTACTACTTCCTGCCGAAGGCGGCGAACCGGCCGGTGTATTCCTACCGGCTCTCCGTGGTGCATTTCTGGTCGCTCGTCTTTGTCTACATCTGGGCAGGGCCCCACCACCTCCTTAACACCGCGCTCCCGGGCTGGCTGCAGGACCTGGGAATGACCTTTTCCCTCATGCTCTGGGCCCCTTCCTGGGGCGGCATGTTGAACGGCCTGCTTACACTTCGTGGCGGATGGGACAAGCTGCGCACCGACCCGGTGATCAAGTTCTTCGCAGCGGGCGTCACGTTCTACGGCATGGCAACCTTCGAGGGGCCGCTCCTTGCGATCAAGTCCGTGAACGCCCTTGCGCACTACACAGACTGGATTATCGCCCACGTCCACGCCGGCACGCTCGGCTGGAACGGGTTCATGGCTGCGGGCATGATCTACTGGCTGATCCCCCGCCTTTGGAACAAGCCGCTTTACAGCACGGCGCTCGCGAACCTGCACTTCTGGATCGGGCTCGTTGGCATTCTGCTCTACGTCGGCGCCATGTGGACGAGCGGCATCACGCAGGGCCTGATGCTCAATGCCACGACCGAGCACGGAACCGTCCTCACGTACCCGAACTTCCTCGATACCGTGAACGTCATTCGGCCCATGATGCTGATGCGTGTCATCGGCGGTATCCTGTACCTTGCCGGCTGGTTCCTGATGGCCTACAACCTCTGGCGCTCGATCAGCGGGGCGAAGCCGGTGAACGGGACGATCGAGGTCTTCGTCGAGCAGCCGGCCCACGACGCACCCGGCCGCCTCTCGATCGCCGGTTGGGTGTTCAACGCGCCGGTCCTCTTCTCGGTCCTGGGCATCGGATTTGCGTGCGCCTGGATGTTTGGCGGCCATTTCGTGAGCATCGCCGGGATGGTGGGCACCATGTTCTGTGCCGTCGTGGCCTTCTCCCACTTCGAGGCTCGGCGCAAGAACTGGGGCGACTGGTATGACCGCCTCCTGGTGAGCGCGGTCCCGTTCACGGTCCTCACCTTCGTGGCCGTCGTTGCCGGAGGCCTGATCCAGATCATCCCGACGGTCGTGATCCACCGGGCCGCGAACGTTGAGGACAGGCGCCAGATCCCGTACACCCCGCTCGAGCTTGCGGGCCGCGACCTCTATGTCAGCAACGGCTGCTACCTCTGCCACTCGCAGATGATCCGCACGCTCGTGCCGGACGTCCTCCGCTACGGAGACTACTCGCGCCTTGGCGAGTCGATCTACGACCATCCCTTCCAGTGGGGCTCAAAGCGAAACGGCCCCGACCTGGCCCGCGTCGGCGGGAAGTACCCGAACGTCTGGCACCTGCGCCACATGGAGAACCCGAGGTCGATCTCCACCGGCTCCAACATGCCGAACTTTCCCTGGCTGCTCACCAACACGCTCGATGTGAGCACAATGCCCCGCAAGATCGCCGTGCAGCGCCAGCTCGGGGTCCCGTACCCTGAGTGGACCGACGCGCAGATCACGTCGAGCATCGAGGCGCAGCAGAAGCAGATCGCCAAGGACCTCCGCGACTCCGGCGCCTACATAGAGCCTGACCGGGAGATCGTGGCGCTCATCGCCTACCTGCAGCAGCTCGGGCACTACGAGAAGGTGGTCCCCTCCGGCACGGCCCCGACACTCGCCGACTAAGCCCCAATCCATCCAATAAGCCATGTTCAATCGAATCATCTACGGGGACTCCACGGCGATCTTCACCATCGTGGCTTTCGCCTTTGCGGCCTCGATCTTCATCACGATCAGCTGGCGCGCCCTTCGCATGAAGCGTCCGCAGATTGCGCATTATGAGAACCTGCCCTTCCTCACAGCGACTCCGGCGAGCGTCGCCTGCGATGACGAAGGCGGGGCCGGCCAGGAAGCACATCCAAAGAGCGACGCCACGCCTCTGCATCGAACATGAACCCGAATCCGCCCCCACCGCCGTCCGAGGATCCGCTGCGCCCGCACACCTACGACGGGATCCGAGAGTACGACAAGCGGCTGCCGAACTGGTGGCTCTTCACGCTGTACGCTACCGTCGTCTTCTGGATTGGCTACTGGTCGTACTATGAGTGGCTTCACGTGGGACCGAGCAACCGGGAGCAGATCGAAAAGTCGATCGCGAGCATCGAGGCCCAGAAGCTTGCCGAGACCGCCTCCACGAAGCTCGACAATGCGGGCCTCTGGGCGATGAGCCGCAATCCCGTCTTTGTAGAGGCGGGCAAGGCCACCTTCAACTCAATCTGTGCCACCTGCCACAAGGAGAGCCTGCGGGGCGTGCTCGACGGAGGGATAGGAGCAAACCTGATGACGCAGGCTTGGATCCACGGCGGGAACCCGCTCGACCTCTACAATACGGCAACGAACGGCGTGCTTGCCAAGGGCATGCCTGCATGGGGGCCGGTCCTCGGCCAGAAGCGCGTCATCGAGGCTGTGGCCTACATCCTGAGCCACCACCACGAGGGCGAGCCCATGACTATTCTGTCGGCTCCTGCGGCAAAATGAGATTTGGTATACCATGGAGCCGCCGCCTCGTCCCACGTTGGAATCCGTCACGACCATTCGTGACGACGGCTCGCGCAGGTTCCTCTACCCGTCGGATGCGCGCGGCATCTTCACCCTGGGGCGCAGGCTTTCGGGCCTGTTCCTGATAGCGTTCTATCTCTCGCTGCCCTGGATCAAGGTGGGTGGCTATCCGTCCGTTTTCCTGGACGTGGCCAACCGGCGCTTTCACCTCTTCGGCTTCACGCTCACTGCCCAGGACGCGTGGCTCCTGTTCTTCCTGATCACCGGCCTGGGGTTCCTCCTGTTCTTCCTGACGGCGCTTGTTGGCCGGGTGTGGTGCGGATGGGCCTGTCCGCAGACCGTTTTTCTAGACCACGTCTACAGGCCCATAGAGCGGTGGATCGACGGGGACGCGGTGAAGCGGCGCGCCCTGGCGGCCGCCCCCTGGACGGCCGGAAAGGTTGGCCGGCGCGTCGCAAAGCACGGGCTCTTTATCCTGGTCTCGGCGGTGATCACCCACCTGTTCCTGGCCTACTACGTGTCGCTGCCCGAGGTCTGGGCCATGGTGCGCACGGCCCCGGGTGAGAACTGGAGCGCGTTCGCGTTCATCGCCGTGGCCACCGGCGCCCTCTATTTCAACTATGCGTGGTTCAGGGAGCAGCTCTGCATCATCATCTGTCCCTACGGGCGCCTTCAGTCTGCCCTCCAGGACGACCATTCTCTTATCATAGGCTACGACACAGTCAGGGGGGAGCCGCGCGGGACGCTTGCGGAGGCCAAGGCGCAGTCCGCAGGCACGCAGATCGGCGACTGCGTCGCCTGCAGCCGCTGCGTGAGCGTGTGCCCTACGGGAATCGACATTCGAGACGGCCTGCAGATCGAGTGCATCGGCTGCGCCGCCTGCATCGACGCGTGCGATGAGGTGATGGAGAAGCTGCACCGGCCGAGGGGCCTTATCCGCTACGATTCGCTGAACGGATTTGCCGGCAGGAAGACGCGGTGGTTTCGTCCCCGCACCGCGGTCTACACAGTGCTTCTTCTTGCCGGGATCAGCGTGGCGACATGGGCGTTTTCCACCCTCAGGCCAGCCAACTTCGGGGTCACGCGCATGACGGGCGCTCCGTACATCGTGGACTCCCAATACGTCCGAAACCAGTTCCTGGCCCGGATCGTCAACAAGCGGACAGAGCCCCAGCGCTTTGTGGTGAGCGTGACGCAGGGCCCAGGCGACCTGCGCCAGACGGGCTTCTCAGGCGTCGTCGTCGTGCCCCCGCTGGGCGAGATCGTCGAGCCGCTCATCCTGCAGATGCCGCGCCTCAAATACCAGGGTCCGTTCCAGGTCTCGATGAGCGTGAGGGACGAGGCCGGCAAATTCCACCTCGAGCGGCAGGTCGAATTCCTGGGCCCGGATGCCAAGCTCCTGCGCGAGGAGGAGGCTGAGGAGGCCCATGGATCAAAGTAATAAACAGGGGCGCAAGTCCCTCCTCTGGCTCTGGATCGTCGCAGCGTGCATAATCCACGTTGCGGCCTGGACGGCCTGGTTCATCATCGCCGGGCACCATCCTGTCCAGGAGGTGCCCCTGGCCACCGCGGCCGCGCGCTGAACCATGGAACTTGCAGCAGTAAACTCCCCGGCGGCGGCCTTCGTTGCAGGACTCATCACGAGCCTTCACTGCGCAGGCATGTGCGGGCCGCTGGCGTGCGCGCTCATGCCCGGCCGCGGCGACAAGGCGGACGGCAATACCGTGAGCACGGTCTATCATGTTACCCGGCTGACGAGCTACGCCGTCCTTGGCGGTATCGCCGGGGGCCTTGGAAGGCAGCCCCTCGCCTGGGTCTCGGAGTCGGCCCTCCGCTGGATCCCGTGGCTTATGGTGCTTTTCTTTATCGCACTCGCCCTCAGGTGGGACCGGTTCCTGCCAAAGGTGGAGGCGCTAGGCCGGGCGAACCTGGGCCTGCGGGGGTGGCTGCGCGGCCGCTCGAAAGTCGAGGCGGCCGCCGTATTCGGGATCGCGACCCCGCTCTTGCCCTGTGGCCCGCTCTACTTCCTCCTCGCACTGGCCCTCATCTCGGGCTCGGCGCTCAAGGGTGTCGAGTTCATGCTCGCGTTCGGGCTCGGCACGGTGCCGCTCCTTTGGCTCGCCCAGGCGCAGTTCCAATGGGTGCGGGCGCGGCTGTCGCCCCTCTGGCTCGGGCGAGTGCGCGTCGCTCTAGCCCTTGCCGTTGCGCTTGTCATCAGCTGGCGGCTTAGGGGCACGCTCGGACTTCCGGGCCCGGATCCGTCGTCATTCATCTGCTTCTAGGATGAGTATATCGCTGCCCTTGCCCGACGTCTCGGCCGGAGGCCCGCCGACCGGGGAGAAGAAGGCACCTCCCCGGTCCTCGCGTAGGCCCGTGTGCCGGCACTGCGGTGCTGCGCTCATCGACGAGCGCATGAGGCAGACCGGCTTCTGCTGCTCGGGCTGCGCGTACGTCTACCGCCTGGTCCACGAGCACGGGCTTGCCGGCTACTATGACCTTAAGGATCCGATCACGGTTCCCGCGGACGCGGCCGTCTTTCACGCGCGCGACTACGGATGGCTTGAGAGCGCGCAGCTCGAGGCCGACGCGGCTTCCTTGGCGGGGCCGAAGCCGGTCCGGCCGCCGGAGCTCACGCTCGACCTGCAGGGCATTTCCTGCACGGGTTGCGTCTGGCTGATCGAGCGCCTCTACCAGCAGCAGCCCGGTGCGCGCGACATCTTCGTGAACGCCCAGCTGGGCTCGATGCGAATCCGTTGGATCCCCGGGGAGTTCTCTGCGCCCGAGTTCGCCCGCAAGCTCCAGGCCTTCGGCTACCTGGCTGGGCCGTCGGACCCCGATCGCGCGGAGCCCGAGAGCAGGGGTCTCATCAAGCGGGTGGGGCTCTGCGCCGCGTTCGCGATGAACATCATGCTCTTCACGCTGCCGGCCTACTTCGGCATGGAGAAGACCTTCCAGTACGCAGCGCTCTTCGGGCTGCTCGCTCTAGGTTTTGCGACGCTGAGCTTCCTGGTGGGCGGCAGCTACTTTGTGGGGCGCGCTTGGCAGGCGATGCGAATGCGGGTCATGCACATCGACATGCCGATCGCAATTGGGATCGTGGGCGCCTATGCGGGCTCGCTCTATGGGTGGCTAGCGGGACGGGACCGGTTCGTCTATTTTGACTTCGTCGGCACCTTCATCCTGCTGATGCTGGTGGGCCGCTGGGCCCAGGTGGCCGCCGTGGAGCGGAACCGCCGGCGCCTACTCGGGCAGCAAACAAAGCCCCGTAGGGTCCGGGTGAAGGGCGGCCCCGCTGCCCTCGGGGCCCCGGGAACGGCCGGCGTGGTCCGCGAATTGCCCCCTGAGCAGCTCAAGGTAGGCGAGACGCTCGTGCTTTCGGCGGGCCAGACCCTCCCGGTCGACGCCCGGCTTCTCGCCGGGGAGGTCGTCTTTTCCCTTGCGTCCATCAACGGGGAGGCCGAGCCGCGCGTCTACCGGGCCGGCCAGCGCGTGCCCGCGGGTTCCGTGAACGTGGGCAGGGCCGAAGCGGAGCTTGAGGTGCTCCAGCCTTGGAGCGAGTCGCTCCTGGCGCAGCTCCTCCAGGCGGGCGAGCGCCCCGGGTACAGGCATGTCTTTCTCGAGAGGGTCGTGCGCGGCTACCTGCTGGCTATCCTGCTCCTCGCGTTCGCGTCGGGGGTCGCCTGGTGGGCAAAGACCGGCGACGGCCCGAGGACCTGGTCAATCGTGACCGCGGTCCTCGTCGTGTCGTGCCCGTGCGCCATCGGGCTGGCCTTTCCGCTTGCCGACGAGATGGCGACGACGGCGCTTCGGCGGCGCGGCGTATTCGTGAGGGAAAACGACGTTTGGTCGAAGCTCGGTGGCGTGAAGAAGCTTGTCTTCGACAAGACGGGGACGCTCACGCTCGAGACGCCCCTCCTCATGAACCCGGAGGCCCTGGGCGCGCTGGAGGGGGATGCCCGCTCGGCCCTCCTCGCGATGGTCGGCGACAGCGAGCATCCGGTGAGCCAGTGCCTTTGCGAGAATCTCCTTGCCCTGGGCCCCGTGGCTTTGAACCCGGGAAAGGTGACCGAGACGGTCGGCTTCGGCCTCGAGCTTGGCTCCTGGTCCCTTGGTCGCGCCGACTGGAGGGCGGGGCAGGGCGCCGCCGCCGACCCCGGAGGGTCCGTGGGTTCGACCGATCTTGTCCATTCTGGGCGTGTCGTCGCGAGATTCCATTTCGTTGACTCAGCGCGCCCGGACGCGCGCGCCGAGATCGACGCTCTCCAGAGGGACGGGTTCGAGGTCTACATCCTAAGCGGCGACAGCCGGGCGAAGGTGGAGAAACTAGCCTGCGAGCTCGCAATACCCCCGGGACATGCGCTCGGTGAACTCACCCCCGTGCAGAAGGCCGACTGGCTCGGGCGCGAGGGTCCTTCCGACGCCCTCATGCTGGGGGACGGCGCCAACGACAGCCTCGCCTTTGACCGGGCTCTATGCCGCGGGACGCCCGTCATCCACAGGGGTGTGCTCGAGAAAAAGGCGGACTTCTATTACCTGGGACGGGGGATCGGCGGCATCAGGGAGCTCTTCTGGGTGGATGCCGCAAGGCGCCGGACGCAGCGGATCATCCTGGTGTTCTCGATTCTTTACAACGGTCTGGCGGTGGGAATGGCGGTTGCCGGGCGCATGAGCCCGATTGTCGCCGCGGTCCTTATGCCGGCCAACTCGCTCGTCACGCTTGCGCTCGTGAGCGGCGGCATGCGTCGCGTGGTATTCGGCCCCGCGGTTCGCGCGGCCTAGCCCGCCTCGACCTGGACGAGCGGGCCCTTCCCCGCAAAAAGCGCGTCGGCCATTACGAAGTACTTCCTGACGAGGGCGCGGTGGCGTCGCGCGAGCGGCGCCCGGGCCTTGCGAAGTTCCGCGGCCGCGATCCGGCCCTTGGCCCTCCACTTCTTGAGGCGGTCCAAGAGGACCTCCGTGTCGTGGATGTCTCCCATGATGGTCTGGCAACCCGCAAGCCGCTTGAAGAGGGCCCGGTCGGCGCCGGGCGCCACGGGCCGGACGAGCTCCGAGAGGTAGCGGAGGCGCTTGAGCGCGATCCGTGCGCGATGCAGCCGCCCCAAGCCCGAAGGGCTCCGGGGGCGGAGCCGCTTCGCGCGCAGAAGCGCATCCCTGAGCACCCGGTTGACGTTGGACCGGAGCCTGCGATTCGAGGCTGCGTCCGAGGGCGCCGATGCGAGGGCGTCGCAGACCCTGCGGATCTCGTCGCCCGGGCCGGCACCGGTCGTCTCCAGGACGGCCGCTCCCAGGCGGCCCTCCCGCCGGCGCAGCGCCCTGCGCAGAGCCTTGCGCCTGGCCTTCGGCAGCGCCATGGCCTCGACCTCCTCAAGCTGGACCTGCGCGTCCCGAAGCGCGCCCATCGCCTTGAACTGCTCTGCGAGCGCCTCGCGCGCCGGCCCAAGGCCCGAGTCCGCATCGAGATCGGTCATGAGCTCGAGGTTCGTGAGAAGCCTTCTCGCCGACACCCGAAGCTTGTGCACCGGCCGGCCCGCGCCCGGCTTACTGAACTGGCGAATCCTTCGCGCATAGGACTGCCAGGACTCGTCCAGCTGACGGGCCAGGAGCCGGCTCAGGCTATCCCCGGGTGTTGTGCGGTCCTTTGGAATGTGGATGCGCCGAGGGCGCGCACTGCAGGTGCCCCCAGAAGACGGCTTTGTCAACTCAGGCCGCCCGCTGCGCTGCCGAGGGCGGGACGATGATCACCGGGCACGGCGCATTCTTGAGCACGCCGTGCGCTGTGCTTCCCACAAGAAGCTCGTAGAATGCCGTATGCCCGTGGGAGCCAAGGATGACATAGTCCGCCGGGAGCGACTCAGCCTGCTCGAGGATGCGGTTCACGGGCGCGCCAGTCAGCCGAAGGATCCCCACCTTCCCAAAATCAGCCTCGAGACCCTTCTCGAGGCGCTCGAGGTGTTTGTCCGCGGCCTTTTCCGCGGCCGCGGTGATTCGCGCGGTGTTCTCAACGAGGATCGGGTCGCTGGCGCTCAGGTTCACGGGGGGCTGGATGACGTGGAGAACTACGAGGCGTGCCTCAAGCGCTCTTGCCAGCTCCACCGCCTTCGCAAGGACGCTTGTGGTGACGTCTGAAAAATCTATCGGGACAAGGATGGTCTTCATGGAGTTCGCATTCGGGGACGTGTCTCTGGCTGGCGGGGGGAATTATCCTTTATTCCCATGGCGCTGCTGCGCATTTGTTGGCTTTTCCGCGGCACAAATTGCGAGACGTGGTGCCGCCAGGAACGGCAGGAAGCTGGGCCTCCCGGCCGGTCCGGGTCCGCAGATAGGTTCGGGCTCGCCAGTGTCCCGATGTATCCCCTTAGGGACTGTGGACTTCGGCGACGGCCCCCGGCAGGGATGGCCCGTCTTTGGTTTGCGTTCGTCCCTGAGCCAAACTCCTTGTACGTTTGCAGCCCGACAATGGAAACGCGTTCGAACAACATTCGCCCACCCGACATTGCCCAACCCGCGGAGGCGGCCCCGGTTGCGGAGTGGGTCGAGAGGCTCGGCGCTTTTCTCCGCTCGCAGGGCGATGTCAAGGCCCTCAAGGTGAACGCGCAGACGCACACGGCGGCTGTCGCGTCTCTGAGTGAGGTCAACCTGATGGAGATCAGGGCGGAGTTGGACGCGATCCTCAGGGAAATCGAGGCAACGCGCGGGGAGTCGGGCGCGTCGAGCGGGCGGCTTCCGGGCGGAATCGTTTTCAAGGGCGACGGGCGTGAGCTGATCATCCAGAGGGAGTCGTGCGAGACGGCGCCGCGCTTCTGGGAGTGGAGGGAGTTCGATTGGCCCCTGCAGCAGATAGGGGCGGGCGCGTTGTCGACGCCCGAATGGAAGGCCCTCGCGTGGTCCGCGGGCATCTGCGGGGTGGTGGGCCTGGCCGGTTTTGTGGCGCAGCGGTGGGCCCTCCTGCCGCATCCCTGGCTTATCGCGCTCTATTCGGTTGCGATCGCGGCGGGCGGGTGGGATGCGGCGCTGGACACCTGGAACAACGTCAAGAAGGGAGAGCTCGACTTCCATTTCCTCATGCTTGCCGTCGCCGCGGGGGCCATCTCGATAGGGGCGTGGAGCGAGGCGGCGCTTCTCCTCTTCCTCTTCTCGGGCTCGGGAGCCATGGAGGAGTTTGCGCTCCACCGGACGCAAAGCGAGGTGAACGCCCTCCTCAAGAGCGCCCCGAAGGAGGCGACTCTCATCCTGCCTGGCGGTGGAGAACGGGTGGTTCCGGTAGAGAGCCTGAAGGTCGGGGAAAGGCTCCTCGTCCACGCCGGCGAGGGCTTCGCGGCCGACGGCCAGGTGCTCAAGGGGTCAAGCGCGGCGGACGAGTCGAGCCTTACCGGGGAGTCGCACCCCGTGGACAAGGAGACGGGCTCCCCCGTTTTCAGCGGGAGCCTGAACCTCTGGGGTGCGGTCGAGGTGGAGGTCCAGCGCCTCCCCTCGGAAAGCACGCTCCAGAAGATCATTCGCCTCATCCAGACGGCACAAAGGCTAAAGGCGCCGAGCGAGCGCTTCACCGACAGGTTCGGGGGACGCTACACTGCCGTCGTTTTCGCCCTCGGTGGTTCGATGTTCCTCTACTGGTGGCTTGGCCTTGGGCTTCCCGCATTCGCCGACGCAGGGGGCACCCCGTCCGCCTTCTACCGCGCGATGACCGTCCTGGTAGTGGCGAGCCCCTGCGCGTTGGTGCTCTCGATCCCCGCGGCCATCCTGGCGGCGATCGCATGCGGCGCGCGCCACGGGATTCTTTTCCGCGGGGGTGCAGCGATCGAGAAGCTGGCCCAGGTGGGGGTCGTCGCGCTCGACAAGACGGGCACCTTGACGACCGGCGAACTCGCTGTGGTGAGCTGCGAGAGCTTCCCCGCGGGCCAGGAGGACCTGGTCCTCGAGCTTGCCTTCGCGCTTGAGGGCAAGTCGCAGCATCCCGTTGCGCGCGCAATCCAGAGGCACGGCCGTCTGAAAGCGGTCCGGAGGCGCGAGGTGGAGCAATTTGAATCGCTCACGGGCAAGGGCCTGAGCGGCCGGATCGACGGCAAGGAGTGCATCCTCGGACGCAGGGAGCTCTTTGGCGCTGGCCCCTGGCGGGAATTCTTCGAGAACACGCCCGAGGTTGACGCGGACTTCAACGAGGTCTGGGTGATCTCGGACAGGATCGTCGGCCGGCTGCTGTTGCGCGACGAGATCCGCAAGGAGTCGGCTGCAACGCTGAACCGCCTCAGAAGCGAGGGGATCCGCACCGTGATGCTGACGGGCGACCGCCGGCACGCGGCCGAGCTGGTGGCGCGGCAGCTTGGAATCGACGAGGTGCGGTCGGGCCTCACCCCCGGGCAGAAGGTGGATGCAGTGGTCGAGCTTTCGCGGTCGGGCGCAAAGGTCGCGATGGTGGGTGACGGCGTTAACGATGCGCCTAGCCTGGCGGCAGCCTTTGTTTCGGTGGCCATGGGGGCCCGCGCCAGCGACTCCGCCCTGGAGCAGGCTGAGATCGTGCTCATGAACGACCGGATCGAGAACTTCTCCTTTGCCTACGACCTGAGCATGGAGGCCCGCCAGGTCATCCGGCAGAACCTGGTCGTGTCGCTGGGAACCATCGTGGTCATGGTGGTCGTCTCGATCGCGGGAGCGATCCCCCTGTCCCTGGGCGTCTTCGCGCACGAGGGAAGCACCGTGGTCGTTTGCCTCAACGGACTGAGGCTGCTTTTCTTCGGCGGGAACCCCAAGTCGGCGGCCTTGCGCCCCGGGCCTTTCACCTCCCGAGCCTTTGAAGGGCCTTGGCCACGTCGATCGTGACCGTCACGGAGTCCGTGCCCGGGATCGCCGCCCTGACTCCGCCCAGGCGCCCAAAGATCTCGAGCATCGGCTGGTTTTCCCTCAGGACCTGGGCCTCGAGTGTGGCCAATCCCCGCGAGCCTGCGATCCTCAGGAGCTCCTCCAGGAGAGCGGTCGCCATGCCATGTCTCCTGCGGTCTTCGCGGACGACAAAGGCGACCTCGGCAGAATTGCCCTCCGGGGTTAGGCAGTACCTGCCGATCGCCACCAGCGGCACGGATTCGGCCGGCTCGAAGATCCCAAGGGCCGCGTCTACCGACTGGTCGACGCCCACGAGCTCCGCGGCCCTTGCGTTGGAGATCTGCTTCACCTCGTAGCCGTAGCGCAGGTGGATCGTCTCCTGGGTGTGCGACTCGAAGAACCTAATGAGCGTGTCGCGGTCCGATGGCTTGAGCGGCTGGATTAGCGCGGTGTGGCCTCCGAAGCTTCGGCGGATGGGGAAGGCGGGAGGGGCGAGGGGGACCGCATTTTTGGATCCGGCCTTCGGCCCGCGCAATCCCGGCGCGGGACCTTTCCTGCCCCTCTTGGGCGAGCCGTGAGCGTCCGCAGTCATCGGCAGCGATGCTGGAGAAACCGGGGACGTCCTGCGATCACTTCGTTCCCTGGGAAGGCGTCTAGTAGCTTTTCTTGCGTGAACAAAACATGGGCGAACCGCCTCCCCGCGGTCTCCAAGGTCTCGACTGGGACGGTTGCCGCGCCGCGACTCCCGGAAAAGCAAAGGAAGCTGCAAGATTATTTTTGATAACAGCTTATGGCGGCTGGCCCGCTCCCAGCCCGCTCGGTCATCTTTCGCTAACCTGAAAGCGGGCCCTAAATTTCGCAACCATTCGTCCTGACGGGAGTCTGTCTATGCGTAGGTCCGAAACATGAAGTCCTCCCTCATACTCCTCGCCGCGTCGGTTCTTCTTTGCTCAGCACAGGCCCAGTCGCCCGAGAGCCAGTACACTCCGGACCAACTAGACCAGCTGCTGGGGCCGATCGCCCTCTATCCAGACCCCCTGGTGGCCGTGATTCTTCCCGCGTCCACGGTGCCCACGGACGTCGCATTGGCGGGGCAATACCTCACCACGGGCGGGAATCCCTCGGGAATCGACGCGCAAAGCTGGGATCCCAGCGTGAAGTCCCTGGCTCACTATCCCTCGGTCCTAGAGTGGATGGACAGCAATCCGGATTGGATGCACGCCTTGGGCGCCGCGTTCGCGATGCAGCCCTCCGATGTCCTGAAATCGATCCAGCAGCTTCGCGCCAGGGCCCGGGCCGCAGGGACCCTTGTCGACACTCCCCAGCAGCGCGTCGTTTCCGAGGGTGACGAGATCCGGATCGTGCCGGCGCAGGACAACACCCTTTATGTGCCCCAGTATGATCCCGATGCTGTCTACGATGACTCGGGCGGCGGCGATGCCGGCTCGTACGTGACCTTTGGGGTCGGCTACCCGGTCGGAGCCTGGCTCGGCTTCCAGTGCGACTGGGACGACTTTGGCATTTGGTACGGTCCGTGGCGACCCGGCTGGGGGTACCGCCGGGACTGGCAGAACTCGGGCTGGGGCGGCAGGCGCTGGCATGCCGATGCCGCCCGCGGCCACGCCCTGGTCCGCGCGTACTACCGGCCGGGCGCGGGCCTCCCGCATCCGAATGTGATTTCAGGCGCCAGGGTCCAGTTCCGCGCGGGGGCGCAGCGATCCGGGATTGAGGTGCGGCAGTCCGCCCCCGATTACCGGGGAAGGGGAGAGACCGCCGCTCCGCGGCCTGCGTCTCCCGCTCCAACGAGCCCGCTTTTCGGCGGCTACAGCCGCGGCTCCCAGGCGCGTGACAACAGCAGCCGCGGGCGCATGAGCCGCCAGTCACCGGTGAGGGCCCCATCCCGCGCCCCTTCCGGCGGCAGGGCCTCGGCGCCGGCCCCAGGCGGCCATGAGCGGCACTGAAAACGCACCCCCCGACAACCTTTCGCTCCATGACTCCTCCAGCCCCGATAAGCTCCTTTCCTAGTCCGCTTGCAGCGGCCCTAGGCTTCCTGCTGGCCTGCGTGGCCGCCGTTCCGCTCCGTGCGGATGACGGCAGCGCGGCGGCGCGCCGGTTCACGTCTCCCGAGCAAGCCGTCGCCGCCCTCATGGCCGCGACCAAGGCGGGGGACCGCGCCGCCGTCGACGCGATCTTTGGTCCCGACGTTAAGGACCTGCTGTCCGGCGACCCGCGCCAGGACGCCCTAGAGTTCGCCGCGTTCGCCAAGTCCATTGCGAAATACGCGCACCTGGCCAAGACGGCCGACGACCGCTACGTCCTCGACGTCGGCGGGCAGAACTGGCCCATGCCCATACCGCTCGTGAAGAAGGACGGCTCCTGGTACTTCGACACGCTCGCCGGCAAGGACGAGATACTGAGCCGTCGCATCGGCGAGGATGAGCTTACGGTCATCGGCGTGTGTCACACCTATGTCCAGGCGCAGCACGAATACGCATCCGAGGACCGGGACGGGAGCGGCGTCCTCAAGTTCGCCAGCAAGCTGAAGAGTTCGGAGGGGAAGAAGGACGGGCTCTATTGGCCGGCCGGACCCGACGAGGAGCAAAGCCCGTTCGGGCCGCTTGTCGCTGAGGCCCGTGCCGAGGGTTACGGGCCCAAGGACGGCAAGCCCCAGCCCTTCCACGGATACCGGTTCAAGATACTGACGGCTCAGGGGCCTTCGGCGCCGGGCGGAGCCTTCAGCTACGTGATCAACGGAAACATGATCGCTGGGTTCGCCTTGGTGGCATACCCGGCGCACTGGGGGGAGTCCGGTGTCATGACCTTCATCGTGAACCAGTGGGGTCGCGTCTATGAGCGCAATCTCGGGGCGGACAGCGCCGATATTGCCGCCGAGATGACGGACTTTGATCCGGACGGCGACTGGGCCCTTGTCCCGACGCCCTAAGGCTACCGCCTTTCGTTCAGGAGCGCCGCGGCCGGGATTCTCCGGCCGCAGCGATCGAGTGCCTCGAAACGCTTAGGCGTGGTGTTCCGCGTGGAGCTTTCCGGCCTCGTCGCCGTGGTGCTCCGCGTGCAGGTGGTGGGCGTGGGCGACATGCGCGTGGTGCGCCGCCTTTTCATGGTGCCCGGCCCCGTGCGCCGAGGCGGCCTCACGGTGGTGCTTGGCTGCGTGCTCGTGGTGGGCCGCCGCCTTGTGGTGATGCTCGATCTTCTTTTCGTGGGACATGACTTAATCGGGTTGAGGTTTTTTCGCGGCCCCCGGGAATCGGGGACCCGCGCGAAGATAGCCCCCAATTGCCGCAATCATGCGGCAATCGGGTAAGAAAAAGGCAACGGCGGCTTCCCTCGTTGGCCCGGTGGCGGTCAGTGCACGAACTTCAGGACGATGAACAGGCCGGCTGAGAACAGGGAGGCGCCGAGAAAGATGCAGACCGGCAGCGTCAATACCCAGGCCAGGAGCAGGTTCCGGAGGGTTTGCGTCTGGAGCCCGGATTTGTTGGCAAGCATCGTGCCGGCGACGCCCGAGGAGAGCACGTGGGTCGTGCTGACGGGCAGGCCGAAGTGGTCCGCAGCCCCGATCGTCAACATGGCCACCACCTCAGCTGACGCGCCCTGGGCATACGTCAGGTGGGCCTTGCCGATCTTCTCGCCTACGGTCACCACGATGCGCTTCCAGCCGATCATGGTCCCAAGGCCCAGCGCCAAGGCAACGGCCAGCTTCACCCACGAGGGAATGTACTTTGTGAGTTTGTCCAGGTTGGACTTATACTCGACAAAGACCTTCTTTTCAGCAGGGTCCGGCACCAGGTTTCCCTTGATGAGCCTGCCCAAGCTTTCCCCAACCAGGAAAACGCTGGTTCTCATCGCCCTGCGGTCGACCTCGGAGAGCTCGGAGAAGCTCTTCACGTTGGAGAGCTTGCTGGAAATCGAGTCGTTGAGTTGCGCCAGCGCGGCATAGGGGACCAAGGGCTTCTTCGATCCCTCCCTCAGGAACGCGGAGACCTCCGTCACGGGGTCGGCTCCCTGGGCGGCGGCCGTTGCCTCGCCTTTCAGGGCGGAGCTCACGATCTGGGACTCCGCCGCGATCTGGTGGATCGCGACCTCGTCCGTGTCCATGCGTAAGGCGAAGGCGCCGGGCACGACACCGATCAGGATCAGCATGAGAAGCCCCATGCCTTTCTGGCCGTCATTGGATCCGTGCGCGAAGCTGACGCCCGTGCAGGTGAGGACCAGGATGGCCCGGATCCAGAGGGGCGGAGCCTTGTCCTTCTCAGGTGCCGCATAGAGTTCCGGCCGTTTGATAAGTGCCTTAGCAAGGAGGAGCAGCAGTGCGGCGCAGCAGAAGCCCACGATAGGTGAGATGACCAGAGAAAGTCCTATGTTCTTGGCCTGACCCCAGTTGACACCTTCGCCGAACACGTGTCCGGGCGTCATCATCGAGTTCGCGAGGCCCACGCCCATGATGGATCCGATCAGCGTGTGCGAGCTGGAGGCCGGGAGTCCCAGGTACCAGGTTCCCAGGTTCCAGATGATGGCGGAAAGCAGGAGGGCGAAGACCATAGCAAAGCCGGCGCTAGAGCCGATGTTGATGACCAGTTCAACCGGCAAGAGGGCTATGATCCCGTAGGCGACGGCTCCGGTGGAGGTGAGCACCCCTATCAGGTTCCAGATGCCCGACCAGATAACGGCCACATAGGGGCGAAGGGTGTGGGTATAAATGACGGTGGCCACCGCATTGGCCGTGTCGTGGAAGCCGTTTACAAACTCGAAGCTCAGGGCCAAGGCCAGCGCCAGGAATAGGAACAATGCCGATCCGATAGTGATGAATTCTCCCCAAAGTTGCATAAGTTAAATCCCCTCGTTGAATTGAACCCGCGGAAGATGCCCGAGGATTGCGCCCTTTTGGTGACTCACCTGTGACTGTTGCGTTACGATGGTCCCAAGGGGGTTCCCGGCCGGGGCTCCAAAAAAGCCGCTGTCAACCGGCGCCTTTTTTGTTCACGCTCCGGTTCCCTTGAAGGCTTCAGATTACTTCACGCTTCCCGCCTCCCTAGCGCATTTTGCACCCTACTTTGACGCCGGTGCCGCGCCGTGGGAGTGGCTTGGGCAGATCGCGCGGGCCCTCTCGGGCCATGCGTTCGGCAAGAACCCGCCGAAGGTGCCCCCGGGGGTCCACCTGGAGGGTCTCGTCCACCTGGGGGAGGGGGTTCAGCTTCCCCCTTTTGCGACCCTAATAGGCCCCGCCTGGATAGGCGCGGGAACCCAGATTCGGCCGGGGGCCTTCATCCGGGGCAACGTGATCACCGGGAACGGGTGCGTGCTCGGCAATGCCTCCGAGTTCAAGAACTGCCTCCTGATGGACGGGGTCCAGGCGCCGCACTTCAACTACGTGGGCGACTCGATCCTGGGAAACCGCTCCCATCTCGGTGCGGGCGCAATCTGCTCCAACCTCCGCCTGGACCAGAGGCACGTGTTCGTGCAGGTGGCGGGCGCCCCGGTGGACACGGGGCTCAAGAAATTCGGTGCTGTCCTGGGGGACGACGCAGAGGTCGGCTGCAACGCGGTCCTTAACCCTGGAACCTTCCTCGGCCCCAGGTCGCTCGTGATGCCCGCCATCGCCTTCGGGGGCATCCTGGCGCCCGCCACGATAGCCAGGGTTCGCCAGCAGGTGACCCTGGTCCCGAGACGATTCTAAATGCGAACCCTCACAGGAATAACCCCCTCGGGGACCCTCCACATCGGAAACTACTTCGGCGCCATGAGGCCCGCCATCGAGGCGCAGGCCGGCGGCGACTGTTTCTATTTCATTGCGGACTACCACTCGATGACCTCGGTCACGGACCCCGGGGAGCGGCGTGCCAACACCTTCGGGATCGCGATCGACTGGCTTGCCGCGGGACTCGACCCGAAGAAGAGCGTGTTCTGGAGGCAGAGCGACGTGCCCGAGGTCTGCGAGCTCACCTGGCTCATCGGGAGCCTCACCCCCATGGGGCTCCTGGAGCGCGCCCACAGCTACAAGGACAAGATAGCCAAGGGCATCTCCCCGAACTTCGGCCTCTTCGCCTATCCGGTGCTGATGGCCGCCGACATCCTGCTTTTCGACACGAATGCCGTTCCCGTGGGGCAGGACCAGAGGCAGCACCTGGAGATGACCCGCGACATCGCGATCAAGTACAACCAGACCTACGGCGAGACCTTCGTCGTCCCCGAGGCTGTGATCCGCGGCGACGTGGCCGTGGTGCCTGGCCTGGACGGCCAGAAGATGAGCAAGAGCTACGGCAACACCCTCGAGATCTTCGGCGAGGAGAAGGCCCTTCGGAAGAAGGTCATGTCGATCGTCATGGACAGCCGCACGCCCGCCGAGCCGAAGCCCGACGCCGAGCGCAACATCTGCATCCAGCTCCTTAAGCTGGTGGCCCCGGCGAGCGTCTCGTCGGACTTCGAAGCCAGGCTGCGCGCGGGAGGCCTCGGATACGGGGACCTTAAGAAGGCTCTTTTTGAGCACTATTGGTCCTTCTTTGCCTCGGCGCGCGAGCGGCGGGCCGAGCTCGTGGCCAACCCGGACTATGTCGAGAAGGTCCTCAGCGAGGGCGCCGAGCGGGCCCGGGCCGTGGCCTCGGTCGTCGTGAAGCGCGCCCGCAAGGCGGCCGGGCTCGAGTGAGCCGCTGCCGTTCCCCTGGGGTCAGATCACGGGGAATTGAGGCGGGGCCAGCTGGGTGATCGCGTCCATGATGCGGGCGGCGGTGCGCGCGTAGCGCTCCTTTCCGTCCTCAGGATGGTCGAAGTCCGCGGGGTAGAGGGGCTTGCCGTAGGTCACGGAAACCGGCGACCCGAGCCTAAGCCTCCCATCCTTACCGAACGCCTCGAACGAGCCGAACACCCGTGCCGGAACGACGGGAACCCTCGCCTTGCAGGCCAGCAGGCCCACGCCGGACTTTGGCGGCTGCAACACCCCGTTCGCCGAGCGGGTCCCCTCCGGGAAAACGATCACGACCCGTCCCGACGAGAGTGCGCCCAGCACCCGCTTGATCGCGTCCAGGCTTGTCCCGCCGTCCCGGTCGACGGGAATCGTGCCCACGGCGTCCAGCCACCATGCCGCCAGGCCCGGCTTCCAGAGGGTCTTTCGCGCAAAGAAGCTCACCTGCCTAGGCAGGAATTGGCCGACGATCGGGGGGTCAAGATGGCTCGCGTGGTTGGCGGCCACGATGTAGCCGCCTGCCTTTGGGAGGTTCTCAAGGCCCGCCACGTCCCCGCGGAAGAACATCTGGTGGGCAAGCCGGCAGAGGGAATGAAAGAACCCGTATATGGGCTCCATCTCCAGTTGCGCGTGCCTCAGGCTCATGGCGAGTGAAGGCCGCCTGCGATCAGGGACGCCATCAGGTCGGCGACCTCCGCCACCGAAAGGTGGGTCGTGTCGATCGACACGGCGCCCTCGGACTGGGAGAGCGGTGCGGTCTTCCGCGACGAGTCCAGGCGGTCTCGCTCGGCGACCTGGTCCACCTGCCCCTGCTTCACACGCCGCCGCTCGCGCTCAGCCGGGTCCGCGTGGAGGAAAAAACGGAAATCCGCCTGGGGAAAGATGACCGTTCCGATGTCCCGTCCCTCCATTACAAGCCCGGAAAACCCCCCGTTCCTCGCCGTGTCGGCCTGGCCGCGCTGGTAGGCGAGGAGAGAGGAGCGCAGTTCCGGGATCGCGGCAAAGTGCGAGACAGCGTCGTTGACCTCGCGGCTGCGGATTTCCTCGCCCGGGACCCGCCCCGAAATCTCGATCTGGGCCTGGCGGCCCTCGACCCGGGTTGCGAGCCGCATGTGGGACAGGGCCGCCTTGACGGAGCCCAAGTCGCCCGGCGAAGCTCCCTGGCGCAGCATTTCGGCCGTCACGGCCCGGTAGTAGGAGCCGGTGTCGGAATGGAGCAGGTTGAAGCGCTCGCTCAGGGCCCTTGCGGTCGACGATTTGCCGGATGCTGCGCCGCCGTCTATGGCGACTATGATGAAGGGCTTTCCGGGCATCGGGAGCGTCAGATTAGAGAGGACTTGGCGCGCACCTGCTCCAGCACGCCGAAGAATCCAGGAAAGGTCTTGGCGCTGCAGGCAGGGTCGCCCACGCACAACCACGGACTCCCGTCCCCGCGCACGTCTCGGCTGCCCAGGATGCCGAAGCTCATCGCAAAGCGGTGGTCCCCGCGCGTCTCGACAGTGACGCCCTTCCGGAGCGGCTTCGGCTGGATTTCGAGGGAATCCTCGTGCTCGATGACCTTCTGGCCAAGCCGCCTCAGCTCGCTTGCCATCCCCGAGACGCGGTCGGTCTCCTGCCTCCGCGTGTGCGCGATCCCCCGGATCGTGGTCGGCCCGTCAAGGAGCGGGGCGACGGCCGCGAGCGTGAGGAACGTGTCGGAGAACTCGCCGAAGTCGTGGTCCACGCCCTGGCGCTTGCGGAACGGCGCAAACGACACGTTGATCCCGTCCGTGGCGCCTTGGACGTCAGCCCCGCATTGGCGCAGCACATCCAGGAACCGGATGTCGCCCTGGAGGCTCTCGCCGGCCGGCTTGAGGCCGTCCAGGGTTATTGAACCCCCGGCGACGATGGGAAGCGCCGCGAAGTAGCTGGCGGCCGTTGCATCCGGCTCGACCGCGTATTCGCCGGGCGATTTGTAGGCGCCCTGCGCGATGTTGATCGCGTCCCCGATGTCGACCCGGTCCGAGCTTCCGACCCCAAACTGGGCCATCTGCAGCTCGGTCATGCGGACAAATGACCTGCGCACCCCGCCGATGGGTGTGGCAACGATCGGCTCGGCGGCAAGCGGTGCCACCATGAGAAGGGCGGAAAGCATCTGGCTGCTCTCGCGGGCATCGACGGCAATCGGGCCGCCGCGAAGCCCCGCCGCCCGGATCTCCAGCGGGAAAAATCCCTCCTCGTTCAAGCACCGGATGTCGGCGCCCATGGTCCTGAGTGCCTCGATGAGTCCCTTCATCGGCCTCCTTCTCATCTGCGGGACCCCGTCGATCTTGAACGTCCCGCGCTTTGCCGAAGCGCACAGGGCCGTGATGAAGCGGGCGGCGGTGCCGGCCAGGCCGACGAAGATCTCGGCTTCCGTCGCCGGGATCTCGCCGCACCTGCCCTCGACCCGAATCCTCCGCGCCGCCTCGTCCTCCTCGACATTGAACCCGAGCCGGCGCAGCGCCTCGGCCATGATCTCCGTATCCTCGCTGAACAGGGCGCCGGTCAGGGTCACCGGACCATCGCACAGCGCGGAGATCAGCATCGCCCGGTTCGTCAGGCTTTTGGAGCCTGGGACGGACACGCCGCCGTGGACCGGCCGCACGAAGGGCTTGATCGCCAGGAGATCGGGAAGCGAAGATGTCACGGCGCCGGTCGGAACTTGTCCCGATAGGCCCGGCCGCGCTCAAGGCGCGCCGCAACCTCGACGTAGTCGCGATTGGCAAGGGCGGCCTGCAGTCCCTGCAGCTCGTCCTGAAAATCTCTGAGCGCGCGCAGGACCTCGTCGCGGTTTTCGGCGAGGATGGTCTTCCAGAGCTTCGGATCGGAGGCCGCTATTCGTGTCGTGTCCCTGAGGCCACCTCCGGCGAAATTGCGCCATGCCGGGTCGCGCGAGGACAGGAACGCGCAGAGGGAGGTCGCAAGAACCTGCGGCAGGTGGCTGATGTGCGCGACGATCTCGTCGTGCCTGTCCGGATCGATCGTCACCACCTCGGCCCCAAGCTCCTTCCAGAACGCCACCACCTTGGTGACCGCCTGTGCGCTAGAGGAGGTTACCGGGGTCACGAAGCAGGTGCGGCCCTCAAAGAGGTTGGCGTCGCCGTGTTCCCATCCGGTCTTTTCCGAACCGGCCATCGGATGGGCCCCAATGAAGTGATTGCCTTCCTTAAGGGCCTCGTGGCCCAGCCTTGAGATATCTCCTTTAACGCTGCCGACGTCGCACACGAGCGCGCCTTTCTTGAGGGACGAGGCGACCCGTTGCGTGAGCGGCACGATCATGTCGACGGGAGCGGCGATGACAACCAGGTCGGCCTCCTTGACCGCCTCCTCGGGAGTGTCGTATGTCGCACTGCACCAAGGCTGTTCTGCAAGTGCAAGGCGGGTCTCTGCCCTTCGTGCCCAAATGACAATCCGGCGTGCGGCACCGCGCGCCTTTGCGGCGCGTGCCACAGAACCCCCCAAAAGACCGGGGGCTAGGATCGTAAGCTGGTCCAGCATGGTCTCCGCAAAGACGCAAAATCCACCCCTGCTGTCGAGCCGTTCGTGGGATTGCGTTTTGGCCCGCACTTGGGTTGTCTCGATGCCCTAGAAATGGACCCCGGCACGCCAGAGCAGTCGAACATCGAGCGTACGGCCCACCGGGCTCGCACGATAATCATCCTCGTAATGGCCGTTCTCATCTTCGCACCCTTTGTTGCCTACATTCTTGCCGGAAGAGGCGCCCCACCAAGATAATGAACAAGACCCTTCTGCCGATCCGCGTCGTGTTCGTGCTTCTGTGCACCGCCGCGGGCTGGCTCGTGTGTTACACCGTCCGGGAATGGGACGGATACCGGGTGATGGCGTCCTCGATCGGCTTCTGCATCGGAGCCCTGGTGGTGCTGGTGGACCTGATGCTGAAGGGGTTTTCACTTCGCGGCCTTTCGGCGCTCACCTTCGGCATAGCCGTCGGCTCCATAATCTCAAATCTGGTCGCCACTTCCCCGCTATTTGCGGAAGGCGACCCCGAGATTGTGTTCCTCGTCAGGCTTGGGCTCTTCATCATCTGCCCCTATCTGGGCACGGTCATCGCCCTCCGGGGAAAGGACGAGTTCAACCTGGTCATACCCTACGTAAGGTTCGTGCCCCACGAGGTGGACGTGCCCCTGGTGGTCGTGGACACCAGCGTGCTCATTGACGGCAGGATCGCGCGGGTCTGCGAGACCGGCTTCCTGAGCGCCGCTCTCGTGATTCCCCGCTTCGTCCTGAACGAACTCCAGGCCATCGCGGATTCAACGGATCCTTTGCGCCAAGCCCGGGGCAGAAGGGGGCTCGACGTCCTGAACGCGCTTCGGGCGATCAAGAGCCTGGATATCCGGATCACGGAGAGCGAGGTGGCGAAGAAGGAGGACGTGGACGCAAAGCTCGTGTTCCTGGCCCAGTCCATGAGGGCAAAGCTGCTCACGACCGACTACAATCTGGCGAAGATGGCCGAATTCCAGGGCGTTCCGTGGCTTAATCTAAACAAGCTCTCTAAATCCCTCCAGCCGGAGCTCATGATCGGGGAGCGGCTTGAGATTGAGCTCGTGAAGCCGGGCAAGGAGGAAGGCCAGGCGATCGGCTATCTGGCGGACGGCTCGATGGTTGTGGTGACTGGCGGCCGCCAGCACATTGGACAGCACGTAACTGTCGAGATCATCAGCCTTTTGCCCACGGGGGCAGGCAAGATGATCTTTTCCCGGATGGTCACTGAATCTGACCATGTACGGGTTGCCTGATTGGGACTGCCAAGATTGGTGTGGACTTGCCCCCCTTGGATTTTAGATAACTTCCCTTCCTCACGGGGCAGTAGCTCAGTTGATAGAGCGCGTCGTTCGCAACGACGAGGTCGTCGGTTTGATCCCGATCTGCTCCACCATCCCAGACTCGAACGGCCCACCGGGCGACATGGGTTAGGTGGCCGTTAGGCACGAGGAAGCGAGTTTAGCACCCCGGGCAAGACCTCGAACCGATAGAATTCCAATCCGAGGCTTCGAGATGACTGCTAAACAGCTTTGGGCTCACAGGCTGCGTTCCCAAACGGAATAACCTCGTCAATGACCCTAAGCGCGTTGAGCGAGCGCGGATATCCAATGTAGGGCAGCAATTGGGTGACAACGTCGATCAGGCGCTCACGGTCATTGCCGATTTTCAGATTGCCTGTCACATGGGCTTTCACCTGAGACTCGCATCCCCCGAGCGAGATCAGAAAGACAAACGTCAGCAGTTCCCTCGTCCTTACGTCCAATCCACTGCGGGTGTAGTAGTCGCCGAAGCAATTTGCCGCCAAGAAATCCTGGATGTGGCTTTCATCCAATGGTGACTGCCGGCGCATCCTCTCGATCGCATCGCCAAATATCGCCTTCTGCACCGCTACCCCTTGGCTGAAACGGGACTCGGGCGTGGTCGTGGCCTGGCCCTGCAGGGGAAGCCCGATCCCGCGGTCTTTCAGTGCCTCGTTGGCCGCAAACAGAAAGTCGAAGACCTTAGCCACGCCGACATACGGAACAGATTGATAAAGAACCTCCTTAATTTCCACGGGGGTCAGCCCGACATTGAGAGCTGCGCCCACCATGATTCTGAATTCGCCCAGTGCCTGCGAGGCGATCGTCGATCCTAGAATCATCAACACTCGGGTCCTCACATCCAACTTGCTCTGGCGGATAACCTCGTCGAAAGCCCAGTTATCGAAGATCTCGATAAACTCCGGATCCGTCTCTTGAAGTTTGGATTCGTGATTCGGGAAGAGCTTCCCGTGGTTCTCCAAGGCGTTCTCTGTGAGGCTGGTCTTCTTCATTGTGCGGTGACCGTCGGGAAATGTGATCGATCAGCGCCCGACGAGCTTTTGGAGGTGCTCGGGGTAGCGCGCTCCTTGAAGTGCGATCTTATCGCTGGCCGCGTTGATTTCGTGGAGATCGACCGGGTTCAGCTCGACTGAGGCAGCTCCGAGATTTTCGAGCAGGCGCGGAAGCTTAGTAGTGCCAGGGATCGGAACGATCCATGGCTTTTGAGCTAGCAGCCAGGCGAGCGCCACCTGGGCCGGGGTGGCCTTCAGGCGGGTCGCGATCGAGTTCAGCAGGTCCACCACGGCCTGGTTTGCCTTGCGGGCCTCGGGTGTGAAGCGGGGGACAATGTTCCGGAAGTCCGTGGGATCGAATTTCGTGTTTTCGTCTATTTTTCCCGTCAAGAACCCCTTGCCGAGCGGGCTGAAGGGGACGAAGCCGATACCGAGCTCCTCAAGTGTGGGGATGATTTCTGTCTCCGGCTCCCTCCAAAACAGGGAGTATTCGCTCTGCAAGGCGGTGACGGGTTGGACGGCGTGCGCGCGCCGGATTGTCTTTGCTCCTGCTTCGGACAAGCCGAAGTGCCTCACCTTGCCGGCTTCGATCAACTCCTTCACAGCCCCGGCGGTGTCCTCGATTGGCACATCTGGATCTACGCGGTGCTGATAAAAGAGATCGATGACGTCGGTCCGTAGGCGCTTAAGCGAGGCGTCCGCGACCTCCTTGATATGTGCGGGCCGGCTGTCTAGGCCATCCATGCGCTCTCCGTTCGGCCCGATCCTGAAGCCAAACTTAGTGGCGATCTTTACATCTTTCCGGAATGGGGCGAGTGCCTCGCCGACGAGTTCCTCGTTCTTGAATGGGCCGTAGATCTCCGCTGTGTCGAAGAAGGTGACGCCATTTTCGACGGCACCTCGGATCACGGAGATCATCGCCTGCTTTTCTCCTGCCGGGCCATAGCCCGAGCTCATGCCCATGCAGCCCAGTCCGATGGCCGAGACCTTAAGATTGCTTTTTCCGAGTATGCGGTGGTTCATTTTTTTGATCTCCAGTGGTTGATTGCGGGTTCAGCTTAGCACGATCCCACCAAGGTGTCGCCCGCTGCCTTGCTCGACCTGTTGGGGAATTGCTCGAAATTGCCTCACCGGGCCCCAGACTGCCTTTGAAAGCATGCCCGTCCCCGACACAACGTCCGCCGAGGCACTTCACCGCTACGCTGTGGGAAAGGTCGTGGCAGCCAGCAAGGGCCCAGCGTGGCGAGACATCCAGATCTCGACTTTGGCGCTTCCGGCAGCCGCCGAGACATTCACCATGCCGGCTGTCACGGAGCCCTTTCTTGTTTGGACTACTTCTGGCGAGGCGGAGACCCAGGAACGCGAGCACAACGGTCCTTGGCTCACAAGCCGGGTAAAGAAGGGCTCGATGTTCCTTACTGCGGCCGGTGCGCCCTATGATTTCCGCTACCATACGCTTACGCCTGAGCCCTATGAAGTGGTGCTCCTTTTCCTCAGTGTGCCATTGTTCGACGAGGCGCTTCAGGAGGTTTTTGGAAAGAACGCGAAAAATGCCCAATTGCGCGACATGTCGGGTTTCGAGGACCCACACCTCGTGCCGCTTCTGCATCAGCTGCTAGAGGAGGCGGCGAGACCGCGGGCGAGCCGCTTGTTTGTCCGCGGTATCGCCCAGGCTATCGCCGTCCATTTGGCCCGAAAATACACTGCCGTGACCGTGGCAGCGCGCGGCGAGACGTCGTCACTACCAGGCTTCAAGCTGCGGCGCGTTACCGACTGGATGGAGGCACACCTTGATGAGGAATTTAGCCTTCCGCGTCTGGCGGAGCAGGCCGGGATGAGCGAATTCCACTTCAACCGCCTATTCAAACGCTCGACAGGCATTCCGCCCTCGCAATACCTAATCAAAATGCGGATCAACACTGCACGGCGTCTGCTGCGGGAAACGAAAGAAAGCGTGATCACAATCGCCAACAGGGTCGGCTATTCTAACCCAAGCCACTTTGCTCAGCTTTTTAGAAAAGAGACGGGGCTCGCTCCCACCGATTACAGACGAGAGCGATAACTAACCGTTTCCCTGCTCCGGGTTTTGAGGACACGGTGTTTCTCTGCTTAGATGCTAAATTGCTAAAGATCGTCAGGCGCTGAAAAAATCTTGAGTCTTACCGGAGTAATGCTAGGCTTACTAGATGATCGCTAAAGTATCCGTAAAAGGACAGATGGTTATCCCGGAGGGCATCCGGGATCAGGCTCGAATCAAGACTGGAGACGAACTCGAAGTAGGGTTTTTCAACGGCCTCATCGTTCTGCGCAAGCGTCGACCCCTAACTCCGGCACGTGTCAGGGCGCTGCTGCTCGCGGGCCGAGAAATACCCGAAATGACCGTCCGGGATGAGGGTGCGGTCTTCCAGGCGATCGAACGTGTTCGGAACCGAAATAAGGCGTGAAGGTCGTTTTCGACACCAACGTAGTCGCCAGTGCAACTTTTTGGCGAGGTGCTCCATTTGACTGCCTGTCGAGGTGGGCGGACGGCCGCTGTGAGGCAGTTGTGAGTCCGGAGCTCTTGGCTGAATACCATGAGACTGTGGAAGAGCTGCGCCTAGAATACCCGGGCCATAAGCATGTCGATTGGACCGCTGCGCTGTCTGAGGCAGCTACCCTGGTTTTTCCAACCGAGCGAACGGAGGGTGCCACTCCCGATCCTGGTGACGAAATGATTCTAGAGTGTGGGTTAGCGGCCGAGGCGCAGCTAATTGTAACTGGGGACAAAAAGCATCTTCTTCCGCTGGGGCGATTCAGGGAGATCGATATCATCACTCCGGCAGAGTTTTTGCGGCGGATGCCTGCCCATTAGATGCGGGCGTCGACGCTTGCTCATAGATGTCAGGGCTGAGAAATTCGGAAGTTTAGCAGCAGAACACCCGGGCAGGTAACTAATTACGTATTTCACGAGTTTAGTCGGATCCCTCCAGTTTAGCACCCGCTCACCGTTAGAGTTTAGCACCTCGAACCATTGTTCGCCGAAAACGTTTAGCACCCCTCCGTGTGTGCTAAACCGACAGGTGCTCCACCATCCCAGACTCGAACGGCCGAAAAGGGGGTCTACACCAAAGATTGGGGACGTGTGCGTGGATGGATGGGTTGATGGTTGAGGTTAGCCGATGACACTGGGACCTGGTTACTGCGTCGCCTGCGATCTGCCGGTCGGCTGCCAAGCTGGGGTGCCGTCCTCCCATTGGTTGTCGGTCAGTTGCTGAACATCTGTGCCGTCAAATCGCATTACGAAGATCTCCCCATAGGGCTGCGGGGCATCGGTGTACGTTCCCTCGTCCTTGTAACCCATCCGCGACGACGCAAACGCTATATACTCGCCATCCGGCGACCATGTCATGTGGGCGTCGTTTCCCCTAGTAAACGTGAGCTGCTTCACCCCTGTTCCATCTGGCCTTATCGTGAAGACCTCGTAGTTGCCATGGGTCTGCCGCGAAAACACGATCAGATCGCCCCTCGGAGACCAAAGAGGAAAATTGTCATAGCCTTCGGTTAGCGTGGTGACCTCTTTCGTTTCAAGATTCATGATCCGAAGTCCGTCACCGTTGGTCCCGAAAGTCCGGTAGACGAAGCGCTTGCCGTCGGGAGCCATCGACGGAAATCCATTGTTGTTGGGTCCTGTTGTAACTTCGCGAAACCCAGTGCCATCTGGCCGAATTAAGGCTATTTGAGCGCCGCCCTCAACACGGTCCCCTTGCTTCAGAAATTTCCCGTGGAAGCCGTTGAAGAACGCGTCGAAATCGCCAATGCCAAACATGATCGTTGCTCCGTCCGGAGACCATTGAGGGCCCAAGACGTTGCGCGCTGGATCCCGAAAGATCACTTCAGGCGTGTTACTTCCCGTGCTGGCGATTGCGATCCCCGAGCCATGCACTCCGCTTGTCGGCCGAGCGACCATGACGAACCGATCCCCGGATGGGTTGAACGACGGTAGAATGCCCGTAAGCGTGAGCTCATATCCAGGGAGCTGACTGAAGGTTTTGCGCCATGTTGTTGGCGGCGCAGTCATCCTCCGGTGAAACACCACCCTCGAACCGTCTGGCGACCAGGAGGCGGCACGAATATCGCCCTTGGGTCCACTCTTGCCATCGGAATAATAGACGCCCGGACCAGGCCCTTCGGTGTCCTTTCTGATGTAGCCGATGATGTTGCCGACAAAAGAAGGGTCAAATTTCACACCAGGCCCGGCTGCCACTTCGGTCGTCTTTCCAGTCTCCACTTCTATCGACACGAGACGCGTGTCGTTCCCTGCGTCCGGGTGGAAGCGCCTGTTCGCAAGGGTCTGCTCCGCCGTCATTGCATAGGCAAGCACGTGCTGCCCGTCAGCGGCCCACTTGGGACTTCCTGTGAAATTCCCGTGCTCTGTGATACGTTTCAACCCCGTGCCATCCGTGCGGATCACATATAGATCGACGACCTGCAATCGCTCCCAGCGACCGTCTGCGGAAGGCAATGAGCTTTCCCTGTCAGACGAGAAGGCAATCCATTTTCCATCTGGCGACCACGCCGGTCGAAAGTCACCGCCGGCACCCGAAGTCAGCATTCGTGTGCGCCGCGTGGTGAGGTCCATGATCCACAGATGCGCAATGCCGCCATTGCGGGAGCTGACGAATACAATTTGCCGGCTGTCTGGGGAGAACGCCGCCTGATCGTCGTACGCTGGATCGTCAGTCAGTCGCTCCAGCCCCGTTCCATCAGGCTTTACTCGAAAAAGATCCGCCGATCCTTCCCGCTCGGAGGTAAACACGATCGTTGATCCGTCCGGGGACCACGCGGCATCATAATCCATATATTGATTGCCCAACAATGGGCGCTCGCTGCTGCCATCGGCTGAGGCGATGAATAATCCGATCTGCCCAGCGTTAGGGAATACCCGGGCAAATGATATCTTCTGCGGCTCCGCAGCTGCCGTCAGAGCCCAGATCGAAATTGCGAACGTGAGGGGTAAACGCATGCTGGACCTATAAATCCAGCCAAGGTTGTGCTGTCGAGGAGGCAGAGACGTTTGCTCGAAGCGATACCAAGGCTGCCCGTCGAAGAATGGGTGGTGACCTTCTGAAGCAGGCTTCACGCCCATTCCCGGATCGTTCTGGGGCTTCGATTGGCACGGCAGGCACTCGACCTATGGAATTAAAAAATTCATAGTCAGTAACTTGGGGCATGTATGTTGCCATCTGTTTAGCACCTCAATTCTTGGTTCGTAGAAGATGTTTAGCACCCTTTGGTTCGTGCTAAACAACGACCTGGTCCACCATCCTAGGTTCGAACGGTGCCGACAGATGGATTTCATGCATTGCACCAGCTCCCTAGGGGCTTCAAATTGGCCTCATGAAGACTCGGCTCATTAACTCTGACCCGGATATTCTCGGTGGCACCCCGGTTTTCACTGGCACCCGTGTTCCGATCAAGAACCTCACTGACAGCCTTGAGGCGGGTGACTCCATTGACGAGTTCCTGGACGACTTTCCAAGTGTCAGCCGCGCCCAAGTAGTCGAGTTTCTTGAAGAGGCCCGTGCTCAGCTTGGCGCCGCCGTCGCCTGACCGTGCGCGTCATTCTCGACGAGTGCCTACCCCGACGCCTTGGGTTGGAACTGACCGGGCATTTGGTGGTTACTGTGCAACAGGAAGGTTGGGCCGGGATTTCCAACGGCAAGTTGCTCATTCGCATCCAAGGCAATTACGACGCCTTTATCACCGTTGATAAGAATCTCCCGGCTCAATAACAGATGACTGGTCTGTCCTTTGGTGTGGTTGTTCTGCGCGCCCCATCGAACAAGCTCGAAGACTTAAGGCCGCTCATCCCTCAAATTATTGTGACGTTGGACTCCCTCCGACCGGGGCAGGTAGTACCGCTGCCTAAAGTTTGAGCTCTCTGGCGCGATCGATGATCGCCTTAAACAGCCAATTGCACCGGTTTGCAGTAAATTGAGACCTGAGGTTGCCCCGATTTGACGGACACGTGTTGGGCCTTAAAAAAGGATCCAACAATGACAGCGAAGAAGCAGGCCGGGGCAACGCCCGGGGCGGCATGACGAGGCGTTCAAGGCGGAAGCCGTGCGCAAGTGGAGGACAAGTGGGAAGTCTGCGGAGAAGACTGCCCGTTAGATCGGGGTAAAACCTGCGGTGCTCCACTATTCCGCAATTGGCACGAACCAAGTGGACGAGAAGTCGCGGGTCCACGCCCGTCTACTCGGAGCTAGGGCGGCGCCGGCCGATCCGGAACTTCCGTCGGCTGTTGCATAATCACGTCGAGCGCGACCACGAAGCCGAACACGACCGTGAAGAAATCGATCGTTAACGCGGTGATGTAAGCAGCGGCGCTATATTGAAGGCCTCCTAAGACGTAGCCGAGCATCACCAGCGTCACGACGGAACCCAAAAGAACTAGGACCGCGAATATCTCGGGCGGCGGCCCCTTGCCGGTAACCCTGCGGCGTCGGCTCGGATAGGTGACCTGGAGAAACAACATCGGTAGCGCGAAAAGAACACCGGAGCCTCGCCATATCCACTTTTCCTGAAAGTCGAAGAGTGCAAATAGCGCAGGCAGGAGCGATCCCGCCGTAAGCACGAAGATGAACGTCATGACCGTTTTCGCGAGGTATCGGTCGAGAAGTGACAGCCTCGCTCCAGTGGCCGGCCGGAGGGTCAGCAAGAGCGCCGAGAACCCCGCGAAAGTAAACATCAGGCCGGCCAAGATATACAAAAATGTCTCACCTTTGAATTCCATGTTTTATCCTGTTTCAGCACCTTGCATTACGGGTAATACGGAAAGTTTGGCACTCCTTAGTTTGTACTAAACAAAAAAGTGGCGGGTGACGCGGAGAAAGGATAGCTAAGCCCCCAGTCGTAACCGGCGGCTGGTAGGGAAGGGCTTCAGACAAACGAGGCCATGTCGATCACGAAGCGGTATTTCACGTCGCTCTTTAGCATTCGCTCGTAGGCTTCGTTTATTTGGTCCATCCGGATGATCTCGATATCGCTCGTGATGTCATGCTTTCCGCAGAAATCCAGCATCTCCTGCGTCTCGGGCAATCCGCCGATCAATGAACCGGAGAAGGAGCGGCGGCGGAATATAAGCGGAAACGCTGCGACCGGCAGCGGCTTATCGGGTGCGCCGACGAGCACGAGATTGCCATCGCGCTTCAGCAAATTGAGATAGGCGTTTAGGTCGTGGGTAGCAGAAACGGCATCCAGGATGAAATCGAAGCTGTTGGCTTGGGCCGCCATTTGGGCCTCGTCGGTGGAAACGACCACCTCGTGGGCTCCGAGGCGCTTGGCGTCAGCGACCTTGGAGGGCGACGTCGTGAACAGCACGACTTGGGCGCCGAAGGCTTTGGCAAACTTTACAGCCATATGGCCGAGGCCACCCAGGCCCACGATGCCGACTTTCTGGCCGGGACCGACCTTCCAGTGGCGCATGGGGGAATAGGTCGTGATGCCCGCGCATAGCAGCGGCGCTGCGGCGGCAAGGTTGAGATTGGCGGGCATCCGGAGCACGAAGTCCTCCGTCACCACGATGCCCTGCGCATAGCCGCCAAGCGTCGGGGCGTTCAGATGCTTGTCCGTGCTGCCGTAGGTCATCACCATGCCGGCGCAAAACTGCTCCAGGCCCGCACGGCAATCGGGGCATGTGCGGCATGAATCGACGAGGCAGCCCACGCCGACAGTATCGCCAACCTTGAATTTGGTCACTCCTGCACCGACGGCGGTTACCTTCCCAACAATCTCATGGCCCGGCACCGCGGGATATTGAGTGAAGTGCCATTCATCGCGCGCGAAGTGCAGGTCGGAGTGGCAGACCCCGCAATAGAGGATCTGGATTTGAACATCGGTTGAGGTCGGGAGCCGTCGGTCGATAACGGCCGGGCCGAGCGGGGATGTGGGACTGGCAGTCGAGTAGGCTTTCGTGGAAAAACAGATGGGCTTGGACATAAAGGAGGTGCTATTTTAGGGAACAGGCATCGATGGTAAGGCGACCTGCAGAACGGGCCCGGGCACTTGCATTCAATGTAGGTGATACTTGTCCGCCAGTTCTTTCGCGCGCAAATTCTTCACGTACGGCTCACCGACCAGGTCATTGCCGGCCGGTATGGGATTTGTCTCGAAGAGCAGACGCCGACTGCCGAGGCCCCTCCATTCGACCCAGGAAGGCAACATCGGCTTCCATTGCAGGCAGGCGACACTTGCAACAACGACAATAATGCCTACTCCCACACCAAGCTTGATACTATGCCGAACAATTCCTCGCTGAAGCAGGCTCTCAAAACACACCGCGAGGAATGGCAGTGCGCATAGCAGGGAGTTGTACTGATAGCGTGAGCTCATCGTATTATGGAGGTCTCCCTCCGAACGCCCAAGCCCGAGCAGGGCGGCGTAGCCTAGGTCCAGCAGCAGCATCGCAATGAGCAGGCGACGCTGTTCATGCCTCGCAAAGTTAAGGCCCAGTCCCACCAAAAGTAGCTTTGGAATGCATGCCACGCCAGCTAGCCCATAAATCGAGCCTGCCCACCAAATCCCTTTTGGGATGAGCCACATCGTGAGGAACGGATTGAGCGCCCAGTATAGGGCACCGAAGCCAAGGACTTTTTCCCAGCGAGCGATCCCGCTTGCTGCAAGATGGTGGTCCTCCGGCGAAAGCCTGAGAATTATTATCCCCGTAACAATACTGGGAAGCAGGCAGAGAGCCGCCGTCATCCACCGGCTCCTCCCGCTCTCCGAATTCGAAATCTGCCTTACCAGGACAAACGATGCAATGGCCGGTCCGCTCAAAAGGCCTCTCGCGAAGGACCATGCGCTCGCTGTCGACCAGAGAACGAGCCTAGCCGACCTCCAGCGGCAAGGTTCACAGGACTCGGCCAACGGAAGGCAGTCGAGCATGCCGACAAGGAGAAAGGTCGTCGCAAGCTCCGATGACCACAAAACGGCCCAGGTAAGCGTCTCGATCTGGGAGGCGCTCAGCCCGAAAATAACGGCGGCAAAGGCCGTCGCCACAGATGAGAAACCTGATCTGGACAATAGGGTTGCAAACAATCCCACATTGAGTGCATGGGTCGCCCATATCGCCGCCAGCACGAGCGCATAGTTGCCTGCACCCGCGAAAAGCATCCCACCCCATAGGATCTTGAAGAGCGGGAAAAAATTCTCACCGAAAGTAAGCCACACCCACCGGGCAAACCCGACGCGATCAAACTCATCGATCAATCCAAACTCATCGCCGAACCAAAAAAGCCCTGAGAATTGGACGTGGTAAATTATCGGCGGCAAGAGAGCGAGCGCCGCTAGGACCCAAACACCCAACCGAGACATTCGCGGATTCTCCTTCTCTGGGCCAATAAGGCTATCTGCCCTATTTATATTCAAATGCCCCCTTCATATATAATGAGCGCTTGGGTACGCAAACGGATCCCGCTGCAAATTTGTTCCGCATGAACACGCTTCATTTTGGACCAACCTGACTGCGGGAACGTCGTTGGCGCTGGTGCGCTGAATTTCGGATTTGCGGGTTTGAGACATCCGGAGAAGTGCAAACAGAATGTGTCGAAGGCGCGATGAATCATGCAATTAGCCAATTCGTGACCCATGATAATTAGAACTCGCCGTGACGAAGTTCGGGATGGTCCGGCTAGAATTTCAGGGGCGGCCCCACCATTTCCATTCCGTACTGCTCCCAGAGATCCCTCCGGGGCGTCTCCTGATCCTTTGGGATCGTCGGGCCAAACTTGGCCATTTGCCGGAAAAAGTCTTCCATGCTGCCCGCCGGTTGGAACATGATT